>QWCH01000060.1_pt1 | contig 166556 bp, 129 predicted proteins | sample 1972671 | NCBI WGS metagenome assembly QWCH01 (sample SAMN09866713, study PRJNA288562) | Human gut metagenome isolate term3_stool, whole genome shotgun sequencing... | isolation source: gut | host: Homo sapiens | place: USA: California
GGGACTGAAAGCAAAAGCAGATAGTCTAATGCAGAATAATCTACAAAATAAGAAAGGCAAATAGAATTGTAGATATAAGACTTTTGAAGGAGGAGAAAAAAACTCCTCCTTTTTAGTTCTTTATACAATAATATTTACTATATTTGCAAACAATCATATAATATTTATGGAAAGTCCAACTAATAGAATTAAAGAGGTGCTTATCGAGAAAGGGATTAAGCAAACATGGCTTGCCGAGAAACTCGGTAAGAGTTTCACTATTGTGAACTCATATGTTTGCAATCGTCGACAGCCAAGCCTCGAATTGCTATTTCAGATAGCAGAGATCTTGCAGGTTAATCCAAAGGAATTGATTAACACCCCAGATGAGTAACTTTATTATGGCAGAGCATAAAACATCTATCCGCTTTTTCAACGACCGTGAAGTTAGGGCAGTATGGGACGAGGAACAAAACTGTTGGTGGTTTTCAGCAACAGATATTGTTCGGGCTATTAACAATGAACCGGACTATACTAAAGCCGGTAACTATTGGCGATGGCTTAAAAGGAAGTTGAAGCAAAAAGATGTCGAACTCGTGAGTGCCACTCACGACTTTAAGTTTGAAGCTCCTGATGGGAAGTTACGCGTGGCAGATGTTCTTAATAGTGAGGATGTTGTATTATTGGCAAAGAACTACCCCAACAATCGTGCTAATGACTTTCTTGATTGGTTTACCTACAGCGACAACACCGTTGATGGGCAGAGTAAGAAAAAAGCTTATCAACTCTTTGAAAGTGGCATCTTGCAAACGGCAGAACCTGGCAGTATCAAGTGTCTGCAACAGATACATGCTTATCTCTTTGGAGGATTGTATGACTTTGCAGGACAAATCCGTACCAAAAATATTTCAAAAGGTGGTTTTACCTTTGCTAATTGTATGCACTTCCCTGAAACCCTGCAAGCAATAGAGCGAATGCCAGAAACAACCTTCAACGAGATAATGGACAAATATGTTGAAATGAATGTTGCGCATCCATTTATGGAAGGCAACGGTCGCAGCACTCGCATTTGGCTCGACCTCATGCTGAAGCAATCTCTCAAGCGGTGTGTGGATTGGAGTCAAATAGACAAAAACGAATATTTGTTAGCCATGCGTGAGAGTGTTTCTGACAGTACGCACATCAAAGCTTTGGTACAACCTGCCCTCACTACAAAGATTGATGACCGAGAAATGTTTATGAAGGGTATCGACTATTCATATTATTATGAGCAGAATGATTGATTTTTCCACATGGAATCTCTATTGTTAGGTAGGATGTTTTAAAAAAAAGAATTACAATGCTATCTCACAATGAAAATTATATGATACCGTTATAATAAAATGTAAAATAGGAAACTCTATGAATACAGAGAAAACAATAGAATACAATCTTATAAAACGACTTATAGGTTTAAATTATACTTATCGTGAGGATATTCATGATAAGGAAGCACTTGAACAGAATTTCAGACAGAAGTTTGAACAACTCAACAGAGTTCATCTTTCGGATGCAGAATACAATAGATTGCTTGAAGATATTATCAACAGCGATGTTTATGTAGCTTCCAAGATGTTGAGAGAGGTGAATACTTTCATCCGAGAAGATGGTACACCGTTGCAATATAGTTTGGTCAATATTAGGGATTGGTGCAAAAACGAATATGAGGTTGTCAATCAACTAAGAATAAATACCAAGAACAGCTTCCAGCGATATGATGTGATTCTGTTGGTTAATGGACTTCCGCTCGTTCAGATAGAACTGAAGACCTTGGAAGTAAGTCCACGTCGAGCAATGCAACAGATTGTAGATTACAAGAATGACATAGGGAACGGATTTACTAATTCGTTACTATGCTTTATGCAATTATTTATAATAAGCAATCAGACGCACACTTGTTATTTTACCAATAACAACAGCCTATATTTCAACTTTAATGCTGATGAGCAGTTTCTCCCTGTATATTATTGGGCAGATAAGGACAACCATAAGATTACAAACCTTGACGCTTTTACGGATGAGTTTCTTCCCAAATGCAAATTGGGAGAAATGATTAGCCGATATATGGTATTGGTTGCCAGCGAACAGAAACTACTCATCATGCGCCCTTATCAGATTTATGCCGTAAAGGCTATTATGAGTAGTGTTGAAGAAAATAGAGGAAACGGTTATATATGGCATACAACAGGTAGTGGTAAAACCCTCACTTCATTCAAAGCATCGACATTGTTAAAGGAAAACAGAGAAATAGCAAAGTGTCTGTTTGTTGTCGACAGAAAAGACCTTGATAGACAGACTCGTGAGGAATTTAACAAGTTTCAAGAAAATTGTGTAGAAGAAAATACAAATACAGAATCTCTTGTACAACGATTGGAGTCTGACGATTATGCAGATAAGGTGATTGTTACAACCATTCAGAAATTAGGCATTGCTCTGAACTCAAATACCAAGCAAAATTACAAGGAAAGACTATTGCCGTTGAAGAATAAGCATTTGGTTTTTATCTTCGACGAATGTCATCGTTCCCAGTTCAAAGAAAACCATAAAGCCATTAAGGATTTCTTCCCTAATGCACAATTATTCGGATTTACAGGAACACCGATTTTTGAAGAGAATGCGGTCTATATCCAATATAATAACGAGCAGGGGACTTATATGACTACCAAGGATGTTTTTGAAAACGAATTGCATACTTACACCATTACCCATGCCATTGAAGATAAGAATGTTCTTCGATTCCATGTGGACTATTTTAAACCCGATGAAACAAAAGATATAACCGCAGAGGGAACCGTAAAAAAACAAGCCATTATAGAAACCATCCTGTCTAAGCACGATGCAGCAACCAATGGCAGACGTTTCAACGCTTTTCTTGCTACATCCTCCATTAATGATGCCATAGAGTATTATCACTTGTTCAAAAAAGCTCAAAAAGCAAAAACAGATTGTGAAACGTTGAACATTGTGTGTGTCTTTACTCCGCCGGCAGAGGGCAACAAAGACATAATGCAGATGCAGGAGGATTTGGCACAAGAAAGACAAGACAATATGGTTGAGCCAGAAAAAAAGAAGCGAGCTTTGCAAGAAATCTTAAAGGACTATGAGCAACAGTTTGGGGCTCATTTTACCATCAACGAATTCGACGCATACTATCAAGATGTGCAGAAGCGAATAAAAGACCAGCAATATAGCAATAAAGACTATCCACACAAGAATAAAATAGACATTACTATTGTTGTGGATATGCTTTTAACTGGTTTTGATTCTAAATACCTGAACACTTTGTATGTTGATAAGAATTTGAAGTATCATAATCTGATACAAGCCTTTTCAAGAACAAACCGTATCTTGAATGATACCAAGCCATACGGTAATATTCTTGACTTCAGAGGACAGCAAGAGGCTGTGGACATAGCGATTACCAGATTCTCTGGTGTGGATGTAGATAAGCCAAGAACAATTTGGCTTGTTGATCCAGCCCCCACAATCGTGCAGAAATACAAGGAAGCAGTTACGCATTTGAAAGACTTTATGCATTCACAGGATTTGGAATGCAAGCCCGAAGATGTCTATAATTTGCAAGGAGACGATGCACGTATTGGGTTTGTAAATTGCTTCAAGGAAGTACAACGCTATCGAACACAGCTTGACCAATATACGGATATTAGTGAGGAAGAGCGTACCACCATTGACAATATGCTCAACGAAGAAAGTCTGCGAGGCTTCCGAGGTGCCTACCTTGAAACTGCAAAGCAACTCAAAAAGCAACAGGATAGGACAAAAGAAGGAGAGAACCCCAAAATAGAGAACATCGACTTTGAATTTGTTCTTTTTGCCTCTGCCTTGATAGACTATGACTATATAATGGAACTGATAGCAAGACTGTCGGGCGGAACTACTTCCAAGCAGAAGATGACAAAGGAGCAAATCATAAGCCTTATAAAGTCAAGTTCAAACTTATTGGAAGAGCGTGATAACATCATTGCTTACCTTAACAGCTTGAAAGAAGGTGTAAACGGAAAAACTGCCAAGCAGATAAAAGAGGAATACGAAATATTCAAAACGGAGAAATATGCCAATGAGTTGATTGCGATAGCAGAAAAACATAATATTAGTCCCAAAGCATTGGAAGCATTCGTAAACGAGATTATCGACCGTAAAATATTTGATGGCGAGAAACTTAACGACCTGCTTGCTCCGCTCAATCTCGGTTGGCGAGAAAGAACAAAAAAAGAATTGGCACTAATGGAAGATGTTACCCCATTGCTGAAACGTCTATCTGCAGGGCAAGAAATCTCTGGCTTGTCAGCCTACGACGAAAAGAAATAAAAGTATGGCGAAAGAATCAAAACATATACCGAATATCCGCTTTCCCCAGTTGCAGGGCGGAAAAAAATGGAATGTAGAATGTATCGGAGCCCTATTCTGTTCATTCCCAACTGCTTCATATTCTCGTATGCAACTCAAAGACAAAGGGACTATTGGTTATATTCATTATGGTGATATACATACCAAATATAATACTTTCTTAGATTTAACAACCTCTCAACTTCCTCATATATCAGAAGAACAAAGAAAACAATATATCTATTTAAAAGATGGAGATATTATTTTGGCAGATGCTTCAGAGGATTATGCAGGAGTAGGTAAATGTATAGAGATTTTAAATACAAATGGACATAGAGCTATCGGTGGGTTACATACGATTTTATTAAGAGAGGAAAAGAACTATTTTACAGAAAAATTCAAAGCTTATTTATTTCAAAGCCACTATGTAAAGCGCCAATTGGAAATTAAAGCAGTTGGCACTAAAATATATAGTATTTCTTTTAACTCCATTCGTGATATTAGGATTCCATATCCTCCCATTAGCGAACAAAAGAAAATAGCAGATTGCCTTTCTTCCCTTGACGATTATATCAATGCAACGCAAGAGAAGATTGAAATATTACAAGCACACAAGAAAGGGTTGATACAACAATTACTTCCTGCATTAGGGAAAATTATGCCTCAGAAGCGTTTTCCAAAATTTGGGAAATCCAAGAAATGGAGTCCCAATTCTATGGAAGAAATGTTTGAAATAAGGAATGGTTATACCCCCTCTAAATCAAATCCTAAATTCTGGGAAAACGGTACGATACCTTGGTTTAGAATGGAAGATATAAGAGAACACGGACATATACTTTCTGATTCAATCCAACATATAACGAAAGAGGCTGTTAAAGGGAAAGGCCTGTTTCCTGCTAACTCTATCATTGTTGCTACAACAGCTACAATTGGCGTACACGCACTTATAATTGTTGATTCGCTTGCGAATCAACGATTTACGTTTTTAACAAAACATAAATCGTTTGATACACAAATAGATATGAAGTATTTTTACTATTATATGTATCTCATTGACGAGTGGTGTAAGCAGCACACAAATGCAGGAGGCTTTGCGTCAGTTGACATGAATGGATTTAAACGACTGTCCGTATCACTACCCTCAATAGAGGAACAGAAAGAAATTGCTGAATGCTTCGCCTCAATTGATGATTTAATAGATAGTACAAAACAAAAACTTGTAATACTTCAGAATCACAAGCGTGGTCTGATGCAACAGTTATTTCCTATAATATAAAAATGAAAGAATCATATTTGTCATTAGAAGAATTAGCTTCCGATCTAAGAGATGAACAGAAGAAGAATATAATTATCTTTGCACATAATGGAACGGGTAAAACCCGTTTATCTGCAATTTTTAAAGATATAGCTAAAAGAAAAGATGCAAGTGATACATTATATTTCAATGCATTTACAGAAGATTTATTCTTTTGGGATAATGATTTCGATTATGATGTAGAAAGAATTTTATGTTTTCATTCAGAATCTCATTTCTTCGATGGATTAAGGTATCAAGAAATGGAAACACGTATTCGTCCTATTCTAAGTAGATTTTCCGACTTTGATTTTAGTATAGAACAAAAAACGAAAATTATAAATGGTTTAGAACAGACTACAGATTTTATTAAATTCAAACGTATGGAATTTAATGAAAAAACAGGTAATACTGAGTGGGTTGAAAATATTAAAATTTCGCGAGGAGAAGAAAATATTTTCAAATGGTGCTTCTTTCTGGCCATTGCTGGATTAGCTATAGATAGGGACATATCGTATAATTGGGTCAATTACATATATATAGATGATCCCATATCTTCCTTAGATGATAATAATTCTATTGCCGTGGCTAATCATTTAGCTTCATTATTAAAAAGAACAGACAATAACATCCATACTGTAATATCTACTCATCATGGACTATTCTATAATGTGATTTTTAACGAATTAAAAAGTGCTGAAAAATTATATCTGTTTAAAGAATCTGACGAAAAAGACGAGGTTACGCTCCCTTATAAAACAATTTGGAAACTAAAAAATATAAAAGATACTCCCTTTTTCCATCATATATCCATAATAAAAGAATTAAATAAAGCTGTCAAAAGTAATCAACTTTACACATATCATTTTAATATGTTGAGAAATCTTTTAGAAAAGACCGCAGCCTTTCATGGATTCAATAAATTTGGTGATTGCATAAAGAAATTTGAAAATGACCCTGATGAACTTTTATACTCAAGAATGATAAATATACTAAGTCATGGAAATTACTCTTTATTTGAACCCGTTGAAATGCAAATGGAAAATAAAGAATATTTCAAGAAAATTTATCAAGACTTTCTAACAAGATTCCCTTTTAACGAGAATATATAACAATATGACAACAGAAAATAAAAACGAACTGGGTAAAACCCTTTGGGATATTGCAAATAGCCTGCGAGGTGCAATGATGGCAGATGATTTTCGCGACTATATGCTATCGTTTCTATTCCTGAAATATCTTTCAGATAATTATGTGGAATTTGCTAAAAAAGAATTAGGCACTGATTACCCAGATATAAAAAACATAGTGAAGGAAGAAACGGAAATTGTAAAATCTCCGTTACAAATTTGGTATGCAGCAAACCCAGAAGACATTGATTTGTTTGAAGCCCAGATGCGTAAAAAAATCCACTATGTTATCAAGCCAAAATACCTTTGGGATAACATTGCTGAAAATGCTCGTACACAATCAAATGAGTTACTAAAGATTTTGGAAGAAGGCTTCAAATATATTGAAGAACAATCTTTTGAAACCTCCTTTAAGGGACTGTTTTCAGAGATTAATCTAAATTCTGAGAAACTTGGCAAAAACTATGCAGAGCGTAATACTTTGTTGGCAAAGGTTATCAATAAGATAAAAGAGGGAGTCTCTAAGTTAGATACGACTACAGACACTTTGGGCGATGCCTATGAATATCTTATCGGACAATTTGCTGCCAATTCCGGGCAAAAGGCTGGCGAGTTCTATACCCCACAGGGAATTTCCTCAATACTGTCGAAGATTGTAACACTTGATTGCCAAGACCCTAAATCAGGCAAAAAGAAAAAAATAAACAAAGTATTGGATTTTACTTGCGGTTCAGGTTCATTACTTCTCAATGTACGGCATGAAATGGGAGCTAATGGAATCGGCAAAATTTATGGTCAGGAGAAGAATATCACAACCTATAACCTTGCCCGTATGAATATGTTGCTGCATAGAGTAAAAGATACGGAGTTTGAAATTCATCATGGTGATACACTTGTCAATGACTGGAGTATTCTAAACAATATGAACCCGTCAAAGAAGATGGAATTTGATGCCATTGTTGCAAATCCCCCATTCAGTTATCGCTGGGAACCGAAAGAGGAAACTGCAAAGGATTTCCGTTTCAGTCGTTACGGTCTTGCTCCAAAATCTGCTGCCGATTTTGCATTTCTATTACATGGTTTCCACTATTTGAGTGGTGATGGTACAATGGCTATCATTCTTCCTCATGGTGTTCTTTTTAGGGGAGGAAAGGAAGAAACTATCAGAAAGAAACTTCTGAGTGACGATAACATAGATGCAGTTATTGGACTGCCTGCCAATCTATTCTATTCAACAGGTATTCCCGTCTGTATTTTAGTGTTGAAGAAATGTCGTCGTACAGATGACATTCTTTTCATCAATGCCAGTTCGGAAGAGTACTATGAGAAAGGGAAACGCCAGAACTCATTGCGTCCTGAAGATATAAACAAAATAGTAGAAACTTATCAATTGCGTAGGGAAGAAAATCGTTATTCTCGTAAAGTCTATATGCGAGAAATCAAAGACAACGGCTACAATCTGAATATTTCACGTTATGTAAATCTCTCCAAAGAAGAAGAAAAAATTGATTTGGCAGAAGTACACAGGCAATTAGTTGTAACAGAGAAAAAGATTGAATCCGCCCGTCAAAAACATAATGAATTTTTAAAAGAATTGGGACTGGATCTTGTATAAAATCATATCACATAAAAGTATAAAAATGAAACACGAAATTAGTCCAGACAAGCAAACGGTAGAATCATGTCTAAAACAAAAATCTTATTATGTGGACTTTTATCAGAGAGAACATGTTTGGTCAAAAGAAACTGTAGAGATTCTTTTGCGTGATATATTTTATGAATTTGAATTGTCGTATAATATTCACGAGGATGAAGAATTAACTCAAGAAGTTCTTGATCTCTATAATTGGTATTATATGAACGTGTTCATTACCAATAAAGTTGATGGGAAGGTTTATATAGTAGATGGTCAGCAAAGATTGACGACACTCACGCTTATCGCTACTAAATTATACCATATAATTGATGATGAAAATCTAAAAGACACTTTAAAGGAATGTATTTTCTCAAAAGATAAATTTAAGGGAGATATTTTTTGCATAGATAATGAAAAGCGTAAAGATGTCATGCGATGCATCTTGGCAGAAATTAAATACCAAGAACCTTATAAAAATAAAACTGAAGAAAATCTTGTTTCAAGATACAATGACATCAGTAAGTTTATAGATGACAAGAATCTGCCTTCAGAAGAAATAAAGGCGTTTACCTTTTATTTTCTCGAGAGATTAGTCATGGTAGAATTGTCTATTGAAAAAGATGATACACCTATGGTCTTTGAAGTCATTAATGACAGGGGCGAGTCTCTTAAACCTTTTGAGATTCTTAAAGGAAAAATGATAGGGGCATTAGGTAAAAATGATACTGAAGCTTATTCTGAAAAATGGGATAATGCTATATCATGTCTGAATGGGATACAAGATGCTTTTTTCATAGACTTCATCAAATCAAGATTTGTCTTTAAGGAAAATGCCAAGTTAGAATCAGCATTGAACCAAGCATATCATAGGTACATTTTCAATTATAATGACATTGCAGATTCCTTGCAATTCAGGAAGACTGATAAAAAGCATATTGCTAATATTAAGAATTTTATAGATACGGATTTTAAGTATTATTCTAAACTATATGCCAAAATACGAGCTAATCAAAATCAGTTCCTGAGGTATGATAATGTGATTAATTATCTATCTGGACAATAGCAGATTATAATGGCCGCTTGTAGTATAGATGATCCGATTGAAGATAAAAAGATAGATACAATTGCTAAAGAAATAGATAGGTTATGGATGCTTTTAATCTTAAATGACATCTACGATAGTAATAAGTTTCAAAATCTGTGCTTTGCACTTAACCACTTATTGAAAGAAAAGAATATATCAGAATATCGCAGTATATTTGACAAGTTGATTATAGACACGATTCGTGATAAAAGGAATACTACTCCAACCTCTGTATTAGATTATCAGAATTTCATCAAAAAGAATTATAGTAATATGAATACTCGTTCATTAAGGTATCTTTTTGCACGAATAGAAAAATTCATTTGTGAACACACAAATCAGTCTATGCAAAACGATGTGGAGTATATATCTACAAAAACGGGGTGTAAAACGGGCTACCATATTGAACATATTTTATCGCATAATGAAACCAATAAAAAATATTTTGATAATGAAGAAGAATTTGAAGATAAACGGAATCTCTTAGGTGGATTGTTGCTACTTAAAGGTTTAGACAATATTAGTTCTGGTAATGAAGAGTATGTCGATAAGCTTAAAACTTATAGCAGTGGTTTAATATGGGGACATTCTTTGTGTGCAGACTTTTATCATGCAAATAAAGACTTTGTTAACTTTAATTGTTCCTTAAAAGAAAGAATTTCAGCAGAGTTTAAGCCTTTCAATAAATTTGATAAGGAGGCATTAAGTGAAAGAAGTCTATTACTTTATAACTTAATAAAAGTTATTTGGGAGGTATAGCGTGAGAATAGTGATAACATTCAAGATGATTTCTAATCAATACTACTCAAATTAAGGAAACATTTTTGTACCATACAAATGTAAATCATTGGTAATCAGTATTGAATATATTTGAGGAGGTGAAGTGAAAATAGTATAACACAGAAAATAATCCCAGTGGCATTGTGTGCTGCTGGGATTATTTAGTTATAACTAAGTATGCGAGTTCTGGATAAGAAAATCTTTAGAAAATTTCCAATTGCCTTGATTTCTCTACGTGTACCGGCAGTGCTTCCGGCTTATTGTCAAAGAAACAATAGGCTGTAAGAGCAGAACATAAGTTCATGATGAAATTATGTATTGATCGATGCCGTGAATGTACAAGGTTAGCCTTGTTCTTGAGCAACTCGTTGATACATTCGATGATGTATCTCTTTCTAAGCATGATTTTGTCCCACATAGGCATAAGTTTGTTCTTCATGTTCGCTTTTAGACCATGTACGAGATGTATGCCTTGGTCGAACAATGTTTCAAAGAGTTCCTTTTTGATATATCCTCTGTCAGCGAACACTTTTCCATACAAGACTTTTGTAAATACGCTCCACAAACGTTCATCCCTGTCATCAACATTTGCCACTGTAAGACAGAAGGTTATAACCTCGCCAGAGTCATTACAGAGCAGATGCAGTTTGAAGCCGTGACACCAACCCATAGTGCCTTTCCCATTCTTCGCAAAACCTGCAAATACCTTGTTGAAATAACGCCTTACATTATGACATACAGGTATCATGGTACTGTTGACAAATGTTATTCCCGTACATTTGCCAAAGGCATAAAGCTTCATAAACATCATCATCCTGAAGAAAACACGTGGCATGAGCTCCACGAAACGATTGTAGGATACAGCATCGGGGAACTCCTGCTTGAGTTGTCCGCGAATGCAGTTGAGGTAGTACTCCTTGAAGTTACGGTATGTACCGAAATGATAGCATATAAGAATTGTCATAATCTTGCTTTCAGAAAGACGACCTTTACGGTGTCTATAACGTTTTCCTTTGCCGTTATGTGTAGGTAGGAAAAGGTTGTTTTCGAGTTCGGTATTCAAATTTTTGTTAAATTCGTCTATAATACAGAATATTGCAGTAACTTTGTCTTTGGTAATCATCGCTTTACCTTTGTTTGTAACTTATTGATTATCACCTATAAAGATACAAGTAATAAGCGAGATTACCAACTTTTTAAGAACTTTTCTTATCCCGAACTCGCATAACATTATATATAACTTTGCAAATAATTGCACTTGCTGGTTGATTCTGCGTGCATGCTTTTTTACCAATAATTTGATTAATTCTTTTAGTAATTCTTGGATTACTTGAGCGAAAAGTGTTATCTTTGCATGAAGGAAAGTTTGATTTTGAGAGAACACTAAGGTAATACTTTTCCTTAATGAGAACGACTTCCATCACTTTTTTAGAAAACATTTAGGACACTATTGATTCAAGTTATGTCAAAAGCAAAGTTAAGAAAGAAGTTGGAAACATTACCAAAGGAGAATGTCATTAATCTGATAATGAGCCTTTACGATGCAAGCAAGGAAGCAAAGACCTACTTGGAGTTTTATCTTACACCCGACAGTTATGCCGAGGTGGAGAAATACAAGAAGATAATACAAAATGAGTTTTTCCCTACGCGTGGCTTTTCTGAAAAGCCATCGTTCGCTACATGCCGCAAGGCTATCACTGAATTTAAGAAGCTGAAACCTGCACCAGAATGCTTAGCCGACTTGATGCTCTTTTACATAGAGCAAGGCTGCGAATATACAATGACTTTTGGTGATATGTGGGAACAGTATTATGTTACTTTGGAGAACAATTTTGAGAAAGCGATGGAGTTCATTTCCCTTCACGGACTACTGCCCAACTACAACGAACGGATAGAACGCATGCTCAATGCCACGGACTGTGGATGGGGATTTTCGGATACGTTGTGGGCTATATATAGCCAATACCGGTCTTCGTAATCCTAATATAATAGCTGAGAATCTATAGAGAATAGAGCTGGCACAGAAAAATCTGCAACACAAGAAAGGCAAATAAAATTGCAGATATAAGACTTTTGAAGGAGGAGAAAATCTCCTCTTTTTTAGTTCTTCATACAATAATATTTACTATATTTGCAAATAATCATATAATATTTATGGAAAGTCCACCCAACAGAATAAAAGAGGTGCCGTCTGAAAAAGGAATAAAGCAAACACGGCTTGCCGAGAAGCTCGGCAAGAGTTTCACTATTGTGAACTCATATGTTTGCAACCGTCGACAACCAAGCCTATAATTGCTATTTCAAATAGCAGAGATCTTACAAGTCAATCCAAAAGAATTGATTAACACCCCGGATGAGTAACTTTATTATGGTAGAGCATAAAAAATCTATTCGTTTTTTCAACGACCGTGAAGTAAGGGCAGTTTGGGACGACAACCATAATAAGTGGTGGTTCTCTGTGCTGGACATCATTGCTGCAATTAACGAGCAAGACGATTATCAAAAGACGAGGAACTATTGGAAATATCTCAAAACTAAGTTGAAGAAGGAGAATAACGAACTGGTTAGTGCCACTAACCAGTTGAAGCTGCAAGCTTCTGATGGGAAACAACGATTAACCGATATGTTAGATGGCGAAGGTGTTGTTTTGTTGGCAAAAGCAATACCCAATGTCAAGGCAATGGGATTTCTTGATAGGTTTACTTACAGCGATAATACCATTGATGGACAGAGTAAGAAGAAAGCCTACCAACTCTTTGAAAGTGGCATCTTGCAAACGGCAGAACCTGGCAATATCAAGTGTCTGCAACAGATACACGCTTATCTCTTTGGAGGTCTTTACGATTTTGCAGGGCAGATACGTACCAAGAATATTTCAAAAGGCGGTTTTACTTTTGCTAATTGTATGCACTTCCCTGAAACCCTGCAAACAATAGAACGAATGCCCGAAACAACCTTTGATGAGATAATGGATAAATATATCGAAATGAATGTTGCCCACCCTTTTATGGAGGGTAATGGTCGCAGCACTCGTATCTGGCTTGATCTCATGCTGAGGCTTTCTCTCAAGCGATGTGTGGATTGGAGTTAAATTGATAAGAACGAATATCTATCGGCAATGCGTGAAAGTGTTTCTGATAGTACACACATCAAGGCTTTAGTGCTACCAGCACTCACCACCAAGATTGATGACCGAAAAATATTTATGAAGGGTATTGATTATTCATATTATTATGAACAAAATGATCGATCAATATAATGAGAAGTAATCTTCTAAGACATTGAGATAGTATATATAAGGAGGAGATAAAATAAAAATACAAACAACCATATATGAAAAAAGAAGTAATTCAAGAACTCTACAACGGTTTTGAAGCCGCAGCTGCAGAAGTAGAAGGAATAGAGTGTTGGAGCGCACGTGAACTCCAAACTCTGTTAGGCTATTCCAAGTGGGAGAATTTTTCTAAAGTCATAGACAAAGCTAAAACCGCCTGCGACAAAGCAGGACAATTGATATCCGACCATTTTCCTGACGTCAGGAAAATGGTTAATCTCGGTTCTGGGTCAGAAAGAGAAATCAATGATATGCTATTAACTCGATATGCCTGTTATCTCATTGCACAAAATGGAGACCCACGTAAGGAACAAATTGCTTTTGCACAAACCTATTTTGCCATACAAACACGAAAAGCCGAACTGATAGAACAAAGATTACTGGAGATAGAACGTGTAAAAGCTCGTACAAAACTACAAGAAACAGAAAAGCATCTTTCTGGAGTACTCTATGAAAGAGGTATCGACAATAAAGGTTTTGCAACAATCCGTTCTAAAGGCGATCAGGCTCTATTTCATTTGAATACGGCACAAATGAAAAGAAAGATGGGAGTACCAGTGAGCAGACCTGTAGCCGACTTTTTGCCCACAATAAGCATCAAGGCGAAGGATTTTGCAGCAGAAATGACAAATGTCAATGTACAGCAAAAAGATTTATACGGAGAAGGTCAAATCAGCAAAGAACACATAGAGAACAATAAAGCTGTTCGGCAAATAATGATTCAACGAGGAATCATCCCCGAAAATCTCCCTCCCGCTGAAGATGTCAAAAAGGTTGAAAGAAGATTGGTAAGTGAGGAGAAAAAAGCACTGATCAACAAAACAAAAAAGAAATCATAAAACATGAACTGCATTTATTGGAGTCAGATAGACAAGACCGAATATTTGTCTGCAATGCGTGAAAGTGTTTCTGACAGCACGCACATCAAAGCTTTGGTACAACCTGCCCTCACTACAAAGATTGATGACCGAGAAATGTTCATGAAGGGCATTGACTATTCATATTATTATGAACAAAAATAAGAAATAATTAGTTATGGCACAACTAACGATAAAACAATCGATAAATAAAATTTATTATCAACAATCTGTAGTTAAGGAAGATATGTTGAAGTTTAAAACAGCATTATCTGAATTCTATCACAAAATATTAGATAAACAGATAGAAGGAAACCAAGAAACTCACTTACGTGATTTTCTTAAATCCACATTCTATAAAGATTATGAAATTAACAAACCTGAAGACAATAATATTGATTGGGCAATTCATTTAGGGAATAGAGAATCCTCCAATATCGGAGTTATTATCGAAGCAAAGCGAACTGCAAATCAATCTGAGATGATATCAACAACTGATTTAAACAGAAAAGCTCTACATGAACTTATTTTATATTTTCTTATCGAAAGAGTTGAAAAGAAAAATGATGATATAAGAAATCTCATCGCAACAAATATGCGGGAGTTCTTTATCTTCGATGGTCAATTGTTTGAACAATTATTTTATAAGAACAAATCTTTTCTAAAAGAATTCAAAAAGTTCAGAGATGGGGTAAAGACAGATAAATCGACCTCTCATTTTTATAATGAAATAGCTTACCCATATGTAGCAACTATTTTAGAGAAGATTGATTATACATATTTTAATTTAGATTCATTTGCCAAATCCTTTGATGATGAAAAAAAATTAAAAGAAATAATTCCATTGTACAAAGTATTCAGCAATATTCATATCCTGAAACTGCCTCATACAAATGATAGCAACACCTTAAATAAATCGTTCTATACAGAACTCCTACATATCATTGGCATTGAAGAAGTAACAGTATCAAGTAAGCGTTTTATTAAACGCAAAATAAACAATCGTTATGCTGCTTCATTATTAGAAAATGTTATTAACAAGTTAAAAACAGACGATAGTCTCAGTGTCTATAATGAAAAAGAATTGAAAGCTTTTGGTTTAGATACGGAGGAACAGGAGTTTAATGTTGCATTACAGCTTTGTATCACATGGATAAATCGTATTTTATTCTTAAAATTATTAGAGTCTCAACTCATAAATTATAATAACGGAGATAAGAATTTCCGATTTCTAACCATAGACAAAATAACTGACTTTGACGAGCTACATAGATTATTTTTTCAGGTTTTAGCTGTTGATTACGAGAAGCGAACTGCGGATGTCAATAATGATTATCCCAATGTACCATACCTCAATAGCTCATTATTTGAGATAAGTGAATTGGAACAAAAAACTATTAAAATAAGTGGGCTTTCACAAAAAGAGAAACTTCCAATTTTATCGAATAGCATTCTTAAAAAACAGGAGAAATATAGAAATGTTTCTGCACTTTCAACTATCGAGTATTTGTTTCTGTTCTTGGACTCCTACAATTTTGGAAGTGATAAAGCCGATGAAATAACTGAGGACAATAAGACTTTAATCAGCGCATCAGTGTTAGGACTCATCTTTGAGAAAATCAATGGTCATAAAGATGGGGCTGTATTTACACCAGGCTACATTACGATGTATATGTGTCAGCAATCTATAAGAAATGCCATCGTTCAGAAGTTTAACGATATGTTTGAATGGAATTGCAGTACTATCAAGGATATATATAACAAAGATTTAGATATTGTAAAAGCAAATGGGATAATTGACAGCATCAAGGTTTGTGATCCTGCTGTAGGATCAGGACATTTCCTCGTTTCCGCCCTCAATGAAATTATCTTAATAAAATTCGAGTTGGGAATATTGGTAGATGCTAATGGTAAAAGAATAAAGAAACAGGATTACACTTTTACCATTGAAAATGACGAGTTGTTAGTGAGTGATGCTGAAAACGAGAATCTTTTTGAGTATCATCCAAAGCAAGTTGAGAGCCAGAGAATTCAAGAAACTTTATTCAATGAGAAGAAAAAGATAATCGAGAACTGTCTCTATGGCGTAGACATCAATCCAAACTCCGTGAATATCTGTAGACTTCGTCTGTGGATAGAACTATTAAAGAATTCTTATTACACTGCTTCAAGCGATTATAAACATTTGGAGACATTGCCTAATATTGATATCAATATCAAATGCGGTAATTCTCTATTAATGAAACATACGTTAGCTGATAATATTAATCAAGTTTTAGCTAACACGACTCTGACTGTCAAGAAATACAAAGATGATGTAAAGGCATACAAAGCGACATCAGATAAAGCCAACAAAAAGGAAATTGAACATGATATTCAAATTATAAAATCGCAAATAACTTCTGGACTCAGCAGCAAAAGTCCTGTTTATAAAGAATGGGCAAAAGCCAACTTAGAATTACTAACTTTAGAAAATGATGCGTTTGAAAGCACGGACACAAGATTCTTGAGCAGAGTTGAGGCAAAAAGGAAGAATGTAAAAAAGCTTAAAGAGAAATTAGATGACTTAAAAGAAAATCCGCTCTTCAGAGATGCTTTTGAATGGCGTTATGAATTTCCTGAAGTCTTAGATACAACTGGTAGATTTGAAGGCTTCGACTGCATTATTGGTAATCCTCCTTATGGTGTGTCATTCAAGAATGACCTTCGCACAAAAATAGTGGGGCTGTGGGGACATCTACCTGACTACGAAATATACTATTATTTTATTGAATTAGCACGTCAAATTCTAAAACCCCATGGTACTCTTGGATACATCGTCCCGAATACTTGGCTCTTTAATATGAATGCGAGTGTGTTTAGGAGCACTGTACTCAATCATTGGAAAATACTAGAGATCTTAGATTGCTCACAGTTCAACATCTTTGAGTCCGTAACCGTACGCAATACTGTTTTCAATATGCAGTTGTCTGACACTGGCAGTGATGTGATTGGGTTTAGAAATACAAGCAACGCAGACAAATTCTCAGAACTTATTAATGAAGAACTTGAAATCATAGCCAAGGACAAACTTTTAGATTTAAATCAAAATTGGGGATTGGCTTTTTCTCGCTCAAAAGAGATAATTGAATTAGTCAAAAAAATAAAAAGTTCACATTCATGTTTAATCAACTTATTTCCAGATATAAGTCAGGGACTAATTGCATATGACAAATACAGAGGGCAAAGTAAAAAAATAATAGAAAATAGAGCATACCATTATAGCGAATATAAGGAAGGACTAAAAAGATGGCTCTGGGGGGAGGACATAACACGATATGGCATCAAATGGAATGGTAAAGAATATATAGATTACTGCGATGGAATTGCCAATCCCCGAGAGCCAAAGTTCTTCTTGGGGCGTAGATTATTGGTTAGAGAGATTACTAATCCATCTATCTACGCTACTATTGTGAATGAAGAATATTATAATGATCCTGCCATATTAATAGTATTAGAGAGCGGGTTATATTCATTGAAAGTTTTGTGTGCTATATTAAATTCAAATTTAGCCACATTCTACCATTTCAACCACTCTCCCAAAGCTACAAAAGGAGCTTTTCCTAAAATCCTTATTGCAGACTTAAAGAATTTTCCGCTGCCAGAGATATCAGAAAAAGCTAAAACTGACTTAGAAGAAATGGTTGACGAGATAGCTGTAGAGAAGAAAGCAAACAATCAAAAACGTGTAGAGGAACTTGACGAAAAGATTGACAACTTTGTGCTTAAACTATACCATATTACAGACAATAATGAAAGAGAGATGATAAAATCATCTATCAAAATTTAAAACCAAATATGAAAATCTATCATTATACAACAATAGAAACATTAGCCCTGATTCTAAAGAATAGAACCATACGCTTTAACCGACTTGATAAGGTTGACGATATGGAAGAAGCAATGTATGGCTCTGGGGATTCTAATATAATGTTAGGGCAATACTGTTTTGTTTCGTGCTGGACAAAAGATGATAAAGAGAACCTTGCGCTATGGAAAATGTATACAAACTATAAAGGCGTAAGAATAGGGATAGACGAGGATCTATTTGTTAAACACAAAGTCAACGATACTTTTTACAGCTATTTCCAAGAATTGGGGCATATAGAGGGTGATTGTGTATTTATGTTACCAAATAATGAAGCCAAATTACAAGAAATTCACTATGTTACTGATAATAAGTCATTAATAAGCAATTTAATAGAAAAAGAAGGAGATGGGATCTCCATAAACACAAAGGACATGGGATGTATTAAGCGAGATTCATGGGCATTTCAAAACGAATACAGATTTAGACTGATAGCCCAACCTTTAAACCCTAAATTGATGGACATCAATGAAATGTCTAACCTGTTTAATTCTCTAAAGCATTTAATGGATATCATTGCAAAATCACTAGCACAAAATTACAAGGTTCATACAGAATATGTAGATTTACCCATGAAGCTTGAAGCACTAGATAATATTGAGATTATGTTGGGCCCAACAACCTCATTAGCTGACAAAATTATTGTAGAAGCTCTTTTAAGAGATTTTTCTAATACGAAAATTATAGATAGTTATTTTAAGGGTAAGATAAAGGATAAATATTAAATTTCTTTTGGTTCAAATATTTGGCTTGCGGACTGATAACCTCCAAGATGTTTTCTAATCAATGCTACTCAAATTGAGGAAGTATTTTTGTACCATAAGAATATAATCCGCTGATAATCAGCGTGGAATATATTTGAGGAGGTGATATTCGTTAGATAGTGTAACAAGGAAATAGGTTATTTATGGCAAAAGACAGTTTATTACTTTTATTGGGGAATCCTTTTTATGGTGTGTATTTTTCTGAGACGGATTTTTCTCTTCAAATAGAAAGCATTCATGGTCTCAAACATGACTATATAAATATTCTGCAAGATTATCTTTTGCAACACACTTCGCCTTTTAGTGTAAAAGAATTGCGCGACATAGGGCTTGCAGATATTGTTGGCAAAATAAAGATTTTGGAAAGCAATATGTTTCAAAATGGTGAATGGGCGTATTTGGATGATAGTGCTACTATAGATATTGCAGACTTGCAACAAAGGCTATTGGATTTTTTATTTGACTCCTTTGTAAAACGTCATCCTTCTAAATACATTTACAGCACGAGGATTGAACGTTATGCAGAATCTTATAGGCAAAATCATTGTGCTCAACTTAAGGCCTTTTATAAAATAAAACAGATATTTATAAAAGAAGCTGAAAACAATCCTTATATAAGTATTGAGGTGCAAAATACATCACACGAATTACGATGCGAGATAAATTTTGACGGGAGAATTTGGATACAACTATCTGGTAATATGAGTAATAGTTTTACTTTGTATAAAGTTTCTTCTCAATACGACCAGCCTCCGTATTTCATCAATATCGATAATGGCGAAAAACCTTTTTCAATTTTTTGCCGTTTTGATAATGAAAAAAGCAAACAGAATCTAATGTTCCAAGATGTTAAAGACATCATATTTGAACAACCTGATAATATGGAAAAACATAAAACAGTCATACGAAACGCTTTCTTGTTTGTTTTTGAAGAGCAAATACAATTGGAGGAAATAATATATGATCCCGTAAGAAAGTGCTACTGCCTTTCAAAGGAAAAAGAACAAAAAATGTTTAATGAATTTATTCCACAAGAATCAAAATGCAAACAATTTGCAAAATACACTTCTTTCTCAACTTTAATGGCTACGCTTCAAAGTGGAAGGATACGCATGAATTCAATTGTAGGTATGAATGATAAAACTGAAATGTTTTTCCTTTCAGATACAATTAAAAACTTTCAAGAGAGTATTGCAGAAGAAGGAGATAATCTGTTTTTGGCTAATCGAAATTTTATCACATCCTTCTCAGAGCGTATAGACGATCTTGATATGTGGCGTTTCTATGGCGACAATGCACATGGAGCTTGTATGGTTTTTGAGTCAAAAGAAAATTCAGAGACTGGGATTAAAGAAGTTTTATATATAAATAAAGAGACAAATGACAGTGTAAAACGTATGAATGAGATACTCTCTAAATTAAAAGACGATAAAATAAATTTTCGTTTTCCCATACTTGATAAGCATAAGCCTTTCTATAAATCAGAGGATTTTAAGAATGAGGCAGAACATCGCCTGTTGATGGTCTCAGATAAACAAACAAATTGGGTTATAGCACAACCTTATAACATACTTTCACCCTATGTTGAAAGAGATTTGGGGATAGATGGTCAAGATGGAAATACAGATTTTCCTCTTGTCCTAAAAAAGATTATCCTTGGACCTGAAATGTTAAATAAGGAAATAAACAAAATACAGTTAGAGCAATTCATTAAGAGCCGTTATTCTAATGACCGCATTGAGATTTGCGAGAGTAGAATATCAACGTATAGATGATTCCGAGGAAGCATTGATGCCATGAAAGTGTCATTGTGCTTATTCGGGAGGGAGCATCGTGCGGTATGAAATAATTGTTGCGCTCAGGAAAAAGTCATCGAAAAATACTCGTTATCAGAAGTTTGTTGTACCTTTGCACCGAATTTTAATTTGCCCTATGGATAATTGCCGTGGGTAGCATGGCAAAAGAGGGCGAAAAACCGTATTTATATTAACAATAAGGTGCTGGGTATAAAAGATTGTCACTTCGATGATTACAAAAGTCTTGTCTGTTACTCTGTGGCGGATGGACAAGGCTGGCTGGGTGCCTATTCTATTTTAATTGACCACACATGGAAATGATTGTAGATTTATTGACAGGAACGAGCATCGGGCAGTCAATTTTCGTTTTAGCTTTGGTGGTGACAGTGGGACTGTCGCTTAGTAAAATCAAGGTTGGCGGATTTTCGCTTGGAGTCACTTGGGTTCTTTTCTCTGGAATTTTGGCTGGTCATTTAGGCCTCGCCATCGATCCCACCGTACTTTCGTTTGTTAAGGAGAGCGGAATGGTCATGTTCATCTTCGGCATTGGCATGATTGTAGGTCCAGGGTTCTTCTCTACTTTCAAGCAAGGTGGCATTCAGCTGAATTTGCTTTCCATTGCTTCGGTTTTCATTGCACTCATCATCACCTATCTGATATTCTATTTTTCAGGAAATTCGATTGAGGCGATGGTGGGCATTATGTCGGGAGCTGTCACCAACACCCCCGCTCTGGGTGCCGCACAAGAGGCTGCCAAGGGGCTGACGGGAACCGCTTCGCCTGATATCGGTATTGGCTATGCGTTGGGTTATCCCATGGCCATTCTTGGAATGATTATCACTACTGGTGGATTGAAATGGGCTTTCCGTGTGAAAGTTGATGAGGAGTCGCAGCGCATTGAGGACAGGGAGAAGGCGCAGCGCAAAGAGGCACTTGTCATCTCTGTGGAGGTGACCAATCCTTCGGTGTTCCAGAATAAGGTGGCTCATGTGAAGACATTGCTCGACAAACATGATTTCCTCATTTCGCGTATCATGCACAAGGATACCGGTGTCATTGAGATGGCTCATCCTGAAACGGTTATAAATGAGGGCGACAAGCTTCTGATTATTGCCGAACAGAGTGAGGTTGAGATTATCTGTGCCTTCATCGGCCACCGCATAGAGATGACGGATGCCTTGTGGGGCAAACTCGACCACCGGCTCATCTCGCGTAGGTGTCTCGTGACGCAGGGAGGCATCAATGGTAAGAGCATTGAAGAGTTAAAACTCCGTTCGATATACAATGTCAACATTTCGCGAGTCCATCGTGCTGGCGTTCATCTGATAGGAAAACCTGACTTGCGTCTGCAAATCGGTGATACCGTGATTTTGGTCGGTGAGGAGGAGAACGTGAAACGTGTGGAGAGAATATTGGGCAACTCGGTCAACAGTCTTCGTCGTCCCAATCTGTCAGTGCTTTTCTTCGTTCTTTTGCTGGGAGTGCTGATAGGAAGCATCGAGATTCCACTGGCTGGAATGCCGATGCCTGTCAAACTGGGCTTCTCTGGCGGTACGCTTATCGTTGCCATACTCATCAGTAATTTCGGAACTCGTTTCAAACTGAACACTCATAATACGCAGAGTGTCAACCTTATGTTAAAGGAATTCGGCATTACGCTATTCCTCGCCTGTGTGGGATTGAGCGTAGGCGGAAACTTTGTCAGCAAGCTGCTCGACGGCGGTTACCTTTGGATGGGCTATGCCCTCATCATTACGCTTGTTCCGCTCTGGATCACCTCCGTGCTGGGCCGCTACTGGCTGAAGCTCGACTACTTCACGCTGCTGGGTTACATTGCCGGAACCATGACTTTTGCTCCAGCACTGTCGCTGACTCCCGATGCTTCGAAGAACAATATCCCTGCCATTCGTTATGCTACGGTTTACCCGCTGACACTGTTTGTCAGGGTGATGCTTGCGCAATGGATGATCTTGTTGTTTGCAAAGTAGGGCTTCAACTGAATTTCATTCAAAGTATTTGATAATATTAGTCCCATCAGAATAGTGGCCATGCCACACTCTGATGGGACTTTTATTGATGTGCGACTCTCCGAATTAATAGCATTCCAGCTGGTGGTTGTGATCTGTTGCAGCGTCGTCCTCGCCCCCTTGTTCGCTAAGAGCTAAGCTATTGCGAGGCGAAAGCTTACCTTTTGCGAGGCGATTGGTCACCTATGGGATGACGAAAGCTGACCTTTTGCAAGGTGTAAGCTATCGTCCAGTCTGTCAGCGAGTTACGTTATGGGCAAAATCCGTGGTCTTGCGAGGCTCTTTTGGGCTGGCAACGGAGGAGGATGATGTCGCTCTCGTCGGACTATTCTATCTCGACAATATCGCCTTTTGCCTGCTCACGCGCATCGTCAAATTTCTTCTTCATGGTGGGATTCATGTAGGTCAGCTTGCGGATGGTCAGTTTCTCGGCATCGTCGTTGGCCAATTTCAGGTTTCTCTTTGACTGTAACAGCTCCTCCCTTACCTTTTGCAGCTTCGTTATCGTGCCGTCGATGTCGTTGATGGCCTTGTCGAATTTCTCGGCGGCTTTCTCATAGTGGTTGCCGAATGCCTGTTTGAAGTCCTCAAGTTTGTTCTCGAAGTTGGTTACATCGACTTCTTTGCTTTGTGCTTGCGCCAATTGCCGTTTGTATTCCACGCTTTTTTTCGATGTTTGCACGAGTAATGTTATGAGAGGGATGAAGAACTGGGGGCGGATGACATACATTTTCGGGTATTTGTATGAGACATCGACGATTCCTCCGTTGTAGAGTTCGCTCTCTGGCTCAAGCAAGCTGACGAGAACGGCAAACTCGCAGTTCTTCTTCCTTCGGTCGTCATCGAGCTTTTTGAAGAAGTCTTCGTTCTTATGCTTTGTTGCCGTGGTGTCCATCTCATTTTTCATTTCGAACATGATGGATATGTATTCAATGTTGTCTTCGTAATCGCGGAAGATGAAATCGCCTTTTGTCCCATCCGAGGCATCGTTGTCTTTCTCAAAGTAGGCATTGGGCATGATGGAGCGGAGGTATTGGTTGAACTGTGTCGAGCAGTGGGCCTCAAGTGTCTCGCCGACCATTTTCGTTGACATTCTGGTCTTCAGGTCTTTGTAGTAGTCCAGTTGCTCTTGCTTGAGCTTCAGCTCGTCCTCATGCTGCTTTATCAGTGCGACTTCGTGTATTTGGGCCTCTTTTTTCTCCAGTTCCACCGATGCCCGCAGTTCGCTGATTTCCCTTTCCTTCGCCTGAAGGTGTTGCTGCGCTTTGTTGCGTTCCTCCATCAGTGCCATTTGGAGTTTGTTCTCTCCCTGAAGGAGCTGCGACTGCAGTTCGGTGCGTTCTTTTTCCATGTCCGCAACGGTTTGCAACAGCTCTGCTTTTTTCTGGCTTTCTATGCTTTTCAACTGTCCTTTCAGACGTTCGATTTCTTGGTCTTTCTCGTTTTTCACCCGGTTTATTTCCGTCTCTTTCGAATTTATTTCCTGTTCCTTGGCATTGAGGCGTTGCATCAGTTCCTTTTCGGCTCTTGCCTTAGCCAGTTCTTGCTCGGCCCGGTTCTTCTCGTGCATCTCCTCTATCCGGCACTTTATTTCAGCTTCGTACTCTGCGTTCTTCACTTGGCTCACTATCGATGCATAGTCGGCCTCATCAACGGTAAACACACTACCACATTTTGGGCACTTGAGTTCTTTCATAATTTCGTAGAATAATCTCGTCTTTGTCAGTCAGACGATGGTTTTGGATGATGTTATTGCTACAAATATAGTGACTTTATCTTGAAATCCCAAGGCAAACTTTCGATATTTCATGCAGTTAACAGTGGCAGAAGGGCTTTTGAGAGATCATGGTGGATGTTACATTTTTGTTACAGTTTTTAGTTTTTAGGCTATAGAAAGTGTCGAAACATATAAATTTATCTTGATTTAACAAAATATAGTTATAAAAATTTGTATTCTGTTTGATAATCGTTATATTTGCATTTGTACTTTAGTTTGAATTGAAAAGCCGAACTGCAAGTTGGAAAGAGTGTAGGCATCATTATAAATATCTGTAAATATGGATAAAGAAGAAGGAAAGAAAATGGCTAAGAATTTGAAGAAAGATGCAGAGAAAAAGTTAGATAAGGTGGAAGATAAGGTCGAAGGCATAGCTGAATCGGTCAAGGATAAGGTTGACGATGTATTGGGAGATCTCAAGGATAACGAGACAGTGAAGAACCTTCGCGACAAGGCCGAGGATTTGCTCGATGACATCAAGGATAACGAAACCGTCAGGAATGTTACGGAAAAGGTGGAGGATACCTTTGAGGAATTGAAGAAAAACGAGACCGTTAAGAACGTTACCGAGAAACTGGGCAGCACGATTGAAAATGCTGGCGAGCAGGTTCAGAAGTCAGGATTCTGGCAAAAGATAAAAGGCTTCTTCGGCGGTAAATAATCTTTTCCTGTGATGAGGACCTCTCTCTTCTCTCCTGTCTGATGGGGCCGGATTGAAGTTAGGAGACGAAGGCTGGGCAAGGATTCTTCCATTGTCCGATTTTTGTAGGATTTTCGCCCCATGATTGTTCGCCCAATCCTCAATCGAATTATATGTCTGTACTGTTTTTATTCGATGGTCGGGTAGATTCTATATCGCCTCTCCAAAGCTATAATGAGGCATATCGGGATAAAACGACAAACAAAATGTTGGCAAGGGTATAAAAACGGCTGGAAACAAAGTTGGCATCATTGTAGGATGCGTTTGCCATCTGCCGGCCGATAGCGGTCGATGTTAACGAATATTTGCGTGCCTGATGGCGTGCTACATTGCAAAAGGTCCAAAGCCAGATACTCTCTCTCTTATTTGCTGGCTTCGTACTAAAAAAGAGGATATGCCATGGCATATCCTCTTTATTTTGTTGTTTTTGGAAAGATTAAGCTTCAGCTGGTACTTCAGTCTCTGCTGGAGCAGCCTCTGCCTCTGTTGCCTCAGCAGCAACTTCCTCATTGTTGGCAGCAGCCTCTGCAGCCTCTGCTTCTGCTTTCGCAGCAGCTGCGGCAGCCTTCTTGTCAGCTACCTTCTTGGCAATAGCTTCGTTTACTTTCTTTTCTTCTTCAAGATTCTTTGCTGCGGCAGCCTTCTTGTCTTCGGCAGCTTTCTTGCCCAAAGCCTCTGTCGCAGCTACCTTAGCTTGTTTCCAAGCGTCGAACTTCTGCTGGCAAGCAGCTTCGTCAAAAGCGCCCTTCTTTACACCACCACGGAGATGTTTCATCATGTAAACACCTTCGCTCTTGAGGATGTAGCGGGCTGTGTCTGTTGGTTGAGCGCCTGTCTCAAGCCAATAAAGCGCACGGTCGAAATTCAAATTGATTGTGGCAGGTGTGGTATTAGGGTTGTAAGTACCAATCTTTTCAATACATTTACCATCTCGTGGTGCGCGAACGTCAGCGGTCACAATGCTATAGATAGCATGGCCTTTACGACCACCGCGTTGCAATCTGATTTTTGTTGCCATAATTTGCTTTAATAACTTTTATTAGTTTGAATTTTATGCCATTATCTCGTAATAGCGGGTGCAAAATTACGTCTTTATTTTCTAACCACCAAATAATCTGTTCATTATCTGTTGGTTTTATTTACATTAGTGTAATTATTTGCTGGCGTTAGCTTTGATAGCCTCTCTGATGAGCCCCTCAATTTCTTCGGTCAGCTCTGGATTGTCTTTCAGCAAGGTTTTGGTTGCGTCGCGGCCTTGTGCGAGCTTCGTTCCGTTGTAACTGAACCAGCTTCCGCTCTTCTGAATGATGTCGTAATCAACCCCAAGGTCGAGTATTTCGCCAATTTTCGAAATGCCTTCGCCGAAGGTTATCTCAAATTCAGCTTTCTTGAAAGGGGGTGCCACCTTGTTCTTCACAACCTTCACGCGCACCAAATTGCCTGTGACATTGTCACCATCCTTAATCGAAGAGGCACGGCGGATGTCGAGACGGACCGTGCTATAGAATTTAAGTGCATTGCCACCAGTGGTTGTTTCTGGATTGCCGAACATCACTCCAATCTTCTCACGCAACTGGTTGATAAAGATGCAGCAGGTATTTGTCTTGGCAATGGTCGATGTCAACTTGCGCAGTGCCTGGCTCATCAATCGTGCTTGTAATCCGACTACGTTGTCGCCCATGTCGCCCTCAATTTCCTTTTTGGGTGTGAGTGCTGCTACGGAGTCAACCACGAGTATGTCAACGGCAGACGAGCGAATCAGCTGATCGGCAATTTCGAGCGCTTGTTCACCGTTGTCTGGTTGGGAAATCCAAAGGTTATCGACATCCACTCCCAGTTTCGATGCGTAGAAACGGTCGAAGGCATGTTCAGCATCGATAAATGCTGCTACGCCTCCCGCTTTCTGAGCCTCGGCGATTGCGTGGATGGCAAGGGTGGTTTTACCTGATGATTCTGGACCATAGATCTCTATAATCCTGCCCCTCGGATAGCCGCCCACGCCGAGTGCGAGGTCGAGTTGGATGCTTCCGGTCGGTATCACCTCAACATTCTCTATCTGCTTGTCGCCCATGCGCATGATGGCACCTTTGCCGAAATCTTTCTCAATCTTAGTCATTGCGGCCTGTAGTGCCTTCAGTTTTCCTTCAGCTGATGATGCGGCGCTTGTATTTTCTTTTGCCATTTTCTTTTTCTTGTTTTCTATTGTATAATAAAAGTGTTATTTCTTTTTCTTCCTACTCTTAGGGTAAGGCAGTACTTCGGCCAGCTTGCTCACTACTTTTACTGCGAAGTCGGGTTTCGACACGTCCAAAATATAGTGTAGTTTGGCCCCTTCGTAGGGATATCCCTGTTCGGCAGCCGACATCAGTTCCCCGATTGCCTCGTGCGTTTTCACGTACGGGATGTCATCGCCCACGATAACCACTGGCTTATCGTTAACATAGATCATGTAATCGCCGAACATTTTCCTGTACTTCACCTCACCTGCGGTTGCTATCTGTTTGCAGATGAATTCTATAACGTCCAAAGACGATGCCATATCCTTAAAGTTCCAAGTCGCCTCCGAACACCTCGTGCCAAGGCAGACCTTGCTTGTTGAGTTGTTCCATGAATGGGTCTGGGTCGAAATCCTCAAGGTTCCAAACGCCTGGCTTGCGCCAAAGCCCCTTGAAGAACATCATTGCTCCGATCATGGCTGGTACACCCGTGGTGTAACTTACGCCTTGCATGCCTGTTTCGTTGTAAGCGTCCTGATGTTTGCAGTTGTTGTAAACGTAGTAGGTTTGCTCTTTTCCGTCCTTGATACCGCGGATGCGACAGCCTATGGATGTTTCGCCGTCGTAGTTCTCACCCAAGTCTTGTGGGTTGGGCAATACGGCTTTGAGAAACTGCAGCGGTACAATCTTCACCTTTGCGCTCTTGCCGCTTCCATCGGCCAATGGAGCTTCATATTCGATTTCGTCGATGCGACTCATGCCGAGGTTTTGGATGCAGTCGAGGTAGGTAAGGTATTGCTGACCGAAAGTCATCCAGAAACGTGCGCGCTTGATGGTAGGATAGTTCTTTACCAGCGACTCCAGCTCCTCGTGGTGCATCAGGTAAGAGTCGCGTGGTCCGATGTTGGGGTAGGTCAGGTCTTGGTGTATGGCCAACGGCTCAGTCTCAATCCATTTCCCATCTTCGTAGTAGAGACCTTTTTGGGTAATCTCACGGATGTTGATTTCTGGGTTGAAGTTGGTTGCGAAAGCCTTGTGGTGGTTACCTGCATTGCAGTCCACGATGTCGAGGTAGTGTATCTCGTCGAAGTGGTGTTTGGCTGCGTAGGCTGTGAAAGCTTGCGACACTCCTGGATCGAATCCGCAACCGAGGATAGCCGTCAGTCCGGCTTTCTCGAACTTGTCCTTGTAGGCCCATTGCCAACTGTATTCGAAGTGTGCCTCGTCCTTCGGCTCATAGTTGGCCGTGTCGAGATAGTTGCATCCGCATGCCAGACAAGCGTCCATGATGGTCAGGTCCTGATATGGCAAAGCGAGGTTGATTACCAGTTCTGGCTTGAACGAGTTGAATAGCTCTTTCAGTTGCTCCACATCGTCGGCGTCCACCTGTGCGGTCTTGATGTCGGCCTTGTATCCCTTGTCGTGAATGGCCTTCACCAATGCATCGCACTTTTCCTTGCGACGGCTTGCTATCATAAACTCCGTAAATACGTCTTGGTTCTGGACGATTTTAAAAGCTGCAACGGTGGCAACGCCGCCCGCACCGATCATTAGTACTTTTCCCATTGTTCTGTATTCTTTTTATTTTGTTTTCTTTTCTATTTCGTCAGCGGTTATTCCCATGGCATTTATGATGGAGTATCCGAGAATCTGCTGTTTGAAATTCCCGCCCTCCATGGGCTGCATGGCAAACAGTGTGACGTGCTTTTCCTCGTCGTCAACATCCCTCAGCGCGTTGCGGAGCAGGTTATAGATGTTGCCATCTTCGGCATTGGGGACAATCATGATGCGGCTGACCTCCTTGTGGCTCAGCACAATCTTCAGGAAATCGAGCATCACTTCGTCCTTTTCGGTCACCTTTCCGCCTGTTGCGATGGTGTTGATGATGAACTCGCCGAGAGTCTCGTCCTTGAAAGCCTGTTTGTCGAGCTCTTGCCCAAGACTTGAGGGGACGTAGTTGTCGAGTTGCCGTTTGCCCTTGTCGTGCAATACCACTACCTGTGTCTCGTGATTGCCCGGTTTCATCCGCCCGTCGAGAGCAATGTTCACAATCCACTGGCTGAAGTCGGCTGCTGGAATCCTCCTGTCCAGCATTCTTTCAAAGTTCAGAGTCAGGTTGAATGCCACGTCGTCGATGTAGTCGGCGTCAACAATTATGACATTCTCGCTCATTTTTATGTTCTGCGAATCTTGTAAATTCATAGCTACAAAGATACATTAAAACGTGGGAAGTTCAAAATAATTAAGAAAGTTTTGGATAGGTTTTTTCATAATTCGCAGTCGCTTTGACGTGTGATGGTGGATGCTTTGGTGATAGCTGGTGTCAAATAAAAATCACCGTCACATTCCGTTGTCTGCCCCATCGCCTTGCGAAAGATGAGCTTTTGCGAGACGAAAGGTGAGGTTTCGCACGGTGAAAGATGATCTATTGATGTGAGAAATGTAACCTCCTGAATAACAATGTGTTAAAATTGTCTTGTGAAAAGTTGATTTGTCAAGTTTTTTCGCACTGTTGTAATCTCCAATCGGTCATTGAAATCAGTCTGAAAGCCATGTTATCACCACCTGATAGTGAGATTGCGCCCTAATTACCGATTGTGGATTATGGTTGGTGGGAGAGGTTTGGAGTGCCTGCAGGCAGGCTGTCGTAATGTCTCTGACTTGATGACGGCGAGGCAGAATTGAAGTGAATAGAGTTAAAAAGCGAAATTTTAATGGCGATATGAAAGAAAATATTTATATTTGTAGTGATAAACGGAAGGGAAAGGCTATGCAGAAATACGCTGATTATATTGAAGAAATAGAGATAGACTCTCTTTGGGGCGGCATGAAACATATTAAGTGGGTGCTGAACAGACGGGTGAATATCCTCAGTGGCATCAATGGTGTGGGCAAGAGTACTATCATCAACAAGGTGGTAAAGGGCCTTTCACAAGGCGGTGAGTTTCCAAGCCATTTGCTGAAGGGGGTCCGTCTGAAAGTGTATCCAGAGGATGCGAAGTGGATTCGCTACGACATTATCCGCTCTTTCGACCGTCCGCTGATGAACATTGATAGCATCGCCAAGGTCGATCTAAACCTTGTAACAGAGCTCGACTGGCAGTTGTTCCAGTTGCAGCGGAAATATCTTGACTATCAAGTCAACATCGGCAACCGCATCATTGATGTGTTGCAGTCGGGGGAGCCTGATGCAGCCGCGCGTGCGCAGGCCATTTCCGAACCCAAAAAACGCTTTCAGGATATAATTGACGACCTTTTCACCGAGACTGGCAAGAAAATCGTGCGCACGGAGAATGAGATTCGATTCACGCAAGTAGGTGAAACGCTCTTCCCCTATAATCTGTCGAGTGGCGAGAAACAAATATTGGCCATTTTGCTGACCGTACTTGTCGAGGACAATCTGCCTTATGTGCTTCTCATGGACGAGCCTGAAGTCAGTTTGCATGTGGAATGGCAGAAACGACTGATAGACCTGATTATGGAATTGAACCCCAATGTCCAGGTGATTCTTACCACCCATAGCCCGGCCGTTATCATGAATGGATGGATTGACAATGTTACGGAAGTGACAGACATTACTGTTGATTGAAAAACGGAAGGAACAAGGCAATGGGAAATAGATTGAAAGACAACCTATCGTCCGACTATATCCATGCGGCCAACAAGCTGAACAGCCTGAATGCGCGAACGAAGATCGTTGCCTACGTGGAGTCTTACGACGACATATTTTTTTGGCGGACGGTGCTCAGTGGGTTTGAGAACGAGAAACTCTATTTTGAGGTGATGCTTCCGTCACGACAAAACCTGACGAAAGGAAAAAAATCGGTGCTGATGAATCTTCTAACGAAGAAAGTTGGCGAGAATATGATAGCGTGCGTGGATGCCGATTACGACTACTTGCTGCAGAACACTACGGCCGTTTCGCGTGATGTTACCCAAAATCCGTATGTGTTTCACACCTACGCCTATGCCATAGAAAACCTCCAGTGCTATGCCCGTGGACTGCACGATGTGGCGGTTGCGGTGACATTGAACGACCAGCCGATTTTCGATTTCGAGAATTACCTGCGCGAATACAGCGAGGCCATCTTCCCACTGTTCGTGTGGAGTATATGGTTTTATCGGAATGGAATCTACGGAAGGTTTACCATAACCGACTTCAACAGAGTGATTGATATAGGAAAATTCTCACTGGAGGACCCGTATCGTAACATTCATAATTTAAGGAGGAAGGTTTCGCGCAAGATTATTCAGTTCCATAAGGATTATCCCGATGCAAAAGAGAGCTATCTGGCCGTAAAAGACGATATCAAGCGGATGGGTGTCACTCCGCAAACTACTTATTTGTACATCCAAGGACACCATCTGTTCGACAATGTCGTTGTGCCCGCAATGAAGAAAGTATGTGACAAGCTGATACACGAACGTGAACAGGAAATCTGGAGAAACGCTCGGCATGCCCTACAGCGAAAGAACGAATTGTCGAGCTATGAACACAGTATGGAAGAAATCATACCCATGCTTCGCCGGAGTTTCGGCTACATGAATGCAGAACCTTTCCTTGAAATCAAGCGCGACTTAGCCCATTTCCTCGCTTCGTCATCCTTCAGCCAACAGAGGGAGCTGAAAACGGAAGGCTAATTCTCTTTCCAGAATGAGGGAGTGAAAAGCACAAGGACCGTGAAAAGTTCAAGACGCCCCACAAGCATGAGAAAAGAACCTATCCATTTGGCAAAATCGGGCAAATCATCCCATGACATCGTCGGACCGATTTCTAAACCAAGAGTAGGCCCGACGTTACCGAGGCAACTCAGGGTGATGGTGATGGAATTGGTGGAGTCAATGCCAGCGGCTATCATCGTGAAGGAACAAACAAGCGTCAGACACAGGTAAAGACCAATAAAGGCAAGAAGCGTGACACGGTGCGACTGGGGAATGTTCACCCCATCTATCTTCATGGGAAGCACTGCGTTAGGATGCAGAATCTGTCGGAACTCGTTCCTCACCACTTTGATAAGCATGATGCCACGGAGGCTCTTGATACCACCGCTCGTTGAGCCGGAACAACCACCGAAAAACATACAGGCAGCCAGCACTACCCAAGTAACGTGTGGCCATTGGGCAGCGTCATCGCTGAAAAGGCCCGTCGTCGTGATGAATGAAACAACCTGAAAAACAGAACTTCTGAAAGCATGCTCCACGTCATAACTCCTCCGGAAAATAAGCTCCAGCATGATAAAGATGGTGAAACTCGCCACAAGGGTAGTGTAGAACCTGAACTCGCTGTTGCGGAAGAGTTTCTTTAACTTGAACCCAGCTACAGAAGTATATAATAATGTGAAATTAACGCCCGAAAGAAAGCAGAACAATGTGCAGACATATTCTTCGGCGGGAGAATGAAAAGACATAATGGAGCCACTCTCAGTGGCAAACCCTCCTGTGGCGGTGCTCGTCATTGAGTAGTTGAAAGCGTCGAACCAGCCCATCCCACATGCCTTGTAACTGAGAATACAGGCTATTGTCAGAATCACATAGACCATCCATAGCCATTTCGCACTTGTGCTGAGGCGCGGATGTAGCTTACTTTTGATAGGCCCGGTCGATTCCGCTGCAAAAACTTTCACTGATCCGCCGACAAGCGATGGTAACAAAGCAATGGTGAAGAACACAATTCCCAAACCACCGATCCACTGCGTCAGCGAGCGCCAGAAGAGGAGTCCCTTGGGCAAATGTTCAGGATAGTCGATGATAGTTGCTCCGGTGGTCGTGAAACCTGACATAGTCTCGAAGAAAGCATTTGTGAAGTTGTCTATATAGCCACTGATGAGGAACGGAAGGGTACCGAAAAGCGAGAAAAGTATCCACGAAACGGCTACCACAAAGTATGCGTCGCGTCGCCCAAGCGTATTATTTGAATTCAATCCGATAACTCTGAAGGTGCAACCGCTGGCTATCGTGATGAGAATACTCCATAAAAAAGCTATGGTGTCTGTGCCTTGATACCAGCATGAAACCATAAGGCAGCAGAAAAGGAGCGTCGCTTCTATCCACAGCAGTGAGCCAAGAATCTTGAATATGGTTTTAAGATTAAGCATTATCAATGATTTCTCAAACAGTTAGTTGAACAATCGCTCGGCCTTCTTTTTATCAACGTTGTAGCAGAACACCACGACTGTGTCGCCAGCCTCAACTTGCGTGTTACCAGAGACGAGCATCCCCTCGTCGCCTCTTACCAGACCACCGATTGTCATGCCACTTGGCAGCTTGATGTCTTTGATGGGTTTCCTTGTGATTTTTGAGCCTTGTACTGGTGTGAACTCAGCCACATCGGCATCAACTGACATCAAAAACTTTACGTTGTTCACGTTAGCGTCAAGCAGCATCTGGTAAATGTAGCTGGCTGCAATCGCCTTTTTGTTGATAATTGTACCGATATCGAGGTTGGCGGCCATATCAACGTAGTCGAAATTCTCAACCGACGCAATTGTTTTCCTCACCCCGTATCGCTTGGCGGCCATGCATGCGAGTATGTTTGTTTCGGCATTGGGCGTCAGAGCTACGAAAGCCTGTGTGTTTCTTATGCCTTCTTCAACGAGCAGGGCAGTGTCGCGACCGTCGCCATTGATCACCAGTTTATCCTCATCGAACATCTCATTGAGATATTCGCATCTGTCGGCATCACGTTCGATGACTTTTATGTTCATGTATTCTGGCATAATTTTGACTGAACGCACAGCAGTGCGCCCTCCACCCATAATCATGACATTCTTGACGTCCACGTAATGCTCCTTCCCCGCTATCTTTCGGATGTACGGAATATAGTTCTTGGTGGTCATGAAGTAAGCCAAGTCTTCGAGTTTCAGAGTGTCATTACCGCCGGGAATGATGGTTTCGTTGTGTCGTTTGATGGCAACAATGTGATATGGGTCATCAGGACCACTTATATCCTTGAGTGGTTTGTCGAGAATCTGGCAGCTTTCTCTCAGTTTGATGCCCAGCATGACGAGTGCTCCGTCGTGCACGTCCCAGCGTTGTCTTACCCACGACATCTTCAGACCGTTGATGATGTCCTTTGCTGCCAGAACTTCTGGATAGATGAGGCTGCTGATACCGAGTCGTTTGAAGAACTCCTGATTCTCCGGTTCCATGTATTCTGGGTTGTCGATCTTCGCAACTGTCTTCTTCGCACCAAGGTGATGGGCCATGATGCAGGCTGTAATGTTGTCCGTTTCTTTTGGTGTTACAGCAATAAAAAGGTCGGTATCTTTTGCCCCTGCATCATTGAGCGCCTTGATGCTGGTGGGCTTTGCCTCCATGGTCAGCAAGTCAAAGTCTCTTCCTATCTTCTCAAGGTTCTCTGGAATCTCATCGATCAATACGATGTCGTACTTGTTTCGTGAGAGGAGTTGTGCAAGATGAGTTCCGATGGCATAGGCACCGGCGATGATGATTTTCATATCCTTAACTAATTATGGCTGTCTTCTATTGAAGATTGTTCTTTATTGTGTGCTTGATGGCTTCTGTGTCGAGTCCGCAAAGCTGCTGTAGTTGGCCGATGGTTCCCTGTTCGATGAATCGATCGGGAAGTCCCATTCGGTTGATGGTTGGCGAATACCCATTGTCGCTCATCCATTCCACGACTGCCGTTCCCAAACCACCGTTTCGTATTCCATCTTCTATCGTTATAATATGAGTGAAATGCTCTCCAACTTCCTTCAAAATCTTCTCGTCCAATGGCTTCAGGAAGCGCATATCATAGTGGGCGATATGGCCTGAACAGGAGTCGGGTGTCGATTCCAGCTCTCTGATGGCCGTCTCGACATTGTTGCCCAATGGTCCGACGGACAGAATGGCCACGTTGCTGGAGCTCTCCTTTCCGATGTTCTTGTCGAAGAGTTTGCGTCCGGTGCCAACCTGTATTTCCTCGAACGGGCATCGCCAGTCAATCAATACGCCTTTGCCTCTCGGATAGCGAATGACGAAAAATCCTTTCTCTGGCAACTGGGCAGTGTACATCAGCCTTCGCAGTTCCCGCTCGTCCATTGGCGAGGCGATAGTTGCATTGGGGATGGGTCTTAGGAATGCCATGTCGAATGCGCCGTGGTGGGTTGCTCCGTCTTCGCCTACCAGCCCCGCACGGTCGAGACACAATACGACAGGCAGATTCAGTATTGCCGTGTCGTGGATGATGTTGTCATAGGCGCGTTGCGAGAACGCACTGTAGATGTTGCAGTAAGGTTGCAATCCGTCTTTTGCCATTCCTGCCGAGAAGGTCATTGCGTGTCCTTCGGCAATTCCCACGTCGAATGCGCGGTCGGGCATTTCTTTCATCAGGACATTCATTGAGCAACCTGAGGGCATAGCTGGGGTAACGCCTACAATCCGTGAATTTTCTTTTGCCAACTCCAACAGGGTCTGTCCGAAAACATCCTGGTATTTGGGTGGTTGATTGCTGGTGTCTTGTATGATGCGCTCACCGGTCTCTGGGTCGAACTTACCTGGTGCGTGCCATACGGTTGCGCTTTTCTCCGCAGGTTCGTAGCCTTTGCCCTTGATAGTGTGGAGATGTAGCAGCTTTGGGCCTTTCATGTTCTTCAGTTGTCGTAGTATGCGCACCACTTCCTTGACATCGTTTCCATCGAAAGGTCCGAAGTATCTGATGTTCATTCCCTCGAAGAGGTTCTGCTGTTGAGAGATGACAGACTTCAGGGCATTATTCAGTCTGATGATGCCTTTTCTGCGCTTGTCGTTGAGTATCCCCCTGTCGTGCAGCCACTGTGATGCCTTGAATCGCAAGCGGTTGTAAGTCTCGTTGGTGTCAAGGTTCAAGAGATACTGTTGCATTCCTCCGACAGCACGGTCGATTGACATGTCGTTGTCGTTGAGGATAATCAGCAGGTCGTTGGGCTTGCTCGATGCGTTGTTGAGGCCTTCGAAGGCCAACCCTCCGCTCATAGCTCCGTCGCCGATGATGGCTACAACATGCCTGTTGGGGTGGTTGGTCAGTTTGGCTGCCACGGCCATTCCGAGTGCTGCCGATATAGAGTTGGAGGCGTGTCCACAAGTGAAGGTGTCGTATTCGCTTTCCTTCGGCGACGGGAAGGGCATGAGTCCGTTGAGTTTCCTATTCTCTGAGAAACGCTCTCGCCGTCCTGTTAGAATTTTATGTCCATAAGCCTGATGCCCTACGTCCCAAACGATTTTGTCTTCGGGAGTGTCAAACACGTAATGGCAAGCCACGGTGATTTCCATAGCCCCCAGACTCGAAGCCAGGTGGCCGGGATTCACGGCTACTTCTTCGATGATATCTTCCCTTAACTCCTTGCAAACTTCAGGCAATTGCTCAATGCTTAGTTTGCGAAGGTCGGAAGGAGATTGTATTTTACTTAAAAGCCTATATCTTGTTTCGTTCGACATTATCAATAATGTGGATGTCGCTGCAAAGATACACCAAATCGATTGAATGGCAAAATAAAAGCCATGCTATTTGGAACGATTGCCTTTCCTGACTGCTTGGTGTGGTTTGCACCTAACGGCCCAAAGCCTTTCTTTCTCGCGCTTAACCTTTTGTTGTAGCATGGTTTTGCATTTGGCGGCAGACCTTTGGCAAAAGCGCTGGAAGAACTTCATGACGACAATGCCACACCAAGGCTTTTATCGGTCGGTGTTACTCTCTTGTCCGTCGGGTGCGAACAGATGTTTCCCAACAAGCAAAGCTATCGCATGGTGATAGCTGACCTTTTGCACAACGAAAGCTCACCTATGTGCTGGTAAAAGGTGACCTTTTGAAAGACGAAGTCTATTGTGGTGATAATCAGTAAATTGTATAATATGGTCAGAAGACGGCTTTTTAGTGGTATTAGTGGCTGTTTTAAAGTGCTTTTGTTTAGATATTGCGCAATCGATGCAACTTCTTCATGCTGTGTTTCCTCGCATGGGAATTGTCGTTGTGTTGAAATAGTAACCTTAAAAAAAGAAGAGCGTGTCATCACTGATACGCTCTTCTTGCGTTAACGAAGTTCAACCGACTGTATAGTCGTTTGTAAGAACTTGTCATCACTGATTTGTTCTCCTTCGGTCTGGAAAGTATTGACTAATTGGTTAAAAGATTAGCGTTTCCCAGACATTAATATCAGAAATAAATTTAAAAGGATTTCATTTGCAAGTTACAAAAACTTGTTTCTTTTCGATGTATGATTTACTGCACATTTCTGGAGCAGTGTCATGATCGTTTGAGTAAGAATTTAAATAAATTGCTTTTTGGCAATTCTTCGACTTGTTTTCCATCGACAACGATTACTGCTTCGACGATTTGTACGAAAAGCTGCTCCTTCTCTCCCTGACGGGCAAACGAGTAAGCGTTGTTAATGTAGAACGGCGTCATTACACGATGTTTGGCATTCTTGTAAGTCAGATCGAACGTCGGGGTTAGTGGATTGACAATCATCACTATCGGATTGGTTTTGTAGAAACGGATGCGACAAGTAATGTCTTGTGGGTCGGCTTTGGAAATTGCTTCTTTCAAGGTCTTGTTTTTTACGTTGAGCGCAAGCAGCTTGCTTGGGAAACTCTTGATAATGAATGTGCTGTCATTTGTTATCTGACAGTTGATATCCACTGTGTCGTTCTGATAGAACTTTCTTGTAAAATACTCTTTTTCATACACGAGTTTACCCGTGTAGTTGCCTTTTACTCTTTCGAAAGCAGCTTTCACTTCTTCAGGAGTGGGGGGCATGTATTTGTCCACAGGATCATCGTTATTGCAGGAAACCATTCCAAACAGCGAAATGAAGAAAATCGATAATGTAAATAATTTCACTTTGTTCATAATGCTAATAATTAGTTTTTTCATTAAGTTTTCATTTCGTAAATACACAAAAGATGAAAACCTTGCTTTTAAAATGCAAAAAGTTAGATTAATAGTTTTTTTTCTTTTTTTTATAGCAAGGTTTTCATTACTTTTGTATTTAACGAGTAACGAAGTTATAAATTAAGGTACAACATCCATCTGTTGGTTCTATGCTGGTTGATATCCAGCTTCTCATTTGATGAAAACTTCGAGCTCGCCCGACAAGTAAATTTTCCTGATAAGAGGATGCAACTGGAGAAAATAGACAGAGAACGGCAAATCATAAGAATGTTCAGGCGAGGTGAAACTTCGGCTATGGATGTGTTGTATGCCGAGTATGCCGATTATCTGAATGCGGTTTGCTCGCGCTATATCTCGGATGGCAACACAGTGAAGGATGTCCTTCAGGAAAGCTTTATCAAGATATTTGAGAATGTCGGCTCATTTGAGTATCGGGGAAAAGGCTCGTTGAAAGCCTGGATATCAAGACTCGTCATCAATGAATCGTTACAACAGATAAGAAGAAAGGCTGCGGCTAAGGAGATGGTTGTTGATACGGACATGACTGGTTATCCAGACTCGGCACCTGTTGTGGCCGACATTAGCGAGGAGACCATTATGGAAATGATTCGCGAACTACCAGCAGGGTGCAGGGCAGTATTCAACTTATATGTGATTGATGGTTGCAGCCACAAGGAAATCGGTGAGATGCTCGACATCAAACCAGACACGTCGGCATCGCAATATCATAAGGCAAAGGCCATATTGGCAAGAAAAATCAGGGAATATAAATCAAGACAACGATGAGGGAACAATGGGAAAAAGACTTGCAAAGTCGATTGGGCGACTATCGGAAGAAAGCACCTGAGGGACTATTGGGCGACATCAAGAAAGAGATGGCGCAGAGGGGAATCTGTCCTTCATCTGCCGAAGATCACTGTCTGGTGCTGCCCATGTGGTTGAAGGCTGTTGCTGCGGTTGTCGTTATTGTGGCTTCGGTGGCAGTTGGTACGTTTTTGTGGAACGAAAACGGAGGAAGACCGGCGCAACTGGCCCGTACAACTTCCAAATCGAACGATGTTTCTGTTGGCGAGAGCTCTGTTGACGGTGTGGAGTCGGGTGTCATCGATGCTACGCATGCTCTGCCACACGATAACGCTTTGCTGAATATTGTTAGTGGAAAACTGGCCTCTTTGACTGCTGGTGTTTCTGAACGCTTGGTTGATGTCGGACAGAATATCGCAGAATCGGTCAATAACAACCTATATAAAAAGGAGATGGCATTGGCGCAGACTGATGAATCAAGGATGAAGACAGATGGTGTGGATGCCCCAGAATCTACCGTTGCGATGGCGGCTTCTCCCGCAACAGATTCCAGTCAACCACAGAAGCCCCCCGTTTCAGGCAACCATCCCAAACGTTGGTATGATGAATCACATAGCGTTCAGTCGGTCGCTTCCAGCGGGTTTCACAACAAATCCAGGATTGAACTGGGAGCTTTCTATTCTGGAGTGGTCTCCAGCGATGGTCGCTCGTCTGGCATACTCAATCCTGATTATAAATCAAATTATCGTGAAATATCAGGTTATTTGAGATATAAGTCAGTGGGCGAGACTTTAGAAGAGACCCATAAATTCAGCCAACCTATAAAGTTGGGACTGTCGTTCCGCTATATCATCAATGAAAAGTGGAGCATCCAGACGGGATTGACCTACAGTCGGCTGTCATCCACAAGCCAAAGCTTCAGAGATTTCTATGAATACGACTGTGAACAGATTCTCCATTATGTCGGACTTCCTGTGAGTCTGAACTACAGTATCTGGCGGAATCGCCATGTAAATGTGTATGCTGTCGCTGGAGGGGAGGTCGAAAAGCTCGTGAAAGGCAAGTCAACAACCTATCCTTTCTCATTGACAATCAATAAAAGAGGTTCTACCATTCCCATTTCAGAGAAAGTTAAGGAAGGCAGACCTCAATTCTCACTGAAAGCCGCGGCAGGTATAGAATATGATTTTACGAAGCAAGTGGGCGTTTATGCAGAGCCGGGACTGGGCTATTACATAGACAATGGTAGCGGAGTGATGAACTTCTACAAGGACAAACCGCTCAATTTCAGCATCAATGTTGGCATGAGGATTAACTTTGGCAAATAAAATGATGAGAAAAATATTGCTGTTCGTCAGCTCGGTGGTCATCTTCTGCTCGTGCAACGTGGGTAAAGTTGTTCCCGTTGACTACGAATTAGCCCACAATTACTTTGTCATCAATCCAAGATTACCAAGCACTCTGAAAATTACATCTCAGTCAGAATTTGACCATTATTTTGGTTTGGCAGCCGTAATGGGCAAGAACGGCGAGCCAACTCCCATTGATTTCACTCGCCAGTTCGTGATAGCGAAGTTGTTACCTGAGTCAAACAGGGCCGTTGGGCTAACTCCTGTCAATCTTAACAGGTCTGACGGACAATTGGTATTGAGCTATAGAGTTGAGAGAGGCAAGCAACGGCAGTGGGTCAGTCAGCCCTTTTTCATCATAATCGTAGATAAGAAGTATCAAAAATACAACGTAACGGAAAAGATGGAATAGTCTTTTTCGTTTTTTTGTGGTCAATTAAATCGTACTACCTCATCAGAGAGTTGGCAGTTTGAAGTTTTTTATTTATCTTTGCAAAAGTAATGAATCCTGTTAGTTAAACCTAATATCTCGAACTCTACACAAAGAGCGGTTCGAACTGAATGAAAGCGATGAATACAACACTGACAACACAAGGTAAAGAAGGCAAAGTGATAGCGCAGGAAGGCAGTGAGCAAGTAGGCGAGCTCAACTTTCTGTTGGACAATGGTGTGGTTGTAATTACCCATACACGTGCTTTCGATGGCCATGAGGGGAAAGGCGTGGCAAAAATGCTGGTGAATGCGACGATAGACTATGCGCGGGAAAACGGCCTTAAGTTACGTCCCATCTGCTCTTATGCCTATACCTACATGATGCGCCATCCCGAACATGCTGCCCTTTTGGACAAAAGAACGGGCGAGGGCGTAGCGTGTGGTTTGTGACCAATGCCCCAACATGATAGAAATCAATAATAAAATAATAAATCTAAAACGAAAAAGACAATCTTATGAACAAACAAACGTGGATAGCCTGTGGACTTATGGCACTGTCACTCACCACGCAGGCACAGAACAAAGATGGTGGGATTGATATGCAAATGATGCAGAAAATCAGCGCAAGTCACAATTTTTCAGCCTCACGAGCTATCTCAAATGCAATCGCAACCAACTCTATCGACAATTTGGCAAGGAATTTCCGCAATTCCGGTGCTATCGATACGCATTTCAATGTTGAGACTCCCAAACAGAATATTCACGACCAACAGAGCTCTGGTCGTTGCTGGTTGTTCTCCGGTCTGAACGTATTGCGCTCCAATTTCGCACGAAAGCACAAAGATAGCCTCCGCGTCGAGTTCTCGCATGTCTATTTGAGCTTCCACGATCAGCTTGAGAAGTCGAACTTAATGCTGCAAGGGGTAATCGACAACGCAAGCAAGCCCATGACAGACCCCATCGTTCAATTCTTCTTCAAGAACCCAATCGGTGACGGTGGTACATTCTGCGGTGTGTCAGACCTTGTGAATAAGTATGGACTCGTGCCCATGGAGGTGATGCCTGAGACCTATTCGGCTGAAAATACCTCACGCATGGCGCGCATTGTCTCATCAAAGCTGCGTGAGTACGGCCTTGAGCTCCGCAAGATGGTGGCTGGAAAGAAGTCGGCATCTGCCATTAAGGCGCGCAAGACAGAGATGTTGGGCAATATCTACAACATCCTCGTGCTCTCGTTGGGTGAGCCAGTGAAAACCTTCGAGTATGCTTTCAAGGACAAGGACGGGAAACAGGTGGGCAAGCCCAAGACCTATACTCCGCAGTCGTTCCGCGATGAGGTGGTGGGCAGAAAGCTCAGCGGCACTTTCATCATGGCTATGAACGACCCACGTCGTGAGTATTATAAGACCTATGAGGTGGAATACGACCGACATACCTATGATGGGCAGAACTGGAAATACGTTAATCTTCCGATGGAAGATATCGCAAAATTGGCCATTGCATCATTGAAGGATTCCACAAAGATGTACTCCAGTTACGATGTGGGCAAGCAGTTGGACCGCAAACGCGGCTATCTCGACTTGAATAACTATGACTATGCCACCCTCTTTGGCACGACTTTCCCAATGAACAAGGCTGATCGCATTGCTACTTTCGACAGTGGTTCGACCCATGCAATGACCCTTACGGCAGTCGATCTTGATGAGAACGGCAACCCGAAGAAGTGGAAAGTGGAGAACAGCTGGGGCCCAACGAGTGGGCACAATGGCTATTTGATCATGACCAATGACTGGTTCAACGAATATTCGTTCCGTCTTGTTGTTGATAAGAAGTACGTTCCAGCGAACATTCTTAAGATCGAGCAGCAGAAGCCTGTCATGGTGATGCCAGACGACCCATTGTTCCAAGAGGATAATTGAACCCCAACAGTCCATTAGCCCGCACTTTCATCCTTGGGTGATGAGGGTATGGCTTCAGGGCAGCTTTCATTCGCTTGCCGTCATCTTTCCTGTCGTTCTCTCTTGGCGTAGCCCGCTACGGTTTTAATAGAACGACAAACAAGCAGCCTGGCAATCAAATAGAATCAGTTCAGGCTCTAAGGAGCGATTTGGGTGGAAGCCAATGTTTGCTGATAGCTCAGCCTTATGATAATAAAAAATCCCTTGTCTGTCAGCAGACAAGGGATTTTTTTGTTCCTTCGGACGATAAAATCACGAATTGATAATGCGTAATCGATTAAAAATCATTATATTTGTGGAAATAAAATAGTTGCTGATGATTCTACCAATCGTACTGTTCTTGTTGCTGCTCATCGCTCCCGATGTCTATCTGTGGACGGAATACATCCGCCAGCAAGACTCATGGTGGCTCAATGTCTTGTGGTTCATGCCATCGATGGCGGCCGTCGCGTCGTTCATACTCGTGAACAGGGGAGTTTATCACAACACGTTCATCAGGGTTATGTTTGCCTTGGTGCTATGTTTTGGGCTGCCCAAACTCGTTTTCGCCCTCCTTCAGTTCTTTGTCTCGTGGCAGTTGGCCATCGTTTTGCCCATTGCCATACAGATAGCCCTCATCTATGGATTTTTCTTCGGCTGGCGTCGGATAGTGGTACGTAGCTCAACGTGCGTGTCGAAGTTGCTTCCAAAGTCGTTCGATGGTTACAAGGTCTTGCAATTCAGCGACCTTCATCTGGGAACATTCAGGCACAATCCCGCCTTTATCAAGAAGCTGGTGCGTGTCATTAACGAGCAGCGGGTCGATTTGATAGTGTTTACGGGCGACTTGGTGAACATTCATGCCGAGGAGGTGCGCCCCTTCATGTCAGACCTTCAGCAGATAACCGCTCCCGATGGTGTTTACAGCATCATGGGTAACCATGATTATTGTGAATACGGCATGGATGCCACCCGTGAGAAGATGGAAAAGTCTGCCAAACCCAACAAACTGTCGAAGGCGGCTCGCAACCAACGTGTGCTGGAGTATCTTCAGGCGAAGATTGGGTGGCGGATGCTGATGAACGAGCATGTCAACATCGTGCGTGTGCGCAGCGATGAGGGAGCCAACAAGAGTGAGTCCATCTCAATCATTGGCGTAGAGAACATTGGTAGCCCACCTTTCAAGAGCATGGGGAATCTTCCGAAAGCCATGGAGGGCCTCGTTGACGGCACGTTCAAGATTCTTCTGAGCCACGATCCTACTCATTGGCGGCGGGGTGTGCTGCACAAGACCGATATTGCGCTGACCCTTTCGGGCCACACCCATGCCGGACAGTTGAAGATAGGCAAGTTCTCGCCAGCCAAATGGGCCTACAATGAGTGGGGTGGCAAGTATGTAGAGGGCGAGAGCATGCTCTACGTGTCCCTTGGTGTAGGGGGAACGCTTCCCTTCCGTTTTGGAGCATGGCCTGAAGTAAACGTAATAACGTTGTTATCAAAGTGATACGACGGTGGGAAAAGCGATTGATTTGAGAGGGGTTTATGACGGATTTTTTCCTGTTCGCCTTTGTAATTTTATGTGCTTTATAACTACCTGATAGTCAGCGTTATAGGGTTTGATATGCGAAAGGTTACCTTTTGCGGCCCGATAACTGACCTTTTGCGATGTGATAGCTGACCTTTCGCAATGCGATAGCTGAACTATTATCTCAAATCGCTCATTAGAGATTTTTTCGTACAAAAAGAAATCGAAATTTTCTAATAATCGATTTGGGATTAATCGTTTTCATCAAAACGATTATACGTTTGAAAAGGATTCTTATCATTATCTATTGACAGCATTTGGGTTGAGGGAACGATAGCTGATGACCGATTTTACTAACAAAAAAGGTGCGTCCCCTGTTCGGAACGCACCTTGTTCTATATTGATAGAGCACTGCAACCACAATCTGTTGTGCCGTCCAGCCCATCCGCTTTCCCAGCAAGTAGCCTTCGACCGTATTGGTTGCGTTAAGGCACTCTATACCAAAGTCTTAATCACGTCTTCCCTTGAAGCTGGCAAGTAGTCGATGACCGGAATCTCAGGCATAGTGTAGCAGCCTGGAGTCAGACGCATGGAAGCGCGAGCGCAGTTGACCAGCACCTGAGCAGTCAGTGCAGGGTTGTTGATACTCATGTTGAACTCGAAACGCTGGTTGGGTGTCTTGCCGCTTACGCCCTTGCGAACGAGGTTCACACCGTGCCCCATGTCGCGCACATCGTCAACACTTGTCACGGCAAACACGTGGGTCTCGTCGTTGGCAAAGTACGGATCAGCCTTGATTTCGGCCGTTACGTCTTCAATTGTCGCACCATCCTCCAGTTCGACATAAACCATACGGCGATGGATACTCTCTCCCAATGGGATGGTTACTGACAGTGCGTTCTTTACACCTTTCTTGCTGCGTACGCAAACAGAGTGTCCCATAGACATTCCCGGACCGAAGTTGGTGTAGGAGAGACCCTTTGGTGCGAGACTTTCCAACAGAACGCGCACAACTGAGTCGGAACCCGGATCCCAGCCCGCAGCAATGATGCTCACCTTGCCGGCCTTCTTGCAGTTTTCGGTCTGCTTTGTGCGATAGTCGAGTATGCCTGTGTGGATGTCGTATGAATCAACGGTGTTGATACCGAGTGCTACAATCTTCTCTGCGTACTCCGGACAACTGCGCGTCGGTGCGGCAAGAATGGCCACATCCACATCCTTCAGTTTCTTTATGTCGTCAACCACCTCGTAAGGAGTCAACTCCAGTGGTTTGTCCTTGTCACCCTGACGGCGAACAATGCCTACAATCTCAAAATCCTTGGCTGCCTCCAAGGCCTCCACGGCATAGTGACCGATATTGCCGTAACCCACTACGGCTGCTCTTATTTTCCTCATAATCGTTTACTCTTAGAATGTTACCTTAAATATACGCTGCAAATTTAAATCAAAATCATGAGAACAATTACAAAATACACACTTTTTAATTAAAAAATAGTTGTATAAAAATTGCTGGCCGTGCAATATTTATCCTCCCGTGTCGTTTGTAAGATGTATATATACGATAATCCTGTTAGCACAGGAGCTTAAGAAAGATTACTATGATAGAATATATCAGGGGCGAATTAGCTGACCTGACGCCTGCATTGGCAGTAGTTGATGCCAATGGGGTGGGGTATGCGCTGAATATTTCGCTGAATACTTATAGTGCCGTTCAGGGCATGAAAAGTGTCAAACTCTATGTCCACGAGGCCATCATGACGGGCGGACGCGATGACAACTATACGCTTTATGGCTTCGCTACCAAGCAGGAACGCTCACTCTACCGACTGCTCATCACCGTTTCGGGAGTGGGGGCAAACACGGCACGCATGATTCTGTCGTCGTTGACTCCGGCCGAGCTCTGCAATGTGATAGCCAATGCCGACGAGAAGATGCTGAAAACGGTAAAGGGCATAGGGCTGCGTACCGCCCAGCGCATCATCGTTGACCTGAAGGACAAGATTGTTCAGAGTGGAATAGCCGACGAACTGCACGTCAGCAGTCAGCCGAGTGCCGCCAGTGTTAATTCCGCTGTCAAGGATGAGGCCGTCGGCGCATTGACCATGCTGGGCTTCTCGCCTGCACCTTCGGCCAAGGTGGTAGTGGCAATACTGAGCGAACAACCAGAGTTGCCCGTGGAACAGGTTGTCAAACTTGCGTTGAAGCAAATTAAATAGAAACCGTCATCGGGCTTCAACGTCTGTAGGAATGAAACAAAGGCATATCATACTACTCTCACTTTTCCTCTTGTTGGCAGGCGTGAGCTTGTTGGCATGGGGACATTCTGTGTCTGCTAATAGGCCTTTGGGAAGTTTTTTGCGGACGTTGGTGGCACCATCCGACACGGCGAGGAAGGATTCTGTCGTCGTTCAGCAAGTGGAGATAGAGGATGAGACCATCCCCGACTCACTGTTGCACCCACGATGGAAAGTGCAGCGCACCACACCTGTCACCTACGACGACCTCAACCAAGGCTCGTACGACCTGAACCGACCGGAGAACATGCGGCAGACCGTGGAGTACAACGACACACTCGACATGTATGTCATTGGAAACAAGATTGGCGACTCGTATGTCACAGCCCCGATTATGATGACACCGGAGGAGTATCGCGCATGGAGCGAGAAACGAAGCTTTGCTGACTACTACCGCATCAAGAACAAAGAGATTCTCGAACGCAAGGGTAAGGAGAAGTTCGACTTCACCGACATGCACTTCTCGCTGGGGCCTGCAGAAAAGATATTTGGGCCAGGAGGAGTAAGAATCAAGACACAGGGAACTGCTGAACTGAAGTTCGGCGCCACGCTGAAGAATATCGACAATCCGTCGCTGCCCATCCGTAACCGAAAGACTACGACAATGAACTTCGATGAGAAGATCAATCTCAACGTCAATGGAAAGGTGGGCGACAAAGTGAACATGAACCTGAACTACAACACTGATGCGACGTTCGACTTCGATGCACAGAACTTCAAGCTGCGCTATGAGGGCAAGGAGGATGAGATTATCAAACTCGTAGAGGGTGGCAACGTCTCGTTCCCCTCTAACAATTCATTGGTTCAGGGTGCCTCATCGCTCTTTGGTATTCGCGCGGATATGCAATTCGGAAAGTTGAAGTTGCAGACCGTTATTTCGCAAAAGAAGTCATCCAACAAGAGCGTAAGTTCAAAGGGTGGCAAACAGTTGACACCCTTTGAGATATCGGCTGCCGATTACGAGGAGAACCGTCACTTCTTCCTTTCGCACGCATTCCGCAGCCGTTACGATGCGGCGATGAAGACTTTGCCCAATCTGACAACTGGTATTACCATCAATCGCGTGGAAATCTGGGTGACAAACAAGACCGGAACAACCAACAACACGCGTAATATCGTTGCCTTGAGCGACTTGGGTGAAAACATGAACGTGAGCCGTAGCGACCTTTGGGGTAACGGTGGCGGACCAGTTCCTGCCAATAGTGCTAACAGTGAGTATGCAACCATTGCGCAGAATCATCCAGAAGCACGCGATATCGACAAGTCGGCTACCGTTCTCGATGCCTTGGGGCTGGTGGGCGGTACCGATTATGAGAAACTTTCAAGCGCACGTTTGCTCAATAGCTCGGAATATACGGTGAACAATGCTCTCGGATACGTCTCCCTTCGCACAGGATTACAGACCGATCAAGTTCTGGCGATAGCCTATGAATACACCTTTGGTGGCGTGACGTATCAGGTCGGCGAGTTTGCGAGCGACAGAACGGATGTCTCGGATGTGCTTTTCGTCAAGTCATTGAAGAACACCAGCAATCATCCACGGCAAGCTAACTGGGACTTGATGATGAAAAACGTCTATTATCTCGCATCGACCGTTGAGCGCGACAAGTTCCGTCTTGACGTGAAGTTTCAAAGTGACACGGCTGGTGTTTACCTATCATACATCCCTGAACAGCAAGTTAAAGACCAAACGCTCATTAAGGCATTGGGAGCTGACCGACTGGACAATAACAACAATGCTCATTCCAATGGATATTTCGATTATGTGGATGGCTATACGGTTGCCAACGGACGTGTGTTCTTTCCCGCAGCAGAGCCCTTTGGACAATACATATACAATTATCTGACATCGAAGGGAGTACCGGCAGCAACCGCACAGAAGTATGCTTTTACCGAATTATACGACTCAACGAAAACCATCGCTAAGCAGATTGCTGAGAAAGACAAGTATCTGCTCGTGGGACAGTTCAGGGGAACGAGTGCTAATGTTATCTCACTGGGGGCGTATAATGTGCCGCAAGGCTCGGTTGTGGTCACGGCGGGTGGCGTAACCTTGTCGGAAGGCTCGGACTACAGTGTCGATTACAGTGCTGGTGAAGTGACAATCCTCAACCAAAGTATCATCGACGCAGGAACATCGGTGAACGTCTCGCTTGAGAGTCAGAGCGATTATGGACAGGAACGCAAGACAATGTTTGGGCTGAACTGGCAATATGATTTCTCAAAGAACTTCATGATAGGGGGTACTTTCATGCATTTGTCTGAGCAACCCTTGACAACGAAGGTAAATATGGGGGCTGAACCAGTTAACAATACTATCTGGGGATTGAACATGAACTGGAAGAAAGAGAGCCAATGGCTCACCAATATGCTTGACAAGATTCCGTTCTTGCACCTCACTCAGCCCTCACACATCTCCTTTTCGGCAGAGTTTGCACAGCTGTTGGCCGGCCAGAGCAGCGGAACCCAGGACAGAGCGTCGTATCTTGATGACTTTGAGAACACCAAGAACACCATAGACGTCAGCCAACCGACTAACTGGATTATATCAAGCGTGCCTTCTGATTTCACCGAATCAGCCGACAAGACAACGCTTCGGAGTGGTTTCAACCGCAGTTTGCTGGCTTGGTACAACATCGATCCTTTGTTTACGCGCCGCAGTAGCTCACTGACGCCAGGCCATATCAAGAGCGATTTGGAACAGTTGTCCAATCATTACGTGCGAGAGGTCTATGTCCATGAGCTGTTTCCTAACCGCGACCAGAGCAGTTACAACGGTTCTACTTCAACTTTGTCGGTTCTTAACCTGGCTTATTATCCAGAAGAGCGTGGTCCTTACAATTTTAATCCGACACTTGACATCAACGGCCATTTGCCAAATCCACGACAAAAGTGGGGCGGTATGATGCGTAAACTTGATACAAATGACTTCGAGACGGCAAATATCGAGTACATTGAGTTCTGGATGCTTGATCCATTTATCTATACTCGTCAGCAAGCTGATGCTAATCGCTATGGTGGTGATTTCTATATTAATCTCGGAGAGGTGTCGGAAGATGTGCTCCATGATGGTAAAAAGTATTATGAGAGCGGTATGCCAGTCGATGGCAGCCAAGCTTGGACCACCACTCAGTGGGGAAGGGTTCCCACACAGGCTACAGTAACTTATGCCTTTGCCACGACAAAAGGAAGCCGTGCCTTACAGGATGTTGGCTTTAACGGACTGACGGATGCCGAGGAACAGCAGTTTGAGTCGTACCAGGATTTCCTTTCCTATGCGAGGGCAAATACAAACCAAGCTGTTTTCGACTCCATCTGGGCTGACCCGGCCAATGACGACTACCACTATTATCGTGGTTCGGACTGGGATCAGGCACAGGCCTCTATTCTTCAGCGCTACAAAAAAATAAACAATCCTCAGGGAAACTCTCCCGATAGCGATACCCGCAACGAGCGATACGACACATCTTATAAGACGACGCCTGACGTTGAGGACATCAATCAGGATTATACGCTCAACGAATACGAGAAATACTACCAGTACAAGGTGAGCATTCGCCCCGAAGAAATGGTGGTAGGACAGAATTACATCGTTGACAAGCGCACGGCATCGGTGAAGTTGCGCAACGGAAAGACAGAGGAGGCAACGTGGTATCAGTTCCGAATTCCTGTACGGGAGTACCAGAAACGTGTGGGAGGCATCAGCGACTTCACCAGTATCCGGTTCATGCGCATGTTCTTGACTGACTTTGAAAAGCCTATTGTGCTACGTTTTGGTACATTCGACCTCGTTCGTGGCGAGTGGCGGCAGTACCAACAGAGCCTGACAAATGCCGCATCTACGTCCGGAACGATGGCTGTGAGCGCTGTGAGTATAGAAGAGAACAACGACAAGACACCTGTCAACTATGTTCTGCCCCCTGGTATCACCCGCGAACAAGACCCGACGCAGCCCCAACTTGTACAAAGCAACGAGCAGGCGTTGGCGATCACGGTGCATAACCTCGGCAACAAGGAGTCGAAGGCCGTCTATAAGAATACGACGCTCGACATTCGCCAGTACAAGCGTTTGCAATTGTTCGTCCATGCCAATGCTTTGGAGCAAAACACGACAAATCTTACAGACAACCAGTTGGCCGTTTTCGTGCGATTGGGCTCTGATTACAAGAACAACTACTATGAATATGAGATTCCTCTGAAGCTGACGCCTGCTGGTTGGTATGACACTTACTCCCGACAGGGCTGTGAGGCAGTATGGCCAGTGGAGAATATGCTCGACATTCCAATCTCGCTGTTCACCAGTGTGAAGCGTCAGCGCAACGAGGGACGAGGAAATGGCACGGCAAGTTACAACCGTGAGTTTTCGGTTTATGACGAAAGCCGCCCCTCCAACCGAGTGAGTGTGATGGGAAACCCGACCTTAGGCGAGATAAAGACCATGATTGTGGGTGTGCGCAACCTATCAGGGTCGGAGAAAAGCGGTGAGGTCTGGCTCAATGAGATGCGCTTGCTTGAGTTCAACAATGAAGGAGGATGGGCAGCAAAGGGACAATTGAATATCCAACTCTCCGACTTTGGTACGGTGGATGTGAATGCCAGCCACAGTACTGACGGTTTTGGTGGCTTGGAACAAGGAGTAAGCGAGCGCCAACAGGAAACGAACACCGATGTTTCGGTAACGGCCAGTCTCGAATTAGGCAAGTTCTTCCCCGACAAGGCCAGAGTTTCCGCACCTCTTTATTATAGTGTAACGAAAAGCGAGAGCCGTCCGAAGTACAATCCGCTCGATACCGACATGGAATTGGATGCCGCCCTCGACGGCGCAGCTAATGAACACGAGCGCGATTCCATCGAATCGATTGCCGTGACGAAACGAACGACCACCAACTTCTCACTGTCGAATGTGCGAGTGGGCATCCAGACCAAGCGTCACCCGATGCCTTACGACCCAGCCAACTTCTCTTTCTCCTACAGTCACTCACATTCTCACACCGCTGGCGAAACTACCGTCTATGAGAACGAAGACAACTGGCGCGGAGCGATGAACTACAGCTGGACACCAGTTTACAAAGCCTGGGGGCCGTTCAAGAGTCTGATCAAGAGCAAGTCGAAATGGTTTGACATTATCAAACGTTTTGAATTGAACTGGCTGCCCCAAAACATTGCCTTCAACACCGAAATAACCCGTAACTACTACGAGTTGCAGGAGCGTGACATGCAAGCGACCGAAAATTCGATGTTACCTCTGACGTTCAATGAGCAATTCCTGTGGAACCGTGATTTCTCCATCCGCTGGGACCTCACCCGCAATCTTCACATGAATTTTCAGAGTGCGACGCATGCCGAGATAGAAGAGCCTTACACTCCCATCAACAAAGATCTCTATGCCGACCAGTATCAGGCATGGAAAGACTCTGTATGGACCAGCATCAAACACTTCGGAACACCGCTCGATTATCAGCAGAATTTTACTCTTTCCTATCAGTTGCCGCTCAACCTGATACCTATTTTCGATTGGATTAATGCCGATGCCAACTATACCTCAGCCTATACGTGGGTAAGAGGTACCGACTTGGAGGACGGAACGTCGCTGGGAAATACAATCACCACCAACCGAACACTCAACATCAACGGATCGTTGAACTTCGAACGGCTCTACAATCACATCCCATTCCTTAAAAAAACCAATGAACGATTCAACAAATCGCTCTCGCGCAAGGAGAATAGACTGAAGAAGCGGCTTGAACAGAATCTCAGAATACGCAATATTGACGGTGCCAAAGAGCCGAAAGAGGACAACAACAAGAAAAATTTGCCAAAGAACACAAAGAGCTTTGAAAAGGAAGTCACTATTCCTGCTGACACGGCAATCATTGTCTCGCACTCAAAAAAGACCAAGCGGATACTCCTCTCGCTTAAGGATGCAGGTGGTCATTCCGTAAAACTAAAATGGCGGAAGATGGACAACAATAGGGTGAAGCTTTACAACAAGACAGACTCCGCACTCAGATTGAAGCTGACTGTTACGCCAAAAGACCCGCTCGATAACAAAGGGTGGTACAAGACCGCACAATGTATTGCACGTGCACTGATGATGGTGCGCAATGCAAGCATCTCTTACCGTAACCAATACTCCATGTCGCTGCCCGGTTTCATGCCAACCGTTGGCGATGCCTTTGGTCAGACCCGTGGGCAGGGAGTGCTTTCGCCAGGACTCGATTTCGCTTTCGGACTTGTCGGAGACAGTTATATCGATAAGGCGCGAGAGAACGACTGGCTCCTGATAAACGACAGCATCGCCACTCCAGCTACAACCAACAAGACAGAAGACCTTCAGCTGCGCGTTACGCTCGAACCGATGCGCGACTTTAAAATCGATCTCAATGCGAGTCGCACGGAAACCACCTCCAAGAGCATACAGTACATGTATGTGGGCAACCCTACCACGCAGAGTGGAATGCTCACTATGACCACCATCTCATTGGGGACAGCATTCGAGAGTCAGGGAAATGCCAATAACGGCTACCGAAGTGCGACTTTTGAGAAGTTCGTCGGCTCGCTAGATGTGTATCGCCGTCGTGTGGAAGAGCGCTATCACGGTGCATCCTATCCGGCTTCGTATGGCGGTGGCGTATTCGACCCTACTATAGGGGCAGTGGATAAGTACAGTGCCGATGTCATGATTCCCGCATTCCTCAATGCTTATACCAGCATGGGCGGCAACGGTCTGAAAATATTCCCTGGTTTGCGGAGCATGCTTCCCAACTGGACGATACGCTATAGCGGACTGTCGCGCCTGCCTTTCTTCCAGGATGTTTTCAAGAGTGTCAACATCAACCATTCCTACAAGAGTATTTTCGCCATCGGATCGTACCAGAGCTACAGCACATGGCAGGAATACATGAACGGACTCGGATTCATTGCCGATGCAACCACTGGTGTGCCCATACCAAGTTCGATGTACAATATAGCGCAGGTGAGCATCAACGAGGCATTCTCTCCGTTGTTAGGAATCGATGTAACGATGCTGAACAACTTGACAGCACGTCTCGAATACCGTCAGACACGTGTGCTGTCGCTCTCCATGACGAGTGTGCAGATTAACGAGGCGACATCGAAGGACTGGGTGCTGGGTTTGGGCTACCGAATCAACAATCTCAACCTGTTCGGAGGCCGCAACACCCGATTGGTGAAGAGCAAAAAGAAGGCCGGCGACGAGAAACAACAGCGCGCCAATACTAACAACAGCAACAGCTCCAACCGCAATAACAGCGGCATCAATCGCGCTTTGAACCTGCGTCTCGACGTCAGCTACCGTCGCCAGTCAGCCATCACGCGCGATATCGCCACTTTGGCTTCTGCGGCATCGAGCGGCAACACGGCATTCAAATTCTCTTTTACGGGCGATTATACCCTCAGTCGTCTAATTACGGCCAGTCTCTATTACGATATGCAAGTAAACACACCGCTGCTCTCATCGAGCAGCTATCCCACCACCACGCACGACTTCGGCCTCAGTCTGAAATTGAGCCTGACACGATAGTTCTACCGTAGTCATGCAGATGGCTTGCCATAGCCTTTGGCAACCTTTGGTGAATGGTCAGCGCAATGAAAAATCCTTACAATCCACGTTCTTTCATTTGTTTTATAACGGTTTGATAATCAGTGCTATATTTTTTTGTGCGCAAAAGGTGACCTTTCATGCTGCGATACCTCATCTTTTGGAATGCCGAAGCTCACCTTTTGCCGTCGGAAAGCTGTCTTTCTGCAATCAGACGGTAAAAACATCTTACATTCGTTGCCAGTCAGTCGTCACACAATGGTCATGAAGTAACCGTTTAATACCATTGCTCCCGACCCGTTCTTGTTCGCCTTCCGTTGACTCGAACAAAGCCATATTTTCATCATCTAATTGTGAATTTCGGATCTAATGCCCGACTGAGGTAAGCTATACACTTGTCTGTAAATCACGAAAAGCCAGACACTATGAGGCGGTCAGTCAGCCGAAAATATCATGTGTTCACGACAATTATCGCCAGTTATCGGCAGTTATTAGTTGCGCAATGCCCGATTGCCCATATTTTTTTGTAAATTTGCATTCTAATAAATAGTGTTGCGATAATGGAGCGAACATTTAGTCATCGGGTGACGATACTCGAATGGAGTGCCATTGCGCTCTTTGCGCTGGGCACACTCTACGGATTTTGGCACCGTCAGAATGTTGCGTTGGTTGTCTTGGGAACCGTCTTTGTGCTGTTGACCATCCTTGCGCTCGACAGAGCCTTGCACACGAGCTATGTCCTCATACCCGACGATGTGCTGATAGTGCGACGTGGTCGTTTTGCGCGTGAGAGACGTATTGCACTGTCCGACATAAAGACCATAAGAGAGTTGCCCCTTGCCTTCCGTTTAGGCAACTTCGTGCTGCTGGAACTGATCAACGGCCGTGTGGAGAGTGTGCAGCCTGAAAACAACAAGGCCTTCATCGCAGCCATTCAGAAACGATTATGAGATTGAGACACATATACGCATTGTTGATAGCAATGGTGCTGTCGGCACCTATTGAGGCTCAGGTCTATTTAGACAGTGCCGAGGTGGCACGTGTGCTGAGCGGAAAGGATTCGGTGCTGCCTTCTGGTGACGACGAGGCTACCATTGAGGACGATAACGGCGATGACGAAGGCTATAATTCCTATTTTCAAAACGATTCATGCCTTACATGGCAACAGAACATCAAGGCACGGTTGGATGGAATCCTTCAAGGCAACCTGATGGAAACGACGCAAGTCGGTGTGATGGTTTGGGATTTGACCGACGACAAAAGACTCTACAGCTATCGCGAGCGTGTACAGATGCGCCCCGCTTCAACAATGAAATGCGTCACAGCTATTGCGGCCCTTGACCGTCTTGGTAGCGACTATTCCTTTCGGACACGCATCTATTATACAGGATCAGTTGACGACTCCACGCAAGTGCTCAATGGTGACATCTATTGTGTTGGCGGGATGGATCCGCTAATTGGCGGGACTGACATTACAGCCATAGCTGAGTCCATCAGACAGCTGAACATCCGAACCATCAATGGCAACTTCTATGCCGACCGCTCGTTCAAGGACAAGGATGAACTGGGATGGGGCTGGTGCTGGGACGACAAGAATCCATCGCTCAATCCGCTGTTGGTCAACAAGCGTGACAACTTCATCAGCCAGTTGCGCGAGAGACTTCACAACATGGGGGTAACCCATTATGGAATTGTTGGTGAGCGTACGGTTCCAAACGATGCCCGGCTGATTACCACGCGCCTGCATTCCATTGAAGAGGTGATGCGTCCGATGATGAAGAAGAGCGACAACCTCTTTGCCGAGTCGATGTTTTATCAGGTTGCAGCTGCTGGAGGAGGCAAGTGGAGCACAGCCAAGCAGGCGGCATCCTATATCAAGGGATTAATTAGAAAGGTGGGACTTACTCCTAGCAACTACAATATAGCCGATGGGTCGGGACTGTCTTTGTACAATTATGTCAGCCCAGAACTGGAAGTGCAGTTGCTTCGCTATGCCTTTCAGAACAGGAATATTTACGATATCTTGCTCAAAACGCTGCCGATAGCAGGAATCGATGGGACGCTTCGAAGGCGGATGCGTGGTACTCCGGCAGCCGGAAATGTTAGGGCAAAGACTGGTACTGTGATGGGTGTCAGCTCCTTGGCCGGCTATCTCACCGCCTCGAATCAGCATAGACTCTGTTTCTCGATTATCGTTAACGGGGGAATGTCGAACGGACCTATGCGGAGGCTTCAGAATAGTATTTGTGTCGCACTTAGTAAATAAAATGAATGATGGAAGAAATAAGAATTTTTGTGGAGACAATATTGAACTCCTTGGGTGTGGAAGGTTGGTTGGTGCCAGTGGTTCGTCATGCCTTGTTGGTGATAATTGCCATCTTGCTGGCTTGGCTTTCAGACTTTCTCTGTCGGAAGCTGATTGTTCCAGTCGTCGTGAAGCTGACAAAGAAAACCAAGGCTACATGGGACGATGTCATTTTCGACAAACGTGTGCTTTACACGGCTTGTCACATCGTACCAGCGGTGATGGTCTGGGAGTTATTGCCGATGGTATTCTATCAATATCCTCTGGTTCAGGAGACATTGGCACGGCTGACGGCTATTTATATCACCGTCAGTTCCACTCGCTTGGTTGTGCAGATAGTTGCCCGTCTCCGATTTCTCAATACCCGTGAGGGAAGTTCCAGCAGTCAGTACCTCAATTCGTTCTGCGGAGTATTGAGGATTATAGTCATCTTTATTGCCGTGATCGTCGTGGTTGCTATACTGTTTAACAAGAATCCGATGAGTCTTTTTGCTGGATTGGGTGCGACGTCGGCCGTTCTGATGTTGGTGTTTAAGGACACTATCGAAGGACTGGTGGCTGGTATCAGGCTGACGAGCAATGAGATGGTGCACGTTGGCGACTGGATTACCGTTCCCGGCACACCCGTTGACGGCAATGTGATTGACATTACGCTGACAACCGTGAAGGTTCGGCAGTTCGACAATACGATAACCACCGTACCACCGTTGACGCTCGTGAACGGTCCGTTCCAAAATTGGAAAGGTATGCAGGATGCTGGGGTGCGGCAAGTGAAGAAACAAGTTTACTTCGATGTGCGCAGCATCTGCCTGTTAGATGATGAAACGAAGCAGAAACTCGTGGACAAAGGCCTCGTTAATGCTCGTCAAGTGGAAGGCGATGTGGTGAATATGGGAATCTTCCGCCGATATATTGAGGATTATCTGTCTAATCGGAAGGAAGTGGATGGCAACATGACCCTGATGGCTCGCCAGCTGGAGGCAACGCAAAGTGGTGTGCCTTTGGAACTGTACTTCTTCCTTTCCATAACGGAATCGGTGTTGTACGAAAGCACTGTCTCTGATATTCTTGAGCACGTGTATGCCTATGCTCATGAATTTGGACTGAAAGTTTATGAAATGTTTCCCGAACAGTAAGTAGGCTCACTCCCAACTCTTCTCGTTTGGGAGATGAGAGCCCCTATCTTCTTATAGAATGCCTTGTCTGTCAAGACCTTATTTGCAAACCATCACTTTGAGGGGGAAGAGTTGGGGGATAGGCTGTACTCAATGTCGGTGTTTCTTTGTCTGAGCACACTTTTCTCCTTATCAAGGTCGAAAGTGTCAGTAAGCTCAGTCTCCTCTCCGTCGAGGATGCTCTTTCCATGGATGGCGACTGTGCTGTCGTTCACCTTCGTCCATTTGTCGTAAGGAAGTGTGGGCATGTTGATGGATGAGGCGATGCCGTTCTCTTTCAGCTCGATACCCAACTGAGCTGTGGAATCGTTGGGGTTGGAGGTAGTCCATTGCCCTATCAGATTGATAGTGTCGGCCTCGGTTGTGCTTTCACTTGTCTTTGCATTTTTGTTTCCGCAACTGACAAAGGCAGATATGCAGGCAAAGGCTGCGCCAATACAAATTATCTTCTTCATGTTTTGTTCATTGGTAAAAGCAGAATGATACTGCTTCAGTTCGGTTTTGTAATCAAATGAGATGTACAAAAATAACTAAAAATGGGAACATGACCAATTGTTTTGGATTAAAAAGTCTAAAAGGAAAGGGCTCATTGCTTGGGATGTACGTCGTTGTTGTGGCTATGCAGACATGGAAAACGGCATCCAGCGATGTTGCTGAATGCCGTTTTGGAGGATAATACCTTATCGTTAAACTTCTTCTTCGACAACTTTGAAGTGCTCAAGGTCAGCAGGCGTGAAAGCCTTGATGTAGGCAGAACTGCCGGTAACTTCTTCTTCAGCCATACGTACCAATACGTTGGCCGACTTGGCGAAGAGATCTGACGCCTTGCTGGCATCCTCAATGAGGAGAAGTGACTGGATAATAACTGCTGTCATGTTATACAAACGGCGGGCAAGGAAGTCTTGCTCATCCTGATTGTCGTCAGCTTTCACCTTTTCAAGTGCCTCCTCATAGAGGTCGATGAGTCTTGCAATGCGCTGCTTCAGTGGTTTCATCTCTTCCGATACTTCACCTTCGAGCATCTCTTTCATGATATTCAGGTAGGTGCCGTTGGTGATGTAGCGCACGGCGGCTACCACTTGCAGCTGGGTTGTTCCCTCATAGATGGAGAAAATGCGTGCGTCGCGGAACAGACGCTGGCTCTTATATTCCATGATAAAGCCCGAACCACCATGAATACTGATAGCATCGTAAGCATTCTGATTGGCATATTCGGAGTTGATACCTTTTGAAAGCGGAGTGAATGCATCAGCCAGTCGAGTATATTTCTTCATCTCTTGACGTTCCTCAGGTGTGAGTTTTTGGTCGCGAGCTATGTCTTCCAATGCCTTGTAGATATCAACGTAGCGTGCTGTCTGATACAACAATGAACGGCCGGCATCCAATTTGGCCTTCATACGTGACAGCATATCATACACTGCTGGAAAATTGATGATCTTTTTCCCGAACTGTGAGCGTTCCTTGGCATAGTTGAGACCCTCGAAGTATGCTTCGTTGGCCACACCTACACTCTGTGCTGCGATACCGAGACGTGCGCCATTCATTAGTGCCATCACATATTTGATCAGTCCCATGCGGGTGCTTCCGCAGAGTTCTGCTTTGGCATTCTTATAGACCAGCTCACAAGTCGGCGAACCATGAATACCGAGTTTGTTCTCGATGTGTCTGACATCAACGCCGCCATCTCGCTTGTCGTAGATGAACATGGACAAACCGCGACCATCTCGTGTACCTTCTTCCGAGCGGGCGAGCACCAAATGCAAGTCGGAGTCACCGTTGGTGATGAATCGTTTCACACCGTTCAGACGCCAGCAGTTCTCCTTTTCATCGAAGGTTGCTTTGAGCATGACACGCTGAAGGTCGGAACCGGCATCGGGTTCGGTAAGGTCCATTGACATGGTTTCTCCGTTGCTGATACGCGGAATGTACTTTGCCCGCTGTTCATCCGTACCAAACTCATAGAGAGTATCGATGCATGATTGGAGCGACCATATATTTTGGAAGCCCGCATCGGCAGATGAAATCATCTCAGAGAGCATGGAGAATACCACGTTAGGCAAGTTCAAGCCACCGTATTGGCGAGGCATGCTCACTCCCCACAGACCTGCCTTGCGTGTTGCCTCAAGGTTCTCGTAGGTTTTGCTTGCGTAATGCATGCGGTTGTCAATGAGATGGGGACCTTCTTGGTCAACGGCCTCAGCGTTAGGCTCGATGATATTGGCTGCGATATCGCCCGTAATATCGAGGATGTGCTTATAGTTCTCGATGGCATCCTCGTAGTTTACAGGTGCGTCATCATATTTATCTTTGTCCGCAAAGTTGCGTTCTTTGAGCTCAACGATGCGTTTCATCAGCGGATGGTTCAGATGAAAGCCAATCTCCGGATGGTCTTTATAGTAATTTGGCATAACTTATTTCTTTTCTTTTATTGTTTTTTTATGAAGAAAAACACATGGAACGGCCTAATAAAATCAAGGGAAGTGTCCCTGTCAGCTCAGGATGCTTGCCCGACATCATTGCAATGATGCGGCCCCATGTTTGCTGCGATGTGAGCATAGGCCTGTTTCATTCTACTTGCTGTTCTCCTTATAATATTTAATTAACTTCGGAACCACTTCCTCTACCGTACCATTGATGATGTAATCGGCAATCTGATTGATGGGCGCATCTGGGTCGCTGTTGATGGAAATGATGATACCGGCATCCTGCATTCCTGCAATGTGCTGGATTTGGCCAGAGATGCCACAAGCGATATATACCTTTGGATGAACCGTCACACCGGTCTGACCCACCTGACGGTCGTTAGGAATCCAGCCAGCATCGACTGCTGCGCGTGATGCCGCAACCTCCGCATGGAGTTCTTTGGCCAATTGGAAGAGCAACTCGAAGTTTTCTTTTGAGCCTACTCCGTAACCGCCTGCCACAACGATAGGAGCGCTCTTCAGATTGTTCTGTGCCGCCTCAACATGACGGTCGATAACTTTCACGGCATAGGAGGCTTCCGATACATATTTGCCAACTTCTGGATACACCACCTCGCCTTTTGCGTTGCCATCGTAGATTGCTTTCTGCATCACACCTGAGCGGACGGTAGCCATCTGTGGGCGATGGTCGGGATTAACGATAGTCGCCACGATGTTTCCACCGAAGGCCGGACGTATCTGAAACAAGATGTTGTCATAGTGTTTGCCAGCCTTCTTGTCGTCGTACTCACCTATTTCAAGCTGGGTGCAGTCGGCTGTCAGGCCTGAGGTTAGCGAAGACGAGACCCTTGGTCCGAGATCGCGTCCGATGACCGTTGCTCCCATCAGGGCTATTTGTGGTTTCTCCTCCTCAAAGAGATTCACGAGGATGTCGGTGTGCGGCGATGACGTGTAAGGGAAGAGCCCCTCACCGTCGAAAACAAAGAGTTTGTCAACTCCGTAGGGCAGAATTTGCTCCTCTACCTTACCTTTGATGCCCGAACCGGCAACAACAGCATGGAGTTCTACTCCCAATTCGTTGGCGAGCTTACGACCTTTCGTAAGCAATTCCTGTGAGACTTCCTGAACGGTTGTCCCTTCTATTTCGCAATATACAAATACGTTGTTCATGTCCTTAGCCAATTATCTTTTCTTCTATCAATTCTTTCACTAATCCTTTGATGTCTTCATCCGAACCGTTGATAGTCTTGCTTTCCTTTGCTTGGAAAACAATGTTCTGTACGGCTTTGACCTTTGTTGGTGAGCCTGATAAGCCACACTGTGCCTCATCTCCGTCAACGTCAGCCACCGACCATTGGTTTAATGTCAGGTAAGGACGGGTTTCGTAGAGTTCTTTCCATGCTTCCTTGCCAGTGCGTTCCATCGGGCACGTGGCATATTTGTATTTCATCACGAGGCGGGCATTGTGTGGACGTGCTGGCGCAGCGGTGCCGTTGACAGTGATAACCACTGGCAGTGGAGCAACCACAGTTTCCACACCACCGTCGATATGACGGCGGATTGTAGCTTTCCCATCTTCAATTTTCAGGATTTCCTCTGCGTATGTTACTTGGTTCAATCCCAGTTTCTGTGCCACTTGTGGCCCAACTTGTGCTGTGTCGCCGTCGATGGCTTGTCGTCCACCGATTACGATATCGACATCGCCGATTTTCTTGATGGCTGTGGCCAGTGCGTAAGAGGTGGCCAACGTGTCAGCGCCAGCAAATTTACGGTCGGTCAGCAACCAGCCAGTGTCAGCTCCACGATAGAGTCCTTGGCGGATAATCTCACCTGCGCGGGGAGGTCCCATGGTCAGTACTCCCACGGTAGAGCCGGGATGCTGTTCTTTTAGTCTGAGTGCTTGCTCAAGTGCGTTCAAGTCTTCCGGATTGAAGATGGCTGGAAGGGCTGCGCGGTTCACCGTTCCGTCGGCTGTCATGGCGTCCTTTCCTACGTTTCTTGTATCTGGTACTTGCTTAGCAAGTACTACAATTTTCAAACTCATAAATATATAATGTGTTATTAAGAATATTAATTGATAGGATTCGGAGAACAAAAGTACATTATTTTTGGAAGACTGGCAAATAAAAAGCACAAAATAGACCCGTCGTCTGCACAAAATTGTAACATTGTGCAGATAGAAACTTACACTGTTAACACTGTTTTTTCTTTATAGCGGATGATTTTTCGCCGATGATTGGGTTGGAAATCCGGTAAAAATTAGTCTTGTAAATTGGATTGGCATGTTACCGACAATATTCTGTCAGGGCTGATTCATATTCTCCGAAACCAGCGTTTAGGAAGCTCTGAAAGCCCGATCCCGCCCATTTTAACAATAAAAACTGCACTAATTCGACTTTTTTGTGTAATTTTACACCCGTTAATGATATAATGAAATTATGGGTAACAATTTATTATCAGGAAAAAGAGGTATCGTCTTTGGTGCACTGAACGATATGTCCATCGCATGGAAAGTAGCTGAACGCGCAGTAGAGGAAGGTGCTAAAATCACGCTTTCGAACACACCTGTTGCCGTTAGAATGGGTACTGTCAACGCTTTGTCGGAGAAGTTGAACTGTGAGGTGATACCAGCCGATGCTACCAGTGTGGAGGATTTGGAGAATGTGTTCAAGCGCTCAATGGAAATACTGGGCGGGAAGATTGATTTCGTGTTGCATGCCATCGGTATGTCGCCCAACGTTCGCAAGCATCGCACTTACGACGACCTTGACTACAAGATGCTCGACACGACGCTCGACGTGTCGGCGGTATCGTTCCACAAGATGATTCAGAGTGCAAAGAAGCTTGATGCCATCAGCGAGTACGGGTCGATTGTGGCCCTTAGCTATGTTGCGGCACAGCGCACGTTCTACGGTTATAATGACATGGCTGACGCAAAGGCCCTCTTGGAGAGCATTGCGCGCAGCTTTGGTTACATCTACGGTCGTGAACACCATGTCCGTATCAACACCATCTCGCAGTCGCCGACCATGACAACTGCAGGGCAGGGTGTGAAAGGGATGGACAAACTCTATGATTTCGCCAACCGTATGTCGCCACTCGGCAATGCTACGGCTGAGGAGTGCGCTGATTATTGCATTGTGATGTTCTCCGATTTGACAAAGAAGGTGACCATGCAAAACCTCTATCACGACGGTGGCTTCTCCAATGTGGGCATGAGTCTTCGGGCAATGGCCACTTATGAGAAAGGCCTCGACGAGTACAAGGACGAGAACGGACACATCATCTACGGCTAATCAAAATGAGCTGTGTGGAGGATTCTTTAATGGAATCCTCTTTTTTTTGTTTTTGTAATAATGACGCCACCGTTTTAAGAGGCTATTGTAACGGTGCGGTCTGCGCGCTTTCGTTGTCGGGCAGCTGATGCGTTGTGGACTGTCAGTTTGAGTAAAGAATGTTTACAAATTATGATTCTTGTCTGATTTTGTAAACCGCTGATTGCCAGTGTTGTAGCATTTTTACGTCAAAAGCTCATCTACCGCATGGTAAAAGCTCATCTACCGCATGGTAAAAGCTCATCTATCGCAAGACGACCGCTTAGGTTTCGTGAGACGGAAGTCAAATTATTTTACAATCTTTTGTTCGCCATGCGCTTTCGCCGACAGCGACTCCCTGTTTGGACAATGCGTTACGGCACTCGGCTGGAGGCTTTGAGGCAGTCGATTTGCCGACGATCGTTCCTCCGCATTGCAGCCAATCCCAAAAGTTTGTTTGCTGCGATGCACAAATGAGCAGATATTTTGTTATCTTTGCAGATGTAACATTCGATAATTGTGTTCCTGATAGATTCCAATAAGATATATGATAGACAGACCAACGGTAGATAGGATAATGGAGGCGGCCAACATTGTTGACGTCATTTCGGAGTTTGTCTCGCTGCGAAAGGCGGGGACAAGTTTCAAGGGACTGTGTCCTTTTCACGACGACCGTACACCATCGTTCTCGGTCAGTCCGGTCAAGGGAGTCTATAAGTGCTTTTCGTGTGGCGAAGCGGGCAACGTGGTGAACTTCATCATGAAGCATGAGCAGATGACTTATCCTGAGGCGTTGCGCTGGATAGCACGGAAATACAACATCGAGGTGCAAGAACGCGAGCTGACGAGCGAGGAAAAACGGCTGGAAAATGAGCGAGAGTCGATGTTCTTGGTGAACGAGTGGGCGTCAAAGTATTTTCAGGACATCCTCAAGAACCATGCCGATGGACAGGCAATCGGCTTGCAGTATTTCCGCAGTCGTGGCTTCCGCGACGACATCATAGAGAAGTTTCAACTGGGTTTCTGTCTAACGGGTCGTCAAACGTTTTCCGATGCGGCGCTGCAGGCAGGTTACAAGAAGGAATTCCTACTGAAAACCGGACTCTGCTATGAGCGTGAGAATGGTGGTCTGATAGACCGCTTCAACGGTAGGGTTATCTTCCCTTGGATAAGCGTCAGCGGTAAGGTGACGGCTTTTGGCGGACGACTGCTTGACTCCAGGACAAAGGGTGTCAGTCAGAAATACGTCAATTCGCCCGATAGCGAGGTTTACCACAAGGAACGCGAGCTATATGGCATCTTTCAGGCCAAGAAAGCCATCGCCAAGTTCGACCTTGTTTATATGGTTGAGGGCTATACCGATGTAGTGGCCATGCACCAATGCGGCATAGAAAATGTGGTGGCCAACAGCGGAACGGCGCTTTCGACCTACCAAATCAAGCTGCTAAGACGCTTCACTTCCAACATCGTGCTGCTTTATGATGGCGATGCGGCTGGCCAGCACGCAGCCTTGCGAGGTACGGACATGCTGCTCTCGGAGGGAATGAATGTGAAAGTGCTGCTGCTTCCTGATGGAAAAGACCCCGATGAGATGGCAAAGAGCTATTCGGCGGAGGATTTCCGTAAATATATTGAGGACAACCAGACCGACTTTATCGTATTCAAAATTAATGTGTTGCTCCAAGGTGTCACCGACCCCGTGAAGAGGTCGGAGGCCATCAACTCCATCGTTAGGAGCATTGCGGTAATCAAAGATCCGATACTCCGCGACACCTATCTCCGTGAATGTGCCCATCGAACGGGAACAAAGGAAGAGACGCTGATTCTACAGATGAACCGTTACATCTACAACAACAAGGAACAGCAGCGGAAAGAAGAGCAGCGAAACGAGACAGAACAGCCGACACCAGAGCCTTTGCGACCGGCGACACCGATGCAGCAGGCTTCGAAGGTGGAAACGATGCTTGTTCAGGCCATCGTCCGCGACGGTGAGAAGATAATTATTCGTGATGTCCAAAACGAAGAGACGGGTGAGACAATCAATTTGAACGTCGCACAGTATATAGCCTATGACCTCGGACTCGACAATCTCGTCTTTGCCAACCCGCTTTCGGTGCAGATTCTAACGGAGGCCGTTGAGCACAGCAACGACCCAGGCTTTAAGGCTGAGGAATATTTCACCCATCATCCTGACATCCATGTCTCGACCCTTTCCGTACGGTTGAGTGTCGAACAGTTCCAGCTCTCTGAGAGTCTGCAAGTCAGAGAGAGGGAAATTGAGCGAAAGGATCGCATTATGCACCTCATCCTCGATTTCCGGATGGACTATGTTGAGCATCATCTCAAGGAACTACAGGTCAGGCTCTCGCAGGAAAAAGACATTGAAAAGATGATGGAAGTCATGGGAGAAATCAAGAAAATGCAGAATATGCGCAATATATTGGCAAAGAAATTAGGCAATGATATAGTAGTATGATTGACAAAATCAGGAGTCTGTTCAGACATAAAATCCGGTTCTCTGATGCCAATTCAGCCAACAACCGACGATGGGTTGGCAAGGGACTGACGGCACTCAACTGCGAAGTCGAGTGGCGGAAGGACGGCGAAGAGGAGGTGGCCCACTATGATTTTCAAAGTGGTCACTTCGGGATTCGTGTGCAGAAGAATACCCCCAACGTTCTCTTGTCGTTCCTTTTCATTGCCGAAGCTCCGATGCTGGAGATAAACAATGTGCGACAGTTGTGCAATCAATTTAATCTGAGTTCCGATGGACCACGTTTCGCCTATTCAATCAATGAGGAAAAGAATCTGATTAACGTCCATCTATTCTATAGTCTGTTGCTTGACGAGGACCGTGTGAGAGCAATCCTGTCGCGTGCCATGACTGACCTTTTTGGTTGGCAGAACGTTTTCCTGCGGAAGCTGGGCGATTTGCTGAAAAATCAGCATCGACAGAACGACAATGACGTGGAATTGACTTCAAAACAGCTTGCACGCGAGCTGTTCTTGCTAAGCCAGCAAGAGCTCACCCATCGGATGTCGCCCCTTGTATGGCGTCATAATGAGGTGCGGAAACTGACTCTGAAGCAGTGGATGGATACGGCTTGCGATCTTCATAGCTTTGTTCCGGTAGAGCTAACGATCATGACCGACAAAGAAGAGACGTTGAATGAACGCAAAATGATTGAGGATTTCGAATTCCATTCTTTGCTGATTGCTGACAAAGTGTTCAGGAGAAAGAGTGCAACGCTTAACCTCACATTCTTTTCACCTTCTGAACCAGACCGCAGAAGGTATGCCACTATCTTCGTTCAACAGGCCGAAGGCGATGGCGATGCTCTCCGTTATAGGATAACTTCCACACTCATGCCGATGTCGGTAGATGCCAACGGCGCTGACTCACACAAGCAAACGCAGCCGATGACAGTGTCAGCGCTTGTGGAGTATGACTTACGAACCGACAAACAGCAATCCGATGAGTTCCGTTACATGTGGCAAGATGCAAAAGACAAGATTGAAAAAGGCGAGGTTGACTCCCTGAGCGACGAGCAAAGGCTGATTGCCAACACCGTGTTGCCTGATGTGGCGAAAAGTCTTTATCGAGGCAAGCAACTCTATTTGCAAGGCAGATACTACGAGGCTATTCTGCATTTGGAGAATGCTTTCTACTTTCTACACGGCAGTTTCAATGAGTTGTATGGCTCAGAGCAGGAGAATTACTTTGAGGTTTGTTACATGTTGGGCTTCTGTTACAATAGTTTGGGAAACTATCAACGAGCTTTCTATTATCTGACGTTCACCATCGGCCTGAATCGGATCACCTTTACCGAAGAGTACATCAACTGCTTGGTCAACATGGGTGACTTCCGAGCATTGGCTTATATAAATAACATCATCTCGGAACTGGAGAATGCCTATGGAAAGGGCGACGACGGCGATGCCCCGGAGCCACACATGCAGGCTTTTATCTCATTTCTTCATCGGCGAAAGGCCTATATCTATGTCGAACAGGGTAAGTTCGACGATGCCGAGACGCTGCTGAAATCATTGCTTAACGACCCTTACAGCAGCGACTTCGCATTGAAAGAGCTGGCCTATCTTCAACGATTACGAACCTAAAACTGTAGAATGGCATGATTTACGTTCATTGGATAGTCTTAGTTGCCTACACGGTTGTGGCCATTATCGCACTGATTACCGTGTTGATGGAGAACCGTCAGCCCGCAAAGACTATGGCCTGGGCGTTAGTTTTGGTATTTATGCCCTTGGTGGGAATCGTCCTTTACTTCTTCTTTGGTCAGCATACGCGCAAGGAAAGGCACATCTGGCAGCGCAGTCTCGACCAATTGACAAAGCGGTCGATGCTCGAATTTGTCGAACAGAAGAACCTTCAGTTGCCTGAACGTTACCTGGAGTTGATAGATCTCTTTATGAATCAGAACTGGGCGCTGCCTTTTAAGGACAACGAAACTGAGGTTTTCGAGTCGGGTTATGAGTTTTTTCCCTCTCTCCTCCAAGCGATAGCGAAGGCAAAGCACCACATTCACATCATCACCTACATCATAGATGATGATCCTTTGGGTAATCTCGTGGCCGATGCGCTCATCGACAGGGCTCGCGAAGGTGTCGAAGTGCGTTTTATCTATGATGATGTGGGGTCGTGGAAGACCAAGAACCGTTTCTTTGAGCGTATGCGTGAGGAGGGTATCGAGGTGCATCCGTTCATGCCTGTTAGGTTTCCGCTGTTCACAAGGAAAGTGAATTATCGCAATCACCGCAAGATTTGCGTCATCGATGGTCAGATTGGGTTCATCGGTGGGATGAATATTGCCCGTCGTTATGTGAGCAGTCACAAGCGAAAGCTCTGGCGCGACACGCATGTGAAGATTGTTGGCTCTGCGGTCTATGGCCTTCAGCGCTCGTTCCTTGTGGATTGGTTCTACGTTGTCCGCACACTGATAACCGACAGGAAGTACTATCCCAGCTCAATTGTTAAGCCCAACAACTGTCTTGTTCAAGTTGTCACAAGTAGTCCGACGAGCCAATGGCCTGAGATAGAGCAAGGTTATATGAAGATACTTTTGAGTGCGAAGAAGTATGTCTTTATGGAGACACCTTATTTCCTGCCCACCGAGCCCATTATCTTTGCCATGCGGACGGCTGCCGTGTCAGGTGTTGACGTTCGTTTGATGATTCCTTTGCGAACCGACACGAAGATTGTGGAGTGGGCTTCGCGCACTTATGTGATGGAAGCGGTGCGCGCTGGTGTCAAGGTGGTGCTCTATACAGCAGGCTTCAATCACTCAAAGCTCATCGTCAGCGACGATTGCCTGTCGTCCATTGGTTCAAGCAATGTCGATTTTAGGAGTTTTGAGAACAATTTCGAGGCCAATGCATTCTTCTACGATGAGAAAATGGCTTTGAAGGTGAAAGGGATTTTCCTCAATGATGAGGCCAATAGTGTTCCATTGGAAGAGGTAAAGGACATTACCCACCGTTCGTTCCTGCAGCGTTTGTGGGAGTCGGTGGTGCGATTGTTGAGCCCGTTGTTATAAATCGGTCAGTTCTCCGTTGTTGGTCGGTAAGGGTTGAAACAGCGAGAAGTTGACACTCCCATAGCTTCTGTGTTCCTTGAAGTTGGCATGGGTCGAGAAGTCATTCTGCTTGCCATGTTCAAACACGAATACGCCGTCAGCGTTCAGCAGGTCGTATTGGAAGATTAAATCAGGGATGGTTGCCAATTCGGGTAAAGCGTAGGGAGGATCGGCAAAGATAAGGTCGAACTTCTGATGGCAGCTTTTCAGGAACCGGAAAACGTCGCCACGTATCAGGATGTCGTTTTCTGCTTTAATCTTCTTCAGGCATTCAGCTATAAAGTGTGCGTGGTCACGGTCTTTCTCCACGCTCACCACCTCCTTGCATCCGCGCGAGAGCAATTCGAGTGTGATGCTTCCCGTCCCGGCGAATAGGTCAACTGCTATTGTGTCCTCCAAGTCGATGTAACTGTTCAGCACATTGAAGATATTCTCTTTGGCGAAGTCAGTGGTTGGCCTTGCTTTGAACGTGTGAGGAATATCGAAACGCCTGCCTTTGTATAGTCCTGTTATGATTCTCATGTTAGCTTTTTAACTCAAATACAATGCCTTCAGGTCGTAGGGGATGTCCTTTCGCTTGGCGAAGGAATTGTTGTTGAAGTCTATTTCTTGGTCGAGCAGATAGCAGCGTTGTAGGAACTTGTGCGCCTCCTCGTTGAGTTGTGTGCCGTTCGGGATGTTACCTGCAAGGTGAAGCTCGTCGCTTTCGGCATTCATGCCTATTTCTTTCCACGCATAAAGGATGAAATAGAGCATGTCGTTGATGCTCGATGCCTCGTAAGAGTTGCTGAAACGGAAGCGGTTCTGCTGAAAACTGAAAACCTCTAATTGCTTCTCATGATAATAAACAAACATTTTTCGTCGAGAGCCGGCTGAGGCACGGTGGTGCAGATGCGACCAGACGGCTTGCATCATCGGTTGTATTCTCACATCTTCAAAGTGGTCGTCAACCACCAGTCTCAGGTCTTTGTTGATGGTGAACACTGCCACGGCATTAAGATCGGGCAACACACTCGTCACCACGTCGTCGCTCCGTCTCCATTTGAGTGTGTATTTGTAGAGTGTCTCCACGTCCTGTTCTTGAAACTCGTCGGTCGGTACGAGCATAACGGGGTTGTCGATGAGAATCAACGTGCGTCTGAATCCGCTCTGTAGCAGTTCGGAACGGTTGAAAGCCTCGCGCAAATTGGCCGCTATGGATATGCCGTTGTTCAGCTCATATTGCTCGTAGGCAATGTGTTCGTCCTGCTGTGGGTCGCCCACTGCGAACGAAAGGTGGTTGGCTGAGATGCGAATCGTCAGTCGCAACTTCTTGTCCGATGTTCTATGGTCGATTTTTTCCATAACTTGCAATATGCTGCAAACTTACATATTTTTTTCCGATTATGCGGTTTTCTGTCCCACAAATATTGTTAGTATTCAGCTGCCAGCTGCGATTAGTTCACCTTCTTTCCACGGTAGTAGGTGCGGAAAGTATCTTCGGCATACCCGTTTTGCAGCAGTTTGAAACTGTCGGGATTGGCTTGTTCCACGATTTTGCCCATATAGTAAACACGGAATGTGTTGGCCGCATATCCCTCGCCGAGGTAATGGAGTGCGTCGGGGTTGGCATTCTCCATGATTCGCCCCATGTAGTAGGCCCGGAACGTGTCGCGCGCATATCCCCCTCCCAGCTCTTTGAACGAGTCGGGGTTGGCTTTCTCGACTATTCGCCCACGGAAGAGTACGGCGTTCGAGGTCACCATGTATCCGCTGCGCCTGTAATCACCACTGTCGTAATAGCTATCGTCATAGTCGGGTTGAGGCCACTGCGGCACTTTCAGCCGAAAGGTTAGCGGATCGACGAACTCCATTATCTCGCCACGGAAGTAAACGTTGTACCGGTCTTTGGCATAGCCGAATCCCAACTCGATGAACGTCGGCAAATCAACGTTCCCAAATGGCTCTCCACGATAAAAGGCGATACCGTTTTCGACAAAGTAATCGCCCTGTTGGCTTTGCGCCTTGACGATGGCCACCGAGCCTTGCAGCAATAAGCACACAAGCAGCGTGCGTAGGATGTTTCCAAGTGATCTATGTGTCTTCATCTTTCTTAAAATGATAGTTGTAGTGCAAACTTACATATATTTTTCCAAAGAGTCGCAAAACTCTGTGGTCTTTTTATCAAAGTTTTGCAAACGTGTCTGGCACGTCAGTCTTATGGGCTTGGGGTGGGACGGCAAGAATCAGCCGATATTTCGACCATGTCAGTCGGGACGACATCGGTTGATTGTAAAGTATTTTCGCTGTCGCCGCCCAAAACTTCAGCTTCTGCTCGGCAATAGGTCACCTTTTGCCGCTCGAAAGCTGACCTATTGCAGTATAAAAGGTGAGGAATGACTGTTGAAAAAATAAGATATTGATTCATAGCACCTTACAGGATTTTTGCAAAAGACTGTTTTGTCAACATATTTTACCTTTCACTATAGTCGCTTGTCTTTTGCCCTTGACCGTCCATTCCTTGGGAGGAATCACAACGACGCATTGCCGATTAGTTGCTGAAGATGCGACAATTTTTTTGTTCACCTCGAATAAATCACTTATCTTTGCAATTCCATATTTTAGAAGTCGATGATACAAGACGAACTGGTATATCAGATTTTACAGGAATTCCGCTTCACCCCCACCAACGATCAGGCCAATGCACTGCGTGTGTTTTCCGAGTTCATGACCGACAGGGATGAGCGTGCGGCGATGATTCTTCGTGGATGTGCTGGCACGGGCAAGACTTCGCTGGCCGGAGCCATGGTTAGGACGCTCCGTCGGTTGAGCTTCAAGGTTGCGCTCCTTGCCCCGACGGGTCGTGCGGCCAAGGTGTTCTCCTTGAATTCCGGTTTCCCAGCCTCAACCATCCATCGCCGCATCTACCGCGAGAAGGCTTTCAATGGCGCTGACGGACGGTTCAATCTCAATCAGAACATGTATCGCGATATGCTTTTCATGGTCGATGAGGCTTCGATGGTCAGTCTGTCGTCAGGCAATACGGCATTTGGCAGCGGATGTCTGCTCGACGACCTGATAGAATATGTTTACGGTGGCACTAATTGTCGTATGCTGCTCATCGGCGATAAAGCCCAGCTGCCGCCTGTTGGCGAGGAGGAGAGTCCAGCGTTGCGGTCCGATGTTCTCCGCTCTTACGGCCTACGGGTCTATGAGTGCGACTTGGATGAGGTGCTAAGGCAGGGGCAAGACTCTGGAATCCTTTGGAATGCGACGATGATACGCCGGATGATTACTCACGACGAGGCCACGCAGTTGCCACGGATCCGCCTCAGCGGTTTTGCCGATATTTCGGTAGTGCCGGGCGATGAGCTGATAGAGAGCCTTGCATCGAGTTTCTCGGCCGTGGGAGTGGATGAGACAATGGTCATCACCCGTTCGAACAAGCGGGCTAATATCTTCAACCAAGGCATCAGGAACACGGTTCTGGGGCGTGAGGAGGAACTGACGACGGGCGACTTGTTGATGGTGGTGAAGAACAAATACCTGACACCACGCAATCCCTCGACAAAGGAAGCGTCAGTAAAAAGTAAAGGCTTACAAGGCGATGCGCGGCAGCCAGCAAGCTCGAACCAACCACCTTTCGGGGGAATCGACGGAGGCTTCATTGCCAACGGTGACCGTGCCGTCGTGCGTCGTGTGCGCAATGTCCGTGAGCTTTATGGCTTCCGTTTCGCCGATGCTACCTTGGAGTTTCCCGATTATGACAAGACGGAGATAGATACGGTGGTCATCCTGGACACGTTGATGACAGAGGCACCAGCTTTGACACACCAACAGCACGAGCAGTTGTTCGACAATGTGGTGGCTGACTATGCCGATGTTCCGCTGAAAGCCGACCGCATGCGGCAGATTCGTGAGGACAAGTACTACAATGCTATGCAGATCAAGTTCGGATATGCCGTCACCTGTCACAAGGCGCAGGGCGGACAGTGGGCGAACATCTACCTCGATCAGGGCTATATGACCGATGAGATGCTCACTCCCGACTATATCCACTGGCTCTACACAGCTTTCACAAGGGCAACGGAACATCTTTACTTGGTGAACTGGCCGAGACAACAAATGGAAGAATGATGGAAGCAATGGAATTGACACAGGATTACATTAGGCTGGCTTTTGAGAAATACAACAGGTTGATATTCGACGACAGGCTGCCACTGCCTGTATTAAAGCTCTCTAAGGCACGTACCCGCCTCGGACAGATGTCGTGCAAGCGTGGCTTTCTAAAAAGAAGACCCTACGATTTCATGATTTCTATTTCCTCCTATTATAAACAATCGCAGCAGGAAATAGACGATGTCATTATTCATGAGATGATTCATTATTATATCGCTTACAACGAAATAAAGGACACTTCGGCGCATGGGAAGGTGTTTCGCTCAATGATGGCAGAGATAAACCGGCGATACGGACGCCATCTGACCATATCTGTTAAAACAAAAGGAATGGAACCGACCATTGCCAAACAGCCAACGACTTGCCTTGTGTTGGCGATCGAAATGGATAACGGCACGTGTTACCTCTCTTCGGTAAATCCTAAGTTTGCCCATGAGATTGCCCTGACAATCTCACGCATATCTTCCGTTACTTCCCATTCATGGTTCACGACGCAGGATGCGTTCTTTCTCAATATGCCCCGTGTTCGTTCGCTTCGGGGACGTAAGGTTTCGAGAACGTTCTATCAGGAAATGATGGGCAGAATGAAACCATTTGAATTTCCTAGGATTTAATCCCACCAAAATTCCCAGATGGATGAGTCGCAAATAGAACTGGCGGCATTTGCGATAGTACCGTAACCTTGATAAATATAGTCAGGACAATAAGCAAAATGCTCTAAGGCGACATCGATTGCTTGAGATTTGGCAATGGGTTTGTCAAGATAATAGCCGACCATGTCGCTATCAACATAAGCGGGAACGACCCCATAGCGCTCAAACCAATACTTTGCCACGGCCATGTGGTCGGTGACGGCGATGTCGTAGTTGTCTGCGTAGAACGGCAACCATGCAAAAACTTCCCAGGCATGCTTCACCGGAACTTCTGCCAACAAAACGTAGTCATAGGGCAGAAGTGAATTGTCAGACCGCTCAAAGAAACAGTTCCTTCCCTTTAACTTCTCCTCGCATTCGCCAATGATGTCCTTGCGCCAATCGAGACTTCCGTCCTGCTCTATATCCGCTTTGGAATCAGCCAGCAATTCGTCAATCTTCTTGTGCCCATCTGTGACAGCTGTTGCGAGCATATTGCGTCGCCATGCCCTCACTTTCTTCATATCGACGGAATAACACGGACCATCGGGATCGATTTCGGCGGTCAATCCTATGAAGTTATTTTCACTGACAGGAACTAAGACTGGATAAAAGCCTTGCGATTTACCCCTCTCAAGTGCTGATTTATAGGCTTCCGTGATTTCAAAGACAGTTGTTGATGAGTCGAATTCTTGATAGTGACAGTCAAGAAACTCCTTTGTGAGGCGTCTAAGCTCGTCAATCTCAACGTGTTCTTCATCGTCTGTCCTTACGCTATCTTTAAAAACTCTATATAATCGGTAAACCTTGATGACGCGATAAGCCATAAAGGCGGTTGTGATTGCTGCAACAATCACCTTGTGATGGTTAACAATACTGGCCACCAACAGACCTATCGTTAGCAAAAACAACGCTCCCCATGTATAGACTTGACGTTTAAGGATATTGGAAACACCAACCCAATCGCTCTTGGCAGTCAGCGTTTCCAAATCCAATTCCATCTGTTTCTCCTTTCTTTGCTTGCGTCGGTACAGGAAAGCCATAAGTACCAACACGGCAATCAGAACCAAGATGAAGGTTAAATCCATAAGATTGATGAATTACAGCTCCGCCAATTCAATGACTTTTTCAACCGCAGCATTGATGTTGGCAGTATCCTTACCACCTGCTTGGGCATAATGTGGCTGACCACCACCACCGCCTTTGATTAGCTTGGCAGCCTCACGGATTATTTTTCCGGCATTCATCGCATGGTCTTTCACCATGTCGTCGCTGAGCATCACCGAGAGAAGAGGTCGGTTATCGTAAACAGAGCCGAGCACACAAACGAGCTTTTCGGGAATCGCCTCACGCACTTTGAATACGATATCCTTAGCCGACGAAGGCTCAACGGGAAGGACTGCCTTCACAACATTGATGCCATTCATGTTCTGAACCTTCTCTACGAGGCTCTTTGCCGCACGATCGGCAGCCTGTTGACGAAAACTCTCCATGTCTTTCTTCATTGTATCGTGCTCTTCGATGTACTTTGCCACCACGTTCTTCAAGTCCTTGGCATTGTTGAACATAGCTTTCAGGTCGCGAAGCGTGTCCTCCAATGCGTAGATGGCTTCCTCACAGTTCTTTCCCGTCATGGCTTCTATGCGACGAACGCCCGCGGCGACACTGCTTTCGCTTACGATTTTGAAGAAGCCTATGCGTCCAGTTGATGCCGCATGGATACCTCCGCAGAACTCACAGCTTGGCCCAAATCGCACGACACGTACCTTGTCGCCGTATTTTTCGCCAAAGAGTGCTACCGCACCCATCTTCTTTGCCTCCTCGATTGGTGTGTCGCGATGTTCGTCGAGAGGCAAATCCTGTCGTATCATGTCATTTACCAGCCGCTCAACCTGCCTCAATTCCTCGTCGGTAACTTTCTGAAAGTGTGAGAAGTCAAAGCGGAGCGTGTCAGGACTCACATAAGAACCTTTCTGTTCGGCATGCTCTCCGAGTACTTGCTTTAAGGCATAGTCCAGCAAGTGGGTAGCGGAGTGGTTGGCAGCTGATGCCTCCCGTTTGTCGGTGTCAACGCAAGCCATGAAGTCGGCTTCTACATCTTTGGGCAATTCCTTAATAATGTGTATGCTTTGGTTGTTCTCGCGCTTGGTGTCGATGATATTTATGGTTTCGTTCTCGCTGACAAGAACTCCTTGATCGCCAACTTGACCACCCATTTCACCGTAGAACGGTGTATGGTTGAGCACCACTTCGTAGAAACTGCTCTTCTTTTGTGTTACCTTACGGTAGCGGAGGATATGGCATTCGTATTCGGTGTAGTCGTAACCGACAAACTCTTGTTCGCCCTCTTTCAGCTGAACCCAGTCTCCATTCTCTACTACGGCGGCATTACGGGCACGTGCTTTCTGCTGCGCCATTTCATCATCGAACTGCTTTTCGTCAACAGTGAAACCGTTCTCACGACAAATCAGCTCGGTAAGGTCAAGTGGAAATCCATAGGTGTCAAACAGACGGAAGGCCTCTTTGCCACTTAATTCGGTCTTGCCTTGACTTTTCATCTCTTCCATGGCCGTGTTCAGTAGGTTGATACCTTTTTCAAGGGTGCGGAGGAATGAGTCTTCCTCTTCCTTTATCACACGGGCGATGAGCTCGCGCTGAGCTGGGAGCTCTGGATAGGCTCCTCCCATCTCCTGAATGAAAATGTTGAGCAGTTTGAAGATAAACGCTTCCTTCTGTCCAAGGAAAGTATAGGCATAGCGTACGGCACGGCGCAGGATTCGTCGGATGACGTACCCCGCTTTGGCATTACCAGGAAGTTGACCGTCGGCGATAGAGAATGCCACGGCACGCATGTGGTCTGCCACCACGCGCATGGCGATGTCAATCTTCTCCTGCTCGTCTTTTGCCTCTCCGTTCTCACCAGAAGGTGTGGTAAAACCATACTTTTTTCCGCTCAGTTGTTCAATTTGCTTGATGACCGGCTGGAAGATATCGGTGTCGTAGTTTGAGCTTTTGCCTTGCAACATACGCACCAGACGTTCGAATCCCATACCTGTGTCGATGACATTCATTGCCAACGGTTCGAGCGAGTTGTCCGATTTGCGGTTGAACTGCATGAAAACGATGTTCCATATCTCAATAACCTGTGGGTCGTCCTTATTGACGAGCTCCCGACCAGCCATCTTTGCCTTTGCTTCAGCTGTGCGCGAGTCAACGTGTATTTCGGAACAAGGGCCGCATGGTCCAGTTTCGCCCATCTCCCAGAAGTTGTCGTGCTTGTTGCCGTTGATGATATGGTCTTCGGGCAAGTGTTTTGCCCAATACTTGGCAGCTTCGTCGTCTCGCGGGATGTTTTCTTCGGGACTACCTTCGAACACTGTCACGTAGAGGTCGGCTGGGTTTAGGTGCAACACATCCACAAGAAATTCCCACGCATGGTCAATGGCCTTTTCCTTAAAGTAGTCGCCGAAACTCCAGTTGCCGAGCATTTCAAACATCGTATGGTGATAAGTGTCGTGTCCCACCTCTTCGAGGTCGTTGTGCTTACCGCTCACACGCAGACATTTTTGTGAGTCAGCGCGTCGGCGTGGCTCTGGATCTTTTGTTCCGAGGATAATATCTTTCCACTGGTTCATACCAGCATTGGTAAACATCAGCGTAGGGTCGTCCTTTATGACCATAGGGGCGGACGGTACGATGACGTGTCCTTTCGACTCGAAGAATTTCTTAAACGAATCGCGGATTTCATTAGCTGTCATCATCTTATTATTCTTAATTTTATAAAATTCATTGAAAAGTGTTGCAAAGATACGGACTTTTCACTATTTTTGCAAATGAAATGGTAAATGATTGACAGATAGTTGGCAAGGCTTTTCGTTCAACTCTTTGTGTCAAGTAAGGAAAAATAAGCAGCTATGGCAGAAAATTCACGTAAACTCTATTATTCCATCAAGGAAGTGGCGCAACAGTTAGCCGTATCAGAAAGTTTGCTCAGATATTGGGAGACAGAGTTTCCGCACCTTCGTCCGAAAACCACGGGCAACCGTGTGCGCCAATATACCGCGAAGGACATTGAGCAAATCAAGGTCATTTACAACCTTGTAAAGGTACGTGGATTCAAGATTGCCGCTGCCAGGAAGATGCTTCAGGAAAACCGGATGGGGGCTGACAAGAGTCAGAAGATAATGGAAAGTCTCATCTCCGTGCGTGACCAGCTGAAGGAACTCAAACAGCAATTAGACGGATTGGTTTGACAAGCCGATTCGATGGCATAAAAAGCATTAAGGCTGAACAGTGTTGTTCAGCCTTTTTTATTTGTCAGTAGATGTATCTTCAATAAGGTTTTATGATAGGATAATGACATTTTTGTGTAAAGATTATTCATAAGAATTTAACAATTCAAACCTCCCGGTTCAGTATAGATGGGATAGGAAAGTGCACTTTTTTAGCTTTAAAATTCTGATTCATGAGGGTGGATTTAGCCTATTCTTGGCTTTTTCTGTGCGAAACCATAGCTTTCGTCGGTCGGAACTATAGCTATTCGTAAGTAAAACCATAGCTCTGGCGCAACGATAGCTATGCTTTTGATGATGAAATGTTGACAAAACGCACGATGGAAGATACACTATTATTGAGACATGTCTTTAAACATATTGATTGTCAGTAGTTTATAAACCTGTCTAAAAATTGCGTATTTTCAGGAAGCTCTTGAATGTTTTGAGAAAATAGGCTGAATTTTCGCCCTTTTGTAAAGAAAATTCAAATTTACGATTGCTGCATAGTCTGAAAAAAGAGGATACGCAGCGTACCCTCTTTTTCTTATGTGTGCTTTTTTTTCGCAATTTAGTTGAAGAAGTATTTTACACCAATCTGCAACATCCAGCACTGGTTGTAGTTCTTGTCGAACGACCATGTCTTTGTAGGAGCATTGCCCTCCTTGTCTTTTCTCATCGAGAAGTAAGGAACGTTGTTGGCATCTATCTTGTCAACTTTCAGGAACTGACCGCCGAAGCTGCCGTTCATGTTCTTCTCCACTCCCCACTTTGAGTTGAGCAAGTTGCCTATGTTCATCACGTTGGCACTCAACTGAAGGTTGTGGCGTGTGTTGCCGATGTTGAAGGTGAAGTCGTGTGCCCAGCGGAAGTCGAAACGATGGACGAATGGCGCGCGTGCGCTGTAAGCCTCCGCATACTCGCCCTTATGGTTCTTCAGGTAAGAGTCCTGATTCACGTAGTTCCAGAAGAGTTGGCGATCAGACTCGTGTGTGAAATGAATCTGGCTGTCGTCGGTCGGAATGTACATCAAGTCGTTGGCAATCTTGTCGTTGTTGATGTCGCCGTAGTAAAAATAGCTGTAGCCCCTTGGAGAATAGCCGGTGTAGAAGAGTGCGAAATGGTCGTGATGATAAGTGTAGCTCACTGAAGCTATCAGGCGATCGGGAATCACATACTGCGAGTTCTGCAGTGCGTCGCTGTTCGGACCGTTGACGGTGTAGAGTCCTTGCCATGCCGATGATGCGTTGGAGCCGGGCATTCCCGACACCTCCTTCATCACTGTGTGGGTATAGGCTGCCATGATGCTCAGGTTGTCGATTGGCTCTGCGTTCAGTGTGAGGTTGAATGTCCAACCATAGCCTTTGTGCGTGTTCTCCAGCACGCAAGCATCGCTCACCTTATTATATGTGAAGTTGGTCGGATAGAGATAGCGGTTGTCGGCTCCGTTGAGGCGTTCCCATGTGGGCATCTCCGCATCCTTGATGTTCCAGTTCACCAGACGAACGTCGTTGATTTTCTTTGTATAGGTGAACTCTGCTGTTGCGGTGAAGGGGAACGAGGTGGGTATCTGATAATCAACGGCAATCGATGATTTCCATACCTGTGGCATCTTGAAGTCGCTGGCGATGGCGGCGATGGAACTTGGCACCGTGCCTTGCTCTGGTGTGATGCTTTCCGGCGCACCGAGCATGTCTCGCATCTGGTTCACATCGGTAACGATGCCTCCTGCAAACTTGTCGAGTCGTGGGTCTCTCGATGTTACGACGCCGTTGGTGTATCGTGTCACGGCACTCACGAGGTTTTGGACCATACCAGAGTTGGAGGGCATGTTGGTGAAGAACACCAATGGCAGGCGACCGGTGAAGATACCTGAGCCACCACGCACTTTCAGCGTGCGGTCTTTGAACACATCCCATGTGAATCCGAAGCGTGGCGATATCTGAATGTTGCTCTTGGCCCACTTGCCGGTGTCGATGTGGCGACCTCCGAAGTCGAGTTCGTAGATGGCATTGTTACGCATGATGTCGTCATCGTCATAAGAAATGTTGTCGAATCGTATGCCGCCTGTCAGTTTCAGGTTGTCGAGCACGTTCCACTCGTCTTGCAGATAAAGCCCATACTGATTGAAACTGACTTCTGCCGCTGGATTGAGGTTGCCTGCATAGCCATAGGTTAGTGCAACAGCCTCAGGCGCAGCACCTGTGAGGAAATCATTGAGGCTGCGGTAGCGGTAATAGCCTGTTCCGTTTCGCATGTAGGAGTTATTAGCCATCTGATGCTCGAAGCTCAATCCTGCCGTCAGTTTGTGGCTGCCCAGATAATAAGTGAAATTGTCGGTGATGGTCGTAATCTTATTGTTCACACCATTGTTGTAAGTGAACAGCTCGTAACCGAGGCTCATGTACGGCTCAAGGGTTTGCTTCACGTTGTATCCGCCGAAGTCAACAGCGATGTTTTGTCCCGTTTTAGAATCGATTGTGGGGTAATCGCCTTTTGAGTAGTCGTACATGATGTCGATGAATGGGAATGGCGACGAGTTGCTGCCACGCATATCCTTGATGTTTGTGTAGGTAACGAGCAGTTGGTTGGAGATATTCTTGCCGAAACGACTGTTCAAGTCGGCAGAAATGGAGTTGATTTTATTCTCCATCGAATACATGGAGTTTGCGAAGGCCATGGAATACTGAGATAAACGGTTGAATCCTCTCAGTCGGAAGCCAGTGTTGCCCGAATTTCCGTTGGTGGGGTTCCATGCCTTGTTGGTGGTTGTGTTGTAGCGAAGGGCAAGATGGTGGTTCTGATTGATGTTCCAGTCAAGACGAGCGAGAAACTTTGTGTTGCTCTCATCTGCAGGAAAGGCATCGTATGCCCCTGTATCATAGCCGTATTTGCTTCGCATGAACTCTTGAACTTTCTGCATATCGGCAATGGTGGTTCTTGAAATGTAGTCTGTTTTTCCAGCTATACCATCTGCAGAAGGATGCCAGCGGTTGGCCACTGATGGCACCTTGGAGGTCTCAAAGTTGGCAAAGAAGAAGAGTTTATTCTTCAGAATCGGACCACCCAGCGTGAATCCGTAAGTGGTGTTGCGGTTGGTGCCGCGTTCTCCGAGGTCGGTGTGGTCAATGCGGTTACCGTGCATGTTTTCATTGTTGTGGTAAATGTAGGCTGTTCCCTTGAAAGTGTTTGTGCCTGATTTGGTCACGGCGTTGATACCTCCGCCAATGAAGTTGGTCTGTCGCACATCGTAAGGAGCAATCACCACCTGTACCTCGTCGATGGCATCCATTGAGATAGGATTGCCTCCTCCGGGGAGTGCCGACGAGAGACCGAAGTTGTTGTTGAAGTTGGCACCGTCGAGGGTGAAGTTGGTCGAACGTCCATCGCCGCCGGCGAAACTCATGCCGTTGGCATAAGGAGATATGCGTGCAATGTCGGATATGCTGCGATTGATGGTAGGCAGCGCTGTCATCTGTGCGTTGCTGATGTTGGTGGTGGCACCGGTCTTTTCGAGTGAATACTTGCTGGCCTTGCCCGTAACGACAACCTCGCCCAGCTCATTGGCATCCTCTGAAAGCGCCGGCGACAGCTTATAGACCTCGCCGAGCTGAAGCATGATTCCCGTATAGGTCTTCGATTTGTGCCCGACATAAGATACGGTGACGGAGTAGGGACCACCGGTGCGCATACCTTGGATTTCGTAGCGTCCGTCGATGTTTGTGACAGTGGCATAGCGTGTGCCTGAAGGCTCGTGTACAACTTGTACCGAAGCCCCAATCAGAGGCTCGTTGCTGCCTGATAATGTGACCTTGCCCCCGAGGGCGGAGGTGGTGACCTGTGCTGAAAGGGTCGATGCGAACATCACCAACAGCGCAAACAGGAATAGTAATCTTTTCTGCATTGTGGAATGAATTATAAAATTATGGTTTGTTTTTTACGTTTACCTTATTTATTACGGTGCAAAATTAGTTAAGGAATGTTTCTAACGTGTTACATAAAAATTAAAAACTCGTTGAAACTTCTTTAAACCTCTCTGTTTTTCTGTATTACACTCTGCGGGCTGTATTTGAGCATCAGTCAGCCTTTCTTTATGAATAATCGGAATTTGGCCTATTTTATGCACTTGTAAGGTGTGGTGACGATGTCCGATAACCATCCTGAAAGGCGCTAAAAGAGTGTTAGTTGTTTTTAACTAAAAAAGTTTTCGAATAATTTTCCGATGCATTATCTTTGTAACAATTATTTTATTCAAAATTAAGATGAAGAAAGTATTGGTATTAGTAGTTGCTTGCGCCACAATGGTTGCATGCCAACAGAAAGGTAAGACTACCGAAGAAGCTGCAGCAAAAGACAGCGCTTCTGTAGAAGTTGTTGATTCCATGCGCTATGCTGGTGAGGTTCCAGCTGCTGATGGTCCAGGCATTCGCTATGAATTGGCTCTGGCTGCCGACAGCACTGACGGTTTCAGCATGACAGAAACTTATCTTGCTGCTAAGAAAGACGGCAAGGACGACGTGAAGAAATTCACAGGTAAGGCTGAGAAAATCGAAAAAGACGTGAAGGGTGAGAAGAAGGTTGCCTACAAGTTCACATTGGGCAAGGACGGGGCTGCTTACTTCATGGTTGTAAACGATTCAACTCTCCGCATGGTTAACGATCAGTTGGAAGAGTCTGCTAACAAGAGTCTCAACTACGATTTGAAGTTGGTGAAGTAATTGATTCTGAAAAGAAGAACGAAAGAATAAGGGATGTGCCTGATGGCGCATCCCCGTTTTATTTGTGGTTGCAGATAGATCAGGTTATTTCCTGGACATTCTGCATATCGTTGATCTGTTTCAGGCTCTTGATGATGATTCTCACGTCCTCACGATCGTGAACACGGAGCTCGATACTGCCTTGAAAAATCCCATTATCGGTGGAGAGGGTGATTTTGCGTATGTTCACTCCGAATTTATCGGATATGACCTTTGAGAGCTCGTGCAGCATACCTTTGCGGTCGATTCCCTGAATCGCAATCGTTGCATCGAAGAACAAGCGCTTGTGCATATCCCATTTTGCATCGAGGATTCGTGGACCGAAGCTTGCCTTGAGTTTGGAGGCAACAGCGCAGGAACGTTTGTGAATCTCTATATGCCCTTTGTTGTCGATGTAACCAAGAATATCGTCGCCGGGGATAGGATGGCAACAATGGGGGAAAATGTATCGGCTGATATTGTCCTCATTGATGAAGATGGGTTTCTTTTTGTTCAGTCCCTGATCAATCACAATCAACCCATCCTGTATGTTAGTAGTAGAGTCGTTGGTAGTGAAGGAGCCTTCCTTTTGCGATGACCTCTTCAAGAAAGGAACGTACTTTCGCCATTTGGCAGAGTAACCCTCGCTGTTCGGCTTTCGCTTGCCTTGCAATTCGTCAAGGTCTGTATCTCCGAGTATAATGCTTTTCTCTCCGATGGCACTGAAAAGGTTGGCGTGCTTAGGAAGCTTATGCAAGTCGCAGAGCTTGTCGAGAACAGAGGTTGTCATCTCATAGTCGTGCTCTTTCAGCCAATTCTCAAGAATCTCTTCTCCTTGTTTCTGTATCTCCCTGTTCTCTCTTCTAAGGATGGCGAGAACCTTGCCTTTGGCTTTGGCAGTCGAGACGAAATTGATCCACGACTCATTGACGCGCTGTGCCTTCGAGGTGAGTATCTCTACCTGATCGCCACTCTGCAGTTTATGGCTCATAGGTACAAGCTTGTGATTCACTTTGGCACCGATGCAGTGGCTTCCGAGGAAGGTGTGAATTTGGAAAGCGAAGTCAAGGGCCGTACATCCTGCTGGCATCATCTTGATTTCGCCCTTTGGTGTGAACACGAATATTTCTGAAGCGAAGAGGTTCAGCTTGATGGCATCGAGGAAATCCATTGCGTCTGGCTGCGGATCATCGAGAATTTCCTTGATGGTGTGAAGCCAGTCGTTCAATTCTCCCTCATCCTCGGTGATCTCATTGGAGCCTTCCTTATATTTCCAGTGTGCCGCAAAGCCCTGTTCTGCAATCTCATCCATCCTGTCGGAGCGGATTTGTATTTCTATCCAACGTCCTTGCTTGGACATCAATGTGACATGGAGGGCCTGATAACCATTGGCTTTTGGATGGTTGACCCAGTCACGTAAGCGGTCGGGATGGCTCTTGTAAAGTTTGCTGATGGCAACATAAATCTGGAAGCATTCGTTGACTTCTTCCTGTCTGCTTTTCGGCGTAAATATGATTCTTACGGCAAGGATATCGTAGATTTCTTCAAAAGTGACGTGCTTGTTTTGCATCTTATTCCAAATGGAATAAGGGCTTTTTACACGTGCCTTGATCTTATATTTCAATCCCATTCTGTCCAGTTCAGCACGAATTGGGGCTGTGAACGTGTCGAATAATGTGTCGCGTTGTTCCTGGGTTGAGGCTATTTTCATTTCAATAGCTTTGTATGCGTCAGGATGCTCATAGCGGAAACTCAGGTCTTCAAGTTCTGTCTTGATTTTATTGAGTCCGAGTCGGTTGGCCAATGGTGCGTAAATGTAGAGAGTTTCGCCCGCTATCTTGTATTGTTTGTTGGCTGGTTGTGAGGCCAGAGTACGCATGTTGTGCAGTCGATCGCAGATTTTGATGAGGATGACGCGTATGTCGTCACTCATGGTGAGCAGCAGTTTCTTGAAATTCTCTGCTTGGGCGGATGCCTGTTCTCCAAATATGCCGCCTGATATCTTGGTAAGGCCATCCACTATCTGAGCTATTTTCGTGCCGAAGATGTTTTGAATGTCCTCAACGGTATAGTCTGTGTCTTCTACAACGTCATGAAGCAGGGCTGAACAGATACTTGTCGAACCCAGACCAACCTCCTTGCAAGCTATCATGGCTACCCCGATAGGATGCAGAATGTAGGGCTCGCCTGAAAGCCGGCGTACCCCCTTGTGCGCCTGTCGTGAGAAATTGAATGCCTTTGTGATAATATCCACTTTCTTGCGGTGCGGTGAGGCAAGATAAGTGTCTAAGAGAAGCTGGAAAGCCTCGTCCACCATCTTTTCTTCTGCTGACTCTTCAATATCGGTTTTCTCAATTTCTTTATCCATATAATCCTCCTAACATGATATTAAGGTGAACCTTTCTAATAGGCGGTTTTGATTCCTTTATCCCCTCCGCTCCCAGTATGGGCTTCGTTGGCATTGGCAGCCATGCTTGTCTGTGTGCCAACCGTTGTCTGTAGTTCTTGGTAGAGCAGTGGGGCAACACTGTTGAAGCGGTCAACCTCTTCTGCTGGAAGTACGAGGGTTGCAACACCGTTGTTTGTTTTTACGATACCTTGTTTATATTGTGGGTTCAAGGTTTTAAGATCTTCGATGCTCATTTCCATGATATTTGCGATTTTGGTGAACGAGACATCTTGGGTAATCTGTACTTTTCCTGGTATTTGCGGTAGTCCAGTTGTCTCTGGGTATAGATTATAGTCTCCAAAGTAGGTCATTACGTAGTTGGCGGCAATGAAAGCCGGCACATAACCTCGTGTTTCCTTTGGCAAGAACTCGTAAATTTTCCAGAAATCAACGCTCCCCCCAGCCTTATCAATGGCATTTCTAACACGGGTCGGGCCGCAATTATAGGCTGCCAGGGCCAATGTCCAGTCGCCAAAACTTCGGTAAAGGTCGTTCAGCATGCGGGCTGCTGCATAGGATGATTTAATCGGGTCGCGTCTTTCATCAACGTAACTGTTGATACAAAGGTCGTATTGCTTCCCCGTTGTACTCATGAATTGCCACAGTCCTACGGCTCCTACACGTGAAGTGGCATTAGGATTGAGGCCTGATTCAATAACGGGAAGATATTTCAACTCTAATGGAAGGCCGTAAAAGCGCAACGCTTCCTCAAAGAAGTGATTGTAATATTTTGCACGTGACAGCAGATAACAGGTTGATCTGCGCCCCGACTTGACATACCTGTCGATGTGTCTCCTCACTTCCTCATTGTAGGTCATAGGTATTGAGCTTGGCAAACGTTTGATACGGCGACTGATGGCATCCACTTCTGTCTCTGTTTCTCTCTCATTCGCTCTGAAATAGCTGTGGCTTCCTTGCTGTTGGTAGAACTTTTCATCAGTAAACTCCACCGATAGTCGCTCCTCCTCGACTATTGGGATATAAATTTCCATCGTTCTGCCATTACTGTCTGTCACTACTTGGCTTTGAGCCTGCATCGTACAGTTGGCATAGGTCGATAAGAGTGCTGAAAGTATGTATATTTTCTTGACCATTCTATTAATTGTGGGGACTTGCTATGAATTTGCCCGTCAGAAAGTAAGGCTGCATCCAATGCCTAATGCTGAGCTCTTCAGCGGATTGCCTGAACCTATCATTGAATTGTCGTTGATGATTGCTGGTGCTACATGTAGTGACAAATTGTCTGAAATATCGAAATCAGACAACGATGCATCCACGTAAGCGTCGATAACGGAAAGCGCGTATATTCCTATGGTGGCGAAAATACTCAGGTCGCGCCATCTACGGTAACGGTCTTTTCGCTTTTTGAACAAGTCTTGATAATATTGCTTGTTGCCTTCATTGACTGCATTTCCCAAGTGGAGGAAGTCATTGTAACTCTGTGTCGAGGGATCGCTGTCCATAATATCGACGTATGCACGTGAATAATCACGATACATTTGGTTATTCCACGTCATTGCATAGATGCAACCTGCAATTCCGCCGTAAAAGATGGGCAGTTTCCAGTATTTCCGATTGTAAATCTGTCCTGCTCCAGGCAGCACTACGGCCAGCCACAGGGCTTTCTTGGGATTTGGCCGCCATCTGCTCCAATCGCGGTTGATTTTTGCACTGTCCTGTATTGATGTGCCCTTGAGCCTTGCCTCTCTATCGGGTGATAGCAGCAGTGTGTCCATTGCGTCGTGCGGTGGAATATCTATCACCGTAACGGCTACAGAGTCACCTGGGTAGATGACTTTGATGGGTTCTTCTTTTGTGGATTGTGCCATCATTACGGCCGGAGTTGTGAACACCAGCAAACCCAGCAGCAGCCATTGGCGAAATATATTGTTCAGACTCTTCACTTGCGCACAACCGTTCGTTCAACTATCATTTTATTTTGTCCATCACAGCCATGATATGTTCTAACTCTTCCTCAGATGAGAAAGGAATGCTGATTCGGCCTTTCCCATTGGCATTGTAGCTCATTTGGACTTTTGTGTCGAAGAAATCTGACAGTCGCTTCTTGAGAATGTTAAATTCTTCTGGCAGTTTGGATTTGGTTGCTATTTTTTTCTTGGCTGTCTGAATGTCCTCTCCGTTCTTCAGTTGTTGGCAGAAATCCTCCACCTTTCTCACACTGAAGCCGTTTTTCTGTATTTCGCGGAACAATTTCAACTGAAGCGATGGGCTATCGAGCGAGAGCAGCGCGCGGGCATGCCCCATGTCTATTTCTTTCTTCTGCAAAGCCATCTGCACCTGTGCTGGGAGTTTCAGCAATCGGAGATAATTGGCTATGGCTGCGCGACTCTTGCTGACACGTTCTGCAACCTTTTCCTGTGTCATTCCGCTTTTCTCAAGCAAGTGCTCGTATGCGAGGGCAATCTCAATGGCATTTAAATCCTCACGCTGGATGTTCTCAACTAAGGCAAGTTCCATCACATTCTCATCCTTGATGGTTCGGATGTAGGCTGGAATAGCCGTTAGCCCTGCCAGCTGAGAGGCTCTCCAACGGCGCTCGCCGGCGATAATTTGAAACTTATTATCGTCCATCTGTCGAAGTGTAATCGGCTGGACGATACCCAGCTCCTTGATGCTGTTGGCCAATTCTTCAAGGGCTATCTGATCGAACTCCCTTCGGGGCTGGTCGGGATTTGGCTCAATCTGGTCTAACGCAATCTCATTGATGGTTGAACTCCCCTGTGTGCTGACCGCTTCAGTAGAAATCAAAGCGTCAAGACCTCGTCCGAGGGCATTTGTTTTGGAACCTCTATTGTATTTTTTATGAACTGCCATGCTGATTTGTAGGTTTACAGATTACTTTTTCAACTTCAGAATGAACTTTTTTTATTTTTTTCGATTATCTCCTTTGCAAGTGAGAGATGATTCTTTGCTCCCGTTGATTCGGCATCGTAGAGGATGACGGGCAAACCGTGGCTCGGACTTTCAGAAAGTTTCACGTTGCGTTGGATGACGGTTTTGAATACCAACTCTTGGAAATGGCGTTTTACTTCGTCGTAAATCTGTCGGGCCAATCTGAGACGGCTGTCGAACATGGTTAGCAGGAAGCCTTCAATCTCAAGTTTCGGATTCAGTTTGCTTTTGATTATCTTAATGGTGTTTAGTAGTTTACTGATTCCTTCCAATGCAAAGTATTCGCATTGGACGGGAATGATGACCGAGTCGGCAGCAGTCAGTGCATTGACGGTAATCAATCCTAATGAGGGACTACAGTCAATAAGGATGAAATCGTAGTCATTCCGAATCGGAGCAAGCAACTTGCTGACCATATTCTCACGGTCGTTTATCTTCAACATTTCTATTTCCGCACCCACTAAGTCGATGTGGCTCGGCACGATGTCAAGCCCTTCGATGTCTGTGGTGTAGATTGCATCGCGGATATCAGCATGGTTGATAATGCATTCATATAGCGAGCAATCCACCTCCTTGATGTCAACACCTAGTCCGCTCGAAGCGTTTGCCTGTGGGTCGGCATCAATGACGAGTACGCTTTTTTCCAATGTTGCGAGCGACGCTGCAAGGTTGATAGTTGAAGTGGTTTTACCCACTCCTCCCTTTTGATTGGCCAATGCAATTATTTTTCCCATTTCTTTCCTTATCCTTACTTGATTTGGCGACAAAGATACATATTTTATGCGAGATTAAGCTAATTCTAAACCTTTTTTCGTAATTTTGCAATCAAAAGAAAGCTAAAGTTATGGATTTTAAGAGACCCCTGATTCTTATTTCAAATGACGATGGATACCACTCCAACGGAATCAAAACGTTGGTGTCGTTCCTTGCTGATTTTGCCGAAGTTGTGGTTTGTGCACCTGAAGCTGCAAGGTCGGGTTATTCGTGTGCCTTTTCAGCGACTGATCATCTTTTGCTGAAACGGCGTCATAACATTCCCGATTGCGAGGTTTGGTCGTGTACTGGAACACCAGTAGATTGCGTTAAGCTGGCTATCGACCAGCTTTTGGATGGGCGTAGGCCCGATTTGATACTCGGCGGCATCAACCACGGTGACAATTCGTCTGTGAACAATCATTATAGTGGCACGATGGGGATTGCGCGTGAGGGATGTATGAAATTTATTCCATCCATCGCTTTCTCAAGCTGCGACTATAATCCTGACAGCGATTTAACTCCCCTTCGGCACTATGTTCGAAAGATTGTCAAGAAGGTGCTGGCCGAAGGATTGCCAAAGGGAATATGTCTGAACGTCAATTTTCCAAAGACCGATTCCTTTCTTGGATTGAAAGTGTGTCGAATGGGGTACGGAAGTTGGGTAAAAGAGGTTGTTCGCTGCGCCCATCCAAGAGGTTTCGATTATTATTGGATGGTCGGCAAATACCTGAACACTGAGCCTCAAAAATCGGATACTGACCAGTGGGCTTTGGACCATGGGTATGTTTGTGTGACGCCGGTAACCATCGATGTAACAGATTATAATATGCTTCGTTCGATGAAGGACTGGGAAGATTAGCTTTCCTCCGTTTTTTTGGTGATTTTTGAGAAATATAGTGAACCGTTAGCTTATGAAATACTATATAATTGTTGGCGAAGCTTCGGGCGATTTGCATGCCTCACGGCTGATGATGTCGTTAAAGGAGTATGATCCAATAGCCGAGTTTCGATTTATTGGTGGCGACTTGATGTCTGAAGTAGGCGGCCATCGTGTCCGCCACTGTAAGGATTTGGCTTACATGGGTTTTATTCCCGTATTGCTGCACTTGCCCACCATCTTCCGGAATATGAGGATGTGCAAAGAAGATATCGTGAAATGGCAGCCCGATGTTGTTATCCTTGTTGATTATCCAGGCTTTAACCTGAATATCGCCAAATACGTAAAGAAGAACACGAGGATACCTGTCTATTACTATATCTCGCCAAAGATTTGGGCTTGGAAAGAGTGGCGCATCCGATCTATCAAGCGTGACGTCAAGGAGATGTTCTCCATACTCCCATTTGAAGTGCCGTTCTATGAAAAGAAACACAATTACAAGATTCACTATGTGGGGAATCCAACGGCTGAGGAAGTGGCTTCTTTCCGTAATCGCTACACTGAGAGTAAGGATGAGTTTGTGAGTCGGAACGGTTTATCTGATAAACCGATAATTGCCATCTTGGCTGGTAGTAGAAAGCAGGAGATAAAAGACAATTTGCCCGCTATGTTAGAGGCAGCCAAGCACTTCGAGGACTATCAGTTGGTTATTGCCGGTGCTCCATCTATTGATAATTCATTTTATCTTAAATACGTAGGTAAAACACCTGCGAATGTAGTAAAAAATGAAACTTATGAGCTACTTTCGCACTCCATAGCTGCCCTTGTTACGAGTGGAACTGCAACTTTAGAGACGGCGCTCTTCAATGTTCCGCAGGTAGTGTGCTACAAAACTCCTCTGCCAGCTTTGATTCGGTTTGCTTTTAATCACCTCATCAATGTGAAGTACATTTCTCTCGTCAATCTGATTGCCGACCGAGAGATTGTGCAAGAGTTGCTTGCCGACCGTTTTAGGGTGTATAACATAGCCAATGAGCTGTATAGAATTTTACCGGGGCAGACAGGACGCGAGGAGATGTTGCAGAATTATCAGCTGTTGCACGAACGTTTAGGAAATCAAAGCGCACCCGATAACGCTGCAAAGATTATGGTCAACTTGCTACAATTGTAGTCTTTTCAATTTAAAACCCTAGTTTCGGCTTTGTCAATGATGCCTTATGCCAGCAATCGACAGGCCCTTTTATTACATTAATTTGCCTTGTCTGAGCTCATGCATTAACAATGGGGTTGTGATAGGTTAGCTTTTGTGTTGTCATAGATGAGCTATTGTCTTGCCATTGGTCACCTTTTGCAAAAGCTTCTCTCTTATTATTTGTTTTGTTTTCTAATCGATTAATTGTCAGTGCTTTAGGTTGTAGTTGTAGAAGTTGTAAGTTCTATTGGCCTTGCCTATGCTCACTCGTGCAAAAACTCGTCAAAAATAGTGCTGGAAATAAGGGCTTCTTTTTATCATTAGTATGGTAAACTTTCGCTGTTTTTTGAAATTTACCCCCAGTTAGATATAAATCCTTTTGGCATACCTTAATTGCGAACGTCAGGAAGCCTCATTCTCATCGTGTAACTGTGAAATTGTGGTCTAATGGTCGGATTTGGGCTATATATAAGTAAGTGATGGTTTGTAGCTGGTTGCAGCACCGCCTCAACTAATCTTTGGCCCTAAACGAAAGTTAAAAGTGGATAAACTCCATTCGCATCCAGCCAATTACTCGATGCAATGTCTATTAAAAGGCCTCTGCTTTAAAAGATAGTCAGTGCATACAGATACACCACTGCTGCTGGAATGGCCATTAGCGACGAGTCAAACCTGTCGAGCATACCACCGTGTCCAGGCAGAATGTTTCCGCTATCCTTTACTCCCAATGTGCGCTTGAAAAGACTTTCCACTAAATCACCCCATGTTCCGAAAACCGCAACGACGATACCAAGTCCTATCCACTGGGGAATGGTGAGCATATTTACACCGCTTTCGTTTGTCGTAGAATAGCCAATGAGTGCGGCTACGATGACGACGAGGATTCCGCCACCGATGCTTCCTTCCCAACTCTTGGCTGGACTGATGCGGGGGAACAGCTTGTGCTTTCCGAAAAGCGAGCCAGAACAATAAGCTCCTGTGTCATTGGTCCATAGGAAGATGAAGATGCTCAATGGCAATAGCATGTCGATGGTCATCTGTCCGTTAGCGTCTCTTTGGAAGGCGAGGACGTTTATCATCGAAATCGGGAGTGCAATGTACATCTGTCCCAGCATGGTGTAGGCCCAGTTCATAATCGGATTCTCATTCTTTAGGTAGAGCTCGGCTATGAAAAGGTAGATAATCGTCAGAATGTATGGGACAAACACGCTGAATCCCTCAACGAACCCAAGTCGCTGACCAGCCAATGCCACGAAGAAATAGACCCCTGCCACTGTTGAGATGAAGCGATTGATGCTCACATGCTCTATTTGTGATACGAGACCAGTGTACTCCCATATTGTCATGCCTGTGATGGTGGCGAAAAGCACCACCATATAATGGGCCGAAAGGAAACCTGCCACCATGATGGCCACGAAGAGAATACCTGTGATGGTGCGTGTTATGAGGTTCTTCTGTTTGTCTGTCATTATACTTCTGCTCTGTTGTTAGCTTGGTTTGCATCAGCGTCACCAGTCATATCGTTGTTGTCATCTGCCTCGCTATCGTTGTTTTTTTTCGCAGCTTCATGCTCTGCTTGCGCTTGTTTGACGCTCTCTGGCATGTTCTCTAACTGCAATTGTGACTTGTCTTCCAAATCCATCAGTTCCTGAGTGCGGCTCACCCAAGGACGCTTACCGAATATTTCCTCAACATCCTCTGCCATGATGACTTCGCGTTGGATGAGCAACTGCGCCAGACGGTTATGCCCCTCCTTGTGTTCGCTAAGAATCTGTTTGGCGCGGGCATACTCTCCGTTCACCATCTTTAGCACTTCTTCGTCAATTGTCTTGGCCGTGGTCTCCGAATAAGGCTTCTGGAATCCTGGATCCTCATTATTATAATAGCACACGTTGGGCAGTTTGTCGCTCATACCAGCATAGGCAATCATTCCGAAGGCGCTTTTCGTGGCACGTTCGAGGTCGTTTATAGCCCCTGTTGAGATGTGTCCGGTGAACAATTCCTCTGCGGCGCGCCCTCCCAGCAGAGAGCACATCTCGTCGAGCATCTGTTCCTTGGTGGTGATGGGTCGTTCTTCCGGCAGATACCAAGCAGCTCCCAAAGCCTGTCCACGAGGAACGATACTCACTTTTACGAGCGGATTGGCATGCTCACAGAACCAACTGATGGTTGCGTGGCCAGCTTCGTGTAGGGCTATAGTACGCTTTTCCTCAGCGGTCAGTATCTTTGTTTTCTTTTCCAGTCCGCCAATGATGCGGTCAACTGCGTCGAGGAAGTCCTGTTTGCCAACAACGGTTTTGTCGTGACGGGCCGCAATCAGTGCGGCTTCGTTGCAAACGTTGGCAATATCGGCACCGGAGAAACCTGGAGTCTGGCGTGCCAGCAAGTCGATGTCTAAGTTCTTGTCGAGTTTCAGCGGACGCAAGTGTACTTGAAAAATAGCTTTTCGCTCTGGCAAATCAGGTAAATCAACATGTATTTGGCGGTCGAATCGGCCGGCACGGAGCAATGCCTTGTCGAGCATATCCACACGGTTGGTGGCTGCCAGCACAATAACGCCACTGTTAGTACCGAATCCATCCATCTCGGTCAGTAAGGCGTTGAGTGTGTTCTCTCGTTCGTCGTTGCCGCCCATTGACGGATTCTTCGAGCGGGCGCGGCCAACGGCGTCAATTTCATCGATGAAAATGATGCAGGGGGCTTTCTCCTTTGCCTGTCGGAACACGTCTCTGACGCGGCTTGCACCCACTCCTACGAACATTTCGACGAAGTCTGATCCGCTCATTGAGAAGAACGGCACGCCCGCTTCTCCTGCTACAGCCTTCGCCAGCAAGGTTTTACCAGTTCCTGGAGGACCTACGAGCAGCGCTCCCTTAGGTATCTTTCCACCAAGTTCAGTGTATTTCTTTGGATTTTTGAGGAATTCGACAATCTCCTGTACTTCTTGTTTGGCCCCTTCCTGTCCGGCAACGTCCTTGAACGTTATGCCCAGTTCGCCTGCCTTCTCGTATAGTTTGGCCTTCGATTTGCCGACGCTGAACACTCCGTTGCCTCCGCCTGATCCACCGCTCATCCTTCGCATGATGAATATCCAGAATCCGATGATGAATATCCATGGAATGAGGCTGATGAATATCTCTTTGAACCCATTCTCATCTTTGTTCTCATAGCTGTAACCTTTGATTTTCTTCTTCTGTACAGCCGTATTGAGGAATGCTTCCAGATTGTCGATAGATCCTATCTCAACTGTGATATATGGATTCTTGCCAACTTGATCTGTGCCTTGTTTGAAAATTTCACGGATATGGTCAGGGCTGACATACATTTTGAGCGAGCTTTCGTTCTTGTTCACAACTACATGGGTAGCATAACCCTTGTTGATGTATGTCTGAAAAGCGGTGTAATCTTTTTGGATACCTTGATTACCTGAAAGTACATTCTCAGCTCCGCCTGTTGAAAAGAATATCAATGCGATGGCGATGGCGAGCACATAAAGCCAGTTCATGTTGAACTTTGGCATCTTAGGCATGTTAGGTTTGTTGTTCGGATTCTGATTGTCCATTTATTACATAGAATATTTGATGAATAAAACTGACCGTTCCGGCAAGCGTCCTTAATCCAAATCCTCAATTTGCGTCAGCGTAGCGTCCTCCCAAAGGTGTTCCAAGTCGTAGTAAGCTCTTGTTTCGGGGATGAAGATGTGAACCAGAACATCGACAAAGTCAATGGCCACCCATTGGTTGTTTCCCAATCCTACGCAGTTTACTGGCTTTTCGCCGTGATGTTCGCGTACATAGTCGCCCACTGACTCAGCTATCGCTTCGACCTGCTGTGGCGAATTGCCGTGACAGATAACGAAATAATGGCAGATTGTGCCGTCGATCTTTGATAAGTCTGCAATTACTATGCCATGTCCTTTTTTCTCTTGAATACCTTTGGTAATGGAATTTACTAATTTCTTTGTCTCGTTCATTAAATTGATTATGAATTAAGTGCCACAAAGGTAGTGCAATTCGGGTGAAGAGCAAAATAAATTTGTTTTATTTTACATATTCTCTTAAGCGGTTGTTTGTCTGCTATGCTGCAAATGTAACCAGCAAGGGTCTGTGGGAGGGTTAAAAATCGCCATCTGTACGCTTTTTAACTAAAATTCTTTTGATTTTCTTTGGTGGTTCGTAAAAAGATAGTACCTTTGCAAACGCAATTCAAAATAGGAGTTGTTACATATTGGGATATGGTGTAATGGTAACACTACAGATTCTGGTCCTGTCATTCCTGGTTCGAATCCGGGTATCCCAACTGAATCGAAAGGCAGATGATTGAAATTCAATCATCTGCCTTTTTCATGGTGGTATTCTGTGCCTCCGAAAAGTTGTCATAGTGCGTCAAAGTGTTTGGTTGTAAACTTTTCCGAGTTTTCGGCTCACCGCCTGGCAACCCACTGGGGAAAAACGAACAGGCAGCCTCTGTCGGTTTGTGGAGGCTGTCTGTTGAAAGATGGGTATTCAGAGGCAAAAACGCTGTTTCTTTTGTAATCGGAAACAGGTCTATTTGTAAGAAGCCTTCAGAATTTCGACAATCTCAGCGTGGTTGAGTGGCTCTCGGTCGAGTGCCACCAGTCCACCCATTACCTCCAATGCATTGGTGCCCATCTTGTCAAACTCTTCGGGCTGGATGCCATATTCGCTCATTTTCAAGTCATCTACCTTGCACGCTTTCTTCAAGTTGTCTAATGCGGTGATGAAATCTTCAGGCTTGGTGGCATCCTCCTTGCCGAGGAACTTCGCCATGTTGACGAAGCGTTCGTCGCAGACATGCTTGTTGATGTGGGTGGTGAAGAACGCCTTTGAAATCATGATAAGGCCCGCACCGTGTGGCAGTTCCTCATGGTAAGCGCTCAGTGCGTGCTCTATGGAGTGCTCTGCGGTGCAGCCACTGGTATCCATGGAGTAGCCGCTCATGGTGTTGGCAAAGGCCACACGTGCCCGTGCCTCCATGTTGTTGCCGTCTTTGAAGGCGATGGGGAGGTAAGTGCCGATGTTGCGGATGGCTGCTTCCTGAACCATGTCGGAGAAAAGGTTGCTCCGATTGGAGATGTAGCCTTCCAGACTGTGGAAGAGAGCATCGAAGCCTTGATAGGCGGTGAACTGTGGCGGAACGCTGGTCATGAGCTCCGGATCGACGATGGCATAGACGGCAAAGGCTCGCGGGTCGCAGATGCCCAATTTTTCGTTGGTCTCTGGATTGGTGATTACTCCTGCTGCGTCAACTTCCGAACCCGTTCCTGCCGTCGTGGTAATGGCAATCCACGGTAGCGGATTGTTCACCGCAGGCTTGCCCTTGCCCGTCCGCCCTGTGGCATAGTCCCAAAGATCGCCAGGATTGGTAGCGTTGATGGCCATAATCTTTGCTGCGTCCATGACACTGCCACCCCCCAGTGCCACAATAAAGTCGCAGTTGTTGTCGTTGGCGAACTTGGCACCTTCCTCGACGGATGCTTTCAGCGGATTGGGCTGTACGTTGTCGAGCACGACATATTCTACTCCAGCCTGCTTCAGCTCGGCTTCTGTCCGGTCGAGATAACCGTTGGCGCGTGTTGATTTTCCGTTGCTGATGACAATCATCGCCTTTTTGCCCGGCATAGGAAGCGTATGTAGATTCTTTAATTGTCCTGCGCCGAAAAACACCTTTGTTGTAGCAGGAAAAACGAAATGCATACCTGTTTTCATAATAATCTGTTTAGTTATTGGGTGATTTGTTATTTGCAACAAAGATACTGAATTTGAATGATATTTCCATGTCCCTTGACTTTTTTTCACCTTCTGTTTTCGTCTGCTGGAAGTCAGTTTCGGTGAAGGGAGAGTTGATGTTTTTTACAGGTTTGTAGGTTGATTCGTAAGCTACTGGTTTTCAAATGGTTAAAAATAACTCTTCTTTGGTGTCGCAAAAGGTGAGCTTTTGGCTTGCAATAACTTACCTTTTACGATGTAATAGCTCACCTTTCGCAAAAGGATAGATGGTGGTTCATCAAGCGGTGGAAGAGAGGCTTTTTTCAGTAATCTGTCGTCTTGTTGTTAGCTTTATTTACGATAAACTCTGTTCAACCCAAAATGTTCATTAGAGCGCAAATTACTTTCTCTTTGATTAGATATCATGCTATTCTTCAACTTAGCAGTTTATTTTGTCTCTTTTTGTCCGCTTTCTCGGTTATTTAGTCAGTTAAACGCCTTCTTCATCAAACAAAAATAGATTAAAACAAACTTGCAAAGCTATCAAAATTCTAACAATCGATTTGGGTTAAACAAAATCGGTACAGGCTTCTGTGAGCCGATTGGGGCAAAACACAAAAATTCCGCTATCAAAAATCTTCCATTTGATAGCGGGATTTTAAATTTATGCTGGTGTCAGGAATGAGGTGTAAGTGAATCTCCCGTCACATTCCAATGAATATCAGTCCTTGTTCTCGGCATCGATGGCCTTGATCTTCTGTCTGATTTCTTCAGTATCGTCCTTCAGTTTCTGAATGCGGCGGTTCATATCGTCGATAAGACTGTTGCCTTTCTTGCTACTGATATTCAGGAAACCCAAGTTGTTTTCGTAAGTATTGATTTCCTGTTTGAGCTGTTCGTAGCGGCGCATCAGACGTCCGCGCTCATTATCGAGAGCGTTTGCACCACGGTCGGCCACCTTTTTAAGGTTGTTGCGGAAATTATCCATGCGGCGACGTGCTGCGTTGATGTGCAAATCCTTGTAGAGTTTGTCCAAAACCTCGTGGTAGGCTTTGTAAACCTTGTCCTTTTCCTTGAAGGGTACGTGTCCTACGGCATTGAATTCTTCAGTCAGTTGGTGGACTTCCTCCTGTATATTCTCTTTTCCTGCTTCTGCTAGCTGGACAAGTTTCTCGATAATCTCATTCTTCTTATTGAGGTTTTCCAGCTCTTCATTTCTTGTATCGGCATGAGCGGCATTGCGAGCCTCGAAGAAATGATTGCAGGCTGCAAGGAAATCGTTCCACAGTTGGTCTCCTTGCTTCCTTGGTACCATACCTATTGTCTTCCATTCCTTCTGCAGGGCTATGAATTTGTCGGTCGTTGCCTTCCAGTCTGTTGAGTCTGTGAGGCTCTGTGCTTTTTCAACCAGTGCCTTTTTCTTCTCCGCATTCTCAGCGAACTGATTCTTAAGGTTCTTGAAAAATTCGCCTTTCTTTCCGAAGAAGTCATCGCATGCTGCTCTGAAACGTTCGAAAATCTTCACATTCATCTTCTGAGGGGCGAAGCCGATGGTCTTCCATTCTTTTTGGATATCGATGATCTCCTTCGTCGATTTTTCCCAATCAGCCGATCCTTTGTGTTCTCTCTTGGCTATTGCCTCAACTTTCTCGCATAGTTCGGTCTTCTTTACGAGGTTGGTCTCTTCTTGAGAGCGGATGTCCTCAAAGTGTTGCTGGTGCCTTTTGTTCACTACCGTGCTGGCAGTCTTGAACCGAGTCCATATTTCCTCGCGCAATTCTTTTTCCACTGGTCCAGTTTCCCTGAACTCTTGGTGCAGCTCTTGTAGCTGGTGGAATGCGCTAACGACATCTTCTTCGTCAGCGAGCTTTTCTGCTGCCTCACAAAGCTGTGTCTTTTTCTCTAAGTTTTTCTTAAAGTCATATTCTCTTGCTTCCCTATTCAGGTTAAGTAAGTCGTAGAATTGCTCAACGTACAACTGATAGTTTCGCCAGAGTTCGTTGTTTTTTTCGGCAGGAACGGCCTTTATGGTCTTCCACTCCTGCTGCAAGGCTCTCACCTCTTGGAAGTTCTTGTTGGCTTCTTCGGGTGTTGTTGCCATTGTTTTCAGCTTTTCCAGGATGGCTTCTTTTCTTTTAAGGTTCTCCTGTTTCTGCTCTTCGAGTTCTAAAAATGCCTTCTGGCGCTTTTCTTTTATGATGGACATGCTTGCCTTAAAGCTCTCCTCATCTTCGTCTGGGAACACTTGATACTTCTCCGGATCGCCACCATTGTCGATGAAAGCCTTTTGCTGGGCTTCCCTTTCTGCAAAATGCATCTTGTAGAAAGTTGTTTTCAAGTGGTCTATCTCTGCCTTCTCTGGTGTTTCATCGCTTTCTGCAATCTCTTTGATGCGCTCAACGATATCCTTTTTCGAGTTATAGACTTTTAATGTGGGAGATTGTGTTTCTTCGGCCTTTTGCCCTTCGGCATTCTCTGTCGATTTCTCTATTGCAGTTTCAGGTGTTGGTGTTTCGGCAGCTTTTGAGTCATCTTTTACTTCCTTTTCCACAGCCACCTCTTGCTGCTTCACTTCTTCTGCTCCCTGATTCAGGGCATTCTCTTGAGAGTCCATCATTTCACTTTTTAGTTTATGATTCGATTTTTGTCATTATTTGTTGTGCATAGTTTACACATCAAAGGGCTTTCTATGGTTACAACTTAATTGTTATAAAGTGCAAACTTAGATAAAAAGTTTTAAACCACCTAATTTATATTAAGATTTTTTACTCTGTCGGTTAAAATTGCGCTGTGTCTGGCAAATATCTGGTGACATTGATGGTCTGTTGTCATTATGGGATTGTTGTGTGTCCAACTCTGTCTCCTGTCTCTTTTGAGCATGAATCTAATGTTCTCAGGGATGGTTTATATGAGTCTTTTATGCCGAAGAATCCACCATGATGCGCCAGACACGATCACCGAGATGAGCAATGCCACAATAAAGCCGAACTTACTGGTCTCCATGCCGTTGACAACGTTCATTCCGAAGAGCGATGCGATGAGGGTTGGGAACATCATGATGATGGAAACGGATGTCAGCGTACGCATGATGGTGTTCATGTTGTTGTTGATGATGCTGGAATATGTGTCCATCGTCGATTCGAGAATGTCGGAGTAGATGCTTGTCGTTTCGCGCGCCTGGCTCATCTCGATGTTTACGTCTTCGATAAGGTCAGCGTCGAGTTCGTCAACTTGTAGCTTGAACTTCAGTTTGGCCAGCAGGTTCTCGTTGCCACGTATGGATGTGATGAAGTAGGTGAGCGAATCTTGCAGGCGACTGAGTCCGATGAGACTCTCGTTGTTCACCTCCTTGTCGAGGTTTCGTTTGGCCTTCTCTATGAGGTTGTTGATTTGTTTGAGTCGTTTCAGATACCACACCGCCGAACAGAGGAAGAGCCGGAAGGTCATATCGACATAATCGGTGAATCCTTCGCCACGTTTTTGCTGGTAAGTGACGAAGTCGAGCATCATGTTGGTCTCGAAATTGCACACGGTAATCGTCACGTCGCGCTTGTGGATGATACCCAACGGAACTGTTGTGTAAGGCGTTCTTGAGCGGATCTCCTTGACATAGGGAATACGGAGGATAATAAGCATCCATCCATCGTCATATTCGTAGCGCGCACGCTCATCGGTATCGCTGATGTCCGACAGGAAATAGTCGGGCAAGTTGTAGGTTTCCTCTAATTCTTGTTGTTCCTGCTCTGTTGGACAGGTGACTTGAATCCAGCAGTTGGGTTGCCATTCCTTGATGGTATTCAGGGGTCCGCTAATGTTCCAGTATGTTTTCATTTGCTAATCTCCAAAAAAAAATTATGGTGGGGATTAGCAAACTGTTATGTTGCAATCCTCACATTAAAAGTTAAAGGTCGTCGCGTGATAATCGTCCATTCGTATTAAAAGATTGATTTGCGAGTGCAAAATTAGGCAAAATAATCTGTTTGACCAAGCAAAATGTCAAGTTTTTGTTCCTTTTGTTGAGCTCATTCATTCCGATTGATGGACATCTTAGGGCAGACAGTGTCTGTTATTCGGCACATTACTACTGAATGACACGCTGTTGGTTAATGATTTACGTATGTACAAGTGCTGATCGTTAGCCCAAGTGTGGTCTGCCACTCCATGTGGCTTTACAAAAGTGACATGCTAAGTGGGTGTGAAAAATATTGACAAAAGGTCTTTTTGTGTTAAGATTGTAATCGTTTGAAAATCAACGCTATAGCAAAGTTGTTTTAAAAGCTTACCTTTTGCAAGGCAAATGCTGACCTTTCGTGTGCTGATAGTTGACCTTTCGTTGTGCGAAAGATTAGCAGCGGTTAGAGACTGTTTGATTTATTTTTTACAAATATTGTAGTGTTTTATGTTGAACACCTGTTTTTTATGCATAGAATCCCACTACCAAAAAATCCGTTGCATCGGCAGTTTCATCGCCTCAATGCAACGGATGGGATGTTATTCTGACTCGGTCAGAATGGATTTCGTCAGATGTTTATTTAGCTGGGATTTCCTCCAGTGTCTTCAACAGCAGGTCCCAGAATGGCTTGGCTGTTGCAATCTCGAAACGCTCTGTAGCGGTGTGCGGGCTGCGGATGGTCGGGCCGAGGCTGACAACGTCGAGATGAGGATACTTGCCGAGGATAATGGAGCACTCAAGGCCAGCATGGTCAACCTGTACGATGGCCTCCTCGCCGTTGAGTTCCTTGTAAACCTTCTTCAGGAGGTTCAGGATTTCGCTGTCTGGGTTAGGATCCCAACCGCTATAGCTTCCGCTCAGTTCTGTCTTCATGCCCACCATGTCGAAACAGCTCTTGATCTGATTGACAACGTAGTCTTTCATGTCTTCACGTGAAGAACGTGCCAGAATCTTAATGTCAGCCTTGTTGGCGTTGATGTTGACAATGGCAAGGTTGGATGAAGTCTCAACAACGTTTGGATAAGCAGGAATCATGCGAACGATACCGTTGTGGCATGCGTAGATGGCATTGATGAGATTGTCCTGAATTTCTGTCGGAACGAGTGTCGAAGGCTTCTCTGTGTCTTCTACAAAGAACTCAACGTTCTTCTCGATGGTCTTGAACTCGCTCTCGATGAGTTGGCGCTGATCCTCTACCATCTTCTTCAGTGCAGCCACTTTGTCGTCGGCGAGCGCCATAACAACCTCTGCCTTGAACGGAATGGCATTGCGCATGTTGCCGCCCTGCCAGCTGGCAAGACGCGCTCCCAGTTCAACGACAGCCTTACGCACAAGGCGGACCATCTCTTTGTTGGCATTGGCGCGTCCCTCGTTGATCTCCAGGCCAGAGTGACCTCCTCGGAAACCTTTCAATGTCACTTTCACGGCAGTTTCCTGATCGTTCTCTACCTCCTTGTACTCAAGTGTTGATGTGATGTCGATGCCACCAGCAGAACCGATTACAAACTTACCCCATGTTTCAGAGTCGATGTTCATGAGGATATCGCCGTTCAATTCTCCCTTTGGAAGGTCGTTTGCACCAAACATTCCCGTCTCTTCGTCCTTTGTTATGAGACCTTCGATTGGACCGTGCTTCAATGTCTTGTCCTCCATGATGCCCATGATAGCCGCAACGCCAATGCCATCGTCAGCACCCAGTGTGGTGTTGTTGGCATACACCCATCCGTCGGTGATGTGTGTCTCAATAGGGTCGGTCTCAAAGTTGTGCTTGCTGTCTGGACTCTTCTGTGGAACCATGTCCATGTGTGCCTGAAGGATAACTCCCTTGCGGTTTTCGTAGCCGGGACTTGCTGGTTTGCGCATGATAACGTTACCAGCCACGTCAACAGATGCCTCGACTCCAACTTTCTTTGCAAAGTCGAGCAAGTATGCTTGAATTTTCTCCATGTGTCCTGATGGACGTGGAACTTTTGTCAACTCGTCAAAATTGCGCCAGAGTGCTTCTGGACTGAGATTTCTAATTTCACTCATAGTTCTTTTTATTTTAAGGGTTAGTATTTATTCCGATAGATTTTCCTCATGATGGCTGACCTAAAGGCAACTTTTTGCTGGCTGTCGGCTTCGTGAAAGCCAGTGCGATCCAAGCGTAAACGCCAAGCAGTACTACCAGTAAAGTTTGGATGGTATGGACAATCAGCACGAAATAGAGTGCATGAACGTCGGCAACACCATATAATATCAGCATCGTTTTCACAGCAAAATGCCAAGGTCCAGCCCCGTTGGGTGTGGGAACAATGACCGCTATTGAGCCTACCACAAAGCAAAGCAGAGCGCACGTGATGTCTAAATTGCTCGTTGCTTCGAAACAGAAGAACGTCAGGTAGAAATGGAGAAAGTAACTCACCCAGATGGCAAAGCTGTAGAACAGAAACAGGGGCACGTTCTTCAGCCTTCTCAGCGAGATGATGCCTTGCCAGATGCCCGAAAGTGTTTCCTTCACTTTGTCGTGGATGGCCAATTTCTTGCGGATGACATAGAGAAGAATCAAGGCGGCTATGCCGCAGATGCCTGTAACAAGCCATCCGGTTGTAGAGAACATGTACAGAAAATCGTCAATCCTTGTTCCTGTTCTTGAGAAGAACGTGCCGAAAACTCTTATTTGGGTAATGAATGCCAATGCCGTTATCAGCAATACAATCAGGCTATCGACCGCACGTTCTGTAACTACGGTGCCCAAAGCTTTTGAAAAACCGATTCTGTCGTAACGGTTGAGAATGCCACAACGGGCAAACTCGCCTACCCTGGGTATGACAAGGCTCACGGCATACGACAGAAAGATGGAGTTGACTGAGACGGAGTTGCGTGGTTGCTCACCCATAGGCTCCAGAGTCTGCTTCCACCGCCATCCGCGGAATGCCTGTGCCAGCACCCCGAATGGCAAGGAGAGCAGCATCCATGTCCAGTTCATCTCGTCGATGAGCACACTTTCAATGCTGGTGAAGTCGAAATCGCGGTACATCCAATAAAGAATGCTGCCACCCAAGAGGAGCGGTAGGATAATCTTTATGCCATTATAGAGCAGTTTCTTCTTTCTCATTCGATGAGCAAAGATACTAAAATGCTTTTAAATACAAAATAAAATATCTATCTTTGTAGCCAATTAAAGAAAAATTATGAAATCAGTCAGACCTAAAAAAAAACTCGGTCAGCACTTCCTTACCGACCTGAATATCGCCAAGCGGATTGCCGACACCGTGGATGCCTGTCCTGAAATACCAGTATTGGAAATCGGACCGGGTATGGGAGTTCTCACTCAGTATCTCGTGGAAAAGCCAAGGGAGGTTAAGGTCGTGGAAATCGACGACGAGAGCGTGTCGTATCTCTATCAGAAGTTTCCGGCACTGCACGATAATATCATGGGTGAGGACTTCCTGCGGATGAGTCTCCATGATGTGTTCGGCGGACGACAGTTTGTCTTGACGGGCAACTACCCTTATGACATCTCGTCGCAGATTTTCTTTAAGATGCTCGACAACAAGGAACTCATACCCTGTTGCACGGGAATGATTCAGCGGGAAGTGGCGCTTCGGATGGCTGCCGAGCCAGGGAACAAGACTTATGGCATCTTGTCGATACTCGTTCAGGCATGGTACGACGTGGAATATCTGTTTACTGTTGATGAAGGGGTGTTCAATCCACCACCAAAGGTGAAGAGTGCTGTCATCAGAATGACCCGCAACGCTACTACCGATTTGGGCTGCGATGAGAAATTGTTCAAACGTTTGGTAAAAACCGTGTTTAATCAGCGTAGGAAAATGTTGCGCGTAAGTCTAAAACAGATGTTCCAAACTATGCCACGTGAAGGTTTCTACGCACAGGAGGTTATGACAAAACGCCCGGAACAGCTATCAATTCCGCAGTTTGTGGAGCTGACAAACAAGGTGGCGGCAGAATTAGAATATATAGACGGTAATCGATAAATGGAGAAAAAAGAAACTTATGAACTGCTTTTGAAGCAGGTAGAGGCACTCATAGAGGGTGAGGCGACTAATGAAATGGGGGTGTTGGCTAACGTGTCATCGGCCCTCCATTATGCGTTCGACCGTTTCTTTTGGACTGGATTCTACTTGCAACGTGCTGAAAATTCGCTTCTGCTGGGACCTTTCCAAGGGACAGTGGCTTGCTTCAACATTCCCATTGGAAAAGGAGTGTGTGGCAGTGCCTTTGCCGAGCGTCGTACTCTCATAGTCCCCGACGTGGAAAAGTTCCCCGGACACATCGCCTGCAGCTTCGAATCAAGGTCGGAAATCGTAGTTCCGTTCTATGATGTGAATGGCGAACCTGTTGGCGTTCTTGACATTGACAGCAGGGAACTCAACGCTTTTGATGAGACAGATGCCCACTATCTGGAGAAAATCATGAAAGTGTTGACGGAAAAAATCTATCAACGATGATACAAAAACAAAGCAAACGTTTGTGAAATTCCGAAATATTGCATATATTTGTACTAAATTTTTAATACAATAAAGATTATGATAGACGTTAAAGCAACTTTAGGCGAAGCCGAAGAGCGCATGGAAATGGCTGCAATGTATCTTGATGAGCAGCTGGCTCGTATTCGAGCAGGCCGCGCCAACGTAGCCATCCTCGATGGAGTACGCGTAAGTTCATACGGTTCAATGGTTCCTTTGAACCAAGTAGCTTCCGTAACAGTGCCCGATCCACGTACAATTGCCATCAAGCCATGGGACAAAAAGGCTATAAAAGATATAGAAAAAGCAATCATGGACTCGGATGTCGGCATCACACCTGACAACAATGGCGAGATAATCCGCCTCAGTTTGCCTCAGCCTACCGAAGAGAGGCGTAAGGATCTTGTGAAGCAAAGCAACAAGATTGGTGAGCGAACGAAAGTCGAAGTGCGCAATGCGCGTGCCGATATCAAGGACAAGCTGAAGAAAGCCATCAAGGACGGTCTATCCGAAGATTTAGAAAAAGATGCGGAGGCGGACTTGCAGAAGATTCACGACAAGTATATCAAGAAGATAGAGGCATTACTTGAGGAGAAAGAAAAAGAGATAATGACAGTATAGACAGGCTCGCCGTCGTCCCATCATTGTGTCAAGGTGGGGCGAGTGGGCTTTTGTTGTCATCTGATACATGAAGAATAGGGCTTTATGCGTGGCTTGGTGATAAAGAATACCGGCAGTTGGTACACGGTGAAGACCGGCGATGGCCGAATTATCGAAAGCAAGATTAAGGGCAATTTCCGATTGAAGGGAATCCGCTCGACTAATCCTGTTGCTGTGGGTGATTATGTCCAGCTCATCATCAATCAGGAGGGGACAGCTTTTATCTCTGAGATTGAAGACCGTCGCAATTATATCATTCGTAAATCGCCCAACCTTTCGAAGCAGAGTCATATCATTGCTGCCAACCTTGATCAGGCTTTCCTCATCGTTACGGTTAATTATCCAGAGACATCTACGACCTTTATTGACCGATTTCTTGCCGGAGCAGAGGCATATCGAGTCCCTGTCGTACTCGTTTTCAATAAGTACGACCTTCTCTCGGAAGAGGAACGCACCTACCAGAAGGCCATGATGAACCTCTACAAGACTATCGGTTATCAGTGTGTCGAGGTGCAATCGACAGCCGATGCCCCAGAAGGCAAAAGACTTGCCCAGCTCAAACCCCTGCTTGAGGGTAAGGTAACGCTGATGAGCGGGAACAGTGGGGTAGGCAAATCAACCATCATCAATGAGTTGTTGCCTAACGCCCAGCTTCGCACTGCGGAGATTTCCGATGCCCATAACACAGGGATGCACACCACAACATTCAGCGAAATGTTGGCATTGCCTACTGGCGGTTACATCATAGATACCCCAGGCATCAAGGGATTTGGCACATTTGATATTGACAAGGAAGAGTTGACAAGCTATTTCAGGGAGATTTTTAAGTATTCGGAGGCCTGTCGATTCTCAAATTGCACACATACGCACGAGCCGGGCTGTGCTGTTTTGAGGGCGGTTGAGGAGCATTATATATCAGAAAGCCGCTACAACAGTTATCTTTCCATGCTCGAAGACAAGGACGAAAATAAGTATCGGGAGCCCTTTTGATCCCTTTTGTATCTGTTATTTCCCAATGTTATGTTCTTTTTCTTACGAGCTGTTTGTATATTTGCAAATGAGATGACTTGGAAACTGACACTTTTTTGACACCATAAGTGGAAAGACCTTTACTAAAATGATAATTCTGTATGAAAAAAAACATTATCCCTGCAATTTTATTCTTTGCTGTATTGACAGTATCGGTAAAGCTTTCTGCAGCCAATAGGCCAGCTGACGAACAGGATAAGGTCATTGACAAGGTGCAATACCGCATCACTTACCGGACGAAAAGTGTCAGCGATACAGCGAGTCGCGATTCAACTGGTGCTTACCAGTATGACACCGACGAAATGAGGCTCGACATCGGGACTAAGATAAGTCGATTCTATAGTTACATCAATGAACATTACGATTCGCTTTTGGATAAATATGCCGAGCGGGGCGACGTGCAAGTGTTGCCTGATTCCGAAGCAGGCAGCTTGCAATGGGTGGTTTACAAGAATTTCCCCGATGGGAAAACGCAAGTCTTGGACAACGTCTTTATCGACGAATTCAAGATCATCGAACCCACTCAACAACCTGAATGGCAGATAGTGGAGGGCGCATATCAACCCGAATGGGAAGTGATTGCCGACAGTGCAGTCACGATTCTTGGCTACAAATGCCAGATGGCGCGCACAAGCTTCAAAGGAAGGGAATGGTGGGCATGGTTCGCCGAAGACATTCCGCTCGACAACGGTCCGTGGAAGCTGTGCGGTCTGCCCGGCCTGATACTCCGTGCCTACGATTCGGAGCAGCAATATATGTTCGAGGCCGTAGGATTGCAGCAGCTAAAGGGCACCGCCGACATCGTGTATAAGGCCAAATACGAAAAGTATGAGCCGATATCGATGAAACAATTCGTAGAGTTGCGCCGCAAAGTCACACCGATGGATGCTTTTTCTGCGAAGGGTATCAAGATAAGTGTTGACGCTAGCGCAGCTAATGTTGACAAGAACGAGCTGATGCAACATCTCAATGGGCGGACTCCTTATAATCCAATTGAGATTGTTGAATAGTAAATATATAGGTTTTCATACATGAGAAAATTTTATTTTATTCTTATAACGTGCATTTTTTCACTGTCCATCTCGGCACAGCGTGTCATCAATCCGAACCAAAGAAAGGAGCAAACGGTAATTGACAAAGTTCAATACCGGGTAACTTATCGCACCAAAAGCGTGCAGAATACGGAAAATAAAGATGAGAGGGGAGGATATATTTACAGCTCAGACGATATGCGACTCGACATCGGGTCGAAGCTGAGCAAGTTCTATAGCTATTCGAAGGAAGCCTATGAAGCCAAGATGCTGGAATATTATCAGAAGGGTAGCTTTGACACACGTCCGAAAATGAATGGCGGCGCATTGTCGTGGGTACTTTATAGAAACTATCCTACGGGTAAAACGCTCTACCTTGATGCTGTGTTGATGGATGAATTCCGAGTCGAAGAACCGATGGAACAGCCCGATTGGCAGCTTGTGCCCGACAGCGTGGCGACGATTCTTGGATACAACTGTCAGATGGCACGCACGATATACAAGGGAAGGATGTGGACAGCATGGTACACCGAGGACATTCCGCTCGACAATGGTCCGTGGAAACTGTGCGGTTTGCCCGGACTGATACTCCGTGCCTACGATTCCGACCAGCAATATGTTTTCGATGGCGTAGGACTGGAACAGTTGAATGGTTCCGCTGATATGCTATATAATAAGGTGTACGACAAGGCCGAGCAGGTAACGATGAGCCAGTTCGATGATTTGGCGGCCAAGACGACAATCTATGATGTCATGCGTGCCAAGGGTTATGAAGTGAAGGTTGTAAGTGTGGGCAACGGTGATGGAACGAAAGAAGATGTTCTGAGAAGTTTTCGACAGCGAACACCGCGAAATCCTATAGAATTGGCAAACTCTACAAAGCAATAGCGGACAGTGACACAAGTGAAAAAGCATATTTGTCTGATAATCCTCTGTATTCTGTCGGTGTTGCCTGGTGCAGCGCAGATGAAAATTTCGGGTGTCGTGGCCGACTCTCTCACCAGGCAACCCGTGGCGAAGGCTAACGTTATGGTGTTGAAAAATGGTAAAACAGTGAGTTTCGCACGTACCGACGAGCATGGAAGATTCACCGTATCGACATCATTGTCATCATTGCAACAGACTGAACTGCAGGCCACGGCAATGGGCTTCGAGAAGAAACGACAACCGCTCGCTAAGGCATCGGACAACCAGATACTCTTGTCGCAAAAGACTTTTGAGATGCAAGAGGTGATGGTCAAGGCAGGTCCAGTGACTGGAAGGAAAGACACCATTACGTTCGACCTTACCAGATACGCTTCAGAGCGCGACAACTCGCTGAAGGATGTGCTGAGGAAGCTACCAGGAGTGCAAGTTGCTGGCAACGGACAGATAAGCGTCAACGGGAAGAATCTCAGCCGTTTCACCGTCGAGGGACTCGATTTGAGCGATGGACGATATAATAAGCTGACTGAAAACATCAAGGCCAAAGATGTGAAAAAGGCCGAAGTCATAGAGCACGACCAGCCAATAAAGGCCCTGCGCAATAAGATTTACACCGACAATGTGGCCATGAACGTGGTGTTGAAGGACTCAGCGCGTGACCAACTCTCTGTCACGCTACGCCCCTATTTCATGGTGGGCGAGCCAACTCATGTGGGTGGAACGGCGAATGCTATGCAGATAGGCCAGAACAGGCAGATGATGTACGACGTTGCATACGACCGCAGCGGTCGGGATGTAAGCGAAATCAACCGTCAGTTCAGCTTCGAATTCCGTGCACCTCAACCCTCGTCGCTTCCTGATTGGTATCCGGTGGCTTCACTCCAAGCTCCAATCTCCGATAGCCGTCTCCGCTTCAACACATCGCAGAATTACGGTGTGAGTCACCTGACGAAAACGAAAACCGATGCTGAGGTCCGATTCACGGCAGGTTACTTTCGTAATGTTCTTCGTCAACGAACCGACAACCACTCTGTCTATTATCTTGAGGATGCGCCGACGGAAACCTTGGAGAAGCGCAACCTTCTGTTGAAGGAAGATGAGCTCAACTTTGCCTTCAACCGAAAGTTGAACAACGATAATAGTTATGGCAACATCAAGTTCACCCTCGACGCTTCACAGAGCGATGCCCTCTCAATGCTGGAAAGCACAGGGAACGGGGCAACGAGCCAGCAAGTACGCAATCCCGAAATCAATCTTTCGGGCTACATCTCCAATACTTACACCAAGCGACGTGGAACGTTGAGCTGGAATTCCATACTCGACTACCACCACTCACGCAACGATCTCTATCTGGATGCCAGTCGTTCGTCGCTCAACAACAATCTCTGGCACACCAGTCACAGTCTGGAATGGTCAACTCGAAGGAGATATGTCACGCAGACCTATGATGCCGAAGTGTCCATGGAGCATTTGAATGTGATTCACGGCGACACGAAACTCGCTTTTGCCACTTCTCCCTCATGGAGATACGAGCGAGGTAGGGTGAAACTAAGCTACACACAAGGAATCAACATGGATTACTATAGCCGAATGGACAAGTTGAGACTCTACCTCTTACCATCGCTCTATTTTCAATACAAGAAGAGCAGTCGGACAGAAATTTCCACAAGATTGAGCTACGGCGAGTCAGGCAGCGACTTATCCGACTTTGCCATTGGGAGCTATCGGAACAGCTACCGTTCGATTACTACTGCGCCAGATTTCATTGCCTCTGCCCGTTCGCTTAATTTCTTCATGAGCCACAGCTATAAAAAACTGGTGCGGGAGTTCTTCGTTAACACACAAATCAGAGCCTTAAGAATGTGGAAAAACTCGGCGATGGATATGCGGATAAGCAATGGGAACTATCTCTACTCCACAGTTAAGCACAACAACCAGTACGACAATGTCAATGTTGGGATAACCATATCCAAGGGCTTCTACGACCTTCATCTGAAAACGGCCGTCACCATGAGCGGCGGTTACAGCCGTGGCGAGCAGTATTCGGCGGGCAACGTGGTGAAATACGACTATCGACAGTTGGCTTTCAACCCGACATTGTCGTTTGCGCCCTCGTGGATGCAGGTCGATTATGAAGGAAACTTCCAGCTCGGTAAATCCCATTCCGATAATGTCTCGTTGGCAACACTCTTCAATTGGAACCAGCGGCTGACGCTCACGTCAACCATATCGAATGTTGACATCTCGTTGATGGGCATGTTTTATCACAACGAGTTGCAGACGTCATCAACCGTTAATACCTTCCTTGCAGATGCACAGGTCGTTTGGCGTCTGAAGCACGTGCGCCTTTCGGCTCAGTTGAGCAACATTCTCAACAAGCGGACCTATGTCGAAACCTCCTATAGCGGCGTGGGAATTTTCACCAATGAATATCAGCTGCGCCCGCGGGAGTTCCTCCTATCAGTCCAATTTTCCCTTTAGTTGGTTAACAATAGCCAATAAGTGGCAGCCTTTGTGATATTCCCTGTTTCAGTTAGTCATAAAGATAGCCACTTCTTTGTGTCAAGCTAAGCACTCACTTTGCAGTCTTTTTGCAATGAGACTGTAAAGTGTTGAAAATCAGCACAATATCTTTCTATTAGCAAAAGATCACCTTTTACATGCTGATAGGTCACCTATCATCGTGCGAAAGCTTAGGTTTTGAAAATAGATTGATAACCTATTATTGTTTTTTGATTAATTGAATATGCAATAGTTGATGAAGTTACAAATTGTAATAAAATCGTATTAATAGAGTGCTATTCTTCCTATTATTGGATGAAAAATAAGCCTTTTTTGTGTCAAATATGCAGTTTTGTTTTAAAATTGTAAGCAAATTTAAACATCCTTGTTCGGAATTTATTTGATGGTAATAATATATTCACTCATGAAACTTGCTCCTGGCTGCAGATGGTTCATGAGATATCGATCCTTGAACTCTCCGCAATAGTTTTCTGCATCTGCAATCCCATACCACGGTTCTATGCAAAGGAAAGGCGCATTCTTACCGTAGGGAGTCCAAATTCCAACGGCCGGAGTGTTGAAATGAAGCGATACTTGCGGCATTCCTTTTCTATTAAGTAACTGTATGTCATTAAGTTGGCAGCGGTCAAAAACCAAAGCGTCATCCTTGAAAGTCTGTTCGTCGAACTCCAATATGCCTTCGTCAGTCTCAAAGTCTTTGTAGGCTTCCAGTCGGTTACCCTCGTGGTTGAGAACCGTGCGCTCCAACTTTTCTTGGCTGAGTTTCAGGTAGCCCTTGACGGGCTCACCTTCTTTCATATCGGGAATATTGAAGGCCGGATGTCCGCCTATCTGAAAGTGAATCTCTTTATCGTCAATGTTCTGTACGTGCCAGACGACGTGTATCTTGTTTCTTTCCAGTTTGTAGCTGATTCCCAGAATGAAGTGGAAAGGATAGTTTTCATAACTTTCCGCTGTGTCATGCAAACTGTAAACCAACCGATTGTTTTCTCGCTTGATGAGTTTGAACTTCGAATCGCGCGCAAACCCGTGTCTTTTGGCATGGTATTCCTTTCCGTCAACTCTGAAAGTGTCGTGCCATACTGCACCAACAATAGGAAAAAGGATGGGAGAGCGTCGGCCCCAGTATCTTTTGTCACCTTGCCACAGGTATTCCCTCCCATTCTCGTCCTTGATACTCGACAGTTCAGCGCCTAAGTCTGAGACTTGAATTGTCAGATAGTCATTTGCTATTTTTTCCATGTCGCTATGTTGTTTCCGAAATAATTTGAAAGCCTACCGTTTCTTTTAGAATGATTAGGCTGGTGGTCTTGCAAAGTTAAGGATAAAAATTGAAAGCCAATACCTAATTTTCCATGTTTATTTTCCTTTTTCAAGGTCAAATCGTCCAAAAGTGGTAACAAATTGAAAGAAAATTGCAGTTAAATTCATTTTTTGTCATTAAAATATTTGCCATATCATTTTTATAATGTACTTTTGTACCGCCTTATTGATAGAAAGACATTCTATTTAAACCGTATTGTAATTAAAAACCGTGGGATTACTGATTCCATTAACCTTTGAGAATAATAATTTTAACCGTGTACAAAAATGAATAACAATGTAAAGATTACTACTCTTTTCACCCCCGAAAAAGTAAATGCGAGCATGTTGCAGGTAAAGTCTATCCTATCTACAAAGAAATTCTGGGTAGAATTATTCATCATGACCGCGGGTATGTTCGTAGCAGCGCTGGGCGTTTATTTCTTCTTGATTCCAAGTAAACTGATTATCGGTTCAATAACAGGTCTGTCTTTAGTACTCGCAAAGTTGATGCCTTTTATTTCAGTTGGAACCATTATCTTCGTAATAAATGCTATTTTGCTTGTCCTCTCTTTTGTTTTAATTGGTAATGAGTTCGGTGCGAAGACTGTATATACAGCTCTGATTTTAGGTCCGATGATCGATTTCATTGGCTCTATTTTCCCAATGTCCGAATCTATCTTTGCCGTTCATGTCGCAGGGCAGGTGATAGCCAATCCGTGGTTCGATTTGCTGTGCTTCGTAGTTATATTAAGTGCCTCACAGAGCATCCTCTTCAGTATTAACGCCTCCACTGGTGGTCTCGACATCCTTGGTAAAATTATTAATAAATACACAGGTGTGAGCCTCGGAACGTCTGTGAGCGTAGGCGGAGCACTCATCTGCTGCACGGCATTTGCCATCAACGATGTTAACTTGGTTGTTATAGGATTAATTGGTACGTGGCTCAACGGTATCATTATCAACCACTTCATGGTTGGTATGAGTGGGAGAAGACGTGTCTTTATCATTTCAAAGGATTACGAAAAAATCATGGATTACGTCATTAATGTCATCAAGCGTGGCGTAACGATGCACGAAATTATCGGTGGCTTCAGCCATGAGAAGTCAATGCAGCTGGAGATTATTCTCACGGGTGACGACCTTCAGAAACTGATGGCTTATCTTGGAGACGAGCACATCGAGTCATTCGTAACAACAGACAATGTAAATGAAGTGTATGGTCTTTGGAACAGAAGATCGAAAAAGCACTAATTGAAAAATATTTGAGTTCCACAGAGCTACTTGTCTCTGTGGAATTATTTTGTTTTATATTAACTGATATTATGAATTTTAGAACTATTTTTGCGCTATTGGTTTTGAGTTGCACCACTGCGACGGCACAGAATAATAAACCTTTGAATCTCACTGTTGAGGCGCGTGGTGACTATCAGTACACCTCTGTTGATGGAGAGAAGAACAAAGACCAAAGCGGTTTTAAGGGAAACATTGTTGATTTTGTGTTGAAAGGCGATCTTTCGCCAAAATTCTCCTATGCTTACCGTCAAAGACTCAACGGAATCAACAAGGATTATACATTCTTTGATGCTACCGACTGGCTTTATTTGAAGTATAAACCCACGAATAATCTGTCGCTTATTGCTGGTAAGTACATTGTGCTTGTGGCTGGTTGGGAGTTGTATCCAGCACCAATCGACTGTTATTTCCTTTCTGAGTTTTGCTACAACTTCCCTTGTTATCAGTGGGGATTGGCAGGAGATTATGTCACCAATAGCAAGAAAGATGCTTTTGTCGCTCAGGTTTGCCAGAGCCCTTATCAGAAACCGTACAAGAACAGGACAGGTAACAGCGCAGACATGTATGCCTACAACTTGCAATGGATGGGTGTTCACGGCTTTTATGAGTCAAACTGGTCAGTCAATCTCTTAGAATATGCTCCTAATAAATTCATCAACTACATCTCGTTAGGCAACAGATTCCACTTTGGTGAGAAAGTTCAGTTGGAGTTGGATTTCATGAATCGGGCCGCTTCACATCAGGCTTTTTTCGGTAAAGACTGCTCTGTCGTGGGGCAAGTGTCATACCAACCTACTGAGAAAGTAAATGTTTTTGCTAAGGCAAGTTATGAAGTTAACAAGTCTGGTACCGATGCTGACGTGGCGGTTCAAGATGGAACGGAGTTGACGCGCATAGGTGCGGGTATGGAGTATTTCCCGTTAAAGGACAAGAACGTTCGTGTTCATGGATATTACAGTTACGCATTTGGGAAGAACACCAATCCCAACGGCACCGTCCGCGATAAAGAATCGCAGGTGAATGTCGGTGTTACTTGGAGAGTAAAAGTTCTCTAATATAAAATATTATCTGAGGGAAGTGCTTGTGAAAAGTACTTCCTTTCTTTTGTTAAAGATTGTAAGTTGGTGGTGATATTTACCCCTTGCTACTATTGTTTTTAGTTGTTTTTTAAAGTTATACAGTTGTTTTTATAACCAAATGTTTTAATCTGTAACATTCTAATCGAAGCTGAATTAGTTGAAAAGATGAGTTCTTTTGTTTTTATTGAATTGTTATTAATTCTCTTATATTTAGCGTTTTATATGTAAACAACACCTGTCTTAATCATTTCTTCGTCCCTTTCTCCCTTGACTGCTTACTGCTAAAACCCGTTCCGAACAGCTATTTTATCAACTTATTTAGTTAATTTCTTTACTATTTCATCTTTCTGTTGTATCTTTGTACTCGAAAAATATAACAATTTACTATAAGGAAGACTTGAAAATGCCCTTATATTGTATAGAATTAACTTTGGATTAAAATTTAATAGTTATGGTTGAAAGTCAGCTAAAGAACGTGTTTCGTGAGGTAAAGAATTTCCTTTTTATTGCCATTGCTATCTCAATAGCAAGTTTTGGCTGGTGTGCGTTCATCTTGCCCCATAAGATTCCTATTGGTGGAATAGCCGGTTTTTCGTCGGTGGTGTTCTGGGGAATGCAGATACCAGTGCAATACACTTACTTCGTGTTGAATATCACCTTGCTTTTGGTAGCCTTGCGGATTTTGGGCTGGAGGTTTTGCGTCCGAACCATCTTCTCTGTCATGGTATTTACGTTGCAAACGTCGTTTTTTCAGTCGGTTTTGGCTGGCCAGACTTTGTTTGTCGATCAGCCTTTCTTGGCCTGTGTGATTGGCGGAGCTTTGCTTGGAATTGGTACGGGTATCGCTTTGCAGTACAATGCCAGCACTGGAGGCTCTGATGTCATAGCGGCGATGATCAACAAGCACCACGACGTGTCGTTGGGGAAGGTGATTTTGGCTTGCGACCTGATAATCATCACTTCGGGATACGTTGTTTTGAAGAACTGGGAGAACATCATTTACGGCTACATTGCCTTGTTTGTCATGACCTCCATTGTGGATTATGTCATTAATGGCTTGCGAGGCTCAGTCCAGTTCTTTGTCGTCTCGGAGAAGTGGCAGGAGATTGGAAATGCAATCAATAACGATGTGCAACGTGGCTGCACTTTAATCGACGCGCGTGGCTTCTATACAGGCAGGGAGGTAGGCATGCTTTTCATTTTGGCCCGTAGGGCAGAGACGAGGGAAATATTCCAAGTAATTGACCAAATCGACCCCGAAGCGTTTGTCTCTCAGAGTGCCGTGAATGGTGTTTATGGCATCGGATTTGACAAGATGAAGGTGGGAAAGCGTAAAAAGTTGACAGCGAACGAGATTTAAATTCTTGGAAAATAGTAACTTTGCAGCATGAATTATGATGAGATTAAAGATCAGCGAATTGCCGTTCTTTTGTCAGGCGGCGTCGATAGCTCGGTTGTTGTCCATGAGTTTGCCCAATATGGGCTGACTCCCGATTGCTTCTACATCAGGATTGGGCCTGAGGAGAAGGAGGAATGGGACTGCAACTCCGAGGAAGACCTTGAGATGGCTACTTCTGTTGCGCGCCGTTATGGTTGTCGGCTCGAAGTGATCGATTGCCATAAGGAGTATTGGAATCAGGTGACGAAATACACAATGGAGAAGGTGAAGGCTGGGTTCACGCCCAATCCTGACGTGATGTGCAATCGGATGATAAAGTTTGGCGCTTTCGACGAGAAGCGTGGGCATGACTATGATCTCATTGCCACTGGTCATTATGCCCAGACCGAATGGATAGATGGTAAGAAATGGCTCTGCACAAGTCCAGATCCGGTTAAGGATCAGACCGACTTCCTGGCCCAGATATATGACTGGCAGCTGAGGAAAGCAGTCTTTCCGATTGGTCACTATGCCAAGAATGAGGTGCGCGAGATTGCAGAGCGAGAGCATCTCATCAATGCAAAGCGCAAGGATTCGCAAGGCATCTGCTTCTTAGGGAATATCGATTACAACGAGTATGTACGTCGATATCTTGGTGAACAGGTTGGCGATGTTGTTGAATTGGAGACTGGTCGGAAGATAGGCCAGCACAAAGGACTTTGGTTCCACACGATAGGACAGCGCAAAGGATTAGGTTTTGGTGGCGGACCGTGGTTTGTGGTCAAGAAAGATGTCGGTAGCAACGTGCTATTTGTCAGCCACGGTTACGATCCAGAGACCGCTTACAAAAAGGATTTCAAGGTTCACGACCTGCATTGGTTGACAGCCTCTCCCAGCTCTTCCGATAAGACGGCTTCTTCTGCTGACAACGGTTTGGCTGCGGTGGTTGGCGAAGTTCCCGCAGATAGGATTCCGATAACCTTTAAGATTCGTCACACACCTGAGTTCCACAGAGGCTATCTGGAAATATCTGTACCGTCGGCAACCTCGGCTGTCTCGTCAGAGGTTGTCATCCATTCCGCCGAGAAAATTCACGGAGTGGCGCCTGGTCAATTCTGTGTCATTTACGATGAGGCACATCATCGCTGCTTCGGGTCGGCAGAGATTACGGTTTAGGCTTGATGTGCGCATGAGTTGAGTTGGGCCATTCGTCAGAATCTCTTAGAGTGTTCTGACGATTTGAAGCGAGATGAAAATAGTTTACAACACGGTCATCCGTTTCGCCGCTTGTAAGCATTTGAAAATAAGCACGTTGAGGTCTGCAATGTAAAAGGTCAGCTTTGAACAAACCAAAGCTGACCTTTTACTTTGCGATAACTGACCTTTGGGGCAGTGATAGGGCAGTGATGGCGGGCGGAAATGGGAAAATATTTTACAAAAGCGATGTCCGAAACGCTTAAATCCATCGGCTATCAATGGTTGATAGAGGCAACACTAATAATATTGGGTTGTGGAATTGCAGGCGAATGAGCCGATTTGGGATTACTTGAACACTGAATCGATGAGCCGTTTAGACGGGGATGCTGGCCCGTGCAGCTGGCTATAAATGTGCAAAAACGCTGGTGAAGCACTTCTTGCGTTCATGCGAAGGAGTTGGAAATGCTGTTCTGCAGCCAATCTATCTGATGCAATATTTCTTCAGGAAGTCCTCGTAATTGTTCTTATAGCCGTTGAACACGTTGATATCGACATCGCCATGAATACCGCTTACTCTGCCATCGGGACTCAACTGCCAGATGCTAAGTTTGATTTCAGGCTTGTACTCGCCGTAACGGGCAATCCAGACAAAATAGTTGCCTTGTATGTCGGCGGCAAGTGGTAGGTATTTCTTGGTGAACATCTGGCTGATGTAGAGAATTGGGCGCACTCCCGTTCGCTTATGGACGATAGACATCCAGTCGCGGATGTGCTTGAACATCGCCTCCGGTCCGCCCATTCTCATTATCTGTGCGTCGGAAGGCTCGACATCGAGAACTGCTGGCAGGTTGCCTTTGCGGAATTTGCTCTTGCTCAGGAAGTATTGAGCTTGTGCCGCGCCTGATGAAGTGGTCGAGAAGAAGTGATATGTGCCTACCCTTATGCCGTGTTTCGAAGCCTGAGCATAGTCCTCGTTATAATAATTGTTGAAAACTGTGCATCCCTCTGTCGATTTGATATACATGAAAGAAATGGGGTAGTTGACCTCTCCCTCCAACTTTTTCTCACTGATTTTTCCTAAATCGATGATTCGGAGTTTGCTCCAGTCTATTTTAAACTTCTTATTACCTTTCTCGTGTTGATGTCTCGATATGTCGATGCCATATATCCGTTCGTTATTATAAGTGAGGCGCTCGCCCTTGAACACGTCGTTTTTCCACTCACCCACCATCAAGTATTCGTGTGGAGCTATGTAAAAACCGAATCCATTGCGCTTGCCGTTTTCCCAATGGCCGTAGTAGAAACTTCCGTTGTTTCCGTAGTGCTGTCCGTATCCATTGGGTATGCCGTTCTTTTCCTCGCCGATATAGTAGCCTAATGAGTCGGGAGTGCCAATCTGAAGCGGCTTGTTTAGTGCCTTTTTTGCCAGTGATGTTTCCTTCATCAACATGGTTTGGGCAAGTCCTGCATCCATCCTCGTTCTCACGTTGATGGGTGTCAGTTTGTTGACGGTCTGAATTAAGATGTCGCCTTTGTCTGCATATATCTGCAATCGTCTGCACTCTTTTCGTTTTGCATTGGCGTTTCCTAACACAACATAGCGGTTGATTTGCCGAATCCTCAAGTGCGAATCGCTTTTGATGTTCCTTATTGCAGCAATTACTTTGTTGAGTGAGTCCATTTGGTGGGTCACGTATTTGTGATAGTCGGCAATCCTGTTATAACCGAAGTCCTTAACACTGTGCATTCGCATATAGTAGGAGAGTTCGTTGTGCTGGGTTTGCAGTCCGGCCAGCTCGTCGTCGGTCGCGAAATATTCGTGCAAGAGGAACTGATGGATGGCATCGCTGCTCAGGTTGACGATTCTTGACGGGCGGTTTTCCCATTTCGTGACAATGCGTCCGAAGCAACTGGGCACGACTGGGTAGCGATTCACCCAATATCCCTTCATTCTGACCTTGCGGGTCTTGATGGAATCCTTGTTGACAGTTCCGCCTATCAGCAACGAGCCCTCGTAGTTGGCGAAATATAAACTGGGCTTTCCGTTGATTTCCAGTTGATAGTAAGACTCTTGTTCTATCACCACTGAACTGTCTTCCATATCTTCCAGTGTAAGAGGAATCAGCCGATAAACAAGGAAGGCAACCAACAATAACCCCATCAGTAAACTGCCGATGAGAAGATGCTTTCTTGAAATGTTGAAACGTGGCATGCTTTATCGTGTCTTCTTTTGAATGCAGGGAGTGAAAGGCTAAAAGCCTGGTTTCAGATTCCTGATTAGGTCGTCCCAGTTGTCAGCGAACTTGCGGATGGTTGGGAATAGAATGTTGGCGCCTTCGTCCAACAGAGAGGAGTCGGACAATGGCCCGCTGTTGATAGCCACTGTAAAACAATGTGCGGCCACTCCGGAACGGATGCCCAGAGGTGCGTTTTCGACCACGATACCTTCGTAAGGAGCATAGTTTCCAGCCTTTCGCAAGCCCGTGAGGTAAGGATCTGGATTAGGTTTGCCACGTTTCACGTCGAAAGCCGTCGTCACTTGGTCTTCGGTGAGAAAGTCGCTGAAGTCGTTGAGCAACCGCTCGATGAGTGTTCGCTGACCACTGCCCGTCACAACACCGATTTTCAGTCCGCAACTCCTTATCTTCTGCATCAGATCCCTTACGCCATCGAAAATGGAAGGTGGGAGCAACTCGTGGAAATATCTTGCCTTCAGCTGATAGATGGCTTCGGCTTCCTCGTCAGTGAGGTCTTTGTCTAACTGGGCTTTTGCATACTTTTTCACGGTGTCAACTCCACGTGCGCCTTCTGTTGCATAAGCGTCTTTGGCCGAAAACTTGATGCCGTTCTCCTTCATGGCAAGCATCCACACTTGCGCATGATTGGGCATGGAGTCATAAAGAACACCGTCCATGTCGAACAGCACAACTTTTGGGTTGAAAGGGTGGGCTGAACCCCAATTGTATTGATTGATTGCTTCTTGAAACATAGTTCGATTAATTGAAAATCCCATCCCCATCTCCTCATGATGGGAGAGGGGGATGGGAGAAAAAACAAACTGGACGTACGGTTATAGCCTATCTCTGATGGCTTTGCTCTCAGCTTCATAGCCTGGTTTGTCGAGCAATGCGAACATGTTCTTTTTGTAAGCTTCAACTCCCGGCTGGTTGAATGGATTTACTTGCTGTACCAGTCCACTGATGCCACACGCCTTCTCGAAGAAGTAAATCAGCTGTCCGAGATAATATTCGTTCAATGTCGGGATGCTGATGCGGATGTTTGGCACGCTGCCATCTACGTGGGCAAGACGTGTTCCGAGCTCAGCCATCTTATTTACCTCATCAACGCGCTTTCCCTCGAGGAAGTTCAAACCGTCCAGATTTTCGTCATCGTGGGGAAAAAGCAATTGGTTGTTAGGCTTTTCAACCGACAAAACGGTCTCGAAAATGGAGCGCTCGCCCTCCTGAATCCATTGTCCCATGGAGTGAAGGTCGGTCGTAAAATCGCACGCTGCTGGGAAAATGCCCTTCAGGTCCTTGCCTTCGCTTTCGCCGTAGAGCTGCTTCCACCACTCCGACATGAAGTGAAGTTTTGGCTGGAAGTTCACAATGATTTCTATTTTCTTGCCTGCTTGCGAATAGAGAGCTTGGCGCACGGCTGCATAGCGTGCGGCAATGTTTTCGCTGAATGGCCTGTCTTTGCCAGTTTCTTGCTCCATTTGCTGGGCACCGCTAATCAATTGCTCGATATTGAACCCAGCAACAGCGATGGGAAGTAAGCCTACAGGGGTGAGAACAGAGAAACGGCCACCAACATTGTCAGGTATCACGAACGTTTTGTAACCTTCTTGATTGGCTGCGGTGCGTGCTGCGCCTTTTTTAGCATCGGTTACGGCTACGATGACATTCCTTGCTTCTTCTTTTCCGCGCTGTGTTTCGCACTGTTTTTTCAGCAAACGGAAGGCAAGAGCTGTCTCTGTGGTTGTGCCTGACTTGGAAATGTTGATGACACCAAACCTTTTGTCCTTCAAATATTCAGTTAATTCGTAGAGATAGTCCTCTCCTATGTTGTTGCCAGCAAAAAGAATGGTTGGGTTTTGTTTGTCTTTTATGAGCCATGCGAAACTGTTGCTCAAGGCTTCGATGACTGCTCGTGCGCCGAGATATGAGCCTCCAATGCCCGCAACCACAACAACCTCGCACTTTTCACGGAGCGTTTTTGCCACAGTTTGTACCTCATTAAGGAATGAAGGGGTAATACTTGATGGCAAATGCAGCCATCCGAGGAAGTCGTTACCTGGGCATGTGCCGTTTTCAAGTGCCTCTTGAGCTGCGGCCACTTGTGGAGCGTAGCCCTCTACTGAACCAGGGTTCAAGAATTGGGCAGCTTTAGAAATGTCTAATTTAATACTTTCCATTGTCGTTTACCTGAATAAATCTGTTAATAATTTAATTATCGGAATGAATCTGTTAATAATTTTATCTCTATTTGCGGACTGATGCGTTCGTAAAGAATGTTATAAACGGCATCAAGTATAGGCATGTTGACGTGCAAGTGCCGATTGATTTCCTTCATGCACTTAGTTCCGAAATAGCCTTCCGCAATCATTTCCATTTCCACTTGTGCCGATTTCACGCTGTATCCTTTGCCTATCATCATGCCAAAGGTGCGGTTTCGGCTGAAATTGCTATATCCCGTGACGAGTTGGTCGCCCAAATACACGCTGTCAATCATCGAACGTGGGATAGGGTTGAGCGCTGTCAGCGCGCGCTCCATCTCTTGCATGGCGTTGGAGATGATAACTGACTGGAAATTGTCACCATACTGTAGCCCAGCGCAGATGCCTGATGCGATGGCATAGACATTTTTCAGCACCGATGCGTACTCAATGCCCAGCACATCTGGCGAAGTCTTGGTTTTTACGTAGTTGGAGGCGAGCACTTCGGTCATGGCTTGTGCTTTCTCTTGGTCGGAACAGCCGACCGTGAGATAGGTAAGGCGCTCCATTGCCACTTCTTCGGCATGCGATGGGCCGCCAATTACTGCCAGGTTCTCATCGGGCACGTTCAGTACGCGATGAAAATACTCAGAGCAGACCAGGTTTTCGTCGGGAACAATTCCCTTTATTGCTGTTACGATGAATTTATTGTTGAGTTTTGACTTCACCTTCTTCAATATTGCCTTCAGATATGGTGATGGCGTAACGAAGATAAGTGTGTCGTAATCCTGTACCAGTCGGTTTATGTCTGAGGATAATGTCACTTCGTTCATGTCGAAATGCGCACTTGTCAGATAGGTTGGGTTATGCCCAAGCCTACGGAAGTCCTCTATTCTCTCATCGCGTCGGAAGTACCAGCCAATATGGTGGGTGTGTTCCACCACTATCTTGGCGATCGCTGTTGCCCAACTTCCGCTTCCGATGATTGCTATGTTCCCTACGTCGTACATCTTTGCAAGATAAAAGGATAAGAAGGGGAGATGTGAAAGGTGTGTGAGTAAGATTCTCCAACCGTTGTTCCTTCCTTCCCTCTTACCTTTTTATTTTTACAATTGATTGGCTTTGTCAATCCACTGCTGAATTTCGTCAACAGAAGGCTTGTCGTAGCCGAGTTTATACTTTTTGTTTATTTCTCCGAGCTTTTGCTGCAAGCCTTGCGCTTTCTCCTCCTTGATGTTTTGGATGAGGTTGAACCCGCACTTGCGAAGTACGTAAACCCAATCCTCTTCCACGCCAATCTCTGCCCATTCCTTAACGCTGCTTTGTGGCATCTTTGCCTCTGGCTTCATTTGTGGGAAGAGTAGCACTTCCTGAATGTACTCCTGACCGGTCATAAGCATGACTAAGCGGTCGATACCGATGCCGATACCTGATGTCGGAGGCATTCCGTACTGTAGTGCGCGCAAGAAATCCTGATCGATAATCATGGCCTCGTCGTCGCCATTGTCAGCTAACCGCATCTGTTCCTTGAAGCGTTCTTCCTGATCGAGTGGATCGTTTAGCTCCGAATAGGCATTGGCCAGTTCCTTTCCGTTGACCATCAGCTCGAAACGCTCTGTCAGTCCGGCCTTTGAACGGTGCATTTTGGTTAGCGGTGACATCTCAACGGGATAGTCGGTGATGAATGTTGGCTGGATGTATGTGCCTTCGCAGAACTCACCGAATATCTCATCGATGAGTTTTCCCTTGCCGAAGCTGTCGTCGATTCCCTCCAACTTGAGGTCGTCGACGGCGATATGGCGTATTTCCTCTTCGCTTTTGCCGTTGAGATCGAAGCCTGTCTTCTCCTTGATGGCATCAAGTATGGGCAGACGGCGGAACGGCGCCTTGAAGCTGATGAGGTTTTCGCCCACCTGTACTTCAGTCTTTCCATTCACTTCCGTGCAGATTTTCTCCAAGAGTCTCTCGGTAAAGCCCATCATCCAGTTGTAATCCTTGTACTGAACGTACAGTTCCATGCATGTGAACTCTGGATTGTGGAAGCGGTCCATACCTTCGTTGCGGAAGTTCTTGCCGATTTCGTAAACCCCCTCGAAGCCTCCTACTATGAGTCGCTTCAGATACAACTCGGTGGCGATACGCATGTACATCTCTATGTTCAGCGCATTGAAGTGTGTGGTGAATGGGCGTGCGCTGGCTCCTCCGGGAATGCTCTGCAACGTCGGAGTCTCGACTTCTGTATAGCCAGCTTCGTCGAAGAAGTTACGCATGGTGCGCAGCACTGTTGCACGCTTCATGAAGGTCTCTTTCACACCATCGTTGACCACGAGGTCAACGTAGCGACGGCGATAGCGCAGCTCTGGGTCGTCGAACTTGTCGTAGGCCACCCCGTCCTTGTACTTTACGACAGGCAGTGGCTTCAAACTCTTCGATAGTAGTGTTATCTCTTGTGCATGAACGGAAATCTCTCCCATCTGTGTCTTGAACACAAAGCCCTTGATACCCACGAAATCGCCAATGTCAAGCAGTTTCTTGAAAAGTACATTGTAGGTGTCTTTGTTCTCGCCAGGGCATAGGTCGTCGCGTGTGACGTAAACCTGTATTCTGCCCTTGCTATCCTGTATCTCTGCGAACGAGGCCTTTCCCATGACACGGCGGCCCATAAGCCGTCCGGCAATGACTACTTCGCGCTTCTCGTTCTCGTTAAATTCCGATTTTATATCTGTCGAAAAAGCATTGGTTGGAAACTCTGCTGCTGGATATGGGTCAATACCCAGACGGCGCAACTCCTGCAAGCTCTGACGGCGTACAATCTCTTGTTCTGATAATTCTAAAACGTTCATTCTTTTTAATAATCGAATTATATTCTATATAGTTTGCAAATTTAATAAATTATTTGCAAACAAAGGGTGATTTTATGTTTTTTATAAGGTATGTCCGATTTGGCATTGTCTTGTGATGACTGTCTCTGGCGAGCGTGCAGCCTGCCACAGTCAGCCTTTGCGAAACTGTTATTTGGGTTCATTTCTCTGTCAGACGATGAATGATGATTCGTTTCCGCCGCTACTGGCGATGAGAAACTGTCAATCAGAATCTCTATATTTGTCTCCTGTTGTTTGAGTAAATATTCTTTACAATATTGTCTTTTGACAGATTGCTCGTAAGTTGCTGATAGTCTTTATAATAGTTTTTTAGTAGCAATAGCTTATCTTTTGCATTGCAATAGTTGACCTTTGATGGTGTGAAAGCTCATCTTTCGCACTTCAAAAGCTAAGCTATTGTTAGTCATTTGTGAAATAATTTTACAAAATTGGTTGTACACTGAGCGTAGAAGGACTGTCTTCTTCAGTCGTTATGGGAGAAGAAACGAAAAAAGGAACACCGCTTTTCTGGCGACGTTCCTTTATCAGTGTTCTAATGAACGAGAGAGAATTATCTGTAATTTGTTCTGGCAACTTCGATTATTCTTTCAGGCATTTTTTCGACTTTTTGAGCAACTCTTTCAGGAATGTGTCCGGTACGAGATTGATAAGCCTGTCCAACTCTTTCACGACCAGTTTCTGTTCGTCTGAGTCGAGTTGGCTGGCATTCTTGCAGAGATCATAGATGGTGGCTACATAGTAAGATGTCGTTTTCCCTTTTGGGTATTTTTCCGTCAGATTGCTCATGTTGTTGAATATCGATAGCCATGATGCGCTCTCCAGCTCCTTCGCCATAAGGTATTGGTCGCCCACATCATAATAGGTGTTTCCGTCGTGAGTGTTTCTGTCGAACTTCTTTATGTACTTGTCTGTCTTTTGGTTTTGCTTCTCCACCCATTTCAATGTCTTGTCGTCGGTCTTCAATTTGTCGATGTCCTGAAAGATTGTTCCCTTCCGTTTCTTGTCGAAATACAATGAGGGCAGGGTTATGCGGGTGAATTTCTCATATTTTGCCTCGCTGACTCCTTTCGGACGTGGTGAGTAAGTCTCTATGAGCCTTCCTTTTACGGAACTGTCAGTCGGCCGTCCGTCAACTATTGCGTCTCCCTTGTCGACTTCCCATTCCACAGCGTAGGCATATCTCATGGTGCTGTCTTTGGGATCTTCGAAGCACATGACGTTGAGGTTTTCGTATTTTTCGCCTACTATGACCGTCATCTTTCCCATGAGCGTGAAACTTGCCATACCGTTGTGGTCGTCTCCGGTTCGGCTGATGATGTTGTAGGCATTGCTTTCGTCTGCGTTGAAAGCCTCGTTGATGGCCTCTATGCGGCTCACGTCCTTGCCTTTCAGCGTGAAATTGTAGATGGTGAGATAGTTGTCGAACTTCTTTTTCCCAGCTTGCTTGGCTTTAGTCTCGAACTTGCTGACCTTGACTTCTTTGATAAACTTTTTGAATGCTGCCTCGATGTGTTCCTGTGCCTGCATGGTTGCCGGCGCAAGTGCGAGTGTCAGGCTGAAAAACGTTGTAATAATCTTTTTCATAAGGCTATAATGTTTTGGTTTTCTGAATCTGTTCTTTTGTATTCTGTTGTGCCGTCCTCGTTAAAGACGACATCAAATCCACTGGCTTGCATGACGGCATCGACGACGTTCAGTCGAGCCTCAATGATGGATGCGTCAATGGCTGCCATCTCTTTCGCTATCTCTTGCTGGTAGTCGCTGGCTTCTGGCTTGGCGTTGGTATGCTCTGCAGGGCTCTTCTCTTTGTTTTCCACTGGCTTTTGTGCAACGGTCTCACTGCTTCTGGCCGACTGCTGGGTGACTATCGGTGAGCTTTTCCCTACTTTTTCCTCCATAGCGACGTGTCTTTCCTCAGCGGAAACAGCCGATACCTTTGCTTCGGTCCGAATTGGATGCTGTTCCGTAGTGCAATCGGCAACAGGCTTGTTATTCAAATTTCCACGAATCCAGTAGAATGCTAAGCCGACGACCAGCAACAGGCAAGCCGCTGCCACCCAACGATGCCATGACGGGGATGATTTTCCCATGGTTTCGTCAGTTAGTCGGTCAGCGATGGGCGCTCCTTGCATACCGTTGTCGAAGTAAGCGAACATCGTTTGGTAGTCTTTCCATTCCTTTGGGATTTCTTTCTCTGACCTGAAGTAATCTGCAAGCTGCGCTTCCTCCTCCACAGTGGTCATCCCCTCCATGAAAAGGCTGAGCAGTTTCTCAATATTTTCTCTGTTATTGCTTCTCATTTCTCGTTCCTCCTTCTGATTTCTTCAAGCAACCGTCGTCTCGCCCTTGCCAAAAGCGTGCTGACTGATGACTCTTCGATACCCAGTCGCTGCGCTATCTCACGATTGTTCTGATGTTCCACCTGTCGCATCTGAAGAATGGCATATTCAGTGGTGGGCAACGATTTCATTTTGTTCTCCAGCCATCGCAACTCCTCTGAGCTTTCAATCTCAGTCGATGGTGAGACGGTGGTCAGTGACACAGCATTCATCGCACTATCGTCGAGCGTTTTGAACTTCTTTTTGCGGTGCATGTTGAGCGTCAGGTTACGTGCCATCTTGCCAGCAACGGCCTCCAGCGAGCGAAACCTTTCGAGTTCGTTGTGCATTTGCCAGAAACGAAGCATCGCATCCTGTGCTATGTCCTCGGCTTCGTCCTCCGTTGCCCCCGCGTTTCTGCTGGCTTTCAGGGCCGCTCTCCGAAGTTTGGGGGCTATTTGCGCAAATGTTTTCTCTTTCATTACTCGGCTATTGGTTCACATTAACATGACACTGAATAGGTCGTTACCCAAACATTAATTAACTTTCTTTTACTTTTTGTGGGTTCGTTTATGGCTTTTTTTTCGGTTAAAGGCTAATAATGGCAATGTCATTGACTAACGATTAGTGACGAAAGGGCCACGACTATTCTGATAGATGGTTTGTTTTCAGGTGCGAATTTACGAAATATTGTTGAAAGTTAGCTCACCGATTGCCAACATAATGTTTGGCAATGGTTATGCGATGCTTATTCAGCCGTTGGTTGTTGACTGTGCTTTTTGACAATGTTTTTTCGTTATCGGGAGGATGATGATACCTCTTTCATCCTACCGAATATTTGTTAAAATACTTGAATAATGCAGTGGCGCGCGAGACATTATTTAGATAAATACCTAACTTTGTAAGTCAATGGCTTTAAAACTAATTATCAGTAATTTTGAAAAGTATGAAGAAAAATATACTGTTGGCTCTCATTGCGTTGTTCGTATCTTTGCAAGCATCTGCCATTCGTCCAATCAGGAAACTGTGGGAGATGACGCAGAGTGATGGAACAACCATCAAAGTTTTTGTCCATGGTGATGGACGTGTGGATTACTACTCAACGTTCGATAATGAAATTCTCATGAAGAATGCGTCGGGAGACATCTGCTACGCAGTGATAGTTGACGGTCGGCTGGTGGCTTCTGACCTAATTGCCCACGAGAAGGAAAATAGGACCAGCGAGGAGGTTGCTTTCCTCCGGAAAAACGATGTTGCTTCCCGTTTGGCAGAACTGGAACAATTCAACGTTCAGCGTTTTTTTGCGAAGTCGCGAAAAGCCATTCATGCCTCCACCGATGACGGATTGGGCAAATATGGGCAAAGCGGTGTCGGAGCGGTAAAAAGCATCGGCGAGGTTACGATACCAGTTATCATGGTCGAGTTCAGCGATACCAAGTTCCAAGCCACCACCACTCAGGAGAAGATGGGGCGCTATTACAACACTCAAGGCTACCATGAGGAACCCGAATGTGTAGGTTCCGTGAAGGATTACTTCACGGATCAGAGCCAAGGCAAGTTCATTCCGACGTTTGATGTCGTCGCCAAGGTGACGCTTAGCAAGAGTTACAAGGCCTATGGCAAAAACAACAGCTGGGGAGACGACACCGATGTCGATGGGTTGGTGAAGGATGCCATCAAGGCCGCCAAGGCATCGGGAGTTGACTTCGGTAAGTTCAAGGACAATGCTGGCAACATTCAGCTTGTGAGTATTCTGTATGCAGGCAAGGGAGAGGCCACAAGTAGTAATAATTCCGACTTGGTATGGCCGTGTCAGATGGACTTCGAGCCTAATGTCGATGTTGAAGGCTTCCATTTCAATGGATATTTCGTGGGTAATGAGCTCGACGATGACGGCTCGTTGATGGGCATGGGTGTGTTCTGCCATGAGTTTGGGCATGCTCTTGGATTGCCTGATTTCTATTGTACGAGTCAATACAGTACTTTGCATGGCGACCCATTCAGCAACTGGTCGATAATGGACACGGGCGCTTACATCCGCAAAGGCCGTTCGCCCATAGGTTATACGGCTTACGAGCGCTCCTATCTCGGATGGCAGAATATTGCCGAACTGAAAGATACAGTCTGTGTGGAGCTCCATCCTTTTGGCAGTATCGCTGGTGAATCGGCCGTGTTGCTGCGCAATCCAAAGAAGCAACAAGAGTATTTTATATTGGAAAACCGCCATACAGGAACATGGTATCCTGAGTCGGACTTCAACTACCGAGGTGAGAAATGCACATTCGGCAACGGTCTGATGGTGACCCATGTCACATACGACAAGACCAAATGGGAGAACAATGAGGTGAACCTCTATCAAGATGAGCGGCACTGCTATCTTGTTGCGGCAGATGGCATGGAGTTGGATTTCAGCGCTTCCAACACGAATCTTTACGGAAATGGCTCTCAAATACCAAGTTTCACTCTCTATGATAACACGAAGTTGGAGCGACCGGTCTATAACATTTTGGTTGCACCCAACGGAGTCATATCGTTCAGTTATCTGACTCCGACCTATATCGCTGACATACGAAATGATGAGATTAAAGGCGATGGCTACTACTATGATTTGCAAGGTCGCAAAGTAGCACATCCAACCCCTGGAATCTATATCAGAAACGGTAAGAAATATGTGATAAAGTAGTGCTTTTCCCCAACAAATACAAATCACCTCTTCTGAAAGACATCGGAAGAGGTTATTTTTTTATAGGTTGGCAATGAAGTAATAAATACTTACAAATCTGACTCTGAAAGTCGATTTGTAAACGCTTGATAGTAAGATGCTTATCTTATTAGCTCCGAAATGATAGCAATCACCTTGCAAAACCTGACCTTTCACCTTGCGATACCTGACCTATCATGTGTTGATCGCTGACCTATTGGAACTCGTTTCCTGAAAAATTTTGACAAAAAACAGTTTCTGTCAATCATTGTGGGACGTCAGATGGACTCAAGGAAGCCTCATTATCGCCCTTCGTAAGCGCCTTGCTATCCTTGTCGCTATGTAGGATTAGACAACCTTTATGTTTTTTTGAAATTCAAACGACTAAACCGTGTTGAATCCTTTGTGGACTGCTTGTTTTTTATTATCTTTGCAAGAAATGAAAATATAATCAGGTAGAACCCTCGCGGATGCCTCTAAACAACAAATCGAAATTAACGCAATGGATGTAGAAAAAATTGCTGCCCACCTTGAGAACGAAGATGGATTGAGCCGAACTCTTGGTATGCAGTTCATGTCAACACCCGAACCAGATACATTGATGGGCAAAATGACCGTCGATGACCGTAATAAACAGCCATTTGGCTTCCTTTCGGGAGGTGCAACCTTGGCTTTGGCTGAGAATGTGGCAGGAGTGGGCTCTATGGGGCTTTGCCCTGGCAAGATGGCGCTGGGCATTAATGTCAGCGGAAGTCATGTGAAGGCAATGCCCTACGGTGGCACGGTGACTGCCTACGGACGCATCGTCCACAAAGGCAACAGGCTTCATGTGTGGCAGGTGGATGTAAAGAACGACGACGGCGAAATCATCTCCACCGTTCAAGTGACTAATTTCGTCATCGACTCACAACCCAAATAAGGAGATACGTAAGCCTACATGCCGTCATTTGCCATATATCGTTTGCCATTCGCAAGGCAATGCACGCTGATGGTGCAGAATACAAGCCCCATTGAGTTGTCGTCGCTCGCCGACCTCAATGGTCAGAGTGGCTTTGTCATAGCCCCATTCTCGTCGTCCGACGAGAATCCGATCCTATTGATGCATCCCGACGAGATTACAACAGTGGATGTCCGTGATGCAGAAGCTGGCCGATGGAACTCTGATAGACAACTCAGTTCATCGAAAGCACGGGCTGAACGAGAATCCTATCGTGACGATTTCGCTCATTTTCATTCCCAGCTGATCAGTGGAAGATTCTCCAAGTTGGTGCTGTCGCGTTGCTCCGAGACGCCATTGGATGACGGGTTGCAGGCAGAGGAGATATTTCAGCGCGCATGTCAGCTCTACCCACGGCAGTTCGTCGCTCTTTTCTCTACTCCAAAATCTGGCACATGGCTGATGGCTACTCCAGAAATACTGCTCGATGGCAGTGGCGGCAGGTGGCGGACGATGGCCCTTGCTGGCACGATGCCCTACAGAGAAGGACCTGTCAGTTGGTCGGAGAAGAATCAATCGGAGCAAAGGTATGTGGCCAACTACATTCGTGAGCGGTTGAAAGATTATGCACGAGAGATAAAAGAGGAAGGACCGCAAACAACAAGGGCGGCCGATTTGGTGCATTTGCGCAGCGACTTCACCTTTTTTCTGAACGACGATAATGCCATAGGTCATCTGCTCGACTCTCTTCATCCCACACCAGCCGTCTGTGGCATACCCAAAGACGAGGCGCGCGACTATATTCTCGAAAACGAATCTTCGCCACGACATTATTATAGTGGGTTCGCTGGACCGCTAAACCTCCAAGGAGACACTCACCTTTATGTTTCGTTGCGCTGCATGGAGATACTGCTTGGATGCTGCAAGCTCTATGCCGGCGGAGGCATTCTAAGGGAGAGCACCGAGGAAAGTGAGTGGGAGGAGACCGAAGCCAAATTGTCAACCATGCGAAAGCTGTTGGTGTAGCGTCGGTATGTTGATAAACCATAGGGGGAGCAATTCCCCGTAAAATGATGAAACGATAATGTTCAGCAACAAGGAAAACGTGAATATTCTCACGGCTCTACTCGTTAAATCCGGCATTCGTAAAGCAGTGGTGTGCCCTGGCTCACGAAATTCACCCATTGTGCACAATCTTTGCGAGTGCAAGCAGATAGAATGCTACTCCGTTACCGACGAACGCTCGGCCGGTTTCTTTGCCCTCGGTGTGTGTTTGTCAGAATATGAGCCGGTGGTGGTTTGCGTAACGTCGGGCACGGCGTTGCTCAATGTAGCACCTGCAGTAGCCGAAGCCTATTATCAGCATTTGCCTTTGATCATCGTTTCTGCCGATCGACCACAGCAATGGATAGACCAGAGCGATGGACAGACCATCCATCAGGCGAATGTCCTTGAGCCACATGTGTGCAAGAGTGTTGATTTGCCCGAACCATCGGGCGAAGAGCAGCGGTGGTACTGCAACCGACTCGTCAATGAAGCTCTGCTGGCAACTGCTCAACGTGGCGGAGGACCAGTGCATATCAACGTGCCCATCACCGAGCCGTTGTTCGAATACAATGTCGAGACTCTGCCACCGCAGAGGCTTATCAGACGTTCGGCCACAGCTGGAGATATAGAGGGTGTTTACAACCTTGTCTCTGATTTCAAAAAAGCGCGCAAACCGATGATAGTCGTTGGGCAAATGCAGGCCGATGAGATAGGCAACGTCATCGAATCCTTGGAGGAGCTGTGCAAATACACCATTGTGTTGCAGGAGAAGCTTGCCAATGACGACCTGTGTCCTCCGCAACATTTCGACGAACTTCTGTCAGTGTTGGCCGATGATGACCGATTGCGTCCCGATTTCCTTATATATATAGGTGGAACGATTGTCAGCAAGCGGCTGAAGCGTTTCCTGCGCGGTTGCAAAGGTATCCGCTCGGTGCTGGTTGATCAGCGGGGAGATGTCCGTGACACGTTCATGAACCTGACAGACATCATTGAGTGCACTTCGGAGCAGTTTTTCTCGGTGATGGCCGATGAGCTGAAGGACAGCCAACCGACAGCATTTGGAAATCGTTGGAAGGTCGAATTGGAGAAAACGGCTGCTGAAGCTGCTGCTTTTCAGCCAGATTACTCACAGATGTTGGCCGTGAAACGATTCCATGAGCTGTACGACGAGGAACAGATAGATGGCGAAATGGTCTATGGAAACAGTTCGGCCGTGCGTCTGGGCAACATCTATTCCAACCAATATATCCATGTAAATCGGGGCGTTAACGGAATAGAGGGGACGCTTTCGGTAGCTGTCGGCATGGCGGTTGTTCGTCGGGAGATAGAGGATATCTACTGCGTGATTGGTGACTTGAGCTTCTTTTACGATCAGAATGCTTTGTGGAATAGGAACCTTGACTCAAATCTTGGCATATTGCTGCTCAATAACGGTGGGGGAGGTCTCTTCCATCAACTTGCAGGACTTGAGGAGTCGCCACATCGCGATAGCATGATCGGTGCGTCGCATGAGACCACTGCCGAGGGCATTTGTAAGGAAAACGACATTGTTTACTTTGCTGCCCATGACGAAAGCGAACTGGAAACGGGGCTGAAGGCTTTCTTCGACAGCGAGGAAGGTCCGGTATTGCTGGAGGTTTTCACCGATTCTGAGGAAGATGCACGAGTAATGAGAGAGTATTACGAACATTTTAAGAGAAGTAAAGGTAGTTGACAGTTGTTGGAAGGTCGGTAGGCGATTCATGTTTTACTTGTCATGGCTTTCAAATTCCCGTGCTGCAACCTAACTTTTCATTAACAATCATACAATGAACTATGGCTAAAAGAGAATGGAAAACAATCGAAGGATTCGATTTTAAGGAGATTTTATTTGAAGAATACAACCATATTGCGAAGATAACCATCAACCGTCCCCGTTACCGCAATGCCTTTACGCCACTTACTGTGTGGGAAATTTCACAGGCATTCGGTTACTGTCGCGAGGCCTTGGATGTCCGGGTGGTATTGCTTACGGGAACTGGCGACAAGGCTTTCTGTTCAGGTGGCGACATGCATGTTAAGGGACGAGGCGGTTATGTCGGAGGCGACGGAGTGCCACGGCTGAATGTTCTGGATGTGCAAATGCAGATTCGGCGTCTCCCAAAGCCAGTTATCGCCATGGTAAACGGCTATGCAATAGGTGGCGGACATGTGCTTCATGTGATGTGTGACTTGTCTATTGCGTCGGAAAATGCCATTTTCGGGCAGACCGGACCTAAGGTCGGATCGTTCGATGCTGGCTTTGGAGCTTCCTATCTCGCACGAATCGTCGGACAAAAGAAGGCCCGTGAGATATGGTTCCTTTGTCGCCAATACTCTGCTCGGGAAGCTGAGCGCATGGGATTGGTGAACAAGGTCGTTCCTTTCGACCAGTTGGAGGATGAGTGTGTTGAGTGGGCGGAGACGATGATGGAGCGTTCGCCGCTCGCTCTCAGAATGATGAAGGCTGGATTCAATGCCGAACTTGATGGGCAAGCTGGCATTCAGGAGCTTGCCGGCGATGCTACCATGCTCTATTACACCATGGATGAGGCGCAGGAAGGTGGCAAAGCGTTCTTGGAAAAGCGTAAACCAGACTTTGATAAATATCCAAAATTCCCATAAGAATTCGTGAATGCTATGACGGAATCGCAGTTTTGACCGTCTCATCTATGCTTTAAATCATATCAAAATGTTGAAGATAGTTATCTCGTCAAAGACGTTTCACTTCATCAATCCTGCTGGAACGTCGCGTGGGGTTTATACCACGAGACAGAGTTTCTTTGTCACCCTGACGTCAGACGACAGCCCTGGCGTGCAAGGGGTGGGGGAATGTGCGACGCTTCCTGACCTCTCGTGCGACGCCATGCCACCCACCGATTACGAAAGGACACTGCGGGCATTCTGTGACGTGCTTGAACGAACGGGGGAGATAGACTATGAGGCGATGAGACCTTACCCCTCAATGCTCTTCGGGTTGGAAACGGCATTGGCACAGTTAAGGGCCGGCGGGAAACTGGATATCCTTGACACTCCGTTTGGTCGCGGAGAGGAAGGCATAACCATCAATGGACTGGTGTGGATGGGCACTTTCGACGAGATGCTCGCTCGTCTTGACGAGAAGATTCAGAAAGGTTTCCACTGCGTAAAGTTGAAAATCGGGGCTATTGATTTTGACAAAGAGCTGGAGCTTGTCAGACATATTCGTGAATCGTTCACGAGGGAACAGATTGAGCTTCGGGTGGATGCTAATGGTGGTTTCTCGCCAGATGAGGCCATGAGCAGACTGGAGGCACTGTCGAAGCACGACATCCATTCCATAGAACAGCCTATCAGACAACACCAATGGGCAGCTATGGCCCGTCTCTGTGCAGCGACGCCGTTGCCAATAGCCTTGGACGAAGAGTTGATAGGTGTGAATAGCAGACATGAAAAGATAGAACTATTGGACACGATCCGCCCCCAATACATCATCTTGAAGCCGAGTCTGCATGGTGGCATGTCTGGTACGGCTGAATGGATAGAACTTGCCCGCGAGCGGAACATTGGCTCATGGATTACGTCTGCTTTGGAAAGCAATGTCGGACTGAATGCCATTGCCCAGCTTGCGGCCCGAATTTATGGACCGAACATCAGCATGCCGCAGGGATTAGGTACGGGACAGTTGTTCAGCGACAATGTGCCCATGCCGCTAACCATCCGTGGCGACCAGTTGATGTTGGATTATTCTTCATCGTCAAGTTAGGTCTCTCCGACCGAATGCTCCATTAATCATCCTAAACAAATCATGGAATTAGATGAATTTCTTACCGAATGGCACAACGAGCATCCAACAGTCATGGTGCATACCAGCGGCTCAACGGGAACGCCAAAGCCGATATGGGTGGAAAAGCGACGCATGTTGAATTCTGCTCGGATAACCTGCGACTTCCTGAAACTGAAGCCACACGACACGGCCTTGTTGTGTATGCCACTCGATTTTATTGCTGGAAAAATGATGGTCGTGCGCTCTTTGGAGCGTCATCTCCAACTTCTCAATGTGCGACCATCGGGCCATCCATTGTCCGACGCATCGCTATCCATGCTCGACAATCCACTAACGGCCATCACCTTTGCAGCCATGATTCCTCTACAGGTCTATAATTCCTTGCAAATTCCAGAAGAAACCGAGCGCCTGAGACGGATAAAACATTTGATAATAGGTGGGGGAGCGATAGACGACTCGCTCTCAAAGGCATTGCAATCATTTCCCAATGCCGTTTGGAGTACATACGGAATGACCGAAACCCTCTCGCATATCGCCCTCCGAAGGCTCAGCGGCGGTGCTGCGAGTGGCTGGTATGAGCCGTTCGATAGTGTGAGTGTGTCGCTCAATGATGACGGATGCCTGATCATCGATGCACCTTTGGTTTGCGATGGGCTCCTGCTGACGAACGACAGGGCAGAGTTGAGGAAAGTAAAAGGCATTGACGGTGGCGAAAAAATACAGTTCCGAATTATCGGGAGGAAAGATAACGTCATCAATTCGGGCGGAATTAAGATTCAGATTGAAGAGGTAGAGAAAGCCTTGCGCCAACATCTCAAAGTGCCTTATGTCATCACCAAGCGTCCGAATAAGAAGTTTGGCGAAGAGGTGGTTTTGCTAACGGAATCGGCCGATTTACAAACAGTTCGCGACATCTGCACTTCCGTTCTTCCGAAGTACTGGCAACCTCACCACTACCAAACCATTTCGACTATCCCTACCACCGGAACGGGAAAGATAGCCCGTGAAAAGGCAAGGTTATTGGTGGAGTGACCGCCGGTCTGACGTGCCATTCTGCATTGTCATTAGGTAATGTTGAATTGCAAGATACTTTCCAATTTCTCTTTCAAGGCAACGGCATTATCACCAGTTACGTCAGGTTGGGATATAATTATATCAGTTGAAAAATATTTACAAATTAAGTTTCGTTACATCTTTTGTAACGGTTTGATAATCATATGGATAGGTTTAGCCTAACAAAAGCATAGCCATTATCTTGTGAAAGGTAAGGTATTGGTGTGCAAAAGATGAGCTTTTGTACTGCGAAAGCTCGTGTTTCGAAAGGTTGCCGATGAAATTATTTGACAAAAGCACTACCGTTCGTCAATGTCAGTTGTCGTCTGACGATGGGGAAATCCTCGCTTTGTTTCAATCCGATAGGGTCATTATCGGGTCCGTCGCCTCGTGGGTTGTGCAGTCATAGGAACTTTATCCCTCCCTCAGAAAGTCAAGTGCTTCCTTGATTTCCTCGTCGGTCGCCATCCGATCGATTCTCACCTTGCCGACATCCTTGAGGAGAGTGAAGTTGATGCTTCGATCGCGGTTCTTTTTATCGTGACGCATCAGCTCAATCAGCTCGTCATAGTCGTCGCAACTGATGTTTAGCGAACCGTAATTCTCCTTGATGAAATGGATGGTCTGTCGCATCTTGTCGGTCGGGAATCCCAGTATGACAACAGAGAGGTAAAGCTCGCAGATGAGACCGTAGGCAACTGCATAGCCGTGGAGTATGGGCTTGCGTTTCAATGCCCATGCCTCAAAGGCGTGACCGAACGTGTGACCGAGGTTGAGTGCTTTGCGGATATTCTGCTCGTGTGGGTCTTTCTCTACGATTTTCTCCTTCACTTCGATGCTGTCTGACAGCATACGGGACAGCTTTTTCAGGTCGGGCTGGTCGAAATCGAAAGTCAATAGATCGGCCCATAGTCTGTCGTTGGCGATGAGTCCGTGCTTAAGCATCTCAGCATAACCACTCAACAGGTTCTCGGTGTCGAGCGATTGGAGCCACTTTGTATCCACAATAACGAACCTTGACTCATTGAACACACCAATCTCGTTCTTCAATCCGCCGAAGTTGATGCCAGTCTTGCCACCCACACTTGCATCGACCATGGAGAGTAAGGTGGTGGGAACGTTGATGAAGTTGATGCCCCGTTTGAAGGTCGATGCTGCAAAGCCGCCGAGATCGGTTACCATGCCTCCGCCGACATTGATGAGCAGCGAGTGGCGCGAGCCGTTCCCCAGCTGCAACTCTTTCCACACGTGGACCAGTGACTCCAATGTCTTGTTGCAGTCGGAACAGGGAATGGTAATCAACCGTGCGCCCTTGATACTCAAATGATTTTTCATCAGCGACCAGCAGGTATCTTTAGTGGTCTCGTCGGTCAGCACGAATATCTGGTCGTGCTCGCATTCGGAGATGGCTTCTGCCAAACTCTTCTTGAAATTGTCTGAAATAATAATTCGCTGCTCCATAACCCTCTTGTTAACGTTATTACAAATATAATGTTTTTCCATTCATATTCAATTGATTATCATTGTTCTTTTCACACATTTTTGCATTGTCGGTGTCGAAATTGCACAGATGGCGAGTGGCTTGTGCACGTTTTCGGGCGCTCTGCTGATATGCATTCATCTTCTGTTCCGTCAGATAAGCCGGAAGTTCCCTTGTCTGTCCCAATGATTTTATTTACTTTTGTCGTCGAAAATGATAAAGCGGGAAAAACTATGAATGGATTATACACAATCGGTCTGTTGGTGGTCTCGAATATTTTCATGACATTCGCATGGTACGGACACATCAAACTGCAGCAAATGAAGGTGATAACCGATGCTACCCCCTTGTATGTCATCATCTTGTTGAGCTGGTTGCTGGCTTTGGCAGAATACACTTGTCAGGTTCCTGCCAACCGATTGGGGTACGTTGGTAATGGTGGCAGTTTCTCGTTGATGCAGTTGAAGGTCATCCAGGAAGTCATATCGCTCTTGGTTTTCACAGTCTTTACGGTCGTGTTTTTCAATGGTGAGAGTCTCCATTGGAATCATTTTGTAGCCTTTCTCTTTCTGGTTCTTGCCGTGTTCTTTGCTTTCCTGAAATGAGCGTTCCGTCTTTGGGAAAGCATCACTCAATATTTGCGGTAGGTTGGGTCAGCACATTCATGTAATCGCTGATTAAACGTTTCTTGAGGGTTAACGTCAAATCGGTTATATACAAAAATATAAACCCAAGAATTATGAAAAGATGCGGTTTGATATTGCTGCTGTTGGTTGTCTCCTTGTGGGGAATGGCACAGACAAGAACAATTTCCGGTAGTTTGTTTGATGCAGAATTGAAAGAAGGTGTTCCCTTTGCTGCCGTGCAATTGCTTAGACAGGATAGCAGTTATGTTGCGGGTACAACGACAAATTTTGGTGTTTTCACATAAAAGAAAATCTCCGTATGCAGGCATTGGCTTCATACGGAGATTCTTATGTCTCATAGAAGTGGAGACCTATTCAGCCTCTTCTTCCTTCTGGTCGTCGATGTTCTCACCATCAGTTGGCTTCAAGTCCTCCTCAAAGTTGGTGATGCCGGCATTGATAAGAATGTCGTACCATTGCAATAGTTTCTTGATATCGCTGTTGTGGACACGATCGCGGTCGAATTCGGGAAGTACTTCGGCAAAAAAGTCTTGCAGTTGTTTGCCCGATGCTTTGCGCCATTAAATGAAATGACTTTTCCTCCTTCCTTGTCGCGGACCTTTGCCAGCACCTCTCCCAGTGGAATGTCTTCTGTTTCGGTAAACATGGAGATGTCAGCAAGGCTCGTCACACGGTCGGTTGCAAACGCCGGCAAACGCTTGTGTGTTCCATCGAGCGATTCTACTATAAGATTCGTTTTTGCATGGCTCACCAATTTATAGAGTCCTGGTTTGCCTGCTATTGAAAGAATTGTCTGTAACATTGTTTTCTGTTTATTATTTATTTTTACTTGATTTGTCTAATTCATTGAGAATTCTTGATACCTGATTGTCTAAATCTGTCGTTCCGTCGTTGACAATTTCGTAATCACTCCTTCTCAGTACTTCTTCCTGTGGCAACTGCCGATTGATCCAATCCAAAGCCTTCTCCCTTGAGATGCGGTCGCGAAGCATGACGCGCTGAAGCCTAATCTCTTCGGGGGCGCTGACGCAGATAATTTTATCCAAATAGATTCTGTTGATAAACCCACTGTCGAAGAGAATGGCGCTCTCAATCCAGTCGAGCCCCGACTTTACAAAATCGCTGGCTACTGCTGGATGCACTATGTCGTCAACAGCCTTTGCATTCTGCTGGCTTTTCAGAAGGAAGTCTGCCAACAGTGCCTTTTGAAACCTGCCACCTACAAAGACGTCCTTGCCTACCAGAGAACTGAGCCTGTGCTGAATTTCGGACGATGTTCTCATCAGACGCTTGGCGGCGGCATCGCAGTCATAAACTGTAATTCCATGATTGTGCAGAATTTGGCAGACGAATGATTTTCCACTGCCTATGCTCCCTGTGATAGCAATTTTCATCTCTGTTCTATCAGATAATCGACGACGTTGACTGCCGGACGGGCGTTCCTCACTCCATTCGGCGTTGCTTGTATATAGACGTGGCATTTCTCAGAGGCATGGTCGGCTACCTCATTGTAATCTACAACAACCTTGAATCCAGTAGGCAGCAATTGCTTGGTCTCAATGTTCTTCGGCATAGACTTCACGCGTTGTGCGCCAATGGCGAAATTCACTTTTATCTTCCTTGGGAAGATGCGCATGACCTTCTTCGGCGGAACGTTGATGGCTTCGACCGGCACTTCTACGGTTTCCTCTGTCAGTACGTCGGGAAAGAGCTTCATCTTCACCTTGTTAGGCATCAACTTGGCATTCCTTATCTTGCGTAGCTGAACAGTGATTTCCTGTGGTTCGGTGAAGTTGACCACCTCTTGGCGGACCGTATAAGCTGTCTGAATGCTGTCCAGCAATTTCTTTGCTGCATAGACTGTTACACTGTCTGGAACAAACTGCACGCGTGAGAGGAAGTAACCTTCTCCGGGAGCGGCCACACCGAGCATGCTTACGGGAATCTTCTTGCGCTGACCGTAGTTGAAACTAAACGACAAATTGTCGGCTTTCACCGACAGAATCTTTGTGCTTGTGTATAGTTGCTGACTAAGCTGCTTCTGTATCTCGGAAACGGGAATCTCTCCGGTGTTGTTTTGACCGCTGAAAGTACTGAAGTCGAAAAAGAGAGGATGAAGTTGCTTTCGAAAGAGGTAAAGTCCGATGACATAACCCTTGTCGCGTACGGTCACGCGGATAACCGAATCGACCTCGCTTGTCAGAACAACGTTCTTGGGAATGCCGGCAAGTCGCAAATCCACTTCTATCTCCTTCTCATACGGATCGTCAAGCGCATTGGTGAGCCAGAAGAGCCCACTCAGGATAAGGAAGAATAAAAAAACCAGAAACTCCTTGTTGAATAACTTCGACAATAAGTTTCTGATTATACTGAATGTATGCAACGGTCTGCCTACCATTTACCTAAGGTTTGTTCTTTATCTATCAGTTTTATTTCGTCTGGCTCTGTTGCAATGACTGTGTGTCTGCAAAAACATAGCCTTTATCCACTGTGATGACAACACCGCGAGAGATTTCGACATCAATCTTGTTCGTTGTCATGTCAATTCGCTTGACTGTTCCGAAGATTCCACCACCCGTAACGATCGAATCACCTTCCTTAAGGGAGTTCTGGAAAGCACGAATCTGTTTCTGTTTCTTCTGTTGTGGGCGAATCATAAAGAGCCACATGATGGCGAAGATGGCAACCATCATCAGTATCATTGGCAGTGGACTGCCTTGAGAGGCTGCCTGTGCAGCTAAAAATGTTGATGTAATCATATTTGTTTTGTTATTAATTATTCTTGTGTAGGTTGTTCTTCAGCCTGCATTTCGTTGTCAGTCGGCCGTTGGGGGTTAACTTGGACGTGGCGGTTGCTGCCGCTCCTTCTTTCGTCATGTGGCCGACGGGAGCGTGGTTCTGGCATCTGCTTCATCATTGCGCCAGTACCGATAAGATGACGGGCTATCGAATCGAGCATACCGTTGATGTATCCTCCACTGCGGGGTGTGCTATAGAGCTTTGCCAGCTCAACATATTCATTGATAGTTACGCTCACTGGAATATTGGAGAACGTCAACATCTCAGCGATTGCTATCTGCATGATGACCACATCCATATAAGCCAGGCGTGAGAAGTCCCAGTTTCGGCTGGTTTCGCTCATGTACCGCTGGTAAGTATCGGCATTTAGGATAGTGGAACGGAACAGTTTGGTGGCGAATTCGCGATCTTCCTCGTCCTTGTACTCAGGCAAGAGATCCTGTTCGCTCTTATTTGCAGGGTCGAATCGCTTGATAGTCTTGATGACAAACGTATCTACTATTTCCTTGTCGTCGTTCCAATACAAGCTCTTTTCTTCAAGAATAGAGTCGAGTTCTGCATTTTCCTGTATGAGAGTGCGGTATATCTTGCGCCAAATCTCTCGGTCGGCGTCGTACGAATCGTCATCGCTCACCATGTATTCCTTATAAATGACGCTCTGTTCAATCTGGTCGCAGAGTTTTCGGATGGCCTCCATGTCGTCCTCCCATCGCTGTTTCTGTGTCTCAAGATACAGATTAAGCTGTTTGTTCTCTTCCAACTGAACGGCAAACTTGTTGTATGCAAATCGCTGTGATGGCTCTTCTGTGCCTTCACGCTTTGCTCTGTTGGTCAGAATCTCAACTCTATGGCGTTCTTCTTGTGTGATTGCTACAATGAGAGACAAGAGATAATTATAAAGTGCGTATGCTTTTGATAAACTGAAAAGTAGCTCCTTCTCGGCCTTGTCGATGTTTCGGTCACCATTTTGATAGTATGCGTAGGTTAACTGGACGACCTTTATTCGAATCAAATCTCTATTAATCATTGTATGTGTGATATTGTGTTTCTATTGATTTCTTTATTTTGCAAATGTAGAAAAATTCCCTATTCTATGCAAGAGAATAAGCCGATTTTGTTGTTTTTTAATGATATTACTTGTTCAATTCATTGAAAAGATGTAACTTTGCATCGCTTTTTGCAAATTGAGAATAACTTTTTGAAGGATTCAAAGCAATCCCAATGTTATTGACTCGGTGTGTGATGGCGAATTAAAATCATTAATTTAGAGTAACACAAACAAAATGAAGGAAATTAAAATTTCAGGACAGAAGCGTTCTGCCGTAGGCAAGAAGGCATCAAAGCTACTCCGCAAGGAAGGTCTTATCCCATGTAACCTTTATGGTGAGGCAACCGAAAACGGCAAACCATTGGCATTTGCATTCGCGTCTCCAATGACAGAGCTCCGCAAACTCATCTTTACCCCACACATTTATGTTGTTGAGTTGATGATCGATGGTGAGCGTCACACTGCCATTCTGAAGGAAATCCAGTTCCATCCAGTAACAGACGCTGTGCTGCATGTCGACTTCTACGAAGTGAACGACACTAAACCTATCGTAATGGGTGTGCCAGTGAAACTCCAAGGCCTTGCACAAGGTGTTCGCGATGGTGGTAGAATGAATCTTTCCATCCGCAAAATCAATGTGAAAGCTCCATTCCAGCAGATTCCTGAGCATCTTGATATCGATGTTACCAAGCTCCGTCTTGGCAAGAGCATCAAGGTTGGTGAGTTGAGTTTCGAAGGTCTTGAGCTCGTAACTTCAAAAGACGTTGTCGTTTGCTCAATCAAGGCCACACGTAACGCTGTCGCTTCTTCAGAGACTGCAGAGGAAGAGGGAGCAGCTGAAGGCGAAACAGCAGAGGCTCCAGCAGCAGAATAATTGAGAAATCTCAATCAATAAGATTTGAAAATTGGATAAATATTTGATTTGTGGATTGGGAAACCCCGGGCGCGAGTACGAGGATACCCGACACAACACAGGATTTATGGTATTGGACGCCTTTGCAAAGGCGTCCAATATTGTTTTTGAGGATAAGCGTTACGGTTTCGTTGCCGAGACCACTGTCAAAGGCAGGAAGGTCATTCTCTTGAAGCCCACGACGTTCATGAACCTCTCTGGCAATGCCGTACGCTATTGGCTCAACAGCGAGAAAATTGATGAGAGTCGGCTGTTGGTCATCTCCGACGACGTCGCCTTGCCGTTGGGTGCATTCCGATTGAAAGGAAGCGGTTCGAATGGCGGGCACAACGGCCTCGGACACATTCAGCAACTCATCGGTCAGGACTATGCAAGGCTCCGCATGGGAATCGGCAACGACTATCCAAAAGGTGGACAGGTGGATTGGGTTCTTGGAAAGTATTCGGAAGAAGATATGAGGACACTGCAGTCGAGCATTGATATGGCGGTGGACATTATCAAGAGTTTTGTCCTCTCAGGCATCAATATTACAATGAACCAGTACAATAAACTCGGAAAGAAATAATGAACGACGTTGCAAGAATCGATAAATGGCTTTGGGCCGCCCGCATATTCAAGACGCGAAGCATAGCTGCCGATGCGTGCAAGAATGGGCGCGTAACGGTTAAAGGTGTGAGTGTCAAGCCGTCGCATACCATTAAGGTCGGTGAGGTGGTGAGTGTAAAAAAGCCGCCCATCATCTATTCTTTTGAAGTGCTCAAAACTATCGAGCAGCGCGTTGGGGCTAAGATGATACCTGAGATTTACAGAAATGTCACCGACGCAAAGCAATATGAACTGCTGGAGATGAGCCGTATCAGCGGGTTCGTTGACCGTGCCCGTGGTACTGGCCGCCCAACGAAGAAAGACCGCCGGCAGCTGGACGCGTTTGTAGATCCGGCTCTGTTCGGGTTCGATGACATTGACGACGAAGACGATTAATCAAGTTACAATATATCTATGGTAAACTTAGCTATTTTTGTTTCAGGAAGTGGAACCAACTGTGAGAACATCATCCGCTACTTTCAGAACAACCAACAGGTTAACATCTCACTGGTGATAAGCAACAAAGCGGACGCCTATGCCTTGGTGAGAGCCAAACATTTGAACGTGGAGACCGCCGTACTTCCGAAATCCGACTTCAACAACCGTGAGTTGGTGCTTGGCCTAATGAGCGACCATCGCATCGATTTCATAGTGTTGGCGGGCTTCTTACTGATGATACCAGACTGGCTGATAGATGCTTACGAGCATAGAATGGTTAATCTTCACCCAGCGCTCTTGCCGAAATTCGGAGGCAAAGGGATGTATGGACATCATGTTCATGAAAGCGTCAAGGCAGCTGGCGAAATAGAAACGGGAATGACCGTCCACTGGGTAAGCAACGTTTGCGACGGAGGAGAAATCATTGAGCAATACAAGACGGCCATATCGCCTGACGATACTCCTGACGACATAGCGGAGAAGGAGCATGAGCTTGAGATGGAACATTTCCCAAAGGTTATTGAGCGGGTACTCTTGAATGAGGGATTCCTCAGATAGGGCAAGCTATCTCCTCGCAGACACTGAAAGAAACCACGACAGACCTTTGCCTGAAGATATGATGAAGTTGATTGGCGAACCTGCCAATCAACTTTTTGTTTTCAGCATCCGATTTCTCTGAGCTTATCGGAAATAGGGTGATTTTGTAAATTATTATTACCGAAAAATCCACTTCGAAAAACTTCTAATCCGCAAACGCATAGTGGTAGTTTGTTGTTTTGTTGTCGTTTTTTTAGCTTTCTGAAGGCTAAAAATCTCACCTTACTGAGCGATAGTTGACCTTTCGTCGCCTGAAACCTGACCGTTGATTTTCCAAAAGCTGACTAATGAATTGGCAAAAGGTTTGCTATCGCAGACAAAAGTTCGTGTCTTTTTGTACTATCTTCTTCTCTTTCACCTAATTGTTTTTCGTAAACTATTGGTGGATTGACGATTATGGACATTTGCAAAATTACCGTATTTGCGCGCAGCCGCTTTTATTTTTATTTTGAAGCCCTTAATTTTTACCCGTTTGTAAAGATTGTTTACTCCCAATAACCTTATTAAAAGAGATACTATCCTTGTCAAACTGATATGCGAATGTGTCAATATGGCAGATTTTTTACTCTGGTATGCAACTTGTATTTACAGACTGTGTAAACATTAACAAACCATATTAAAGTAAAGGAGATTATGATTATGTATAGAAATTCATGGCTACCAGAAGTATTCAATGACTTCTTCTACAACAACAATATGCCTAAGGCAAACGCAACGGCTCCAGCTATCAACGTCTTGGAGTCGGATAAGGATTACACAGTTGAGCTTGCTGCACCGGGGTTGTGCAGAGACGACTTTGAGGTGAACATCGACAACGATGGCGATCTTACCATCAAGATGGAGAAGAAGGTGAGCGAGAAAGAGCAGAAGGCTCACTACCTGCGCCGCGAGTTCGCCTACAGCAAGTACGAGCAGACACTGATTTTGCCCGAAGACGTGGATAAAGAGAAGATCGGTGCCAAGATGAGCGATGGTGTTTTGAACATCACCTTGCCGAAATTGGAACAGAAAACTCAGAAAATTGCTCGCCAGATTGAGGTTGGCTAATGACTGTAGCCCTATGATGACAAAGCAGTTGCCAACCATCCGTTGAGGCATTGGAACGTGCAGGCATGTTGGTTGCTGTCATTTAAGAATGAGTGATCGTGCAAAATAAGTGTAATTGTTAGAGTTTGAGTCCCCAAAAGCGTGAGCTTTTGGGGATTTTTTGACTTTTCAGCCAGACCTTTCATGTCGGCGGCGCATAAGAAATGGGTTAAGATGAGGCATCTGAACCCATTTCTTGCATCTTGTATTGAATTAGAAGCGGGTCATCACCTCAATCACAAACTTGTCTTTTTCCGATGGCTTCGGTATGCCGTCGTTGCTGTAGAAGTATTTCTCATAGTTCAGGCGGATATCCGAAACAAAGGGCTTGTCAATGCTGATGGTGGCGCCGGCTGTGACACGCGAACGTTTGTAGTCGGTGATTCTCATTGCTCCGCTTTCGTTCTCCTTGCCGTCAAGATACCGTATTCCGTCGCTGTGGTCGTTCATGAAGTCGTAGCGGACGAGTGGCGACACCTTCGAGAAGAATTTATTGCGCAGCGGAATGTCGTAGTTTACGAATGCATCGACGGAGTGTACGGGGTGGAAAGCTCCGTGGTCGTAGTGCTTGTAGAGGTATTCCAGCTCCACATGCCAGTTGTGCGCATGGTAGTAGGCGCCTGCATCGTACATCATCACCGAGATATTGTCGGGCTTTATCTTCTGGGTGCTCAGAGTAAGGTTGAATCCATGTGGAAAAAAGATCTGCGCCTTTGCGGAATAGTTGATGTTATTGGTCCAGAAATCTTTCTGGTTCGTCAGTCCTGAGCCATTGAAGATGCCGGCTTCCAGCCGAATGGGGAACCCTACGTTGAACGTGTAGCCGACCGTTGCTCCTACGTCGCGCACGTTGCCTACCTGCTTGGCGATAAAAGAGCGGTTGGCGAAATATTGTTGGTGTGGGGAGCGGTGGGCGTCGATGGTGAAAGGTACTCGCATCTGTCCAATGGTGAAGTCGAATTTACTGAACGGGGACAGACGGGTGTAGGCATCCAGCATCTTGATTTTTCCTTCGTCAGCGAGGTCTATCTCTGCTTTGTAACTCACCCAGTTGGTGACTTTGCCGTCAATACTCAAGCGAGCGGTGCGGACTTCAAATCTGCCTTTCTTGTCTTCGGGCTGATATTCATACTTTCCGCGTACCGTACCATGTATATGAGGTGTGCGGTCAACCTTCTTTTCATCTTGTGCAAAGGCAGACACCGTACCTATGGCTGCGAGAATAACGATGCTTGCTAAATAATTGTGCATATATAAACAGCTATTAGAATTCGGCGCAAAATTACATAACACATGTTTAAGAAGTATGTATATAATGTTAAAAATATGTTTCAAATACCAATTGCATTGCCAATAATCAGTAATTTTAAACGTTATTTCATCGAATTAATGCATACTCCCGTAGATTGATAACATTTATGTAACAGAATTGTAGCAGAATTGTAATAGATGATACGAACGAAGTTAGCTTAATTCTTAGTAATTTTGCACCAAGAAATTACTCCAAGTATGAAAGAGGATAAGAAAACCATCAATGACATTCTGAAAAAGAGTGCCGAGCGTGAAGATAAGTTTGAGAACTTGGTGCTGAATCTTGCACTGAAGAAAATCAAAGGCGCACAGAAAGATGACGAAGGTGTTTATTATTCAAAGAAGAAAAAACATCTCATCACGGCCTCAAAGACCATTGAGGGGAAATACATCATCCCCGAAGGAGTTCAGGTGATTGATGATAATGCCTTCTGGGGGTGTGCCTATCTGGAGGAAGTGGTGATACCCGCCTCAGTGATAGAGATTGGAAACGAGGCCTTCAGTCGGTGCTTGTCGCTCAAGAGCTTGGTGATTCCCAGGTCGGTGACCGTTCTTGGCAAGAATCCGTTCGTGGGTCTGACGTCGGACGAGGTGACTTGCGAGTAGGAAAAATTCATTATCGAGAACAAAATGCTCTATTCTGCCGATAAGAAAACCCTCTATTCTTGTCTCACCGACGCAGCGATGGTCATCATTCCGAAGAGCGTTGAGGTCATTCAAGACCTGGCTTTCTCCCGCCGCCGCAACCTAAAGAAAGTCGTAATACCAGAAGGGGTGAGGACAATAGGCAGCGACGCTTTCTCCGATTGTGACGCATTGGAAGAGGTTACCATACCTTCTACAGTGGAAACGATTGAGAGCTATGCCTTTGCGGAGTGCGATCGGCTACGGATGGTCACCTTTGTGGGCGAAGTGAAGGACATGAGCCGGCGCGCTTTCTCTGATTGCGACCAGCTTCGGCACATATATGTTCCCGTGGGGAACAGAGAAAAGACTATCAAACAGTTGCATTTCTCTGAAGAAAACGACGACATTGTCATTGAGAAAGATGTCGAAAAATAATTCCAAACCTTATAAACAATACCCTCTTCAAATGTCGAAATCGAAAAAGAAACTACTTACTTACATTGAGCGTGACGTGAGTTGGATGTATTTCAACCACAGAATCTTGCAAGAAGCACGAAAGAAGGATGTGCCATTGCTTGAGAGACTCTCGTTTCTGGGCATCTATTCGAATAACCTTGATGAGTTCTTCCGTGTCCGAATGGCATCGCTTAACCGTATTATCGAGTCAAAAAATGTGACCGATGAAATGGAAAAGAAGATAAAAAAGACCATCAAGACGATAATGAAACTCAATGAAGATTTCAATGTGGAGTACAGTTTGGCGACCGATGAGGTAAACAACGAACTCGAACAGCACAACATTCGTCTTATCAACGAAGAGCAACTCAACGACGAGCAGAAATCTTTTTTACAGCAATTTTATTACGATAAGCTCAATGGATCTACCAATCCGTTGTGGTTCAGTGCAATCAACGATTTCTCGGTACTGGAGGACAACCGCATCTATCTTGCCGTAAAGAAGACCAGTCATGAGAGTAAGAAGGTTAAATATGCCATCATCAAGATTCCCGACCGTGTCTATGGGCGTTTCATCCGCGTACCGGAATCGGACGGATACGACAACATCATGTATCTCGACGACGTGATTCGGTATTGCCTTCCATTGGTGTTCATTGGCTCGGAGAAAAGCGACTACGAGGCTTACTCGTTCAAATTCACGAAAGATGCTGAGATGGAGGTTGATAATGAGGCAGACTACGGACTACTGGAACGCATCGCCATCGGTGTGAACAGCAGGAAAAGGGGAGAGCCTATCAGAGTTGTTTATGACCAAAGCATGCCGAAGGAACTTCGGAAAAAGGTGATGGAACGACTCCATATCAGAGATTTGGATACCCTCTTGGGTGCGGGAAGATACCAGAATCACAAGGATTTGATGGGTTTTCCCAACTTTGGACACGACAATCTCAGCTATCCTAAGTGGCAGCAGGTAATGAAACCAGAGTTCATGGACGACGAAAGTTTGCTGACACTCATCCGTAAGAAAGACCGTTTCATCCATGTCCCCTACCATTCGTTCAACGGCTACATCCGATTGCTCAGAGAAGCGGCCTTGCGCCCTGAGGTAAAGGAAATCAAAACCACGCTCTACCGTCTGGCAAAGGACTCGAAGGTGGTGAAAGCACTGATCTGCGCTGCAAGGAATGGCAAGAAAGTGACCGCCGTGGTGGAGCTGCTGGCCCGTTTCGATGAGGAAAGCAACATCAAGTGGAGCAAGAGGATGCAGGAAGAAGGTGTGAATGTAATATTCGGCATTGAGGGATTGAAAATCCATTCTAAGCTATTGCATATCACTACCAAGCTGGGCAACATCGCTTGTGTAGGCACTGGCAACTTCCATGAAGGGAATGCTAAGAGTTATACAGACTATTTGATTATGACAGCACGTCCACGCATCGTCAACGAGGTAGAGCGAGTGTTTGACTTCATAGACAAGCCATTCTCTCAGATACGTTTCCGCGAACTGATGGTGTCACCCAACTCGATGAAAAATAGGATTTTGCGACAGCTTAATGTAGAGATTAAGAATGCTAAAGAGGGGAAGGAGGCATGGTTGAAGCTGAAAATCAATCATATTACCGATACCGACATCGTGAAAAAACTTTATGAAGCCTCACAGGCGGGTGTCAAAGTCGATATCGTCATTCGTGGCAATTGCTCGCTTGTGCCAGGTGTGGCGGGATTGAGCGAGAACATTCATGCGGTGGGCATCATCGACCGCTATCTCGAACACTCGCGTATCATCATATTCTGTAACGGAGGGAAACCAAAATACTACATCGGCTCGGCTGACTGGATGCCCCGCAACCTCATCAACCGTATCGAAGTGATGAGTCCTGTCTATGATGAGGACATCAGAAAGGACCTGCTCCGCACCATCGAATATGGACTCCACGACACAACCAATGGACGGATTGTTGATGGTCGGGGAACAAACGAAATTCAGCAACCAGCGGAGGGCGAAGCACCATTCCGCTCGCAAGAGGCATTGTACAATGCTTATCATGCTGAAATTGAACATCCCATAGGGCAATGATGAAACAAAGAAAGGAAAAGAAAGACTCCTTGGCCAGGAATAACCGGCCTCACAACTTTGCAGCGATAGACATTGGTTCTAACGGTGCACGTCTGCTAATCAAACACTTCGATGACGACGCCCCAAAATTTGAGCGCATTAAGCGCATAATGTTTATACGCGTGCCTCTGCGCCTGGGAAAAGACGTGTTCACATTGGGCAAAATATCAAGGGAACGCTACGATATGATGCTCCACATGTTGAAGGGATTCAAGCATTTCATGCTCCTGAACAAGGTGGAGGAGTTCCGGGCATGCGCCACAGCTGCGATGCGTGATGCCGACAATGGGCAGAAGGTAATGAGAAAACTGGAGGAGGAGACTGGCATCAAACTTGAGATTATCCATGGCGAGGAAGAGGCCAAGCTGCTATTCAACAACATTGTGGAGAATCCTGATTATGCCTGTGGAAATTATGCCTATGTCGATGTCGGTGGTGGTAGTACGGAGATTTCGCTGCTCCACAATGGCGAACTCCTGAAAAGCCGTTCGTTCGATATGGGTACGCTTCGTTTGCTCAGCGGACAGGTCACCCCTGAAACAAGAAACGAGATGACTGCCATGCTGACCGATTATGCCAGGGAATATCCTCACACAACCATCATCGGCTCTGGTGGCAACATCAACAAACTCTATAAGCTGACACGGGGAAAGGAAGACAGCAAAATCATGAAAGTGTCTGACATGAAAGCCGTTTACGAGGAATTGTCACGGTTGAGCATCGAGGAGCGGAAAGAGAAATTTGGCTTGAAGGACGACCGTGCTGACGTCATCATTCCCGCATCAGAGGTGTTCCTCATGATTGCCGAGGCCTTGAAATGCGACGCGATAACCGTACCGAACATTTCCCTTGCCGACAGTATTGTGGATGGTTTGTACAGGGATAGGAGAAGTCAGTGGCAAGGACAGAGCCGCGAGATGCCGTCTGAAAAAGTTGGGTCGGAAACCACTTGCAGATAACCAGCCCTGTAAACGGGAGCAGGACGTGTGTTCAGCATCTGCGGAAGTCTGAACCATACCAAATTGTTCGATTACGTTCTGGTTACCAGTCTATCCTCTAATAGGAGTTGATCAGGCCCTCTTGTCGGGTCATTCCGTAACATTCTTTACCCTAACCTCAACAATCGCACTGCGAAAGCTCACCTTTTGAGCATCAATAGCTCACCTTTTACAAGGTAATAGCTCACCTTTTGTTTTTCGGTTTCTAACACACTTATAATCAGATAAATAGTAAAGATAGTGCCAGGGGTGATTTCTTGGGGTTGATTGTTCGGTAAATGTTGGTCAAACAATCAGAAGAATATGGAGAAAACATCAGGGAAAGTTTTCTCATACGTAATCTTTCTACAGTCTGCTGGTTCTGCAGAGGGCAATCATTTGCCCCAAATAGGTCAATAAAGCCTGTATCGATTTGATTTGATTGCCGAACAGCTTGTTTGTGGTTCTATTGAATAGGTAGCGGGATTGAGCGAGAGGGAGTGGTCGAAGAGTTGACGACAAGCGAATGAAATGAGTCTGGAAACCATGTTTTCATCGTCTAATTGTGAACCTGCGGTGTAATGATCGATTTGGGTTTACTTTTCGGTCATTAATAAGTCGGGTGTCGTTCTGGTTCACGCAGTTTGTTTAGTACCATTGGATAGCATTGCTGATGCCACTTCGCTTGTCGTACTTGAGTGCATCGGTAAGCGTGGAGGCATTACAACGGAACGTGAAATTATACGACGTGTATGGGGCAAGGACGATCGACGCACTCATGTTGAAACAGTGAAGGTCGCGCGACAGGCTGGCGGTGGTCATGCTCATGGCATGATTCTCAAAGTCGTAACCGCTTGTGAAGTTGATGTTCCAACCATCGCTGATGCGTATGTTGCCACTGAAGTTAAGTGTCTGTGAGAACTTGTAGGGGTAACGCATTCTCTTCTTGTTGAATTTGCCTTGTTGGTTCTCACGCATGGATATTCCGTAACCAATTGTCAGCGACCATGGCATATTGAACCTCATGTAACCGTCCTCGTCTGTCTCTGCGATTCCACCCGACTTCTTTTTCGCCGCATGTTTGCCACGTTCAATATTCTCGTCGATGTTGGTCTCTGTATTGGGGTCTGGCCCCTCGTTATCATCGTTCACCTTGTCATCTTCTTTGTCTTCACTGTGTCCAAACCACTTTTTCAGCTTCTCTGGGTTGATGGTAAATGAGAAGTTTTGCGACATGCCTTGGAATCGTGGTAAACGTCCGAAGCCCCATTCCGTATGGTTTCCGACATAGGGATTGCCGTTTGCGTCGAGCTCATAGGCATAGGTGGCAAACTGTGCGTTCATGGAGAAAGTGTAATTCTTCCACCATTTCAGTCGCAGACGCATGCTCAGGTCGCTCCATTTGTGATAGTCGGTGGCTGCATTGTAAGACATCGTGGCTCCCAGCTCATCAATGATGCTTATTTTGCGGTAGCCTGTGGAGTCCTTGTCGCTCTTAATCTTCATCTCAATGTTGTTGCTGACATCCCACGTAATCATCTCTGTCTTGCTCTTTCCTGGAACACTGTACATGCCTTCAGAGAAAGGAGAGTATTCTACCAGCCTGACTTCGCCGTTGGCGTCGGTATATTGATAACTGTCGTAGTATCCGTAACGGCGCGAACCAAAGTTAGGTGAGTAGGAGAAACTTATCTGTGGGGTGATGACATGGCGGATTGCCTGAATCTTATCTCCGAAAAGCTTGCGGCTTGGGGTCCAAAAGCCATATAATTTGGTGCTCGCCGACATGCTCAACGACCAGTTATAGACGTTGTAGAAACCCGTCAGCGTGTCTGCTTTTTCCTTGTTCCTCGTGTCGTCCCACGAGCGCATCACCTTGTTGGTGTACATCCGGTCGGTGAAATTGAACGAAGGAGCAACGTTGATGTAGTTGAACAATGTGAAATTGCCTTGAATTGGTATGACGTGTTGGAAGCCATGTTTCCATTCTTTCATGAAGTTTGCCTTGAGAATCCTGTTCTCCTTGGCGAGAATGGAGTTGGAGAGTTGGCCAGTGTAGCTCATGGAGAGTTTCTCATACCAACGCTCTTTGCCTACAGAGTGTTTGCGTTTGAAGGGATAGAATCGGCTCAGGCTGATGTTTAGGTCAGGTAAGGTCAGGTGAATGGTCGAGTCTCGCATGTTCTGAGCTAAGTTGGTCGTTGCGCTGAGTGAGAGTCCGATGCTTGAGAACTGCGTACTCCAACTGACAGAGGATGTTCGTGTGGATTGCGTCAGTGTCTGCGGATTGTACATACTGTTGAGGTTGTTGCGCTCATAGCTTGATGTGGCGAAGTTGACACTGGCCGAAAGCGAGCTGTAGGGATTGGCTTTAGGGTCCTGACGATGGCTCCACTGCATCTTGAAACTCTCCTGCTGGCTGTAGTCAGGCAAGCCTTTGTCACCCGTTTTCGTGTTTTGGTAGCTGACAAGGATAGACCCTGAGTAGCGGTATCTCTTCCGATAGTTGCTGGCAGCACTCACTCCCCATGATCCTTGCGTGTAAATCTCACCGAGCAACTTCAGGTCCCACTTGTCGTTGATGGCGAAATAGTAGCCGCCATCTCGGAGATAGAAGCCACGGTCTTGTTCTTCGCCATAGTTTGGCATGATGAAGCCACTGGAATATTTCTTCGAGAATGGGAAGAAACCATAGGGTATGGCCAGGGGAAGTGGAACATCGGCCACCACAAGGTAAGCGGGGCCGAACACAACGTCCTTTCCGGGACGCACTTTGGCGCGCGACAGCGCAATATAGAAGTCCGGATGCGGTTGGTCGCACGTGGTATAGCGGCCATGTTGCAGATATATCACACCCGAAGAGTCACGTTTGGCCTGTTCTCCGCTCAGGAATCCATCTTCTTGGGCTGTGTAAACGCCCTTGATCATTCCCTTCTTCGACTTGAAGTTATATGCCATTGTGTCGCTGGTGTATTCCTGTTCGCCCATTTTGAATGTCGGTTTACCCTTGATTCCATTCTCTTCCGTAGAGTCGGGAGTGCCTACTGCACGCACCAAATTGCTGTCGAGACTCATATCTATCTTATCGCTCGCAAGATTCATGTTCTGGTAATCGACCTTGGATGTTCCATAAAGGTGGGCCACACCTGTGAGTGCGTCATATACCAATGAATCTTCGGCTGAATAAGAGACTGGCGATTCGATTCCGTTCGACCTTGAACGCAGTATGCTGTCTGCCCTAATGGAGTCGTCTATGGCTTTGTTGTGTTGGTAGATGGCCTTCTTCAGGGAGTCCATCTCTGTGGTATCGGTCTGTGTTTCAGCGCCAGTGGTAGTTGGATAGTTGACTTTCATATTTTGGAAAAGCGTGTCAACATTTACCGTACTGTCCTGAACTGGCGACCCGTCCTTCAGTGAGAAAAAGGTAATATGTGTATCGGCCATCGCAAACACGATGGCAAACATCAATAGGTATATGACCGTCTTTCTTCTCATTGCCTAATAACGTGCAAAATTAAGCAAATAATGGCGATTATTAGCTCTATTTTTCTATTTTAACTTTTAGGCTTCGAAGATTAGTTTCCACTCTCTAAAACGCATCAAACTTTCCTTTCCGTAGCGTGATAGGCTCTTTTCCACCTTCTCGATGCTTTTCTCGCATTCGAGATGGGTCTTGGAATAAAATTTGTCGGCATAGCAAATGAGCTTCTCTTCCATTGTTTCAGGTAGAAAATTCATCAGTGGAAGGGGCAGCTTCTGCTTGATAATCTCTGTCCTTGTCAGTCCTGTTCCCGTATGCCGCTCGCACACTCTTGCGTGTTTTGGGTATCCCTCGCCCCTTAATAGCTCTGCTCCGATGCGGCCGTGGATGATGTAGGGTGATGTCCCGAAGCAGTGAATGCCCGCGGCATTACACCGAAAGATGCCTATATCGTGAAGCATGGCGGCCTCTTCTACGAACTTTCGGTCGAGATTCAGCTCCGGATGCCGGTCGAGAATGCTCAACGCCCTGTCGGCGACGCTGCGACTGTGTACTGTGAGGATATGCTTCAGCTGGTTTTCTTCGGGGTAAAACTTATCGATGATTGACTGATAGTCCATTGTTTTATATTCAAACGGTTCACCCCCGTTGGGCGGACTGCCTCACACAGATGAGTTTCAGTCTCAACAAGGATGAACCGTCACATTTTTTATTTTAGCGTCATTTAAGCGTCATGTGCTCTTTCAATATAGGCTATCACATCGCCCTTATTGATTTTTGCACCTTGCTTGGCATTGATTTCCACTAATTGTCCGCCTAAAGCAGCAGGGACTTCAACAAATTCGCCCCATGTTGCCTGAATATAACAGAACTTATCGCCCTCCTTATATTCTTTTCCGATGAACGGTTCGATGGCTGGAGCTGCCTCGCCATCACCTTGGAACTCCCAAAATATCTGTCCTTTGACAGGTGCAACGATGGCATCGGCCTTGGCGTGTTTGAACGCTGCCGCTTCTTCGGGGCTGACTTTCGCACCGAGCTTGGCATCTTTGGCAGCCTGTAAGTCGGCAAGGAAGTTCTTTTTAGCCTGTCCGCTGCGGAAGTTGCGGTACTGTTCGGGGTGCATGGCAAGCTCGAAAAGTTCCTCGTCATCTTGTCCATAGTCCCATCCATTCTCGTCCATCTCCTTGCGGAAGTCGTCCAATGCGTTCGGAAGCAGAGTGTGCGGATCGGCATCTGTAAACTCAAGACCCTTCTGTGCGGCAAGATCTTTGAGTTCCTGACATACTTCTCCTGGCACCTTTCCGCTCTTTCCGAGAATCATTCCCCACATAGAATCGTCCATCATCACGAACCGTCCCTTGCCCTGTTCGATGGTAAGAAGGTTCATCAGAGCGATGTTCTTGGTGTATTGTGAGAACGGTGTTACCAATGGAGGATAGCCCACGCGTGGCCAAACGTAAGCCACTTCGTTGAAGAGCTTCACGAGCATATCGTCAACGCTAAGCTCTTCTTCGCCCTTTTTCTTTCTAAGGTTGTTGATGGTGGCACGAATACCGCCTAGGTCGGCCATCATGGAGCCCATCATACCTCCTGGAAGACCGCATCCGAGCAGCAAAGAACTCATGATTTTGTTTTGCGGATTGATGAAATAGCCCAGCCATTCATCGATAAATTCCTGTGTCATGGCACGTGCTTTCATGTAAGCGTCCATATTGATTTCAGGAACATCGAAGCCTGCGTTCTTCAACATGCTCTGAACTGAGATGACATCTGGATGCACCTTACCCCATGATAGTGGTTCGATGGCTACGTCGAGAATGTCTATACCGTTCTTTGCCACCTCCAGCATGGATGCCATTGAAAGGCCCGGACCAGAGTGTCCGTGGTATTCGAGAATGATTTCGGGATGCTTGTCCTTAATCATCTTGGTCAGCTGACCGAGGAATGCCGGCTGACCGATACCTGCCATGTCTTTCAGACAGATTTCTTCGGCACCCGCTGCAATTTCTTTGTCGGCAAGCTGGCTGTAGTATTCCAGTGTGTGAACGGGCGAAGTGGTGATACAGAGCGTACCCTGTGGTATCATGCCCGCCTCTTTTGCCCACTTGATGGAAGGTGCAATGTTGCGTATATCATTCAGACCGTCGAAAATACGAGGAATGTCCACTCCCTGAGCGTGTTTCACTTTGTACATCAGTTGGCGCACATCGTCAGGCACAGGATACATACGCAATGCGTTAAGACCACGGTCCAGCATGTGAGTCTGTATGCCGGCATCGTGTAAAATCTTTGTATAGGCACGAACAGAGTCGTTTGGATTCTCGCCTGCAAGCAAGTTCACTTGCTCGAAAGCGCCACCATTGGTTTCTACACGTGCGAAGCAACCCATTTCAACGAAGATGGGGGCGATGCGTACCAATTGGTCTTTGCGTGGCTGAAACTTACCAGAGCTTTGCCACATATCTCTGTAAATGAGACTGAATTTGATTTTCTTAGCCATATCTATCTTATCTTTACGATTACTTGTTCATAGATTGCTCACTGACAATCGACCGTGCAAAAGTAGTAAAAAATAATCAGAATACATCTTGATACGCAACATTTTTTGCAATAATTGGCTATCTTTTCAACCATATTTTTCTACAATTCACAGATTATTTGTTTCTTCTGATTTTGATGTTCATTCTGCTTTTCTCTCAACGCTGTTGGCGGGAACAAGTAATAAGAATGATGAATAAAAATCCAAAAGAATACTGTCGGATTATCGTTTTGCAACTAATTGATAACCAAATGAATAGATGACTCAATTCAAAAGGTCAGCTTTTGGATGGTGATAGGTGAGCTTTCGCATTTCAAACGGTGAGCTTTCGCGATGCGTTTGCTCATGTTCGGGTTGAGAAAGGGTTATATTTATTCAATTTACTGGCGGGAATGTGGTGTCGTAGCTTGTAGCTTAATTCTTTTCACGGCTCAACTTTCTTTCAAATATAACTGAGAAATGAGTTGTAAAAGCTGCAATAAGCCCCATTCTTGAGCAAACAAAAAATCCGGTTCGGCTCATCTGTTGAATGAAAACCGAATCGGAGTCGTGTTGTCATATTAGTGAGGCCGTTTAGTGGTTGATGAACCGTGTTTCAGCCATTTTTTCGTATTTGGAGCCGGGTTGTCCGTAGTTTGCGAAAGGATAGATGCTGATGCCACCTCTTGGTGTGAAGATTCCAGTTACCTCAATATACTTTGGGTCCATCAGTTTGATAAGATCTTTCATGATGATGTTGACACAATCCTCGTGAAAGTCGCCGTGATTTCGGAAGCTGAACAGATAAAGCTTCAGGCTTTTGCTCTCCACCATCCGCACGTTGGGAACGTATGAGATGCGTATTTCGGCAAAGTCGGGCTGTCCGGTAATAGGGCAGAGACTTGTGAACTCTGGGCAGTTGAATTGCACCCAATAATCGTTGTCCTGATGTTTGTTCTCGAACGATTCAAGCACCTCTGGTGCATAATCCATGCTGTAATGCGTCTTTGCGCCTAATTGCTGAAGACCTTCGTCTTTTCTTTCCATAAAATAGGTAATTAATCTTAGTGTAATGGAGTGCCGTTCAGGCCGTGTGATGCCTTCAATGATTTGTTGTCGGTTGATCGTTAACCATTCTTTGGCTGTCGTGTCAGCCCCATTGGCATGGCATAGTCTGATCGCACCCTTCAATTTTGTTTGTGCTGTACTATCCGATACTGAATATTTGCCAGATGCTGTAGTTGATGCCGTTGTCGTAAACGTCCTCGCCCTCGTGGCTTTTCAGTTTTCTGACGATACGGATGGTCAATGGCAGCGCAATCACCTCATAAAGCGTTTTGAGCAACACTTGCCAAAGCATGAGCTTAGGGAGTTCCTCCGTGGGGACAACACCGCCCAATGCCAGTGGAAAGAAGATGATAGAATCGCAGGTCTCTCCGGCAACGGTGCTCAGGATGGCACGGAGCGAGAAGCGTTTGCCTCCGTCGTGGATTTTCATCTTGCTCATCACGTAGGCATTGGCAAACGAGCCGATGATGAAAGCTACGAAAGAGGCAGCTGCTACACGAGGAGCCAGACCGAAAATGGCATGGAATCCTTCTTGGTTGGTCCAATAGGGAGCTCCTGGAATCCAGTCGCACAGCGCCCCCATGGTCACGAAGAAGAAGTTCATGGCAAAGCCTGTCCAGATGAGGAGTCGTGCCTTTCGGAACCCCCACACTTCGCACACGCAGTCGTTGATGATGTAGGAAACAGGGAATACGATGAGTCCACCCGTCAAACTGATGCCAAATACTGAAATTTGCTTGGTCTCAAGGATGTTTGCCGCAATGAGGCAAACGCAGAAGAGGATGCTGAAAAGCATGAACAGCACACTCACTTGTTGTTTTGTCTTTGTCATTATTCTTGTTTTGTTAAAGGGGGTTTAGCAAGTACCCCTATCAATAAAGTGGTTGCAAAGGTACAAAAAAATCTTAAATAATGATGATACTATCAAACATTTCCTTATTTTTGCAACAAATTATTTTCTTTACCGCACATTGAGATGATTGATAATGTAAAACATTAAACCATTTATAAATATGAAAAAGATCTTTTTAGCAGCCATTTTAGCTGCACAGGTATTTACCGTTAGTGCACAGAGTCAAGACACTAAGCCATACGAAGACAAGATGAACAAGATAGAAGCAGAGTTTAAAACCCTGGAGACTTCTTTTAAGGTCTTCAGCAAGAAAGATCCAGCAACTCTGACCGATGCAGAGAAACATCAGATAGAGGAGCTCATGTCTAAGGCCGATTCACTCAGTAGCGTTCAGTTGGAAACTACTTTGGAAATCATCAAGAAGTTCAAAGCTACTCCATTCCCAGCTAAGTATGTGGCCAACGCTATGTATGACATGAGCTACGACCAGCTGAAGGAAGCCCTCGACCCAACAAGTGGTTACTACAATGACGAGGTGTTGAAATCAGCAAAGGCACAACTGGCATCTTTGGAGCTTCGTCGTCCAGGTATCATGTTCAAAGACCTGACCATGAACGACATGAACGACAAGCAAGTGAAGTTGAGTCAGTGGGTAGGCAAGGGCAACTACGTGCTTGTTGACTTCTGGGCAAGCTGGTGTGGCCCATGCCGTCAGGAGATGCCGAATGTCGTTGAGGCCTACAATAAGTTCCATGCCAAAGGTCTGGAGATTGTCGGTGTAAGTTTCGACAACAAGAAGCTAAGCTGGACTGCAGCGGTGGAGAAGCTTGGTATGAAATGGCCTCAGATGTCAGATCTCAAGGGCTGGCAGAGTGCTGCTTCTGCAGCCTACGGCATCCGTTCGATTCCTTCAAACGTGTTGGTTGACCCACAAGGAAAAATCGTGGCAGTTGACTTGCGTGGTGAGGATTTGCAGAATACTTTGGCTGAGATTTACAAATAATCACCGTCTAACGACTGTTCTTCCGGTAACGAAAGGTTATGAAACGTCGGAAGAAATAATAAACGAAGCTGAGCTTTCACATGGAAGCTCAGCTTTGTTTTGTAGCGTGTCGCAGATTCTTTCCACTTTTATGCGCCACCCTAAAATGTGGCATTGGTGGCTGAAGCGGTTTCTTTTGGAGTGAAAGAGCCCAACTGTAGGCATGGCGAGTCTAACCTATCGATGGGCGATAAAACCAGTTGTCTCCTCCCGTCAGGCATTCACAATCAAGAATCCCATATAGGCAACGAACACCAGCGAGAGGATAATTCCCTCCCAACGCTCAATGGTATATTTTGTGAAGGAGAATAACCAAATCATGATCATCGAGATAACCATGATGGAAAGGTCGGTCATCGTAATGCCTTGAATGACCATTGGCGAAATCAATCCTGTCGCACCAAGGATTGCAAGGATATTGAAAACATTCGAACCTAAGACATTTCCAATGGCGATTCCACTGTTGCCCTTGTGCGCAGCCACGACACTCGTTGCCAGTTCGGGTAGCGACGTACCGCCGGCAACGATGGTTAAACCTATGACCGCTTGTGAGACACCTAATGTTGTGGCAACCTGGGTGGCTCCTTCAACAAATAAATTACTTCCGAAGATAAGGCAAGTCAGGCCGACGATAACCCAAATGGCTGAGAGAGCTGACGACATTCTCGGCTTCTGTGAGAGGTCAGCCGCGACCAGTTGACTTTCTTTTCTCATTTCGCCTTTTTCCACCTGTGCTCCGTGGACGGTCATATACATAAAGATGAGGAAAAGAGCAACTAGGACAGAGGCATCGAACCGCCCTATCTTGCCATCAAAGCACATCATCATCAGAATGACGGCAGCAACAAGGGCAAAGGGTATGTCTTTCTTGACCGTCGTCTTGAGAATCTTCATGGGTGAAACCACGGCAGATAATCCAACAATCAACAATACATTGAAAATGTTGGAACCGACAATGTTTCCTACGGCCATGTCGGGTGTACCTTTCAAGGCCGACACCAGACTTACACAAAACTCTGGCATGCTTGTCCCCATGGCAACGACTGTCAATCCGATTACTATTTGTGAGATATTCATTCTCTCGGCTATGGCAACGGCACCCTCGGTTAACCTATCGGCTCCCCAAAGCACAAGAGCAATGCCCACAACGATAAAAACTGTATTCAGCAACATAACTTAATTGTATATGATTACTGTGCAAAGATAAATAAAATAATTAACAAATATGTGGTTATGATACATATTCCAACTTGAGAAACGGCCTCTGCGAAACGTGATGTTACAATGATTGGTTGACTTCTTGTACCCTTTTGAGGTGCTCTCGCTCACCTACAATCCACAGAAGGTCGCCCGCCTGAAGCAAACGTGAAGGATTGACGAGGGTAATGTGCCGCTGTCCTTCGTCCACCCCTACCACCATGCAGTTGTATTGGTCGCGAATGCCACTGTCTTGGAGCTTCTTTCCGATGAAAGGGCTGTTGTCCGTAATCATGATTTGGCGCAAAACCATCTCCCGTTTCTCTATGTCTGTCTCTTCTGGGTGTATCTCCCGTTTGATGGCTATTGAAAGACTGGCGAGCTGTTCGTCGCTGCCTATGGCCTGAATCTTGTCGCTGGGGAAGAGAATCGTATTCCCTCCTGGAATGTTGATTCGATGAGAGCCACGTAAAAGGCTGCTGACGTGGACTCCGAAGCGGTTGCGTAGCTGTAGCTGGTGGAGTGTTTTGCCAGCCCATGCTGAATCTTCGGGCACTTCGAAGCTACCGATGTGGATGTTGCGGTCGAGCAGATGGCCCTCAAAGAGTGGGCGACGTCTGCCCCTTACCTGTGCTTCTATCTCTCGTCCCCTTAGGTTTTGTACGAAGAGACGTTCCAGGGTGATGCTCCGTTTCTTCAGTCTTCTTGATAGAACCATGAGGATGAGGAAGCCGATGGCTATGACAATGAGGATTGCATTCTTGAAACGTGTCAGATAGTTGCAGATGTAAAAAATGAACATCAGTGCGATGACGACGCGTGCCAGAACAGTGAATACGAGCGGAAGCCTGTTGATTCGGCTCATTGTCCACAAGTTCTTGAACTCCTCTGAATGATTTTTCTTCATGACAATGGACCGCAGGAAGGGGGAGATGAGCAGCATAGTGACAAGTCCGCACGCAACGTTCCCTGCCCAATGCGTGCCCGTAAGGTCGGTGGAGACTTGCCGGAAGAAGGGCAGTGTTAGTGAGAACATCAGTGTGATTGTCGCTATCGAGAGGATTCCGTAGATAAGCGTGTTGACCAACATTGCCCGAATGAGGCTCCTCCATTGATTGTTGCTGGACAAAGCTTCCGTAGAACCATTTGAGATATGCTCAAGACGTCTCACCCATTTCTTGGGAAGGTGGCGGAGAAAGAAGTTGTAGCACGGCTCAGCACCACTGATCATGTAAGGCGTGAGAAATGTTGTGATAACTGAAACCGCGACTACAACTGGATAAAGGAACTCGCCTATGACCCCCAATGATAATCCAAGGGAGGCGATAATGAATGCGAACTCGCCGATTTGGGCCATTGAAAACCCGCAGCGCATGGCATTTTTCAACGACTGTCCTCCAAGTAAAAAACCGAAAGTGCCGAAGATTGCCTGTCCCAAAAGTATGGTAACGACGAGCAACAGGATAGGAATGGCATACTTAACCAGTATGACGGGATCAACGAGCATGCCCACCGATACGAAGAAGATGGCCCCAAAGAGATTCTTGACTGGCTCAACGACCTTGATTATCTTGTCGGCCTCGATGGTTTCGGCCAATATGCTGCCCATGACGAATGCCCCGAAGGCGGCACTGAAGCCAACTTGCGTGGATACGACGGCCATCAGACAGCAGAATCCCAATGAGACAATCAGCAACGTCTCGTTGTTCAAGTATTTGCGTGTGGCCCGTAGGAAGATGGGGATGGCAAAGAGCCCGATGACAAACCAGAGAATAAGGAAAAATCCGATTCTTATCAGACTGTTCAGCATCTGCCCTCCATCAGGACTCCTTCCGCTGGCAACGGTGCTCAGCATCACCATCATCACGATAGCGAGTATGTCCTCCAGAATGAGTACGCTCATCACCGAAGAGGCGAAACCTTGCTGAGAGAGTCCCATATCGGCAAATGCCTTATATATAATGGTAGTGGAACTCATTGAGAGCATTCCACCGAGAAAGATGCAGTCGATTCTTTTCCATCCGAATGAGTAGCCTACGCTAAAGCCGAGCACCATCATGCAGAGGAGGATAGTGCAAGCAGCAATGATGGGCGATGCCCCCATTTTCAGTATTTTCTTGATGGAGAAGTCGAGTCCGAGCGAGAAAAGCAGGAAGATAACTCCGATATCGGCCCACGTTTGTATGTCGTTTTTATCGATAACGTGCATCAAGTAGGGCATTTTGGTCGAAACCAGGAATCCGGCAACGATGTATCCCAGCACCAAAGGTTGGTTTAGCTTCTTGAACAGCAACGTAACGAATCCGGCTACAACAAGAATCAGTGCGAGGTCTTTGACAAGGTCGGGGAGTTCTGACATTTATTTAATAAGGAGTTGATGGGATTAATGAAGATGGTGCATGTGAAAACAATACTTGTACTATAGCCGAAAACGGGAAAAATGGATGTCGGTTGTTCGATGGACGACGTGGAGAGCGAAAGAAGAAAGGGAACTAAGGTATTGTGTGGAAAAAGCATTTTTCAATCATTTTGTATGCGAATGCCGTTGCACTGTCAAATTCCTTAGTTCCCCCTCAAAATCGTTTGTTAGTCGTTATATCCAGCAGTCAGCTGGCAGATGTTGACAATAACTTGCATGGCCTTTTCCATGACCTGAATAGAGATGAACTCATAAGGGCCGTGAAAGTTGACTCCGCCAGCGAAGATGTTCGGGCATGGGAGACCTTTGAAGCTGAGCTGGGCGCCGTCCGTACCGCCACGGATGGGTTGTATCAATGGTGTCACTCCTGCTTGCTCCATTGCTTTCACAACAAGGTCTGTGACATGAATGTTCGGATCAATCTTTTCCTTCATGTTGTAGTACTGGTCGTTCATGTTGATTTCAACCGTTCCCTCGCCATACTTCTCGTTCATCTTCCGGACGCATTCCTCCATTACCTTCTTACGGTTCTCGAATTTTTCTCTGTCGTGGTCGCGGATGATGTAGTTGAGCTTCGCCTCTTCGCAGCGGCTGTCGATTCCGAGCAAGTGATAGAAGCCTTCGTAGCCTTCGGTCGTCTCAGGAATCTCGTCCTGGGGCAGCATCTGGTTGAACTCGATGGCCAGTCGGCTGGCATTCACCATCTTACCTTTAGCGTATCCGGTATGAACGCTCACGCCGTGGATGGTGACTTTCGCACCTGCGGCATTGAAATTCTCGTACTCCAACTGACCGATGTCGCCACCATCCATCGTGTAGGCCCATTCGCAACCGAACTTCTCAACATCGAAATGATGGGCGCCTTTGCCAATTTCTTCGTCAGGATTGAATCCGACACGAATCTTTCCGTGTTCAATTTCGGGGTGGTCGCGCAGATAGCACATCGCTTGCACGATTTCGGCAATACCCGACTTATCGTCAGCGCCGAGCAGCGTTGTACCGTCGGTTACGATGAGGTCCTCTCCCTTGTGCTCCAACAGTTCTGGAAACATCTTCGGCGAAGATACCATATTTTCGTTTAGCTGTATGTCTTTTCCGTCATAGTTCTTCACAATGCGTGCTTTCACGTTGGCACCGCTGGCATCCAGCGCTGTGTCGTAGTGGGCTATGAATCCTATTGTTGGGACTTTCTTCTTGGTTGTGGCTGGCAGAGTGGCGTAAATGTAGCCCATCTCGTCCATTTCTACTTCCTTGAGTCCTTCTCTTTCGAGCTCTTCCTTGAGGTATTTCGCGAAAATGAGTTGTTTCGCTGTACTTGGCACGGTCTCGGAGTCATCGGCTGATTGCGTGTCGAACTTCGTATAATTAATAAATCTCTCTGTTATTTCCATAATATTTCGGAATTTTAGTTATTTCTATTAGTTGCAAAGGTAATTAAAAACTAATTTATAACAAAACATCTATGGTTTAAAAATTGTTGTAATGATGAAGTTTTGAGACTGAAACTGTGTTTGAGTATCATTGAAACTTGATGGATTGGCTTTAATTTTTAGAATTCTTTTGAGGATGACCTACTGTTGAGAAGTGAATGATAGGTCATGGTTTTATTCGGTTGTGTAACTCGCTGAAAATATTTACAATAGCTTTGACAAAGTAAAAGGTGAGCTTTTGGTCGGTCAAAGCTCATCTTTTAGATCGCAACTAATCCTTGAAAATGAAGAAAAATCGAAGTTGGTGTAAACTGATTGATAATGAGCAGGATATGAAATGATTTGCATAAAACTGCTCTGTTCGTAAAAGGCAGGAAAGTGCGGATTTAAGCAGAAGTTCAGTTACTAAATCATTACCAAGATTTGAAGTAGGTAACTAAATGCAGATGTAGGTAACTGAAATTGTTTCTCTCGTGTGTTTGTTGCTTTGGTC
>QWCH01000493.1_pt1 | contig 162491 bp, 117 predicted proteins | sample 1972671 | NCBI WGS metagenome assembly QWCH01 (sample SAMN09866713, study PRJNA288562) | Human gut metagenome isolate term3_stool, whole genome shotgun sequencing... | isolation source: gut | host: Homo sapiens | place: USA: California
GATGCAAAAGTACAAACTTTACGACTAACTTCCAAATATTTTTCAAGAAAAGTTTTAGAAATTTGCAAAAATTGATTTAGGTCAAGGGAGAAATGAGTTTTTTAGTTCACGAGTTGACAAGTTCACGAGTTGACGAGTTCATGAGTTCATGAGTTTATAAGTTTTTTAGTTAACGAGTTGACAAGTTAACGAGTTGACGAGTTCAGGATTTTTCTAAAGCATGTGAACAACGCTGCTATCTACATACAATAGACCGACTATTACATTACTTTAGTGCCTTTATCTCCATGTTCCAACAACGCCAGCTGTCGAATCATGCAACGTCACCTGCCGAATCGTGCAACCTCACCTGTCGAACCGTGCAACCTCACCTGTCGACTTGTGTAACGCCAGCTGCCGACTCATGCAATATCAGCTGCCGAATCGTTCAACCTCAGCTGCCGACTTGCGCAATGCCAGCTGTCGAATCGCGCAACCTCAGCTGTCGAATCATGCAACGTCACCAACCGACTCGAGATTTGAGTAGACGATTTATTTCCTTCTGAAAAAACTTTACAAAACGTCGACGTCGGCGATCTCACGCACGCTTCGTCGTCGTATTATTGATATTATTGGTATTATTGATATTATTGATATATAAGGAACGGGGTCTGATTATCAACGAGTTAAGAGGGGTAAAATTGAACGGTTCTTCAACGGTTCTCTCACGGTTGTTCAACGAATGATTCATTTCCAACGAAAAAATGAACCCATAACGACTCCTTTTTTATAGTAAAAAAAGAGGACAAACATCATGAAATATGTTACGAAAAAACATCTCAATGAACGAAGAGAAAATGGTGTGCCTCTTTCACAAGCATGCTTATACCTATTATAATAAGGTTATGTGCTTTTGTCAAACTCATTTCGTTCTTTCTATTCCGTTGTTGAAACAGAAGCTAATATCCACACCAAAGATGATAATATAGGCATGAATGCTCAGATTTCACTTCTTGGAAGTTACAGATTATCAACGACCTAACGATGTTTCCTCACTGTGGCAATCAGCAGCATGAAATGAATACCAACAACTGGGTATGGAATGCCCAAATGATCTACAGTTTCAGTAAAAGGAAACTCATGACTAAACCTAAGGATTGAAATCTATTGCATCAGTTCTCAAATACGCAATACACGATGAATAAACAGGGGGTGGTCACATTCATTATTCTTCTTATTTTTGTTCAAAGCTACCCAAGTTAAGATACAATACAGTTATACGTACCAGTTCGAACCATTGTTGGCATCATCATATTTAGGTATTTATGAGTATAGTCTTGGTTTAGTTTTTCATTACACGTATTGTTTTTGTAACTTTGCAACAAAATTAGCATCCGCAATGAAATTATCAGAATTAAAAGAAGGAGAATCAGGAATCATTGTCAAAGTCACAGGTCATGGCGGTTTCAGGAAACGCATCGTTGAAATGGGCTTTATCAGTGGTCAAAAAGTTGAAGTCTTGATCAATGCACCTCTAAAAGATCCCGTTAAATATAGAATAATGGGATATGAAGTTTCTCTTAGACACTCTGAAGCAGAAATGATAGAAGTGGTTGGTATTGACGAGTCAGAGACTTTGACTTCGCAACCCTCTTCGTACCAAGCAGGTGTGCCCTGTGAATGCAAAAACGACTCCCAATCTGTAACAGACGAGCAACTGCATGCCATAGCGATAAAAAAAAGAAAAGTTATCAATGTGGCTTTGGTGGGAAATCCCAATTGTGGTAAGACATCTCTTTTCAATTATGCTTCTGGCGCTCATGAACGTGTGGGTAATTATTCGGGTGTTACAGTAGACGCCAAGGAAGGTTACGCCAGTTTTGAAGGCTATCGATTTAACATTATTGACCTTCCTGGAACCTATTCCCTATCCGCTTATTCGCCAGAAGAGTTATATGTTCGAAAGCAAATTGTTGAAAACACACCAGATGTGATTATCAATGTGATTGACAGTTCTAACTTAGAGCGAAACTTGTACTTAACAACGCAACTTATTGATATGCATCTACGTATTGTATGTGCGTTAAATATGTTTGATGAATCAGAAGAGCGAGGTGACCATATTGATTTCAATCAACTGGGTGAACTCTTGGACATACCGATGGTACCCACTGTTTTCAAAACAGGAAGAGGTGTAGAAGAGCTTTTCCACCAAGTGATTGAGCTATACGAAGGCAAAGAAGATGTGAGCTTGCAATATAGGCATATTCATATTAATTATGGCCACGAAATAGAACAAGGGATTACCAATATTCAGAATTATCTGAAGCAAAATGATAGCTTGCGCCTAAAATATTCTACCAGATATTTAAGTATTAAACTTTTGGAGTTTGATAAAAAGGCAGAACAAGTTGTGAGTCAACTGCCACAGGCTGAAAACATTTTCAAAGCAAGGGACAAGGCTGCACAACGTGTAAAGGAAGAAACAAATACGGATAGTGAGACAGCTATTATGGACGCAAAATATGGGTTCATACATGGAGCTTTACAAGAAGCACAATATGAAACCGGTCATGTGAAAGATACCTACCAACTGACACATTGGATAGATCGTATCATTACCCATAAATATTTTGGCTTTCCTATTTTTATCGCTTTAACCTGGCTTATGTTTGAAGTTACCTTCTCCTTAGGACAGTACCCCATGGACTGGATAGAAGATGGTGTAGGCTGGTTGGGTGACATCATTTCACAACACTTCCCACAAGGTCCCATTAAAGATATGTTGGTTGATGGCGTTATAGGTGGCGTGGGCGCTGTCATCGTATTCTTACCCCAAATATTGATTCTATATTGCTTCATTTCCTTTATGGAGGATAGTGGTTATATGGCAAGAGCGGCATTTATTATGGACAAGCTCATGCACAAGATGGGACTTCATGGAAAGTCTTTCATCCCTTTAATCATGGGGTTTGGTTGTAATGTGCCAGCAGTGATGGCAACCCGTACGATTGAGAGCCGAAAATCAAGGCTTGTCACCATGCTCATTCTTCCTATGATAAGCTGTTCTGCCAGATTACCCGTTTATATCATGATTATTGGAACCTTCTTTGCCGCTCAATATCGGTCGTCTATCATGATATCCATCTATATCATCGGAATATTGATGGCTGTTATTTTAGGAAGACTATTTAGTCAATTTGTCATTAAAGGAGAAGACACACCCTTTGTCATGGAGCTGCCCCCCTATCGTTTTCCTACAGGGAAAGCTATCCTACGACACACTTGGGAAAAGGGAAAGCAATATTTGAAGAAAATGGGAGGTATCATCCTTGTAGCAAGCATTTTAGTTTGGGCATTAGGATACTTTCCCAAAAATGAACATCTTAGCAAGAGTAAACAACAAGAGATGAGCTATATCGGGCGTATAGGTAAAACGCTTGAACCTATATTCAGACCACAGGGATTTAACTGGAAACTGGACGTTGGTATCATTGCAGGAGTTGGTGCAAAGGAGATTGTTGCTTCGACTATTGGAGTACTCTATTCATCAGATGAAGACTATGGCGACGATGACTCATATTCAACGGATACTGGCAAATACACGCAACTGCGACACCAAATGGCAGCCGATGGCATCACTCCTTTAAGCGCTTACGCTTTTTTACTCTTTGTGTTACTCTATTTCCCTTGTGTAGCAGTTATTGCCGCTATTAAATCAGAGACAGGTAGCTGGAAGTGGGCTTTGTTTTCTGCCTTCTACACCACTCTATTAGCTTGGATTGTCTCTGCGGCATTCTATCAAGTGGGATTATTGTTTTATTGATGCGCGGATTGTGAAAAATAGTAGGGTACAGAATTTTTATAAAAAAATCTTGAATTGTTTGGATGTTCAAGAAAAACAATGTACCTTTGCACTCGCAAAAAGAAATATGCACCCTTAGCTCAGTTGGTAGAGCAACTGACTCTTAATCAGTGGGTCTAGGGTTCGAATCCCTAAGGGTGTACTTCTTTCGATTGCACCCTTAGCTCAGTTGGTAGAGCAACTGACTCTTAATCAGTGGGTCTAGGGTTCGAATCCCTAAGGGTGTACAACAAGAGGGTGTATCATAATTCTGCTTTATGATACACCCTCTATTTGAAATCACTCATGATACTGTTTCTCGGTTGCAAGAACTTGGAGCCTATGGTATTCCCGTATAGTTTGAGAGAGATTTCCAACTTTTCCTTTATCCGTTGCATGCACAAGGGCATCCATTTTTCTGTATTTTTCTTCTAAAGAAAAAGCATTTTTTATTCATATGGGCTTATATATCGCAATTTTTTTGTAAATTTGATATCATAAATTGGATATATGGCATTTGAAAACTGCGAATCAATTTTATACGCGAGGTATCATTCTAATTCAAAAGTTGACTCTTCCACGTTGATAAATTGTCCTATAAGCCAAGAAAAATCATATGAGTAACAACTATAAAAAACATAGAATATGAAAAAATTTGTTTTATTGACAGCTGCTGTCTGTTTAACATCTGTAGCATTCGGGCAGAATGCAAGTTCTTCTTCCGTAGATGAATACGAGTGCATCTACGAGTATCAAGTAAAAAACACCAAAGGTTCTATTGATGCGACCTCTACCATACTTCAAATTGGCAGAAACACAGCAAAGTTTTCTGATTATACCACCTTTCAAGTAGACTCAGCCATAGCTTGCAAAGCTCCCGAAGCTGACATTCAGAAGTACAAGGCACAAGAAATGAGAAACGACATGCTCTTCGACCAGTCTGTTTCCCAAAATGAACCTAAAGGTAAGTTGACTGTTTATAGTGTCATCACACCGAATTATTACAGTTATACCGAGAGCGCCACACCCATCAAGTGGAACCTTTCAGAAGAAACTGACACGATCTGTGGATACACTTGTCAAAAGGCAGTGGGAGAATATGGTGGCAGAACATGGACGGTTTGGTATTCTTCTGAAATACCTGTTTCCTTTGGACCTTGGAAACTTTGCGGTCTGCCTGGATTGGTATTGGCGGCTAACGATGCAGAAAACATACATCAGTTCAAGGCAATCACATTCCGAAAATCCAACACTCCGATGAACTTGAAACCATACGCCAATACCATCAATATTTCAAGAGAACAATTCATTAAAGCAAAGAACAAGTTTGAGATAAATCCGATGGACAACATCCCCGTGGAAGCCATCAGCGAGATGAGCGTTCAGAAATTCGATAACGGCGAATATAAAACCTTGGTCAATGGTGTGGTGCTGAGAGTTCGCCCTAACGGATATGTTCCGCTGGAATTGAAGTAAACATTGGGCATCGATGAATAGGCGAATATTCTTGACTTTCATGCTGTTGACTTACCTCTGTAACTCCTCTTTTTCCCAAAGTGTAGTTACAGGAATAGTGCGTGATACCACTGGTTTGGCTTTGGAAGGAGTCATCGTAAAGGCTACTGCTGACAAAGCAACTTTAGCTTTTGCACGAACATCAGAAAAGGGGACTTATCAGTTAACGCTGAAGACAGATGCCAAACAGCTCATCATCACAGCCGAAACCATTGGATATGAGAAAGCCAAGAGAGAGGTCAAGAATATCTCACAGAAGTGCGACTTCATCCTGAAAGAGAAAACAACTGCATTAAAAGAAGTCGTGGTAAAAGCTCCCGCCATCTACCAACGAGGTGACACCCTGACTTACAACTTAGCCTCATATACAGGAAAGAATGACTACACTTTGAAAGAAGCCTTGAAGAAGCTCCCAGGCATTGAAGTTGAGGACAAAGGTTCCATCAAATATCTGGGCAAGGAGATTTCTAACTTTTATATTGATGGCATGGATTTGTTGGGTGGACGATATAACATAGCAACCACTAATATTCCTGCTTCGTTTGTAAACTCCGTGCAAGTGCTGAGCAACCATCAAGCTGTGAAAGCCAAAAAGGATGTCTTTTCCGACAACGTAGCAATCAATGTCAACATAAGCAACAAGGCTAAGTTCAAACCCGTTGGCTCTTATGGTGGGTCGCTTGGTGTGGGTAAGCATACTTTGTATGAACTGAATGGCGCAGGAATGCTCTTCATGTCAAACTTCCAAATGTTGGCTTCACTAAAGGCTGGCAACATCAATCAGTTTGCTTTGACAGACGGAACCAATCACTTTGCCAATAGAGAAACATCATCTACAGTGTCTAATTTATTAGGGAATATTTCGGCTTCCACACCTCCTATTGATGTCGACAGATATGCCTCGCCAACAGACAGGTTGGTGTCGTTCAACCTATTGAAAAAGATTCATAAGGATGTTACCTTAAAAGGGAATATAGGATATAGTTATGCCAAAAGCAAGTATGACTATAGTTTGACGAGAAATTATGCGGATGCAGATCATCATATCATGATTGCCCAAGCGTATTCACCTCTATTAACTGTACATCGTCCGAGCATTCTGTTGGAATATAAAGACAATTCGGATAAGACTTATCTCAGAAACACTTTGTCTGGCACAGGTTCTTTTCTAACATCAGAATTGCCAACAAGGGAAAACGGGTTACTCTTTAACCAAAAGCAAACCATGCGAGAGTTTCATGTAAACAACAAGTTCTCCACCTTGTGGTATCACAAGAATTTGCGTTGGTCGGTTACATCTGTCATGTCATATCAAGGTTCGCCTATGGGAAAGATAACGCTTGACAAGGAAACTGCCGGTGATGTGGTGCAAAATGCCAATGGACAAAAGTTCCAAACAGAGAATACCATCTCTGTATCGAAGAAACATCTAAACTCTCGCATCTATTTGCCATTGTTGTTGAACTACTATATAGATAAGGTGAAGACGAACTTGCAGCCGACAGATGAAGGCAACGACGTGAGTATGCAGAACCTCAGAATGACATTGGCGCCACAATATGAGTATTCGCATCCGCAATACAGATATGTTTTTCGATTGGGAATACCGATGCGCATAGACTATATAGCTCATAGAGACCACATGGCGGCATCATCGTCTGGCTCTTGGTATTATTCTATTTGCCCAAGCGTGTATGGCAACTATAAGGTAAGCTCCCTTTCTGTGCTGCGTACCAACCTGTTCTATGCCCGTAACTTTGGCGACATTCTGGACTTCTTAAAAGCACCTGTCAGGATCAATGATACCTCGCTGAAAATTGGTTCTGGTATATTGGCAGACAACAAAAGTTTGAATGCCACGCTTCATTACGACTATAAGATACCACTGAAAATGTGGTTCCTCAATGTAGACCTTCTTTATAGCCAGGAAAAGAACAACTTGCTTTTGAACCAAGACGCAAACTCAACGCTCGTCACCATGTCGAAAATATACGCCTCAAATACAGGAAGAAGTTTGATGGAGCAAATCGGTATCACCAAATTTATAGAGCCTATCAAGACCAAAATTTCAGTAAATGGTGTTTACCAATGGAAACGACAAACGACTTTGCAGAATAATGTTCAGCAGAAATACACCTGGAAAAGTTGGATTATTGCTCCAAAACTAACTTCACAACCCTGTAAGTATGTGGAGTTAGATTATCATGGAATGTTTGCCAAGACTTATCTTTCTACAGAGCATCAGAGCAACAGCTATTTGAGCCAACAGCACAAGGTGTCTTTGAAAATCATGCCTCTCGATGGCTTCACATTCGACACCTCTGCTGATATTGTCAAGAATGAATTGACGAAAGATGTAACAAAGGTAATGAGCTTATTGGATATGGGATTATCCTATCGAAAGAAAGCTGTCAAGGTTTCCCTTGACATCAGAAACATTCTGAACCAACAACAATATGGATATACCATCTACAACTCTGTCAATACATTTACCTATAACTATCAATTGAGAGGAAGAGAGTGTGTTTGCTCCGTAAAATTAACCATGTGAGTCTTACATGACAAGTGTTGCAAAAGTGAGTTTTATTATTTCTCGATTCTGAAGAGGAATTCAGCCATTGACAGCAAAGATTTTGAATGTTAAACAAAAAATATTGACTATGAAGAATCTACTATTAAGCGCCGCAATTGGCGACATAGCAGGAATGCCTTACGAATTTGAAAATCGAACTAAAAATTATAATGCGGTCGATTTACTACTTTCATCAAATACTTATACCGATGATACTGTCTGCACGTTTGCATGTGCGGAAGCACTTATAAAGAATTTGGATATGGCAGAAAACCTTTGGAAGAGATGCCGTGCAGACTTATATCGTGGATTTGGCGGACGATTTGCAAGATGGCTGATTTCCAATGATATTCAACCTCCGTATAATTCCTTTGGCAATGGCAGTGCGATGAGGGTTTCATCGGCTGGATTTATGGCTAAGGATGCCAAAGAATGTATAGAACTGGCTACACTGACGGCGATGCCTACCCATAATCATCCCGAGGGAGTTAAAGGAGCAGTAGCAACCGCCTTGGCTATATTCTACGGTATGCAAGGGCAAAACAAAGATTTTATTCGAGAGCATGTGCTTGAAAAATACTACCCAAATTGGTCGGACTTGACCTATCAAGGTATAAAACCCAACTATGACTTTGATGAGACCTGCCAACAGACTGTCCCTACTGCCCTTATTTGCTTTTTAGAAAGCGCAGATTATGCGGACTGTTTGAAGTTGGCAATTGCCTTAGGCGGTGATGCAGACACTTTGGCTGCCATTTCTGGTCCCATGGCATACGCTTTTTACAAGACCATGCCACAAGAATTGATTGATAACGCAATCGCGAAACTTCCTGAATGGATGCTTCAAGTGAACAAACAATTTGACGAGTTTGTGAGCAAATAACGAATAGTGAATGTAACATCCCCATTCATTTTATAGTACAACGCTTTTGCGTGCATCGTTCAACCCCTGGGTATAAAAGAGTGAATACAAAAAAAATTGATTGTCTCACGACAATCAATCTTCATTAACCTTAATAATCTAATACCATGAAAAACACAATGCAAAGGTACAAATATTATTGTTACCTACAAGTTTTCTATGGATATATTATGTTTTCTAACATAAATTAAATCTTTCAATATTCCAGTTAAGCTTCATTTGCATGCATAGAAAAACGTGATTAAGCTTGGAAATCTTTTAAAAAGGACCAAAGGTTAATTCCGTATTCCAGTTGCCTTGTCTTTTTGCAACTGAAATGGTGAACAAATGCCCTATCCCCTTAGGAGATATTCCACCCTTGTAAAAGTACAAACCATCTTCATAATCTTCTGCAAGAGAGTAGTTCTTCTTGAAAGCTTCTGACAACCTACTTAAATCTTTGACAGCAGCGGCTTTGTTTTTTGCATAGATAAAAAAACGGGCTTCATTGAACTTGGCGGCTTTGAATTTAAACAATACTTTATCAAAAACAAACCCTCTATAAGATAAATTTCTGAACAATACCGTATCTTTGTTCACCATGTTAGGTTTTCCAAATTCAGTCCGGATAGAATCAAGTGCTTGCTCGTAATCCATTCCCATGGTGACATTTCCAACCTTAGCACTTCTTTCGGCATAAGTATTTGTGGCCAAAACAAGACTAAAAATAATCACTAAAAATCTCGATAACATATCTTTATTGTCCTCATATTTACGTTTAAGGTAGCCTTGCGAATGCAAGACTACCTAAACATATTTACAAAAGTTTTTTCTCCTTACTCTTCCACTGCTGCTTGCGCGGCTGCTAATCTGGCAATAGGAACGCGGAATGGTGAGCAACTCACGTAATCAAGTCCTACACGATGGCAGAATTTAACAGACGATGGTTCTCCACCATGTTCACCACAGATACCACACATCAAGTTTTTGCGTGTGGAACGTCCTTTCTCTACAGCCATTTTAATTAACTGTCCTACTCCATCTTGATCAAGTACTTGGAAAGGATCTACTTTCAAAATTTTCTTTTCCAAATATACAGGTAAGAAGCTGGCAATGTCATCTCGGCTATAACCAAACGTCATCTGAGTTAGGTCATTCGTACCAAAGCTAAAGTATTCCGCACGTTTGGCTATGAGATCTGCTGTCAAAGCTGCACGTGGTATCTCAATCATGGTTCCAATGTGGAATGGAATCTCAACACCTTCTTCTTCGAAGAGTTCTTTGGCTGTTGAGCGAATCACATCCTCTTGAACGTCAAACTCTTTGACCATACCGATGAGTGGCACCATAATCTCGGGGCGAGGATCGAATCCTTCTTTCTTTAGCTGTATGGCAGCACCGAGGATTGCTCTTGTTTGCATGGCAGTAATCTCTGGGTAGGTGTTTCCCAAACGACATCCACGATGTCCTAACATTGGGTTAAGCTCACTCAAACTATTAACACGGTTCTGAATGTATTGTACACTTACGCCCATATCCTTAGCCATTACTTCCTGACCAGCCAAATCATGAGGCACAAATTCGTGCAACGGTGGATCTAACAAACGAATGTTCACTGGATGTCCGTCCATCGCTTTAAGGATACCATAGAAGTCTTGCTTTTGATAAGGCAATAGCTTCTCTAACGCTTTTTCTCGTCCTTCTTGCGAATCAGCCAAAATCATTTCACGCATGGCCTTAATCTTTTCGTTTTCAAAGAACATGTGTTCTGTACGACAGAGTCCAATTCCTACTGCGCCAAAGTTGTGAGCCACTTCTGCATCATGAGGTGTATCAGCATTGGTACGAACCACCAGTTTTGTATATTTATTGCAAAGCTTCATTAGTTCTGCAAAATCTCCTGTTACCTCAGCGGCTCTTGTTTCTACTTGACCTTGATAAACCTCACCCGTTGAACCATTGATAGAGATATAATCACCTTCGCGCAAGATAACACCATCGATTTCTACCAAGCGTTCTTTGTAATTCACACTAATGGCTCCAGCTCCAGAGACACAACACTTACCCATACCGCGTGCTACAACAGCAGCGTGTGAAGTCATACCGCCACGAGCTGTCAGAATACCTTCAGCTGCGCTCATACCTGCTAAATCCTCTGGCGAAGTCTCCATACGTACCATAACCACTTGTCTGCCATCTTCGTGCCATTTGACCGCATCGTCAGCGAAGAATACGATTTGACCACATGCGGCTCCTGGAGAAGCTGGCAGTCCTCTTGTCAATACCTTGGCTGTACTCTGAGCCACCTTATCAAATACAGGGTGCAATAACTCATCAAGTTTATTTGGCTCACATCGTAACAAAGCAGTTTTTTCGTCAATCTCTCCTTCGTGAAGCAAATCCATAGCAATCTTAACCATGGCTGTTCCAGTACGTTTACCATTGCGAGTTTGCAAGAACCAGAGCTTTCCTTCTTGTACAGTAAACTCCATATCTTGCATATCGTGATAATGCTTTTCAAGTTTGTCTTGAATACTGTTCAGTTGTTCATAAATCTCAGGCATCGCCTCTTCCATTGAAGGATAATTTTTGGCACGCACAGCTTCGTCTATATTCTGTTGCTTAGCCCATCTTAAACTTCCTTCTTTTGTAATCTGTTGCGGAGTTCGAATACCAGCAACGACATCTTCTCCTTGTGCATTTACAAGATACTCGCCATTAAAACGATTTTCGCCAGTTGCTGCATCACGTGAGAAGCAAACTCCTGTTGCAGAAGTGTTACCCATGTTACCAAAGACCATTGCCATTACAGAGACAGCGGTACCCCACTCTGCAGGAATGCCTTCCATCTTGCGATAGAGGATAGCGCGCTCGTTCATCCAACTGTCAAAGACTGAACAAATAGCCCCCCACAGCTGCTCCATTGGGTCATCGGGGAAAGCTTTACCCGTTTGTTTCTTAATTGCCTCCTTAAAGAGAACTACCAATTGTTTCAGGTCGTCAACAGACAGTTCATTATCAAGAAGAATACCTCGCTTTTCTTTTACATCCATGATGATCGCTTCAAAGGGGTCGATATCCTCTTTGTTGACGGGCTTCATACCTAAAACTACATCGCCATACATTTGTACAAAACGGCGATAGCTGTCGTATGCAAAACGTTCATTGCCAGTCTTCTGAATCAATCCCTTTACCACTTGATCATTCAATCCAAGATTCAAGATAGTATCCATCATACCTGGCATAGATGCACGAGCACCAGAACGAACCGAAAGTAATAACGGATTGACGACATCACCAAATTTTGAACTCATCAATGTCTCAATATGCTTCACAGCCTTGATGACATCCTCTCTCAGGAGTTCCACAACTTCTTCTTTACCTTTTTCAAAGTATTCATTACAAACATCTGTCGTAATCGTAAATCCTGGTGGAACAGGTACGCCAATTAGGTTCATCTCGGCAAGATTTGCGCCTTTGCCACCCAGCAGATTTCTCATATCTGCTTTACCTTCTGCTTTTCCATTACCGAAGGTATAAACTCTTTTTACACTCATATTCAATAATTAATTAAACTATTTGCAAAAATAACATTATTTTGAATATCTACAAAACAATTACTTCATAAATGCTATCTTCAGATTGCATTTGTGTACTTATTATGAAGTCTCTAATGCAACAAATAATTGTTGGCAAGCATCTTCTATTAAATCAAGCGCATTGTTGAAATCTTTTTCATTACCGTAATATGGATCAGCAATTATTTTTACATTTGCATGTTGCGTGACGTAGTCAGCCAACATCAATACTTTTTTGCGTTCGTCTTCATTTTGAGTCTGCGAAGTAATTTGTCGATAATTTTCTTGATCCATGACGAAGATGTAGTCAAAATATTGAAAATCTGATTTTGTGAACTGTCTTGCATGACTGTTAAACACATATCCCCTTTTCAATCCACAAGCTCTCATCCTTGAGTCAGGGAGCTGACCCACGTGCCAATTGCCAATACCTGCTGAATCAACTTCATAATTCGCATTGGCTTTGTTTGCATTGATAATTGACTTCATCACACCTTCTGCTGCTGGACTACGACAAATATTACCAAGACAGACAAACAGTAGCTTTTTCTTATTTGATTTCATTCTTCGTTATTTGTGATAGTTTGTAAATCAGGTTTAGTTGAAGGTATTGCTTGGTTGGCACTCTCTTTCACACCCAACTCTTTTAGTTCGTTGGCTTTCTGCACAATGCTTTGTCTTCCTGTGTATGCTTTATTATACGCTTCGTCATAATGTTTACGAAGACTGATAATATCCGCATCAATCTTATCAAAACGTTTGATAAACTCACCTACTCTTTTCAACAACTCCTCTGCCAAAGAAAAAACCCGCTTCTGATTTTCTGTCTGTGTATATTGTCGCCAAGCTATTTGAATCATCTTCAGAATCGCCATGAGGTTTTGCTGACTTGTAATGAATACTTGCTTTTCAAAGGCCTCGCCCCACAAGCGAGGTTCGGTAGCCAATGCTAATTGTAGCGCACCCTCATTGGGAACAAACATGATGACGAAATCTATCGCTTTCCGAGGTGCTTGAACATAACTGCTATAGTCTTTTTTTGATAGATTTTTAGCTTGAGTTCGAATGCTGTTGACCAAATCAGTAGCATATTTTCTCTTTAATCCTTCTTCTGTTGTCTGCACATATTTGTAATACGCATCTATTGACATTTTGGCATCAATAATAACATCCTCATTATTAGGATAATGCAAAATCACATCAGGGCGCATTCGTTTTCCTGTATCGTCATTTCTGACGGCATCTCCTTTCTCGTTGATAAGGGTATATTGTATATCATAATCAACTCCTTCAATATATCCCTGTGTTTCTAAAATGTCTGTCAGAATGCGCTCTCCCCACGAACCTTGAACCTGATTACCGCCTCGTATGACATTTGTTAATTGATGTGCCGAATTTTCTATTTTTTCTGTTTGCAAACTCATTTCTCTGAGTTGCTGTGTCAGGGATGCTGTGTTTTTGATGGATTCATGATTTGTTTGTTGAATAGCTTGCTGCAATTGCTCCAAATTAACTTTCAGTGGTTTTGTGATGTGCTCCAATGACTCTGAGTTTGTCAATTTCAATCGCTCAGATGTCTGTTCTAATATTTGCGTTGCCAAATTAGAAAATTGAGCCTGAACAGTTTTAAGTTGTTGCTCAAACTGTTCACGTCGCATTTCCGATTCTTTGGAATGGAATATTTTTTGCGATTCAAGTTCTGAAGATACACGCTGTAAATCTATCTGTCCTTGAATCATTTTGTTTTGCAGCGAGTCTTTCTCTTCCTGTAAAAGCTCTATACGTTTCTCCAATTCTTGCTTACCCAACTGTTCCAGCTCCATTTGTTGTTTGACCAAAAACAATTGTGTTTCGATAGCTTTTTTCTTACCGTTTATCAACAAAAAGATAAAAACTCCACCAAAAATAAGTCCAACTGATAAAAATAAAAACTCCATAATGCAAAGATATAATATTTTGGCTGTTTATAAGAACATTATGTTTAATTATTTAGATGAGATTTTTGACCATGGAATCACATTTCTATATAATATCCACTGAATAAACCCACGAAGGGCTAAATACACCAGAAATGCTAACCATAAAGCATGATTACCCCATAATTGCTTCAATGAGAGAAAGAAGACAAAGAAGGCAATCGCAGAAATGACAGAAGAGACCAACATACCTTTTGTTTCTGTCAGTCCGATAAATATGCCATCATAAATAAAAGCGGAAACACCTACTATAGGAATAAACACAGCCCACCAAAAATAGTCTTGTGCAGCCGCCACAACATCACGTTCATTTGTAAGTAATAATAAGAAGTGATGACCACCCAAAGCGTACACTAAAGTAAAAGTCAGTGCCATAATCGCGCCCCAAGCAAACAAACTTCTGTAAACCTTGTCAAATCCTATCTTGTTATTAGCACCAAAATATTTTCCTGTTAATGCTTCACCAGCATAGGCAAATCCGTCCATGACATACGAGAACAAAGTAAACAAGGTCATCAGTAAAGTATTCACTGACAGAATGATGTCGCCTTGGCGAGCACCCGCAGAAATGAAGAAGAAATTAACTCCAACTAAAAATAAGGTCCTTATAAAGATATCTGTATTGACCTTGAAGAAACGCTTCAAATCAATTTTCTTTAACAGCTTGTGTGTCCAAGGATAGCGATTCAAACGCCTATAATATCTATACCAACAGCATATGGCGGCCACAAATCCTGACCATTGGGCAATAAGAGTGCCGAAAGCCACCCCATCAACCTTCATTCCAAACCCATAAACAAAGAAGAGGCTTGCTATGATATTGATAATATTTTGAAAGATGGACACAACCATTGGTACACGTGTATTCTGCATGCCAATGAACCAACCCGTCATACCATACAGCCCTAACATAGCTGGTGCACCCCAAATACAAATAGAAAAATAAATTGTAGCTTGTTCTGCAATCTCTGGCGATGGCTGCATCAGCTCTAATGCAAGCCAACGAATGGGTGTCTGAAAAATGATAAAGGAAAAAGCAATGATAAATCCTATCAATAACGAACAGAAGAGATGACGCATTATTTCTGTGAAATCTCTCTTCCCTAAAGCCTGCGATGTTAAACCACTCGTTCCCATTCGTAAGAATCCGAAAAGCCAATACATCACATTAAATATCATGGAACCAATGGCAATGGCGCCAATATAGACAACATCACCCATATGACCCACAATTGTCAAATCTATCAATCCTAAGAGAGGTATGGTAATGTTAGAAATGATAGAAGGTAATGCTAATCTAAAAACTTGCTTCATAACTTATCAAAAGAATAGTGAGTATGGCATCCATGAAGAACTTTCAACGGACAACTACAACATACACAACAAAACAAAAACTCTACAGACCAAATCTGTAGAGTTGAAATATAGTTACCTGTATGAAGAGTATTGATAATCACAACTTTTTCTCTTCATTGAGTGTTCTATTTAATTAGTTCTTAAAGAAATCTTTAACAGCTTCGTTTGGAACCATTTGTTCATCAAAAACATAAGCACCCGTCTTTGGGCTCTTCACCATTTTGATTACTTTCGTATATGCTCGACCATCCATCTTACCTTCATGGAGGGTAGCGACCGCTTTTTTTGCCATTTGATAATCTCCTTATTACTTAATCTCCTTATGAAGAGTCATCTTCTTCAAAATAGGATTATATTTTTTTAACTCTAAACGCTCAGGAGAATTCTTACGATTCTTTGTCGTTACATAACGACTCGTTCCTGGCAGTCCACTATCTTTCATCTCGGTACATTCCAAGATAACTTGAACTCTGTTTCCTTTAGCTTTCTTTGCCATGACTATTATTCTCCTATTACTTTAATATCTTTCCAATCGCAATAACCTTTTGAAACAGCTTGCTTCAATGCGGCATCAAGACCTACTTTATTAATGAGACGAAGACCAGCTGCACTGATCTTAAGGCTAATCCAGCAGCCTTCTTCTACATAGTAGAATTTCTTGCTGAAGAGGTTGACATCAAAGCTGCGCTTTGTACGATGCTTTGAGTGAGACACATTGTTACCTATTTGTGCCTTCTTTCCTGTGATTTGACAAATCTTAGACATTGCTATCTTAAATTTTTGTTTTCGACTTTTGATACTTATTCCAAACAGGATGCAAAATTACAAATATTTATCGTAATTCCAAAAGAATATTTAAAAGAAATGCCTAAATTAAGTTTTTTTATTGGTATTTTCTCTTCAATCCACGAGGAAGCCCTCTCCTATCAAGGTAGATTATTCCTTAGAATCAAGCCCTTGATGAGATAGAGTTTCTTTAAGAAAATCAAGAAATAAGTTCAAAGCTTGGTTAGTTGCGTTGGCTAAATTCACGTCTCGCCCATTATCCTCGGTAAGCTTAAAGGTTCGCATATCATCTTTTGAGCCATACGCAATCCAAATAGTACCAACAGGAATCGCAGGTGTACCTCCTCCAGGACCAGCAATCCCTGTTATGGCAATGGCATAATCACAGTTTATCGTTTGACATAACCCCACAGCCATTTGCATAGCTACTTCTTCACAAACAGCAGACTGTTCTTCGATAACTTGCGCATTCACTCCAAGCAAGCGAATCTTCAATTCATTGCTATATGCGATAATACCACCTTTGAAATAATTAGACGCTCCGGGTACAGCAGCTATCACTTCTGCGATTCTTCCTCCTGTACAACTTTCTGCAGTTCCTAAGGTTTTATTTGAATCATATAGAAATTGTTGTATTTCTCTACTGATTACTTTATTTTCAAAATTCATGATGATGATGTATTATTTTTATGCAGCTATATCTGTTTCAATCTCTTACTGTTCAGCTTAATCACTACTGAAAATACGGTCTACTTAAAAGTTACTTTGCTAAATGCTGGTTGATCGATACTGCAATAATCATGATCTAAATATTTATAATAGCCAGTAATTCCTATCATTGCAGCATTATCTGTGGTATAACTGAATTTAGGAATGTAAATAGTCCAACCATATTTATCTGCATGTTCATGGAACGCATTCCGCAAACCATTGTTGGCGGAAACACCACCAGCCACAGCAACATGCTTAATACCAGTCTGCTTGACTGCCATTCTTAATTTCTTCATAAGAATATCTACAATCGTAAATTCAAGACTCGCTGCAATATCTGTTTTATGCTTCTCTATGAAATCAGGATCATCAGCCATCCATTTTCGCAAACTGTATAAGAAGGAGGTCTTTAAGCCCGAAAAGCTGTAATCCATGCCTTCGATATGTGGTTCTGAAAATTGATAGGCATGAGGATTTCCCTGCCGTGCCAATTTGTCAATGATAGGTCCACCCGGATAACCAAGTCCCATCACCTTTGAACATTTATCTATCGCCTCGCCTGCTGCATCATCAATGGTTTGTCCCAATACCTGCATGTCATTATAGGCATTCACCTTCACTATTTGAGAGTTACCACCAGAGACGAGTAAACAGAGGAATGGGAACGGAGGCTGGTGGAAGTCCTCCTCATTTTCTTTGATGAAATGTGCCATGACATGCCCTTGAAGGTGATTGACATCAATCATAGGAATACCTAACGAACGGGCAAATCCTTTCGCAAAACTAACACCTACCAATAAGGAGCCCATCAATCCCGGACCTCGCGTAAATGCAACAGCATCCAACTGGTTCTTTGAGATGCCAGCTTTCTTTAAGGCTTGGTCTACTACTGGAACCACATTTTGTTGATGAGCGCGAGAAGCTAATTCTGGCACAACACCACCATAAGCTTCATGAATAGCCTGTGATGCGGTGACATTACTTAATAATATGTCGTTACGAAGTACAGCTGCAGAAGTATCGTCACAACTACTTTCTATACCTAATATATAAATATCTCTCATCCTTTATCAATTATCTATTTACCTTTCCAAAGTTATAACGCTCTCGGGGAGTGTGAATCTCAAAACGCAATCGGTTTTAAGCTTTTAATGTGTTAAGATTTCAACTCCATGCTCGGTCATAACAAACGTATGCTCCCATTGTGCACTGGGGAGTTCGTCTCCTGTTATCACTTCCCATCCAAACGGATCGTCTGCATCAATATATACTTTCCACGTTCCCATGTTAATCATCGGTTCTATGGTAAACACCATTCCCGGAACCAATAACATACCCGTTCCTTTATGACCGTAATGGTTCACATTGGGCTCTTCATGAAACTTCAAACCAACACCGTGTCCACACAAATCTCTCACTACACCGTAATGATATTTTTCTGCGTGCTTCTGAATAGCATGTCCTATATCCCCCACAAAAGAATAAGGTTTAGCAGCCTCTGCACCAATTTCCAAACATTCTTTGGTTACTCGTACCAACTGCTCTTTCTCTGGAGTGGTTTTTCCAATAATAAACATTCGGGAGGCATCAGCATAATATCCATCAACGATGGTTGTCATATCCACATTGATAATATCACCTTCTTTTAGCACATCAGACGTTTTTGGAATGCCATGGCACACCACTTCATTGATGCTTGTACAAACACTTTTAGGAAATCCTTCATAATTCAAACAAGCTGGAATGGCATTATGCTCTTTACAATAATTCATGCAAATATCGTCTATTTCCTGAGTATTCATACCTGCATGGATATGACAAGCCACTTCATCTAATACCCCAGTGTTCACCACCCCACTTTTGCGGATACCTTCTATCTGTTCTGGAGTTTTTATCAATTCACGAGTAGGAACTAACTTACCTTTGTTCTCCCAATACATCACTTGCTTATCGAGTTCTGTCAAAGGAACACCCGGTAAGCTATGCCATCTTTTTTTTCTCTTAAAATTCATATCTACTGATCAATTTGAGTAGTCTACAAAAGTACATCAATTTATAGATAATACAAAACATTATTCTATCTTTTTGGAAAGGTGCACAAAAAAGTGGTGTATATCTTCGGCTTTTTCATTGAAGAAAGGTGATGGGTTGTGAAACTGCCATCTTTGTTCTTTTCGTTTCACAACAATTACCCATCAATAAAAGCGCTACGTTTTCTTATTATTCTTGGTAAAGATATCCGTTGTTTTTGTCCTGTAAATTTACCAAAAAACGACCATTAAAAATCTTCAAAATAGAAAAATTTAATAGGCAAACGACCCACAAAAATGTACTGATTTTGTAAAAATAGACGTCTTTTCAAGTTAGAACATTGACTTAATGCGCCTGGAAACACTCTTTAGAGATGTTATTCACATGCTTCAGCAGCCTTAAAGCATGCAAATAGAAGGCTTAGAGTAATGCTTTAGCAGCCAAGAAAGGGTAAAAATAAGAAAGAAACGAGAAGAATTACGTGTAACGTGTTCAATAACAAAAGGTTATGAACATTGCTCATATTTAGCGTATTTGCGACCAACAATGACGTTGGTGGTTTTCACGAGAGTTATGAGAGGCTCTTTGTAAAGAAAATTCAGCATTTATTATCTTACAACATAGCGTATTCGTCATTTTACATACGCTGCTTATTTGGTGCTGTGCATTGTAAAAATATCTTTTTTATGTCAAAAAACCGTGATGTATATCAACAACATTCTATTGGCAAAGAAATCATTCCACCTGTGTCATCTCCTTGAGCACCCACTAATAATGTTTCAATGCACGGTCCATCTCTCGCTGGTCTTCTTTTTCTTTCAAGGTTTGGCGTTTGTCATACTCTTTCTTGCCTTTTGCCAAGACAATATCCACTTTTGCTCTACCTTTTTGGTCGATAAAGAGCAACACCGGAAGAATGGTGTTTCCGGGATTTTTGGCATCAATCTCCAAACGTCGTATTTCTCGTTTTGTCAATAACAGTTTGCGATCTCTCCGAGCTTCATGATTGGAAAACGAGCCATAAAAATAAGGACTTATATTCATGCCTTTAACCCAAATTTCACCATTATTGATATAGCAAAAGGCATCCACCAACGACGCTTTGCCTAAGCGGATGGATTTTATCTCCGTACCCGTGAGAACAATTCCTGCGGTATAGGTGTCTATAAAAAAATATTCAAAAGAAGCCCTTTTGTTCTTAATTTGGATGGGGCTTTTCTTTCGAAGTGCTTGTTCATCTTTATTCATCATCAAATAATTTTAGCAAACTTATCAATATGCTGATCTACATAGTTTGCAATCTCACTTGTCCAACGTTCTTCGTTTTCTACAAACGTATCATCATAATCGTCAAATTCAGGATACTTTTCAAACAATGCCATAAATTCATCTTCCGAACAATCGCACTCAATTTCCTCGCCATACTTACGGTATAGGTTATGACACTTTTTCATAATTCTAAATAAGTCTATCATTCCCCACGCTCTCACAGCCTTATCAAACGGATTATGAAAGATAAATGCACCATAACCATTATGGATTAACTGGATAAAGCCACCATCCATTACCTCCTTATGAAGAATGTCGTAAGCCAATAACGTAATTTGATCGGCGTTTAGCTGGCTCATCGTATCAGCCGTCAGCTCTCCACCAATGGCTTGATAAATAGCATCAATAAAGGTTTGGAGAAAAGCATCCATCCCTTGTTCAGCAGCTTTCTGCAAAGCGGTATCTCTAACTGTAACTTCTAACATATCTTTGTTTCTTCGTGCAAAGATATTTATTTTTTACTAATATTCTATCATTCCTTAGCGATATTTCAATTACTAACCAAGCCGACAAAACATTTCAGACAAAAACGCAGCAACAATCAATGAAACATAAATTATTAGTATTCTTTGCTTGTTGTATTCAAAAAAGAATTATATTTGCAGCGGTTAAAGAAAGAGAGATAAAATGCAACCATCAGAACAAACAATCAATCAAATTGAACGTACCATTCGTAAAATTGCACAGAAATTTTCCGAAGAGATAGAATCTGTGAACATCACAGACATACATCTAAGAGTAAGTCAAGACAGTGGTGAGCTAAGAGCTTATAATGACGATGATCAAGAAATTACGCGATGTGTTATTTCTGAATGGATTGATTACAAAGACGACGATTTTTATGATGTGGTGACAGATATCTTAAGAAAAAATCTTAAGAAACATAGCCACCTTGTTGACCAAATGAACATTCTAAAACCCTTCAGCTTTATTCTTGAAGATGAAGACGGTGAACATCTTGCAGAACTTTATGTGGCAGACGACGATACAGTGATTATTGGAAAAGATTTGATGAATAATTTGGAAGAGGACTTAGACTCCTTTTTAGATCACCTATTAAATGAAAATCTTTCATAAACGTCAAAAGAGCTTTTTTGAAGCTCTTTTGATGTTAGGCTGGTTCTATAAATTACCACCGCACATAGTCATTAAATGTTTATGAAATACGTTTTGTTATCTTTTGGCTTCTTTTTGGTTCAAAATGTAAGTTCATTATTCATCCTATCTACGGCTGTTACCACATATCTATATTTTGTCTTACCATCTGCATAAGGCAACTTATACATCATTTTATTCGTAATGGTAACAATCTTTGACGGGTCATCTAAGTCGACACGTTCGCCTTTATTAAAACGATATACCACATACTTCGTGGCAACATCATCCCAATCCTTTCCACGAGGTGGTGTCCAAAACAACAAGTAACCGCTACTGGTCCATACAGCTTTTACCTTTCGTGGCTTTTTAGGTCTCTTATCATCAATAAAAGGCATTTTGGGTTGCAGGGCAGGATATTTCCAGTAATAGTTTCGCAAAGTAGTGCCGTAGTTACCAATGTTATCAACCACCGCCTTTGCATACCACAGCACAGTGCCTTTTACATGATTCATCTCCTCATGGAGTTTGAACTTAGCAGGCATCTGGTGACTGTTAGGATTCTTAGGATCAGCAAATTTAACAGTTCTCTCAACATCCTCACCTATATAAAGAGGTCGGTTTCCTGCATACTTGTTCCACCATTTTATCAAAGTCTCATAATCAGCAGCCGAATGTCCTATTTGCCAATAGAGCTGTGGCACACAATAATCTACCCATCCATTGTTTACCCATAACAGCACATCGGCATAAAGGTCGTCATAGTTTTGCAACCCACGTGTATTGCTGCCTATTTTCGGATCAGACTTCTTATTACGATAGATACCAAAAGGCGAAACACCAAATTTGACCCATGGCTTTCGTTGATGTATTTTCTCTCCTAACTCTTTGATAAAAACATTTACGTTGTAACGACGCCAATCATCGATATTATTTATACCATTGTGATATTGCCTATACTCACGTCCGTCTTGAATAATCTCGCCTGGTGCAGGATAAGGATAAAAATAATCATCGATGTGAAAACCATCAATGTCGTATCGGCTCACAATATCATCTACTACTTGGTAGATATAAGCCCTATTGGCAGGATTACCAGGGTTAAGAATAAATTGTCCTCCGTAGGTAAATACGCTTCCTGGCTGCTTTATTGCAATGTGATTGCTGGCTAAAGCCGTTGTTCCTTTTGTCTTTGCTCGAAAAGGGTTAATCCATGCATGCAGCTCCATTCCTCTTTCATGGCACTGTTCTATCATCCATTGCAACGGATCCCACAATGGATAAGGGGCTTTTCCTTGAACACCTGTCAGGTATCTGCTCCATGGTTCATATCTACTTGGATAAAGAGCATCACATTCTGCCCTTACTTGAAAGATAATGGCATTAACACCGTCCTTCTGTAGTTCATCTAACTGATAACGAAGTGTCTGTTGCATTTGCTGGGTACCCATACCTTCAAACTGTCCATTGACACATTGAATCCATGCTCCCCTAAATTCATGTTTTTGAGCACTTCGTGCAAAAACAAAGACACTGAGTTCACAACATAAGAATAAGAATAATAACCTTATTGAGATTAAATATTTGTTCATCTTGCTATTTCTTTTCTGCAAAGATAAAACTTGTAATGCGAAAAACCAAAAATCCCTACATGTTGTTATATAAATTCATGTGTAGCCATGAATATTTAACGACTTAATTGGTTCAGTTTCACAAAGATTTTCTATCTTTGTAAAAAAGAATACGATGCTACACATCAAAGAAATAAAAAAGGATTCAAAAGATATAGAGCTCGTGAAAAGACTCTATGTAGAGGCATTTCCCAAAGTTGAACGCATGTCTTTTGACTCATTATTGCTATTGCAACGAAAAGCAGATGTCCGTTTTTTAGGCTTTTATGATAAAAATGACGAATTCAAGGGGCTCACATATACATATCATCATGACAATTTGAGTTGGTTGTTCTATTTTGCTGTAATGCCTAACGAAAGAGGAAAAGGGTATGGCACGAAGATTATCAAACATCTTTTAAGAATATATAAGAACGAACGTTTTATGATTGATATAGAGGATGTCGACCAACCCGCATCTAATACCGAGCAGCGAAAAAAGCGATACGAGTTTTACAAACGTATGGGCTTTATTGATTATGGGGTCAGAAAGGTTTGGCCTGGCATTACTTACAATATCATGTCGTGCGGAGGACCGGTCACCTTAGAGGATTACAATCGCGTCTATAATGAGTTTTGGGAAATCATCGAACCTTTAGAAGAATCAGAATAACGATTGAAGAACATCATTGTATATGACAAACAATGGTTGCAAAAGAGATTCATTGTCTAATTGCATTCATACTTTCGTTTGCTGACAAGTAGAGAGGAAATCAGATAACAATCCATGCTATCGGTCAGATGATGTGAAATAGATGCAAAAAACATCCACACTATTTGCAGTTGAGCCAAAGAAGAAGCCACGAACGATGCGTTACAATAATAGTAACAAGGTTCGTGGCTTGGTGAAAAAGAAAAATTATTCTCCCCTCTCAAACAATTTGCAAACTCATTATTTCATAGATTTTCTATAATATTTTAAATCGTATAGTTCCTACTATGTTAAGAGGTCTCAATTGCGAAATAGATGAATATATATCAAGACCACTATAGTTAACCCTTGTGTACTGACTCTGATTGAAAAGATTATTGGCTTGTAAGTCTAATTCTATATGCTTCAATTTGTATTTAAACAACATATCTCCAAACCATGTGTGCCTGTTCTTTTCGGTCAAATTGTTGTAATTACCTTCTATTGTAGTAGTAAACGTAAATTGCTTAGTAACAAAGACATTAAACTTGATACGCTGAGTTGCAGTTCGAACAGTCTGTGAAGAATAATTATTTATAGCATCTATGGATGACACATTCCATGCATATCCGCTGGTAATAACAATATTAAGCCATGCAAGAGGAGTGATAGTACCACCGCCTCCAATACTGATTGTTCGAGAATGGAAAGGATAAAGATTCTGAGCAATGAGACGTTCACTTTTACTACAGTTATAGCCTCCAAAAGCACGAATGGTTGATTGTAACCAATCAAAACCTTTGCTGCCATCAAAGCCGAAAGCATAATTATCTGTATATGTTTTTTTATCAATAGCATGTACAACACAGGTTGCACCTCGATACTCATAACCATAAATTTGATTGTCACGAGTGTGCCCGTAGCTACCATTTATACGGAAAAAGGTAGCTGTAAGAGCACTGCGATACCCAACTGATACACTCGTTGCGAAGCGACTGGTCTCCGATAAATGTTCAACATACGACCGCTGAAATGTGCGGTAGTTGTTCATTATATAACCACTATAAATACTTCCAGGATCTCCGACATTCTTATAGTAAGTTGCATTGATGTTACCACTCCAATCACGCCACTCATAATTTACAGTAAACGATGGTGTCACAAGTAAGCGAGTATATTTATTCTTGTTCTTAGTGATATGATCATCAAGAGTTTGTGTGTATAAGTTTAGGGGACAGGTAAAAGAGAGGCGCCAGCCAGCTTGTTCGAATTTGTATTGTTGATTTAGCGATAATTCATAAGTGTTATACCATAAATCATTCAATATCGACTGTGATGTATGATTTTGACTACTATTTGCCGTCAAATTAATAAAGCCGCTTAAATCGGTCTTTATGCCATGCAAGCTGGCATTGGCTAAAATTCCATAGTCCAGAGAGAACGATCTTAAGTGAAAGGTAAAGTTAGTATGGAAGTCACCAGCTATGTTGCGTGACTTCAATTCTTGATTATAATGGACTGATGTTTGTGACAAAAGCGAATCCACACCAACCATCAAAGTGTTAGGACGCTGGGCATAACCAACAGAGAAATGCAAGTCAAGTGTACGTTTACCATAATTCTGAATGAGATTCATTGTGTTACTGACTGTTAGCGAAGGGCGATGGAAATATTGATAAACCCGATTGTCTCCATAGTTGATGGGGACAGCTCCTGTTAGGTCAGAGGTAAGTTGGCTCTGTACGTTATCATTATTCCATTCTCCATCTAACTTCAGTACATTGGCTATAAAACCATTTTCACCATTGCGATTGTATCTTAAATTTGTACTAAGATTATTCATGTGTGTTATAAATATAAGCGACTCGCTGCTCAATAGTCGTTGATTAGAACTATAAAATCGGTCGGCTTCTGAGATTCCTTCTTGTCGTATAGATGCATGGAGATATGACATATTCAAAGTTAGTTCAGATTGTTTGCCTATTTTCTCCAAGTGGTTCATTGATACAATGTGTGACTGATTGTCAAAAGTCCGTTTCTGTGGTAATCCACTGCCAGATGGCGTAACAACTCCCAGTGGGACAAAAGCAACAAGCCCCACATCATTGATACCAGAATAATGTGAAGTTAATTCTTGGGAAACATCATCACCGATATTGTTGCTTTTATAGAGAGTTATATTCTGCCTACGTTTTGCAAAGTACATACCTACAACCTCTGCCGTCCACAATGGATTTCTGCCAATAGGATTTTGTCCATCAGATAGGGAACGCATTCCGAATCCCCATCCACCAGATTGTTGACCACCACCACCGAGCATTGTGTTTACTGCTACTGTACCTTTAGCAGCATTTTTTAATTTCAGATTTATAGCAACATCATCGGTTGGTGTTCGTCCCTGTAGGGCTTTCACTGGTTGATGGTTCTCAAGCACTTGAACCGAACCAACATCTTGTGCATTGATATTTCCTGTTGCAAGACCATAGCGACCTTGCAACAAATCCATGTCTTCAACATAAAACTTTGAGATACTTTTCCCATTGAATTTTATACTACCATTATCTGATACTTCTATACCAGGCATACGCTTTAAAACATCACCTATAGTGCGATCGCCTTGCTGTTGATATGCACCAACAGAATAGTTAAGAGTATCACCGTTTTGTCGTATCTTCTTAGCATGAACTTCAACTCCCTTAAGTTGTAGAACCTTTTCGTTGACTCGAAAGTTTAATCGTTGTGAACGGTTAGCAACAATTTTAACTTGCTGCCCTATAGACATACCAGCTGCGGTAATTGTTAAGCTATCGGATTGTGAATTTACCTCCAAACGATAGTCACCCTTACTGTCTGTCTCTGCAAATGCCAGTACGCTACTATTCCCTTTTGACGTTACAGTAACAATGGCATCTCCTGACTTGCCCTGTGCATCTATCACACTGCCTTCAATGACTGTTTGAGCTTGTATCTTTAAGCAAAAGATAATCAGTAGACAGAATATGGTTGTAGTTTTCATCTATTCTTTCTCTAATGGCTCGTAAGGGTGTGGCTTTGATTTTAGTTGTCCCGTTTGATAGTCGCGAGCTCCAGCTGTTTTAAGGTGATCTCGATTTGCGGCTACTTGTAATTTATAGATATGTTCACGTGTATCCTTAACAAATCCTTTATATTCACTTTTAACAATTGGGAATTTGCCAGATTTTATTTCAACAGCTTCCCATGTGTAGAGATGATCTTTATCATATATCTTTAATATTAGTCCAGGTAATCCACCAAATATCCATGGACCGAGGCGTGTCGGAATTTTGGTAGTAAACCAAGCTTCAAAAGTTCTACCTCTCCATTGGCAAGTTGCTTTTTGACAATCATACCCCAGTATTGATAGCTGCTCATCAGAAAGCGTCCAATGTTGTTGATACATCGGTTCAGTATAGAAAGCATTATAGCGTTCCATAGCCCATGGCATCGTAGCATAGCAAGTGTATATGCCATTATCAGAGTATATATCAGTAAATTGATACTCGCTCCAATACTGGCAGTTCCTTCCACCGGAAAAGAATATTCTCGGTATACTAGTAGCATTTGGATTTCGCTTAATAAAATCATCATGTAAGGAATCGTTTAATTCTAAAAAACGGCTATAAAGCTTACTCAAACCTTTTCCTATTAGAAGCACTTGGGAGTCTATATAAGTACGTTCATCTCTAATATCATTAGCATTTAGAGCATATATAACTTTAATTGAGGCCTGCCCAATCACTAAACATTTTCCTATACCTTTTGTGTTAGGACGCATTACACGCCCTTGCTTTTCTTGCGCATGTAATGTAAATGAAAAACAAATAAAGAAAATAATGATACTTCTCATATGTAATCTTTTTGTTTATTATATAAGCCATAACTAAATAATAATCAGAATGATTTCTCACTAAGATTTTAGTCAGTTATAATCCTTTATTTAATATCTGTTGATTATAATCAATCTTCCATTAACTTACGATAGCGTCCCTTTTTAATATCTTCGTTGCCTAATCGGCGCGCTTTATTGATTTCATATTCAGAGTAAGTACCTTCAAAATAGAATACTTCGCCATTGCCCTCGAATGCCAAGATATGCGTACAAATACGGTCTAAGAACCATCGGTCGTGACTGATGACAACCGCACAACCAGCAAACGACTCCAGTCCTTCTTCCAACGCTCTCAGGGTATTCACATCAATATCGTTGGTAGGTTCGTCCAACAACAAAACGTTACCCTCTTGTTTTAACGCCAATGCCAACTGTAAACGATTTCGTTCTCCGCCAGAAAGCACTTCGCACTTTTTGTTTTGGTCAGTACCAGAAAAGTTAAATCGCGACAAATAAGCACGTGCATTGACATCACGACCGCCCATTCTTATATTTTCATTGCCTTGCGAAACAACTTCATAAACTGTTTGCTGGGGGGCTATATCTTTATGTTGCTGGTCTACGTATGCCAGCTTTACCGTTTCACCTACTTCAAAAGTACCCGCATCAGGCTGTTCGAGCCCCATAATCAAACGGAAAAGTGTGGTTTTACCTGCACCATTGGGACCTATCACACCTACAATGCCATTTGGAGGTAACATAAAATTGAGATCTGTAAACAACACTTTTTCACCAAAAGCTTTTTTCACGTGTTGTGCTTCAATCACTTTATTACCCAAGCGTGGTCCGTTAGGAATGAAGATTTCTAATTTATCCTCTCTCGTTTTCTGCTCTTCATTCAGCATCTGCTCATACGAGTTTAGACGAGCCTTTCCCTTTGCTTGTCGAGCCTTAGGTGCCATACGCACCCACTCTAATTCACGCTCTAATGTCTTGCGACGCTTAGATGCGGTCTTTTCCTCTTGATCCATGCGCTTGGTCTTCTGCTCCAACCACGAAGTATAATTACCTTTCCATGGAATACCTTCACCACGGTCTAACTCCAAAATCCACTCACTAACATCGTCTAAGAAATATCGGTCGTGCGTTACCGCAATAACCGTTCCCTCATACTGCTGTAAATGCTGCTCCAACCAGTCGATACTTTCTGCATCAAGATGGTTGGTTGGCTCGTCTAATAACAACACATCGGGCTTTTGTAAGAGCAAACGACACAGTGCCACACGTCGTCGTTCACCTCCCGAAAGATTTGTTACTGGCAGATGACCAGCAGGACATCGCAAGGCAGCCATCGCACGTTCTAACTTAGAGTCCATGTTCCATGCGTCGGTAGCATCGATGATGTCTTGCACTTCTGCTTGTCGCTGCATCAGTTTGTCCATTTTGTCAGGATCGCCATAATATTCTTCCAGTCCGAACTTGACATTTATTTCGTCATATTCTTTCAATGCGTCATAGACTTTATGCACCCCCTCTTGGACATTTTCCTTCACGGTTTTAGTTTCGTCCAATGGTGGGTCTTGTGGCAAATATCCTACACTATAGCCAGGACTCCACACCACATCGCCTTGGGTTGGCTGCTCTATACCGGCAATAATCTTCATCAAAGTTGATTTACCAGCACCATTCAATCCTATAATACCAATTTTTGCACCATAAAAGAAAGACAAATAAATGTCTTTGAGAATTTGTTTTTGGTTTTGGGGGATAATCTTTGATACTCCCACCATGGAGAAGATTATTTTCTTGTCGTCTACAGTTGCCATATAAGTTTTTGAGTTTATGAGTTAATGAGTTATTAAGTTGAGTTGTTGAGTTACTAAGTTATTGAGTTATTAAGTTCTTAAGTTGATGAGTTGTTGGTTGTGATTTCAAATTTCAAGAGCAATTTCATCAAGAAAGCCGTCATTCTTTTGAATTATATTTCTCGTAATCGAGCGATATATTTTCCTAAAATATCAAACTCTAAATTGACGATAGACCCTACCTTGATATCACAAAAGTTGGTATGCTCCTTCGTATAAGGAATAATCGCTACGGTAAAACGATTGTCTGTTGGTTCGCAAACCGTCAACGAAACACCATTTACCGTTACGCTTCCTTTATCAACTGTGATATATCCTCGTTTCGCCATTTCTCTGCTATAAGGATACTCAAAAGTGAAATAAGTAGAACCGTCAGCATCTTGCATCTTCACGCAAGTGGCTGTTTGGTCTACGTGTCCTTGAACAATATGCCCGTCCAGCCTGCCATTCATCAGCATTGAGCGTTCTACATTCACCTTGTCTCCAATGGTTATCAATCTCAAGTTAGACCGTTCCAACGTCTCCTTCATCGCTGTTACCGTGTATGTATCATCGTGAAGACGCACAACGGTTAAGCATACACCATTGTGGCTAATACTTTGGTCAATCTTCAATTCGTCAACAAACGAACATTTCAATGTAAAATCAATGTTTTCTTGATCATGGCTAATCGCAACAACGGTCGCCATCTCTTCTACAATTCCAGAGAACATAAACAAAGTTTTTAATTGGGTTCTATAAATTATCCTTGTCAAGTTTTGAACTTATGTCACACGAAGTAGGCTGTACCTCAACGCAGAAAGCAAACTTTCTCCACATTCGGCTTGCACTACCTTGTGTGGTCAATCTGTATGCGAGTAAGGTTGTGTAGCTACTACACTCCCAATGACACTAACGCATTGAACCATAAAGGTACGAAACGTTGGCAAGACGTAACCCATAATATATTTAGTTGTGGTGGTAATTTATAAAACCCACCTTATATTTATAAAGGCAGGAAACTCGCCTGCCTTTATGTATGAAAAAGGGGTTGCTCGATGATGTGATGAAACTCCGAACTATATAAGATTTGAGAGCTCTCCGTCTTTGTAATCCACCGGCTTTACAGCTTAGTCCTAAAAGGATTTATGTGGCCCGCCATTAACAAAAGAAGTCTTCTCGGTTTCATGTTTTTATTGATGAGTATCCCGATCAAATCGACACAACCCCATGTTGTACTCTTTCTAAATGCAAAGATACAAATTTAGAATGAAACCTACAAGCCTTGTCACCTTTTTACATCCTTATAATAATGTTTTTTAATTATTGCTGTCCGCTGAAACTTCATTTACCCCAACCGTTACAAATAATCATGGGGTTTTGGTTTGTTTTGTAACCTTACTACGATTGTACGCTTTATATGAAGTTTCTTTTCGTTAGATTAAATGTCTGTCTTTGTATTCCTTTGATTCCACTTCGCAATGAACACCTTTGGTTTTTGGTTATATAACTCCCGCTATTAGTGCTTACTCGGGATTTTCACCAATTAGACAATGTTCATGCTGAAGATACAAAAAAAGTCCGCAATACCTGTCATTGGTATCACGGACTTTTGATGATTGTTATACTCATCTGTCAGCTCTGAATGGGTTGCGATTTAGCGCACTTGGAGCGTGTAATCCTCAACTTCGCCATTGTTGAATCCTCCACAAGGATCTTGATAGCCGTCAGGACTGGCAACAATTCGGATGCGATAGTTACCTTTTTGAATCGTTGTGGGTACATAGATATAGCCAGAGAACCCGTAATAAGAGTAGCGCTCAACTTTCTTTTCGTTTGGTGAGAAGACTCCATCGTTGTTGAAATCGACATAGACACGCCAATACATCTTGCTTCTGGAAGAAGATTTGAAGCCTGGAGTGAGCACATACTTAAAGGACTGACCAAGACTTGCGTATGCAATATACGAAGTAAAATCTGAGTATGAACTTCCGCCTGACACCTTCGTCATAGTGCTAAGACTGATTTGGCTGATATAAGCTGATGAGAAGTTGACAGCTCCAACAGTACAGTATGTGTTTGGATTAGGTGTCGGGTCAGGTTCAGGATCGGGATCAGGGGTTGGGTCTGGCGTAGGATTGGGATCTGGATTTGGCTTAGGATCAGGCTCAGGTGGAGCTGGTTTCGTGATGACAGCCGTATAATCTTCAACCTCCCCATAAGTAAAGTGCTCGTCAGGTTTAGGATAACTGCCCCATTTTGCACTGACCCGCACACGCGTTTCGCCATTCACAGCGTTGGAGGGAACCTTGAACATACGGTAGAAATAGTTGTCCGAATTCATGTATTGAGCCAACACGCGCTCGTTGTCCTCAAATTTTTTGTTGCCGTTAAAGTCCACCCAAACACACCAGTACATGGGATAAACACCGTTAGGGAATCGCGGCATGAGTGTAATGTAGTTGCTGCTGCCAGCCTCAAGCTCCACTTTCTTGTTCTGGAAGAACGTGTAGGACGAGGCTCCACTATAGTTTTTCATGTCGCCTATGCTTACATAATAAATATAAGTGGAGTTGAAATAATCCGAATAGGAGGATGCGTAGCTATCTGTCGGGGTTGGATCAGGAGTTGGATCAGGGGTTGGGTCAGGGTCATTGCCGTCGTTATAACCTGGAGGAGCAAAGTTTACCACGATGGTTTGCCAGTAATTGAAACCTCCAGAGCCACCACCGATGCCCAAACCACTTGGGTCGAGTGCATTAAGCAAGAAATAGCCATCAGAATATCCGCCCCATCCCCAATTGATGTGGAAGTATCCGTTAGAGCTGTAACCATCACAAACAAAGGAATGGCCACCACCGTTACCACTCCCTGCATACTGCACGGGTCTACGGTTGTCAAGCTCGTTGCGCACGATGCTCTCCCACTGAGTAGTGGAATAGTCTGATCGTTCCAAGCTCGTTACAGCATCAGGATAAGAATAGTAGGTCTTCAACATCTTCGGAACGTACTGCTGATAGGTGCCGCTACCAGAGGGCGAGAAGCCCATGTCCAAGCCCACAGCCACACCGTAGCAAAGGCTTGCTACATCGTTATTGGATTCGCGGAGCACAGAATACGGCATGTTCTTCCAATTCAAATCGTAGTTATAATTGAAAGACAGCGTGCCATAACTGGAGTTGTAAGAGTGATAGCCCTTTCCTCGAGCAGGATACTCGTAGAAACGCATGATTTGGGAGGTTGCCGTAGCGACACAACCCACAGGACAATTATACGGGCAGTAAGCGTTGTAATAAGGAGCTTGGTTCCAATGAATGTTGGCTAACAACGGACTTACTGATGTCTGTGCGTTCATCTCCTGGTTAGTTCCTGCGATGGCTGTCTGCCGCATTTGTTTGATGCGATTGTCAATCTTTACGTTTTCATAGGCAAAGCGAATCTCTTTAGAATATCCGTCAAGCAGCTCGCGCATATTCACAGGTATTTTGTTAGGGTCGAACTTGCCATTGGTGGAATAGCCCAAAATGGGATAAGTACCCTTGGAGGCAGAAACGACAACAAAGCCATCATCGCCACAATTGATAATGTAATAGGTAGAGCGTTGTGCGTTGGAAGCACGGGTGCGCGGCATTCCGTCTGTATACACCACTTTTAATTCAGGTATACCACTTGCCCTGGTCTTCACTTGAACCACATCACTGTTTTGATCAAGGAAGTTTCCTGCGATTTCCAAAGCTTCTTTTTCTTCCACGAAATTACTTTCGTTATTGCTTGTCATGATGGATTGAAATTCATCTGTCTGGCATCCAAAAAGAGTCAACAAGCCAACGAAGAAGAATCCATACAATAATTTAAAGAAACGTTTCATCAGCGTATAGGTTTTAATGATGTGTTGAATATGATAATAATAAAGGTAATAGAAATTATAGGAGAGTGCGAATTTTTATCTGATTCGCACTTTCCGTCTATAGTGTATAATAGTCCTTGGCGGAGAAGTAGATTTCCCCGCCAAGAAAAAAGATTATTCTGTAGCGTAGCTTACATCAAAGACGATGGATCCATGGAAGTCCACTGCTATCTTGCGGCGTGTTTGCATGCCGAACTGATAGTCTTTTGCATCGAAAATCAAGTCTTTCAACGTCTTGGTTATAGTCACCGTACCAAGATCATCACCCTTGGTAGTTCCTGCAGCGACTGTGTTACCCAGCGTAACGGTGATTTCCACCTTCTGATTGAGGAATGCTTCCATGTCCATACCGTTTCTATTCAGCGTAATTGTTGCAGTAGGTGCATCAATTTGGGTGTAAATGTTCCGACCATTCATCTTGTAAGCGTCTGAATAAGGAGCTTTGAACAAGGATATCGTTTGACCATTTGGCAATTTCATCGTTGCATTACCCCAAACGTAAAGATCGGGTTTGCTGGCAGCGGCAGCCTCCAATGCGGAAGGTGTCAGTTTGAAGGAAATACGGTTGCACTCGGGTACAAACACAGAAGAAATAATTGGGAATCGATCGGTAGTAAGCACCTGTGCCACAGAGTTGTCATCTACATAGCGGAGCGTGTAAGAGATTGGTTCTGCTGTAGAAATAGGCATGGGCTCTGCAAGACTCTTGCGGAAGCCTTCCCAGCCACCGTCTGCGAGGCGTCCGTGTTGTTCAGCCTTGCCACCAATGCAAAGCAGGTGGAGTGCAGACTCATCGAGAACTTTCTTATATTGTGTCTGCAAGTTCACACTAAGATTGCCCCAGTTGGGAAGCAATAAGCCAATGGCGGCAGTCACCTCGTCATAGGTATAGTTACTTGAAACTAACATGTAGGCGATACGACCATAATACACGTCACTGACATAAACTGGAATAGTACCATCAAAATTCTTTGCTACCTCAGGTGCATTGGCAAGTATACATCCTGTTGGTGTATCCATTGAAACGCTATAAACTTTTTGGATGAACTTCAACAGCACATGTGTCTTGTTGCGTTGCCATGAGTTGCTCAAGTCCCATGTAAGCTTTGCAGAGGTACCAATGGAGCCTGAGAGCTGTACAGAACCAGACCTATCGAGTGTCACTTGGTGATACTCGTACTCGGTCATGGCACCTGCATCCTGTGCACCAAAAGAGAGCCAATCTTTGAGAACATCCTGATAAGAGCTCCATGTTGGATCATTAAGTGGTCTGGAACTCAAAGAGCCTGGATCTCTTGGCACAAGTGTGTTGGAGATGACAATAGGATTGAGCTTCTGTCCTTTAACTGGCTTGTACTCGCCACTTGTAACACTTCCACCAACAAACACATGTCCAGGATAGATGGATGTCTGTGCTGGATTGAAGATCATAAACTCGTTGTAAGCCGTACCTGACTGATGATAGGTAGTGCGAGTGATTTTCACGCCAGGAACACCATTAACGAAGTCATAAGAAGAAGTTTCGGTGCCTGGAGTTGGAGCGGGGGGAACATTCGGGGTTGGCGCACCGCTACGCGCCATACCGACGCCAAGCGAGTAATTGGCAAATGAGAACGACTCATTAGGAACTGGGTTGGTGGTCTCATCGTCGACCAACGGATCCTCACTCGAACAAGCACAAAGAGCCAAAACGGCTACCATCGGAAGCCAGATCTTGGGCGCATGCAGCTTAAAATTTTTCATAATAGACTGATTTTAAATAATTTGTTAATAAAAAAAACAATAAAGTCTTAAAAAAACAGCAACAGTATTCTTGTTTCTTTTTTGTTATGTAGATTAGTAGTTATTATCATTATTTTGCTTATCGTCAACCTTCATGCCTGCAGAGATTATCTTTGAGTTGTCCAGCTAACCAAGAGAGTACAGAATGTCTCCAATTGTTCACACGCTTTCATCTCATCAAGAGAAGATACGTTTCAGATATTCAAGGGAGACAGGCTCGAATCTCAAGTCCACTTCTACTTCGTTGGAGATTTTCATCAACAAGAAAGAGAACGCTCCCATATAGTATCAGGTCACGTTGTCCACCTAAGGACTGTGGGAATTGATAATACATAGTTCATTTCTTCATGATTATTGTCTTAACTTCGAAACACTACTATGGTTATGATTCCGCAGCAAAGTTAATAAATATCTATAAAACCATAAAGAAATAATGAGATTTTTTATGAAAAAATATAAAAAACAGCATTTAACTTAAGAATAGTTATAAAACAAATGTATTTATTTGAGAGTTGTACCCTCAGATATCTTTCTGTGGTGTTGGCTCTAAATTGAGCCATATAGTTCACAAAAATGCGCATTTTACCACTCATTTGTTTGTCTTTTATTTACGTATTGACACAATTATTCCATAGAGACGAGCCATTCGGTTGGAACTTATTGGTTTGCACATATCATGATGGTGGCGGTGTCCCTTTTCGCAGATCATTGGACTCATCCCACATTCAAAAGCACCTCTATAGAAATCAAAGCCCTCCTTCACCGATGTATGAAACTTTTTTGCTACTTTTGTCGTCAAAGAAACGTATGGCAACCCATCATCATACAAATAACAGTTACGAATAACAACTCATCTAAAAAATCTACTATATGAACAAGATTTTTCAAATCAGCCTTTGTGGCATGGCTTTTCTTCTAAGTACATCTACGGTACAGTCTAAAGAGTGGTCGCTGAAAGACTGCATTCATTATGCGCTAACCCATAACATTTCGTTGCAAAAGAAGACACTACAACATTTGAGTGCGCAAGAGGACACGAAACAAAGTCAAGCTGCCCTATTGCCGTCATTAGCGGTAAGCTCCTCCCAAAATTTAACATACCGCCCCTGGCCGCAAACAGGAATTTCCACAGGGGGCTATATGCAGGCATCGGTAGATAAGGTGTACTATAATGGTTCGTATAGCATTAACAGCAATTGGACGGTATGGAATGGTGGAAAAAACAGACATACGATAAAGCTCAACAAACTTCTTGAGCAACAAACGGCATTGGATTCGGCAGAGATGGCTAACAAACTGATTGAGCAAATTGCACAACTATACGTTCAAATTCTTTATTCCAAAGAAGCGGTAGCTGTAAATCAATCGATTTTAGAGACCAGCAAACAGAACGAAACACGAGGCGAAGAGTTTTTAAAAGTTCAAAAGATGAGTCGTGCGGATATGGCACAGTTGACCGCTCAACGAGCTGCAGATGAATATAATGTAATAGAAGCAGAAAACAACTTGCGCAACTATAAGCGACAGTTGAAGGAACTTCTACAAATTATTGACACAGAAGAGTTTGATGTGTTGCCTACGCACCAAATAGAGACCGTTGAAAATCAAGCGATACCCAGTGTATCTGAGATTTATACAACTGCCCTCAACAACCGACCCGAAATAAGAAATGCAGCATTGGGCATCGAAAGTAGTAACCTTAGTGTGCGTATTGCCAAAGCTGGGAAATTACCCACATTGGGAGTAAGTGCAGGTGTAGGAACGAGTACCACCTCCATGAGTAACTATGAATGGGGCAAACAAATAAAGAATAACTTTGACATTGGAGCTGGTATTTCCATTAACATCCCCTTGTTTGACAATCGACAAACCAAAACAGCTGTCAACAAAGCGCTTTTACAAAAGCAGAGTTATATGTTGGATCTCAAAGACAAACAAACCAAACTCTACTCCACTATCGAGGATTATTGGCTACAAGCCACCAACAACCAACACAGATTGCGAGCTGCCATGATAAGCACCAAGAGTGCTGAAGAAAGCTACCAGCTGCTCAAAGCGAAGTTTGACGAGAACCTTATCAATATTGTAGAACTGATGAAAGGGAAAGATCAGCTGATGAATGCTCAACAAAACGAGCTTCAAGCCAAATATCTTACCCTGCTCAACATCCACCTATTAAAGTTCTACCAACAAGGAGTCATGGAATAAAATAAAGCAAAGGTGGCTTCTATCTATTATTGCTCACAGATAGAAGCCACCACTTTCCAAAACTTTTATTACTTGCTATCTGGCGGTAACATCAACTCTTGCGAAGACGAAACGAACGTTGTCGCACCATGCTCCAGCAGAAATTCCTTGTCACGAAATCCCCATAACACACTGATACACGGCATACCGCTGTTACGAGCCGTTGCAATGTCTACGTCACTGTCACCAATATAGACGGCATCTGTTTTATCTACCCCTAATTGTCGCAACGCTTCCATTACCGTATCAGGCGCAGGTTTGCGGTGAATATCCTCTCGTTCACCAATGGCTACGCTCACATAATCGCTAAAGAAATGTTGGCAAAGTTCGCGAGTAGCGTCATAGAACTTATTACTGACCACTGCCAACTTTTTCCCATGTTCGTGCAAATTTTTCAATAAGTCCATCACACCCGGATAAGGGCGCGTATTATCTAAGTTGTGAACCATATAATGCTGGCGGAAATCCTGATAAGTTTCCTCAAATTCAGGATGTTCAAGACCGCCCGGAATGGCACGCTCCATGAGCTTTTTTACACCATTTCCCACAAAATGCCTTACCTCTTCTATTGTTCGTTCGGGCATTTGGTGTTTCTTCAGTGCATAATTACAGCTAACAGCTAAATCTTGGAGACTGTCTAAAAGTGTGCCGTCCAAATCAAAAATATACGTACTATACTCCATATTATCACGTGCATCAATCGCACATCATTAAAAAATTAATTCTTAACTTAAACGATAAAAGAAATCGCTGCTCTCATCAACATCCTTGTCATGTAACAGGAGTGATGCAAGCAAAACAATCTGACACATCAGCATTGCTTTAATGACTGCAAAGGTACAAATTGTATTATGGATTTCCAAATCATCTTCCGTCTTTCGTGACATAGTTCCACATTCGCTCAACATCGCTTCTGAAGTTCAGCAATTAACTGTCAATAAATTTAACAAAACACCTCTCATAACTTTCATATTTTCAACAAAAAGAAAGTTGGTTGAAAATATTCGAGTATTTGCGACTTTTTATATCTCTTTGAATAATACGGACTTATAAAAATTCACCACTAATAAGCCCATTGTTTTACCTGAATTTTCCACTAAAAGCAATGATTTATGTGGCTTGGAAGCACCATCTAAGCCCGTTATTCCATTATAATAGTGCGACTATTATCACCATCTAACGGAGTTAACTCAATGGGATAACACCCAAATCTACTTATTTTCACGATGAAAACTGCCAAAACTGCATGAAAGAAAGCCATATTTTGCGCTAAAATGCAAATTTAGAAACGCTCATTTTTGGTAATTAAAATTTACAAACTGCTGTATCACATAAAGGGAAAAATCTATTTGTCAATTCACAATTTCTTGCCATGAGAGAACATGCTGATGATGAGAAATTATAAAATTAATAAGGTTTTATTTTGCCCAATGTATAACTTCTACTACCTTTGCAGCCGTTAAAAACATTTGATAATGGATCAACAACATAAAAATAGATATTTAATAGCGGCTGCCACTTGCTTATTTTTAGTCTTTGGCTTGATGTACTATTACTTTTTTTCCGCATTCTCAAACTCAGAAACCACTCATTATATCTACATTGATGCCGATGACAATGCAGACTCTGTTGTCGCTAAATTAACACCCATCGCCAGACAACACAGTCTTCATGGATTTACCACACTGATGCGCCATAGTCAGTATGCCGACCATATACGAACGGGAAGATATGCCATCAAGCCCTCACAGGGTGCATTCACCGTTTTAAGGCACATAAAAAATGGCATCCAAGACCCCATCAACCTCACGATACCCTCTGTTAGAACCATGGATCGGCTGTCAGAAGAATTGGGCAAACGGTTAATGCTTGACAGTACCGACATCGCCAAAGCTTTGACAAGTCAGGAAATCTGCAAGAAATATGGCTATGATACAACGACCATTGCTTGTATGTTCATTCCCGATACCTATGAAATTTATTGGAATATATCCATAGACCAACTGTTGGACAGGGTAAAAAAAGAAAGCAATCGTTTTTGGAATAGCAAGCGCACGGCACAAGCACAAGCACTGAAACTATCCAAAAATGAAGTCATCACATTGGCAAGTATCATTGACGAAGAGACCGCTAACAATGCAGAAAAGCCAATGATTGCAGGAATGTATTACAATCGTCTGATGCTTAGAGATAGCAAATATCCAAATGGAATGCCACTTCAAGCAGACCCCACCATAAAATTTGCATGGAAAGATTTTGATTTGCGACGCATTTATCAAAAACTTCTAAACATCAAGAGTCCGTATAACACATACAAGAATACTGGTTTGCCACCAGGTCCTATCCGTATAGCCTCCATTGCTGGCATCGATGCTGTATTAAATATGGTGCACCACGACTCTCTGTACATGTGTGCCAAAGAGGACTTTAGCGGTACGCATAACTTTGCGAAAACTTACCAAGAACACTTGGGAAACGCAAATAAATACACCGCAGCACTCAACAAAAGAGGAATCCAATAAGATATTTTGCAAAGATGATTCATGAAAAGGCAATTACCTATCATTGAATGATCAAAAACTTTGAATTAAAAAATGCCCATTTCTTCACAGAGATGGGCATTTATTTTCAATAGGTATTAGTTTTCTTTAAGGTAAAAGATTGTATTCAGGATAACACTGCAAATATAGAGAATTAAAATGAATCAAACAAATTTATTTCCATATTAAATAATATAATTCTATCTTTTGCACAAAAAACTATGGCTGGTAGAATGGATAATCTTTAGTTTTTATTATCTTTGCACATATTATATTAATGACATAAAGCTTAGCCACGGCTTCTATTAGCCGTGGCTTATCCCAAAAGTAGTTGAATATGACAGTACAAGAGGACAATCACACAGAAGAGAAAAAAAGCCTGAGTTTTGTAGAGCAACTCGTTGAGGAAGACCTTGCGAAAGGCAAGAATGGTGGAAGGATTCAGACACGTTTCCCTCCAGAGCCCAATGGCTACTTACATATAGGACATGCCAAGGCTATTTGTATGGATTTTGGCATCGCAGAAAAATACCACGGTATATGTAATTTACGCTTTGACGATACGAACCCAAGCAAAGAAAACAACGAATATGTCGAAAATATTCTCAACGACATTTCATGGTTAGGGTTTAAGTGGGAAAATATTTATTACGCTTCAGACTATTTTGAAAAGCTGTGGGATTTTGCGGTTTGGATGATTCGAGAAGGACATGCCTACATTGACGAGCAAACCGCAGAACAGATTGCAGAACAAAAAGGTACACCTACAACTCCGGGTGTGGCTTCTCCTTATAGAGATCGTCCGATAGAAGAGTCATTGAAGCTCTTTGAACAGATGAACACACCAGAAGCCGTTGAGGGTAGTATGGTGCTCCGTGCAAAATTGGATATGGCAAATTCCAACATGCACTTCCGCGATCCTATCATCTATCGCATTATCCACATTCCTCACCACCGTACAGGAACTAAATGGCATGCCTATCCTATGTACGACTTTGCCCATGGACAAAGCGATTACTTTGAGGGTGTAACTCATTCTATCTGTACACTCGAGTTCGTTCCACACAGACCGCTCTATGATCATCTTATTGATTTTTTGAAGGAGATGGACGGAACAAGTGACGTCATGGACGACAACCGCCCACGACAAATAGAGTTCAACCGACTGAACTTAACCTACACAGTGATGAGTAAACGCAAACTCCATGCACTCGTAGAAGAGCATGCTGTTTCGGGATGGGACGACCCTCGCATGCCGACACTGTGTGGAATGAGACGTCGTGGTTATTCTCCTGAAAGTATTAGAAACTTTATCAAGTCTATCGGTTACACCAAGTTTGATGCGCTGAATGACGTGGCATTGCTCGAAGCTGCCGTTCGCGACGATTTGAACAAGAAAGCTTGTAGGGTGAGTGCCGTGTTGAATCCTGTAAAACTGGTGATAACCAACTATCCCGATGGCGAGTCTGAAGAAATGGAAGCCATCAATAATCCAGAGAATGAAGCAGACGGTACGCACACCATCACGTTTAGCAAAAATCTGTGGATTGAGCGAGATGACTTTATGGAAGATGCACCTAAAAAGTTTTTCAGAATGACACCTGGTAAAGAAGTGAGACTGAAAAATGCGTATATCGTTAAATGCACTGGATGTACCAAAAACGAAAATGGTGACATTATTGAAATCCAAGCCGAGTACGATCCACAAAGCAAAAGTGGAATGGAAGGAGCAAATCGCAAGGTAAAAGGTACACTACACTGGGTATCAGCAGACCATTGCCAACAGGCAGAGGTGAGAGAGTACGATCGATTGTTCTACGTAGAGAACCCTGGAGCAGATGAAAGAGACTTCCATGAGTTGCTAAATCCTGACAGTCTACATGTTTTCAAAAACTGCTATGTCGAAGAATATGCAGCTAACAAAAAGCCTGGAGAATACTTACAGTTCCAACGAATTGGTTATTTTATGGCAGACCCAGATAGCAGTGCAGCACATTTAATCTTCAATAAAACAGTAGGATTAAAAGATGCTTGGGCTAAAGTAAAGAAGTAAGCATATCCATTTATTCTATCCAAAGAACCGCTTAAATGACAAGTAACGAAAATTCGTATTTTGAATCGAAAGAGTTTAAAAATATTTTGCAACAATTTGAAAATTCACAAACGTCAGGCAATCCTATGTTTATGGATTCGGACGAATTTTCAGATATAGCTGAGTATTATTTTAATCAAGGAGATTTCAAAAATGCAAAAAAGGCTATTGATGACGGTTTGGATATCTTTCCTCATTCAACGGCTCTGTGGATTATCAAAGCGAAATTAACTGCTTTAGTAGAGAAGGATGTTACAAAAGCTTACACCTATCTTGATAGAGTTGAAGATAAGACCAACTTTGAGTACATCTACTTTTTAGGTGAGTTGAAGTTGCGTGAAGAAAAAATGGAAGAAGCAGAGAAGTTGTTTCGGAAACACTTGAATGACTTAGACGAGGAAGAGCGAGAAGATTTCATCTTCGACATTGCCTCACTATACGCAGTAAACGAGCAATTCACGAAAGCCGAAGACTGGTTCGAGCTATTGAAATCAAAAACAGATGAAGACTGTCAAGAGTTGAAAGGGCGTATACTTTTAGGTTTGGGCGATTATGAGGGGAGCGAACGAATCTTTCAAAAACTCATAGACAAGAATCCATACTCTGCTGATTATTGGACAGATTTGGCTTCTTTGCAAGTTCTCTATGACCGCTTTAGTGCTGCGATTACAAGCTGTGAATATGCTCTTGCTATCAATCCCAAGAACTCACTCGCAACGATTATCAAAGCCAATTCACTTTTCGACTTAGGAAACTTTGAGGAAGCCTTGAAATATTATCTTGCATACCAACAGTTAGAACCAAATAACCTGACGTTTGAAAGACAGATAGGAGATTCGTATCTTCAACTTGACCAACCCACAAAAGCAATTACTCACTGGAAAAAGTCAGAACAACAGTATCAAGACGATCCGGAAAGCTTGGCAGAGATTTATGAAAATATAGCCTTGACGCTGTCTCATTTAGGAAAAATGGATGAGGCTTTGTCCTACGTCGATAAGATGCAGAATTTGAAATGCATGGACATGGAAGACATAAGACTAACGAAAGGACACATCCTACTTGAAAATGATCAGATAGAAGCAGCGCAAGAAATTTTTCAAGAAGCCATACTCCAGCCCGATGCTTCTGCTTATACTGCCTTGAAAATAGCCATCTATTCATATGACTGCGGTTATGTACAAATGGCTTATGAAGTTCTTAAGAACTTTCTTGAGGGTGTAGATGAGACTTGGGAAATTGGATATTCCTTTTTTGCTGTTTGTTGTAAAACTCTCAATAAAACGGATGAATTTTTACAAGCAGTGAAAAAAGCATGCGAAAAAAATCCAGAAGAAGCCCAAAAAGTATTGCAAACCTTTTTCCCGGAAGGTATAGCACCTGAAGAATATTACAACTTTCTCCTTCAGAACCAATAAGTAAAAAATGTGTTTAGTATCACAACAAACTATTTAAAATTATTCACATGAACTGGTTTTCTTCACTCATGGGAAACTTAAATTATGGTACCGTCTTTCTACTGATGTACATTGAAGGTACTGTAATACCCGTCCCATCGGAGTTAATTGTGTCGCCAGCAGCTTATCACGCTGCCGCAGGACACCTTGATATCACACTTGTCATCATTGTCGCTACTTTGGGAGCTGTTCTTGGTTCCGCTACAAACTATATGGCTGCTTATTATTTAGGTAGACCGATTGTGTATAAGTTTGCAAATAGCAAATGGGGACACATGTGCTTGTTAAACCAAGAGAAGGTAGAAAAGAGCGAAAAATATTTTTATGACCATGGCGTTATCGCAACATTGACTGGACGTTTGTTACCGGGCATTCGACAAATAATCTCCGTACCAGCAGGTCTTGCAAAAATGAAGTTTTGGAAGTTTATCCTTTACACCACCATTGGTGCAGGAATCTGGAATTGTGTGTTAGCAGCATTGGGATGGTATTTACATTTTATAGTACCTGAGGAGCAACTCAACGAAAAGATTATTGAATATAACGATCATATCAAGGTTGTGATTCTTGGTATAGCTGCCATTGTTGCACTCTACTTCCTTATAAAATATCTTTATCGAAAAAACAAGCAAAAAAAGACGGTTTAAGAACTTTTTTTCAGCTTAACAGCATGATGCACATAAGTCTGTTAACAGGTATTATCGTTCACTAAGCGTCAAATCGGCACTATTTTCATATCCGCAATGCCCATCAACAGGCGTTGCGGACTTCTTTTTGGAAAAGTAAGCCGCCTATTAAACTATCCTTCATCAACTTTTCACTAAAATGAAAGAATGGAAGACACTATCTTTGAAAAGCTCCTTAACTTTCGAAAAAAGTTGATGTGTCACAAAAACAAAGTTTGATTTGGCTTTTTTTCAAACAAATATTATCTTTGCAAGAGATAGAAGCAAAAATGGAAAAATATTATTTTCCATTAGTAGCTTGTTCTATCTGGTGCAAATGAAAAATCAATATTTCAAGATATTCATACTACTCATCATCTGCCAGTATGGCTTGTTAGGATCGTTATCAGCTAAAAGCAAGAAAGATTCTATCTTAACTCGCATATTTACATATCCCGAAAAAATAAAGACACTACAAGCACCTGACACTGTGAGTTATGCATATATGAAGTCTTCTTTTCACATTAACAAGCGAAATCTGCTGTTAATGGCTGTTCCGACTATGTATGCAATGGCACATGTTGGCAGCAGACGTTATCTTGAAGAAAGCTATAATAAAGTCACTTTCTTACCAAATGGCAAGTACCAAATAGATAAGATTCTGTCGCTATCCTCTGCTGGCACTCACCGTCTATCATTTCCTGCCATGCTTCATTACTTGACACCTAATATATATGATGTCACTCTGATTAACGAGAATGTGCTTTCTCCTTTTAACAGGCAAAATAAAATTTATTATAAATATACTATTGAAGAATCGGCAGACAGTTTACTAAAGCTCCATTTCAAACCACGGTTAAAGAACACACTGTTAGTAACTGGTGAGGCGAAAGTCGATGCTCGCTCTGGAAAAATTATCACTATACAACTAACGGGCGAGTATGATATGATCTTTTACAGACTATCCATTCAGATGGGTAACCATGGAGTACAATCTCTGACGCCACAAAATTGCAGCCTTACTTCACGCTTTTTATTCTTTGGCAACGATGTCCGAACTCATTATACCATTGCTTATCACTTGCCTAAGATTCTACCTAACATCTCGGAAGCGAATCAAAATTTTCAATTGATGGAACAGATTCGCCCTGAACCGCTGACTTCTTACGAGAAGATGGTGTATCGCGAATTACTCAAAGATAAACGAAGCGAAGAAAAAGACACTACCGCATTGGATTCTGTTACAACTCCTCCTAAAGTAAATTTTGTGAAATCTGTCCTTTGGGATATGATTGGCGAAAATATATTCAATGACATCCACCAAGATTTTGGTCCGAACAAAGCAGGCTCTCTGCGGATAGATCCCATCTTAAATCCATTATACATGGAATATAGTCCAAGTCAGGGATTTTATTATAACTTCAACATTCGTGGCGGATACCATTTTTCTGAAAATAGCAACATTTGGCTCCAACTAAAAGGAGGTTATTCCTTTCGACTTCATCAATTTTCTTTTTGGATACCTCTCATCTATTACTTTGACATACGGCACAACGGATTTATCAGTTCAGGAATATCTGGAGGTCGAAGAATCCAAAATGGAAATTTAGTAAATGAATTGAGAATAGCAACAAACAATAATCGTGTTTGGGATAATCTGAATTTATATGAGTTTAACGATTCCTTTTGGGATTGTTATGCGAACTACGACTTTACGCCTAAGATAGGCATCCAAGCAGGCTTTGTTTTTCACCGTCGAACAGCATTAAACAAAGTAGGATTTGAACTTATTAACAAACCTTCTGTATATACATCCTTAGCTCCCAAGTTTCAAGTACATTATAGACCTTGGGGATATCAAGGTCCTACACTGATGGCTTGTTACGAAAAAAGCATCAAGAAACTGGCAGGAACCAATACACCTTATACTCGTTGGGAGTTTGATGGACAATATATCTTGCCCCTTCACAACGTACAATCACTATCCATGCGTATTGGAACAGGATTTTACACCGATAGATCTCATAATGATTACTTCGTGGATTTTGAAAATTTCAGACAAACTTTCCTACCGAATGGTTGGAACGACGAATGGTCTGGTGAATTTGAACTCTTGGAAAGTAGTCTATATAACCAATCTAATTATTACGTTCGTGCAAATTTCACCTATGAATCTCCTTTCTTGATATTGGCTTGGACACCTCTCATAGGGCATTTTATTGAACGTGAAAGGCTGTATCTGAGTGCACTTCGTGTTAAAAATGCGAATCCATATTTAGAATTGGGCTATGCAATCAAGACACGCTTTCTCTCTATTGGCGCATTTATGTCGAACATGAATGGCAGAACAAAGGATTTTGGGTTTAAGTTTGGTTTTGAATTATTTAGACGGTGGTAACCCTTCATCATAGAAATAAAGAATATGAATACACAGCAACCGAGTTCTCTTACTATCTCCAAGGCAAGTGCAGGGAGTGGTAAAACTTTTAAATTAGCCACAGAATATATCAAAATAGTCATTGATAATCCGTACGCTTATCGCAATATCTTGGCAGTAACATTTACCAACAAAGCGACAGAAGAAATGAAAATGCGTATTCTCAGTCAACTTTACGGTATTGCTCATGGACTGTCTGATTCGGAAAGTTATTTCCAAGAAGTGAAAAAAGCCTTAGATTTATCAGACAAACAGATAAGGGAAAGGGCTGAAAAGGCATTAGACTTATTGCTCCATAATTACAGCTATTTTCGGGTAGAGACGATAGACTCCTTTTTTCAGAGTGTGCTACGAAATCTTGCACGTGAGTTAGACTTAACGGCAAACTTAAGGATTGAACTTAATGACAAAGAGATACAAGAAAAAGCGGTAGACCAGCTGATAGAAGAACTTCATCCCAAGCAACAACTGTTAGGGTGGATATTAGACTTTATTGAACAAAAAATAGCGGATGACAAATCATGGAATGTGATTGGTCTCATCAAAGATTTTGGTAATAATATTTTTCAAGATACCTATAAAGACCATCAAAGCGAACTAACAACCAAGCTCAACCAAGAAGGATTCTTCCCTCAATATGTCCAACAGTTATATGCCATTAAAGAGAAGACTATCAAGGAATTAAAAGATATTCCGCAAGAGTTTACGTCCCTTCTGACGAAATACGACGCTTGCATTGACGACTTGTCAAGAAAATCAGGAGGACCTGCAAGCTACTTCCTGAAAATGAGCAAAGGTACTTTTGACTCCAAGATGCTCATCAATTCGTATGTTCAAAAAGCTTTAGATAGCCCAGACGGTTGGTTGACGAAAACAAATTTGAAAGACCCACGGTTATTTCAATTAGCAACAGAGCTGACACAACTTTTGGAAAATGCAGAGAAAAAGCGAAAGGCATTGATTAAGCCTTATCGCACAGCTGACCTTATTTTGAAGAATCTCAATCAGCTACGCTTATTAAGTAGTATTGAAAATAAGGTCAGAGAACTGAACGACGAAGGCAATAACTTCTTGCTGAGCGACACACAAACATTGCTACATGAGTTGATAGACCAAAATGACAGTCCCTTTATTTTTGAGAAAATTGGAACGCAGTTATCACACATTATGATTGATGAGTTTCAAGACACCAGCACCGTACAATGGAAAAACTTCAAGATACTGCTTCAAGAGACGATGAGTCATCAAGACACCAACAGCTTGATTGTTGGCGATGTGAAGCAAAGCATCTACAGATGGCGTTCTGGAGATTGGAGACTGCTAAACAATATTGAGCAAGAGTTTGCCCCATCACATCAATTAAAAATCGAACCACTCGATACCAACTATCGGTCTGAACATCATATTGTGAACTTTAACAACCACTTCTTTGAAATTGCAGCACAACAGGAATACGAAGAGTTGGTTGCCTCTCATACACAAGGAGCTGAGCAAATGCAGAAGGCTTACGCAGATGTCATCCAAAAGATTCATAAATCTAAAGATAAACATGGCTGTGTACGTATCAAACTTTTCCCTAAGGAGCAATACAATGAAACTACAATTGATGAGATAATTCATACCATTCAGTTGTTGTTAGACAACGGAGCCAAAGAAAACAGCATTGCCATTTTAGTGAGAAACAAAGCGAATATCCATGATATAGCCGACGTGTTGATGCAAGCAATGCCTCATATCAAACTCGTTTCTGACGAGGCTTTCCGCTTAGATTCTTCAAGTGCGGTGAACATATTGGTGGATGCCCTCCACTGCTTGACGCATCCAGAAGACCAACTAACAGTGGCAAATTTGGCAAAAACATATCAAACCCAGGTTCTCAACCACGATTTGGGCGATGATGATTTGTTGATTCAAGGAAAAAACATTTGGGATTTCCTGCCCAAACAATATGTCTTAGAAGCAAAAGCACTATTGTCTCTTCCTGCAATGGATTTGGTAGAGCGACTATACGCCCTATTTGATTTATCCACTCTCAAGCATCAAAGTGCCTATGTATGTGCATTTTATGATGTACTCAGTCAGTATATTTCAGACAATATTGCTGAGATAGACAGCTTTATCAATCAATGGAATGAGACGTTGCACGAAAAGACCATCCAATCTGATGGCATTGACGGCATCAGGATGTTGACAATTCACAAGAGTAAAGGATTAGAGTTTGATCATGTCATTATTCCTTTCTGTGATTGGAAACTGGAAAAAGAAAAAACACTATGGTGCAAAACCGATGTTGCCCCATTCAATGAACTGCCCGTGATACCTATTACATTCAATGAGGGTAAAATGCAAGAGTCCTATTTTGAAGATAGTTATCAGTACGAACACCTGCAAAATGTTGTTGACAACATGAATCTTCTATATGTTGCCTTTACCCGTGCTTGTAAGAGTTTGTTTATTTTTGGACAACGAAAAGTACAAGCAAGACGTTCTAAAATCATTGAAGACTCACTGATGAAATTACATGATTCGTTATCTGAGAGTAGACTGGAAGGAGATATGAACAAGCGAGACGATACCCTTTGCTTTAGCTACGGAGAGTTATGGATACCTTCTGAAGAAGAAACGAAATTTTCTGAAAATGTTTTCTTCGCACCCATTCAAACGCAATCCGTAGAGATAAAGAGTTATGGCACCAGTGTAGAATTTAGACAAAGCAATCAGAGCAGAACATTCACTCTCCCTGAAACAAACGAAGATGCCACGCACCAAAGCTACATTCAACTTGGTAATGTGCTACACATGTTATTTTCCAAAATAAAAACCACATCCGACATCCCCACCATTTTAAGAGAACTGGAGTTTGAAGGGGTGCTTTACGACAACATCATTACCCACGAAAAGCTGCAACAGCTATTGGAGAAACGTCTCAACAATCCAAAAGTGGCAGCGTGGTTTTCACCTCAATGGGAGCTATATAACGAGTGCAGCATCATCCATACCAATCCTGTCACAGGCGAAGTCATGACCCACAGACCCGATAGAGTAATGATGCAAGGAGATAAAGTTGTGGTTGTAGATTTTAAGTTTGGTAAACCTCGTCCCGAATATCACGACCAAATCAGAGAATACATCCATCTGCTTCAGCAAATGGGACACACCCAAGTGACAGGATATTTATGGTTTGTTTATAGTAACTTGATTGAAGAAATAAAATGAAATATAGTTTTTTAGAATATGTTGCCAAAGATTTATTAGAAAAATTTGGTACCAATTTATCACACATTGCCGTTGTCTTTCCCAACAAACGTGCCTCACTGTTTTTGAACAAGCACCTTGCACAGCTGTCCGATCGCCCTTTGTGGAGTCCATCTTACCTCACCATCAGCGATTTGTTCAGACAACACTCTACGCTTACCGTTGGAGATCCAATCAAATTGATTTGTGATCTCCACAAGTCATTTATTACCTGCACTGGTAGAGAGGACACGCTGGATGTGTTCTATGCGTGGGGTGAACTGTTATTGGCAGATTATGACGACATTGACAAGAATTTAGCAGATGCCGATAAAGTCTTTGCAAATCTAAAAAACATTCACGAGTTGGATGATATCTCGTATCTGTCCGAACATCAAAAGCAAATATTGCAAAAGTTTTTTAGCAATTTTGATGAAAACCATCACACAGAACTCAAACGCCGATTCATCGAACTGTGGAGTCATTTAAGCGACATCTATCACCATTTCAATGAAAAGCTATCGCTGCAAGGACTTGCCTACGAAGGAGCATTATATAGAAATGTAGTATCAAACAAGAACCTCTCATTTGAATTCGACCAATATATTTTCGTAGGATTTAATGTGCTTCAACAAGTTGAGCAAGAGCTATTTCGTCAGTTAAAGAGCATGGGTAAAGCCAAATTTTATTGGGATTTCGATGATTACTATATGAGTGATGAGAAACAAGAGGCGAGTCACTTCATCCGCCAGTATCTTGACACTTTCCCCAATGAGTTAGATTGTCACAATGCCGATATCTACCAACAATTCAAACAGCCCAAGCAAATTACTTACCTCTCTGCGCCTACTGAAACAATACAGGCAAGATATATCAGCGAATGGCTACAACACAATGGCAGAATGGAGGCTGGCATTAAAACCGCTATCGTGATGTGCGATGAATCTATCCTACAAACAGTCATCCATTGCATCCCTCCTGAAGTAAACAAGGTTAATATTACCACTGGCTATCCTTTAGCCCAATCACCTGTAGCGTCATTGATACACCAACTGCTCAAATTGCAGTTGTCAAGCTATGCGCATAATGGCAAATATCGATTAACAGAGGTGAAACGCATGCTTAGCCATCCCTACATCAAATATCTTTCAGAAAATGCACCTGAATTGATAGTAAACTTGGAAGAAAATAAGCATTATTTCCCCACTCGGAATGAATTGTCCGTAGATGCAGGATTAACTTTGGTGTTCAAAGAGTTGGTAGACGATCCTACAAACCTCTATCTTACAGAGTGGATATTAGAAATACTTCAACTCATTGGCAAGAACGGCAGAGATAGTGAAGATGCCTTTTTTCAAGAGTCTGTATTTCGGATGTACACACTCATGAATCGACTACATGAGCTCATCCATAGCGGAGATTTGCGCATACAGCTCACTACTTATGAGAAACTCATTCTCCAGCTCATTCAAAATACTTCCATTCCTTTTCATGGAGAGCCTGCCGAAGGCATCCAAATCATGGGAGTACTCGAAACGCGTAATTTGGATTTCGACCACATCCTCATTCTCTCTTGCAACGAAGGGAACATGCCAAAAGGTGTCAATGACGCCTCGTTTATCCCCTACTCTATTCGTGAAGCCTACGGACTCACCACCGTGAAGCACAAAGTTGCTATCTACGCTTATTATTTTCACCGTTTATTACAACGAGCCTCTGACATCACACTCACTTACAACAATTCGACAGAAGGAAGTCATAAAAGCGAGATGAGCCGATTTATGCTGCAAATGTTAGTGGAAAGCGGACATCCTATCCAAAAAATTGCGATGCTCTCTGGACAGGAAATCAAACACCATGAAGCCCACCCCATTGAGAAGAAGGAAATGGTCATGGAGGTGTTGTACAACATGAACCAAATTTCACCAACTGCGATTAACAGATATATGAGATGTCAATTGCAGTTTTATTACAACACTATTGCAAAACTCTACGAACCAGAGCCCGATAATGACATTGATAACCGCATGTTCGGAAACATCTTTCACAGAAGTGCAGAACTCATTTATACGTCTTTACAACATGAGAGCGAGTGGATAGAACCCACGCAGCTTAACAAGTTAAGAACGAAAAGTCAGCTACTCGAAAGATTTGTAGATCAAGCCTTTTATGAAGAAATTTACAAATCAAAAGACAAGATACGCCCTATTGAATATAATGGTCTGCAACTGATTAATCGTAAAGTGATTATCGATTATCTAAAACGACTGTTGAAAATAGACGAAGCCTTAGCTCCTTTTAGGATTCTTTCGTTGGAAGAAAGGGTTAATACAACGATTTCTTTTGAGACTGCACAAGGATTGAAGACCATCACTGTGGGTGGCATTATTGACAGGTTGGACGAAGTTACTGACCCAGACGGCACACATCGCATACGAGTCGTTGACTACAAAACGGGGCGACCAGCCACTTCTGTACCGACAGATGTAGAAGATATCTTTAGTGACGACAACTTAACAGAGAAGCACAAAGATTATTATTTACAGACTTTTCTTTATGCTAACATTGTAAGGCAGCATCAAGAACTCAATCCACATGGCTTGCCTGTCAGTCCTGCCCTACTCTTCATACAGCAAAATCCAGGTGATGACTTTGACCCGACACTGCTCCTATCAAAAGAAAAAGTGAGCGACATCGGTACTTACAGCTCGGCTTTCAGCAAACACTTACAACAAGTACTGACCGATATATACGATTCATCTTACCCCTTTACACCTACCCAAGACACCAAACGGTGTACCTATTGTCCCTACAAGCGAATTTGTGGTCGAAATTAGTCAGTAAGGATGAAAGACTGATAAACTTACAGAACAACTTACATAATTTACAAATAAGTTACGAGAAGGAAGTCAGAGCTTCTCGTCAAAGGCATCTCACATTAGCCACCTTTGTGGGATGCTTTTGACGAAGTCTATTCATATATATTAAATTATTCTCATTCAGGCACATATATTACTTGTCCATTATCTAATTCGTATGCTATTCCTATTTTTTTCCCTTTGGTACCGTCGGTATTACTTTGATCGTTGGAAGGAGTATACCGCTCTATCTTTTTACCTTTTTTGGTAATAATCTCCATATTTTCTTTACCTGGATTTTTTACCATCGTAAAATCCTGACTGCTAAACATCTCTGGCATCTTGTATCGTGTTACCAATGCCACCATGAGAGCCACGGCAAAGACCATAGACACGTCAAAAAGATTGCCCACCACACTCATGGGATTAAAATCTTCATCGTTTGAAGATGAAGCATAACGGCGACGTCTTCTCATACCCTCTCCTTATTTTCTAAGATTAAATCTGCCAAGAACTCTAATTGCGTGCGCTGCTGCATAAACCAACGCCTCTTAACCTGCATCGTTATCATGCCTACGCCAGCAGAGAATAATCCTATGACGGTTGTAGCAAAAGCCACTTGCATATTATACGCCATAGAAGCAATGTCGCCTGTTGACAATCCCACAAGAGCAGGTCCCATGGGAATAAGCGTTCCCATAAGTCCCAACTGTGGTCCTAATTTAGCCAACAAGGCAGGCGCGCCTATCTCTTTATTATAATCTATTTCAAATTGTGAAAGCAACCTCTCAATGTGTTGCTCGCTTCCTTTTGCGTCTAATATGCGATGCGCGTAAACCAAAAGAGGCGACGTTCTTTGCGTAGGCAGCTGCTCTTTGAGACTGGGCAATCCATCGACGGTAAGAGTGTCGAAATGCTTTTCAATGACACGCACCGTATGTCGCATGCCAAGATACTGTCCGAAGAATGTCCCTAACAAAAGTAATGCTCGGATAAAGAGCAACAATAAAATTACGATGACAGGAATTAAAAGTCCTGTGGTAATCCAAAAAAGAAAATCTGAAATATAAGTCATATTTGTTTTTATTTAGTTTTCAATCAAGATGTTTTTACAATCATGTATTTATCAATGTCCTATTTTATTTTAATGTAACGTATCAAAGCCCCTAAGAAAACGCCCAGTGCAAGCAACAAAGCCACTCCAGCCGTAGCGAACCAATTAACTGGCGAATTGCTATTTTGTGGTGTCGATACCCGAACCGTTGCCACGACGGCAATCATTGCCACGATTAAATTTGAAAGGAAAAGCATTTCTAAGCGTACGTCTCTATCGCCTAAAAGTCTTCGCAACAGAAAAGTGAGCAATGGTATGGATACGACAAATACTGCCGCCAATACATATGCTATGAGCGAGAACGAGAGGCCGGGCAAGCCAAAGATGCACTCAACCAGCATGGCAAAAACAACAGGAAAGATTGCAAAGCCTGGCCACCATTGTAATATAGCGTAATATATTTTTTGACGAAACGTAGCAGCCTGTGGCATCTTTGTCTTTTCCCGCGCTGCAACCATACAAAAAAGCAATTGGACAATAATGTCTATTGAGAGTATGACAGCCATGTTTTGCATAATCGGCTCAGAAGCGAACCATTCGGCTATATGCGTACGCGATTGGTTAATGGCGATAGGCCATGTACTTATCGTAAACACTGCTATGAGCATGGTGTATACTGCAATTCCTTTCCACGTTCCAAAGGTTTGCTTCAATAGAAAATTGAAGCAAACCAATAACATAAGAATAGCTATGACAGTAACCATTTTATCAATTTCATTGTTTATTTTTTTTGCTCTTTGCTGATTCTGAAAATTATCTATGATGAATTTTTAACATGTTTTTTCAATCAAGATGTACCCTCATATAATCACATTTACTCATAAGATGGTATTTTTCAGAAACAGCCTTCCTTCATTTTTATCGCATTTTACGATTGCGTCGCACAATGAATGCAACAGCAATTATGGCAATAAGTACGACAATGATAATAACCGTACCGTTTACGGAGTCAGAGGTAGTATTCTGATTGTCAGACAGAGTTTCCTTCTTCATGGTCATACCCTGTTTGCCATCAGTAGCCTTCTCTCTTATCTGATTAATGTTTCGGAGATATTGTTGCTGTTGAACGGCATTTTCCGCACCCTCCTTCGCGATAAACTGACGGAGTTTATTATTGTTACACACAAATCCCGAGCATGAGGGTTTAAAGCGGTTCACTAAGTCCATGTGCCGCGAAGCCAAGGTTTTTATTTGTTCGCGCGTAGGTTTCCACATACCTTTGCGCGCGCCTTCCAGCATCACGGCCGTTATCTCTTCAAGAGCTGCAGGATTTTTTTGTTCAAAATACTTCTGTATTCCTACTTTATATTCGTCTTTGATGTAAACTTGATAAATTTTATTCCAAAACTGTTGGTCAATCACGTTGGTACGCATCACGTTCCAACCAAAAGTGTTTTGTATGGTTTTGGCAAACTCATCAGCACCCTCTTTTCCGCTCTTGATATGCTCTTTGATGTAAGCAGGATTGAAGATGGTAGTCCGGCTCTCTATGCCCACCGCCTCTTTCAAATCTTGCATACGCATATTGTAATGATTGCGCATATCACTAATGTAAGCATCCGGCTCTTTGCCTGTTGCCTTGGTGACGGCTACGTTGAGCCCGCCCATAAACTCATAAACATGGTCTAAGCTTAATGCTCCCCATAAGTTACTTTGTCGCGGTTGAACGATGACGTCCGTACGAGTAAGAGCAGCTTCGAAGGCATATTGTTTAAAATCCTCCCACTCTTTGTCATCACCATAGAAAGCTCCCATATTATTAAGATAGGTATCCGCTATCTCTGAACGGTTTTCCCATTGGTCGCTACTCATTACCATCGACTGTATGTTGGTGCCATAACTGCCATTTACTCCACCAAACACTCGTCGTGCAGCCATGCTTCGTGCTTCTTTTGGTGAAACACCTTTCTCTGTCAGCACTCGCTCGGTCTCCTTTACTCCCTCGCTTACCATGTTTTCATACTTATCATCATGAGCAGCGGCGGCCATTTCGACAGCCCTGTTGATTAAGAACAAGCGTGATGCGGCTAAGTCTCGCAACTGTCCGGAGGTTTGTACAACTACATCTATGCGTGGACGTCCTAACTCTTTTGACGGAATAAGCTTGATGTCTGATATGCGTCCAAAGAAGTCACGAACGGGTTCTACCCCCAAAAGGTATAAAATCTGTGCAATAGATGCGCCTTGTGTTTCAATAAACTCACTACTCCAAAGCGTAAAGCTCACTTTTCTTGGAATGCTGTCATGGTGATGTTGCCGATACAGGGCAATGGTGTTTTCTGCCAGTTGTTTACCTTGTTCCCATGCAGCTTCGCTGGGAGTTGTTTCAGCATTAATGCTATACATGTTACGCCCTGTTGGCAATGTGTTGGGATTCGTCACAGGATCGCCACCCGGTGAAGGTGATGTATACCCACCATTCATTGCGTTAAGAATGCTTCTCAATTCCATTGCGGGACTTTGTATCAGTAATTTGTGGTATTTCGCCACGTTCATAATTGTTCGTTCGGCTTCTATAACAGCAAACGCGAAATCCTTTTCATGAGATGAGAACGAAGGCTTTTGCATTCTCATGCCACCCATTCCCATTCCCTTTGGCATATTTCCTTTCATGGAATTCATGTTCTTTTTCATGCCTTTAGCCATCGGTGACTTTTTACTCATGCCTTGCATCATAGCCATCATACTGGATGGCGCATTAAGTGCCTCGCAAAGATGATGTGCTTTTTGCAATTCGGCAGGAGCGATACCTAATACTTGACACACCATTTTTGGATTGCCAAGAGAAGGGGTTGCAAGAAGTTTATCTACTAACTTCTGAGCGGGGTAAAGATAACGTTGTACGAACAAAGAACGTTGTTTCATCATGACATCAGACGCTCTCCCCTTTTGCTTGTCTACTGCGAATTGCGCATATGCAATCGGATCGGCACACATAGCCATAACCGTAGAGTGCAAGCCTTGGGTATCATAAGGTACTCCCAACGTGTATAAATGGCCACCAATCTTTTCGGTTGCCAATTCTTCAATAAAGTTATCTACCTGTTGCATCTGCTCTTCATTGTACGGCCTCTTAAGGTTCGCATCTAATTGCAAGTCGCGGTGAATGCCCATTTTCACAACCATCGCCTTCACTTGCAAGGCTGTTTCCGTTATACCAGGAAGTTTTTTAGCCACTTTAGTATGATACACATCCATTTTATCCAATAATGCCTTGTACATAGTGCGTACGTCATTCTTCATATAAGGCTGTGTAAGATAGGTTTGCAAGCAAGCATACGAACGGCGTTTGGCGATGACTCCCTCGCCAACATTGCCAACTGTATATATATATATATGAGGAATTGACCCCACTAATCTATCGGGCCAATCTTCATTGCTCAAGGCAATTTGCTTTTTTGGCGTAAACTCCATGCTGCCATGTGTGCCAAAATGCACCAACACGTCGGCCTTAAAAGCATGTTGCATCCACAAATAAGACGCGATGAAAGCATGAGAGGGAGCCGCATCTGTTCCGTGTACAATCTTGAAGGAGTTACCCTCTGTGCTAACAGCGAGTTGAGGCATGAGAACAATATTGCCCAACTGTATGCGCGGTATAGCCAATTCACCTTTGTCTGTCGCTAAGTAATTACCGGGAAATTCTCCATTCTTCTTTACTACTTCCTTATATTTCTCACCAACAATAGACGCCTTTACCCATTTATTATATTCCTCTTTATTTACCAGTGCAGGATGCCCTGCATGAATGAAATGAGCGATGGTGCCTTTGGCATATGTACCCAAAACCGCTCCTTGCTGTTGAATGAGTTTTTCAAGTTCCTCTGCTGATGACGGAAGACCTTGCACATTATACCCCTGTTGCTTCATGGTGGTGAGCAAATTGAACAATGAAGAGCAGACGTCCATTCCACTTGCTGTTAAGGCATTTTGGCCAGGCCCCTTGTAATAATAAATGGCAACACGTTTTTTGCTGTTTGGTATATTTTTCAAGCGAATATAATTGTTTACCGTTTTCACAAAAGTGTTCAATCTGTCGGGTATCGCATCTACATAATCAAGACCGTCTTTTCCCTTATAATGAGCGAAAAGAGCAAACGGACGGATAGCTCCATCTATCTCTGGCATAGTTACGCTTTGCGATAAAAATCCCCCCATCATTCCCTGTTTGTCATTACGCCAATCCTTCTCCGGTTGGTTTACGTTGAGCGGAGCGAACAAGGGAATGTTCTTTTGCTGCAAGAAAGCTACCAAGTTATCACCAACTCGTCCATGTGCCATATTGATAACTGCACGCAGAGGAATGCTGTCAGCATGTCCCTCGTCTATAAATTTTCGAATATCGTTAACAGGATAAACATTATTTCCTGTTTGTTCCAATCGTGCAATCAACGAGGTAGGTTCGCCCATCGGACCCATGACCACTATTGCCGGTGCGCCTTCGTGCCACAACCCTTGTTTTTTTAAATAAGCATTGTATTCTTTTACAGAGTTAAACTGCAAATCATCGGCAGCCTTATCCTCTGTTTTCGGACGATGATGCAACAGCCCAAGTATATGTTCTACCACAGGTTGTGGCGTTGGAGCCCTGAAGATTTTAGCATCAATGTATTTGCGTACATACAAGACGAGATTACGATAGTTTTGTCGTCCACCGTTTCCCAGGTACAGCCGTAAGGTGTCAGCACTAACCTGGTCAATGGTCGTAAAATCGTTTTCGGGAGTTGTAATCATCGTACTTAGTATGGGAACCCCCTTTTGGGCAGCCGTCGTGATGAGCTTGCGCTGTTCACCAGTAAGTTTCAGCCCCATGGCTTGCACAAACACCATGTCGTACTTGTTGAGTTCGTCAAGATTTTCTGCACTTAAATTTTCTATCTTAATCATTCCATTGTCGTTGGCGCGACTAATTTGAGCAAGTTCAATGGCTTGATAATTTACAAATGCAATACGGGTACGTGAGAACCAATGATTCCAACTCCATGTTGCCAAAATGATGACTATTATTGTAATAGCGGCAATGATAATTTTCTTTTTCATTATGTTCTAATATGATTATAGCTTGAGCATATCTGCAATATTAATAGAAATCGTAGCAACATAAGTACGACCATTTTGTGGATATTGTAATCCTGAATCAACAGCTTTGTCCTTATAGTTCAGCAAATTATCAATCATGACACCGATAGTAATGCCATGGGGTAACTGCGAGCGCAAGTTGAGCGAACAGATAGTGCGTGCATCAAAATCTTCTCGCGTGAAACTCTCAACGACTTTACCTGTCTGCTCATCTTTATTACTTTTGTAAGTGTAGGTAGAGAGAGCCGACACCCAGTTGGTATAGAGTGACAATGTTTCTGTCGTCTTTCCCCATTTCTTTGAATATACGGCACTTAACTTGGCGCTATGTGGACGCAGCCATGACAGGTTATATCCATTTTTCTTATTATAATCGGTAATATAGGTGTATGCTCCCGCAAGTTGCAGCCCCCAGACAAACTTGTAATTGGCCGTCGCCTCCACCCCAAACGTCCTAACGCTGTCGGCGTTTTCCCATCTCATGTCCATGTTTTTTTCTGGATGAACATACGCATAAGTTATCTTGTTGAGATAATTATTATAGTAAGACGACAGGGAAAGGTTCAACCCATTCTTATCATATTCGACAGATGCGGACAATTGGCTTCCCACTTCAGGTTTCAAGTTAGGATTGCCATACATTTGTATAAGTCCACCCATGGTCCATTCTTGATACAACTCTTTTAAGTTTGGCGCACGATACCCTTGTGAATAGCCTGCGCGGGCAGTAACAAACGCCCAAGGGCGATACATGACTGATAGTTTGGGTGTAAAGTGCAGCTTATATCTTGTAACCTTGTCGGCACGCACGCCCGCCACGATGTTCAGTTGCTGCCACGGTTTCCAGTCTTCCTGCAAACAGCAAGAAAATTGACTTGTGTGCATTTGTGCGGTGTCTGGCAGGAAATAATGTTTCAAGTCTTCGCGAACATAGTCAACACCTGCGCTTATGGTGTGTTTTCCTAACGTACCCGAATAATACAGTCTTCCCGTTGTGTTGATGTTGCGATACACATGTTCTTTCAGGTCTACCTTGTCAAACACGTTGGTCTTCTGATAGTCGTCACGTATCACGGTCAGCTCTATGTTCTGATTGCTGGATGGTATGTATGACAGTTTTCCGCTCAATGTCAAATCCGTGTAAACCTGATGCAGTTTTTTGTACTCATTGCTCGGACGCCTGTTGTTATAGTACGAGCCTCGAAAATCGGCGCGTAGCTGGTCGTTGAACACGTATGATAGTTTTTGAGAGACATCCACTATGCTGTATCCGTGAATGGTAGACTGGTAAGCAGGCAGCGTATCACGTTTAACCACCCCGTTAGACAAACGTGTCTCACGCACCTTACCGGTACTGTCGGCAATGGTATACGACTCACGCTTGCGATACCCGAACGAGGTGAGTGCTGAAAAGTTCTTACGGTTGACACCTGCCGAAACCGAGTACATCTCGCCGTTTCGCCCTGCATATCGGGTGGAAACGCGAGCGGTAACGGGACGGAAACCTTTGCGTGTAATGATGTTGATAACACCCCCAATGGCTCTGCTGTCGTATAAGGTGGCAGCAGCGCCGCGCACTATCTCTATCCGATCAATGTCGTTTACGTTAAACCTGCCGTAATCTATGTTGTTGGCGCCACCCTCACCACTGATTCTCTCACCGTCGAGCAAAAAGAGTACCGCCTTTCCGCCCAGACCCTGGTAAGTGATTTCGGTAGCTTGCGACATGTCATTGTACGAGAATTGCAATCCCGGTAATGCCGTTTGCAGCAGTGTGGTAAGGTCTATGGCGTTTATCGTTTCTATTTCGCGCCGCGAGATAACTCGTGTCAGCACAGGCATGTCTTTTAACGGGCGGTCACTACGGGTGCCGGTTACAACCACTTCGTTCAGGTTGGTGCGCGAGGGGAACAGCGTAATGCTGGCGTTTTGACCGGGGCGTGCGATGACATGTTTGGGCTGAAAGCCTACATACGAAACAGTAATGTCATAATTACGATTTTCGTTGACCGTGATTTCAAACATGCCTTTGCTATTGGTTCCTTGCTTAATGGTAGTGCCAGAAACCGCAATGAGTGCTCCTGGTAGTGGACTGTTGCATTCATCGGTTACCATTCCACGAATGGTATAGCGAGAGGATGCAGCGTCGGCTTTGGCTGAGGTCGTGACAAATTGGAGTATTGCGAATAAGCAGAGCAAGAATATTTTGTTCATGAAAATAATGAAAAAAAATAGATGAGGGTTACCTACCTTTGATGGTTTGTTTCTCACCTTATTATTATATAGTGAGCGATATTGCGGTGAAAGAAGTATAGGTGACAACGCCTTTCCAAGGATGGACATTCGGTTTGATAGGTTGCTGCCTTAATAAAGCAAAAAAGCCACCTCTCATGCCCTTATCAGCAGAATGAAAGGTGGTTATCTTCACAAGGGTTTACTTTTTTCTAACAAACTTGTAGTCAAATGACACTTGTTTCTTCTTTCCAGTCGCATCAGTAATGTCTGTGAACTTGATGGCTGCAAAACTTCCATCCTTGAATTTTACAATAAAGATGCGCCCTTTGTTTGCCATTTCATATTGCCCCATCCCCGCACGACGCATATACTTGTGCAGATTAGGATTAGAAAATCCCTTGCTGTATCCCATTGTCGGAGGCATCTGCATCATACCTGCCATATCTACCAAAATCCATACAGGCTTGTCTGGTGTCCATGTTCCACCCTTGGGAAGTTCAGTGATTTGGTCAAGAGAGGTGGTATCCTTACCTGCAATCATCACCTCACCGCCATTGGTCATGGGGTCATACAAGTGGAAAGCGATATGCCACTTCTTTGGTTCGTTATTTGCACGCTCGGGTATCGTTTTGGTAATCTGTTGCATTTCGCCCGTTTGCCGGTTCATCATGCCATACACCCATTCACGATAATCTGTCTTGGTTTCTTGCTTGCCGCTTTCCAAATCAATGTAAACCCACTTGTCGTAGTTGGTCATTTGTTCTGCTTGCAACAAAATATCAGCATGCTTGCTAATCACATGTTGTTCTTCTTTCTCTTTCTTTTGGGATAAATCCTCCGATTTGTCACACGATGTCCATGTAAAGACCATGGCTGTAAGGCCCAAAAATAGGGCGGTAGTCATTTTTTTCATTTTAATAATTATTTAACTATGAGTGTTATAAATTTGGTTGCAAAGATACGAAGATGAAAAAAAATGCAAAATACCTATTTTTATGTATTTTGATCACTTGTAGATAAGCTGATAAAATGATTTTTTAGAGAAATAACTATTTGTAGGTAGAAGAAAAATGAAGAGCCTTAATATAAGGTGACAACATAAAGGACATAGATTAATTATTTTATAAGTTTTATGTCTAACAAGCTAACAGCTTGACAAACAGCACAATGTCTCAACAGTTTTACATTTATACCTACAAATAGGTATGCCTGAGTAACGTCACAATTAGTAGGTATTGCTCATTATATTGATAAGACGTACTTTTGCAACACAAATGTACCATAACTCAAATATGCGTACCGCATTTGGTTTGCGTACTATTATAGAGATTCATTTAAACTTTTACAAAATAACAATTAACATGAGAAAAATTTTACTACCTGCTCTTTTGGCAGTATTGTGTTTAGGTGTTAACGCCCAAAGTAAGAAAGCACCCAATTATTACAGAGCTATTCCAACAGTTCACACGCATCGTCTTGCGCAATGGAGTACGTTCGGAGGTGATGAAGTCTTTAAATATAAATATGATGACTATGGCTTTCTGACAGAAGTAGAATCTACCGAAGAGGATAAACTAACAGAAATCATCAAGTTCGCTTATGATCCGAATGGCTATTTGAAAGAAGAAACACGCTATACCGTCAAGCCAGATGGCGGACAGCGAGAAGACCGACGTGACGTTTACGATCGTGACGACAATGGATTTATCAAGACCTATCACAGATACACGTTAAAACCGGATAAAGAGGGGAATCTTGTATTGATGGAAGACGTACGTTCTACATACGAGTACGATGCACAGATGCGCGTGATTAAAACCAATGACGTGCAGTTTGACGAGAAAAATCTGAAACTGGAAGATTTCGCAGATCGCCATACCACCATTACTTATGATGACAAGGGACGTGAGCAGACCTTTAGTTTTATGATGAGCAACGGCAACAATGTATGGAAAGAAGTGTTTGAATACGATAACAACATTGAAGACCGCATGGTAGGTTTGAAATATATTCCAGGAGAAGAAGCGACGGAGGGCACAACCATGGAGCTAAAGTATGTGTACGATGACAATGGAGACATCACGAACACAGGAACAGAAGATTTCCCTTACACATTCAGCTATGGCGATGAAGGCGATGAACAGTACGATGCCGCACATACGTTCATTCCTTTGGCGCAATCAGAAGGAGACCGCCTTTACTTAGGTCCGCGCAACTGTTTGTACTTCAACCATCTTCCGCTCAACAAGGCTTTTAAGCATGTTCCGTTGAGCGAAACTCCAGATGATAACGAATGTAGTTATGAAGACAACACGGCAGTAGAGAAGAAAACTAATGGCATTGCAGAAATTACCCATGACCAAGCGAACATAAGCTTTAGCAATGGCTGCTTAATCATAGAGGGAGCAACAAACAATGGCACGGAGCAAGTTTGCGTGTACAGCGTAACAGGACAATTGGTGGCAACCCATGCGGTAAGAGGCAACAAGACTATCTGCCTAAACACGCTGCCTGCTGGTGAATATATAGCCAAAATAGGAAGCAAAGTTATCAAATTTTCAAAATCTTAACACATCGCGACAGTATAAGGCAGGGGAGTTTACGGTAATGAAGCCGTACCCCCTTGCCGTTACTTTATTTCCATACTTACGCAAGGAACACTCGTGTGCCTGCAAAAGAAATCAACAATGAAGAAAACCCTATTATTCGTTTTAATCGCCATTTCCACCTTGGCCAATGCCAATCCCATCGGAAAGCAAGAGGCCATGAAGCTGGCCATGCGATTTTTGAAGCAAAAACAATCAACGACAAGCACTCGTGCAAGATCTCAGCGCAACCAGTTGAAAATGGTCATGCAGTGTCCCAACGCTTATTATGTTTTCAACAATGGTAACGGGCAAGGCTTTGTCATCACGTCGGCAGACGATCGGACAGACGCTGTCTTGGGATATGCCTATACGGGAAAGTTTGACGTAAACAACATTCCCGTGCAATTGAAAGACCTGCTCAGTTTGTATGAACACGAGGTAAAAACAGCTGTCCGTCTGCGGTTAAAAAACCTAAAAACCACTCCCGAAACCCGTGCGGGATTAAGCGTGAAACGCTCCATTCGTCCGCTCATCGAAACACGTTGGAATCAAGGAGCGCCCTATAATGATGCCTGCCCGATGGGGGCATTTGAACGAACGGTAACAGGATGCGTCGCAACAGCCATGGCACAAGTGATGTATTATCATCAATGCCCACAAGGAGAAACCCTCGACACGATACCCGGCTATAAGAGCCCGAAGATAGGAAAGGTTTTGGACACGCTGCCCAAAACGACATTCGACTGGAAAAACATGCTGCGAACGTATGACGAGAATGCCAATCGGGAGCAGAAAAACGCCGTGGCGAAATTGATGAAATATTGCGGTGTCTCCACGGAAATGGACTATGCCACCGCCAAGCAAGGGGGCTCGGGAACGATAGCCGTTGAGTTGCCATACGCACTGACACACTATTTTGGATACAGCAAGGCGGCACGCTATGCCGACCGTAGTGGATATACCTCAAAGACATGGAACAACATGATTTACGAGGAATTGAAAGAAGGTCGCCCCGTTCTGTATGGTGGTGTAACACCAACTGGAGGTGGACACGAATTCGTATGCGACGGATATGAGTCGGGCGATTACTTTCACATCAACTGGGGATGGAGCGGCTTGTCTGATGGTTATTTCCGCTTGTCTGTTCTCAATCCAGACCAACAAGGAATAGGATCGTTTGAGGGCGGATATTCATTGAGTCAGTGTGCCATTTTAGGCGTTAAGCCGAATGAAGGTGAAGAGCAGTTGGACGCCATGACGGTAATAGACCTACACATGCGGGGACTTAGCCAAATGTCGAGAAAAAGTATTGAGCAAGGTTTTAAAAAACTCAGTATGTCTTACGAGGTATTCAATTACATGCTGTTGCCTTTTGAAGGTAAAATGGGCGTGGGCTTATATAAAGACGGTAAGTTGATGAAGGTGGTGCATGAGAGCGAACTTATCTCGTACGAGCCAATCACCCCTAAAAGGACTTTCTATAAGGCAATCTTGAAAGACTTTGGCGCAGGACTTAAAGGTGACTATCAGTTGTTGCCCATGTGCAAAGACAAAAAGTCAAATACCTGGCAACTTTGCCCTGGCTCAGAGAAATCGGTATGTAACTTACATATTACAGAAACCCAGCTGAATGCTTCCATCATCAATCCTCAAACCATAGACTTGAAATTGGTTTCCATTGACATGCCAAAAGTCATCAAGACGGGCAGAACCTATACGGCTATGGCAAAAATAAAGAATGTTGGTCCCGACTTTACAGGCTCGTTAAGTTTTGTTTTCGGCAACAAACGCTCGGTATTGGGCTTATCCATAGCACCACGCGCAACGATAGAAGTACCATTGAGCTTTCAACCCGATGTAGCGAAGCCGAAAACACAATATAGCATTAACGTTTGGGACAGCATGCAAGGTCGTGACATCGATTTCGTAGGCAAAGGAGAGGTGGACGTCGCTGAAGGAAAGAACGTACCAGACGCCAAATTAACGGCATCGGTATTCTGCACAAACGGTAGTAGTAAAAAGGCGGATGAACTGTATGGCACCCACATGGAAGGACGGTTTGAAGTTAAAAATACGGCGATAGATGATTACGACCGCGATTTGCTCATCGCAGTAGTTGGAGAGAAACAAGACGTACAGATGAAACAGCTAAATGTCATCATTCCCGCAGGAAAGACTATCACACTACCGTTTGCTTTCGACAACTTGATCCCTGGAACGAGATATATCGTAACATTACTGGGATATGAAGGTATCTATCAAAAAGGTAAGGCTATATGCAATGGAGCCATTACGTGCAAAGCTGCCGTGATGAAGTACCTATCAGATGGAACGTCAATGGCTCTTGAGCCAGAAGAGAGTATCGACTTGACGGATGCCATAGCAGTAGACATGCGCGACTTGAATGTGAAGCAAGATACAAAGTTGAAGCCAAGCAACAATCCCAACTGTCTATATTATCTTCACGAAGCAAGCACCGTACCCGAGGCTTTGAAAGGAAAAAATGTCATCTTGGGCGATGAAGCACCGAAGATAACCTTACAAACCAACCAGCCCATAAAGATGTTGCGCAATTTTACCGCAAGAGAAATTATATGCCAGCGTCCTTTGGTTGCCAATGGTAAGGATGCAGGAAGCGCATGGACTACCGTCTCCTTACCTTTTGTTCCCGATGCCATCAAGATAAACAACCAACCAGCCGAGTTGCATGTTTATAATTTCATTCATGAGCAGGAGAACAAACTTTATTTTAACACGACTCAGCATTTAGAGGCTTTTTGTCCTTATCTTCTGGAAATAAAAAACATTCATGACACAACAGCAGGCATGATGCTGACCATCCATGGCAAGGATGTAGAAGTCAATCAGCAAGTCAGGAGTGTTCTCGGCTCTGACAATTATAACTTTGTTGGAACGATTGAACAACATCAGCCAGTCTTGGCTTATCTCTATAATGCAGAAACAAATTGCTTTGAGCTGTCTCAAGCACCAACTGTTGAGTGTTTCTCTGCTTTTGTGGAGCCTAATCATAACAGTAACGAAAACGCCGTGAAGTCACTGGCTGTTGTATTGGATGACGTAGAGTTGGGCATCCCTACCCATACAACGACAAATGCTTCCCAGTATGTCATCTATAACCTTCAAGGGGTTAAAGTTGGAGAGGGTAAAGAGGACATCGCTCGTTTGCCTAAAGGCGTGTATGTTGTCAATGGAAAGAAGGTGATTAAATGATATAGGTAACTCTATGTAACACATAAGGGTTCGCCCTTCATCATCAAAACCTATCATCCCATGCCTTTAGAATGGGATAGTGATATGCAAACGCTCTGTTAATTTTAACCGATTGTATTAAAATTAGCAGAGCATTTTAAGATTACTACAAGAAGAAAAAAGAAGATTAAGAGTAAGCACTCAACATTAGCCGCCTTTGTTTGATATTCCTTCTCTATTAGCATTTAGAATGATATGGTTACAACCAAAAACGTCAGCAAAAAACAGCATATGCAAAATTGGGGGTTCGCTACATGGTAGGATAATTGTTGCTGAATTTTCTTTACAAAGTGCCTCTCATAACTCGCGTGTAAACCACCAACTTCAAAGTGGGTCGCAAATACGCGAGATATGAGCGACGTTTGTAACCTACTGTTATTGAGGACGTTATGCGAGAATCATCTCTTTTCATTCGTATTTTTGCCCTTTCTTGGCGACTGAAGCATTGAGTTAAGCGTGTTATTTGCATGCTTTAAGGCTGCTGAAGCATGTGGATAACACCTCTAATACATGTTTCCAAGCACGTTAACTCAATGTTTCAGTTTGAAGAGACGTTTATTTTGTGAAAATCAGCCCATTTTTGTTGGGTGTTTGCCTATTGAAATTTTCTATTTTGGAAATTTTCAATGGCCGTTTTTTGGTAAAATTACAAGACAAAAACCACTTTCACGCACCTGTCATCATCCTATTAAAAAGTATAAGGAGTGACAAGATCATCCCCCGCTAAAGAAATTTTTAGTCGATATCTGTCCGTGTAGGTTATTTGCATTAAACGCTTCGGTTGGGGTACATCATTTGTCGACAAACTTAACGCAACATGTCCCATGGTGCGGCGAAAATTGATTTCAACGCATGGGTGTACACACAATTCTGTTGCATCTGCCAACTTCACAATCATCATATCCACGCCAAAAGGACCCACATACTTGCCAGATACTTCCGCAACCAACAAGGAATGCAAGGTACGCTGCAAGAAATTGATCAAATCAAGGGATATAAATTGTGCAATCTCTTGACGCTTTACCTCCTCACTGGCAACGATATTCCCTAAATAAGCTCCATGCACAGTAGAAAAGAGAGAAAGCCCCAAATATTGGATGTCACCTTGTGCGGAGGCTTCAAATTCCATTCCAAAATCTAATACCTTTTCATATTGTGGTTCTATCATGATACCACCCTGTCGATGTATCAGGTTTTTGCACCACCCTTCTACATGGGGTGTGAAATCATGATCAACATATCGCATGCCTCTCCCACTGCTACTCCATGGCGCTTTCAACACAAAACGATGATGAGGTTGATTGAACAGTGTCTTGAGACTTTGAACTTGTCCTGTAAAATAGGTACTTTTCCCCACAAATCTTGGATGAGAAGCTACCAAGGCAGGAAGGATATGGGTAGCTGCAAACCTACGATTACTCATTTGTCGAATGGTGTCCAACTGTGCATCGTTGGGCAATACCGCTGTAAAGTCAGGATTGCAGGCTAACAAACGTTTTACCAAACTTTTATTCATTCCCCATGATTCCACCTTCATAGGTGACAATGTAGATAATTGTTGCAAATCACGATCCGTGACAAATATCACTTCCTGCGCATCATCACCATGATGCCGTACCGCTTCTAAAGCTGCTGGAACATCGTCGACCAATACCATATCTCCATCTTCAGCCCATAGAGCTGGCAGATAACCCAAGTCAGCGCGCAATTCACGGGCTGCATGTGGCGCAGTAAACTGTTCCATATTGACAGCCAAAGCGATGTCATGTTCAGGATTGAAAACATGCAATTTCATTGAACAAATCTCCTTTCGTTTTAAGTACATGCAAAAATAATAAAAAAAAGATGATATTTTGCAATATAGACTTTGCAATTATCGAAATTAATATTACCTTTGCAGTGGTTAAAACTTCATAATTAGTTTTATACATGGAATCTTTCTTTCGCACACATACGAACCTTGTCGAACATACAAAAGCGCCAGTTCGTCGCACCCTCATGGATGAGATTGACTGGAATGATAGGTTGATTGGAATCAAAGGCTCCAGAGGGGTGGGCAAGACAACCTTTCTATTGCAGTATGCGCAAGAGAACTTTGAAAGCACAGATAGAAGTTGTCTGTACATCAATATGAACAACTTCTACTTTCAAGGATGTGGAATTGACGAATTTGCAGCCAGTTTTGTACAAAACGGAGGAAAGGTTTTGCTGATTGATCAGGTTTTTAAGCAGCCAAATTGGAGTACAGAACTCCGCCGATGCTATGATAATTTTCCTGATTTGAAAATCATTTTTACGGGTTCGAGCGTCATGCGCTTAAAAGAAGAAAACCCCGAACTCAATGGCATTGTTAAGAGCTACAACCTTCGTGGGTTCTCTTTTAGGGAGTTCTTAAACTTAAAAACAAATCAACAATTTAGGGCTTATACGCTTGATGAAATCCTTAAAGACCACGAACGCATTGTTAAGCACATCTTACCAAATGCAAGTCCTAATAAATATTTCAAAGATTATATCCATCATGGCTTTTATCCATTCTTCTTAGAAAACCGCAATTTCTCGGAAAATCTACTGAAGACCATGAACATGATGACAGAGGTAGACATTCTACTTATTAAGCAAATAGAATTGAAGTATTTGACAAAAATAAAAAAACTGTTCTACCTCTTGGCTACAGAAGGTCAGTGTGCGCCTAATATCAGTAATTTAGCGCATGAGATAAAGACAAGCCGTGCCACGGTGATGAATTACATCAAATATCTTGCAGACGCACGTTTGATTAACATTATCTATCCTGTGGGACAGGATTTCCCAAAGAAACCCGCGAAGGTAATGATGCATAATACTAACTTGCAATATGTTATCTATCCCAACAAAGCAAGCGAACAAGACCTGATGGAGACGTTCTTTGTGAACTGTATGTGGAAAGATCATACCGTCAATCAAAGTACCAAAGACCATTTCTTCATCGTGGATGACAACAAAAAGTTTAGAATTTGCGATGCCAAGAGCGAACATAAGATAAGGTACAACAATGACACGCTGTACGCAAGATATCATACAGAGGTTGGACAAGATAATAAGATACCACTTTGGCTTTTCGGTTTTCTATATTAGCTTGATAATAAGCAGCGAGACAAGTTCAGAGTTATACAAAAGAATATCAGGATTTTGAATACATAGATGATATACAAAACATTCATTAATATTTAATAAAATGGCAAAAGAGAAAAAGTTTATCACTTGTGATGGTAATGAAGCCGCAGCACATATTAGTTATATGTTCTCAGAAGTTGCAGCTATTTATCCTATCACTCCATCATCAACGATGGCAGAACACGTGGACACATGGGCTGCCAAGGGTCGTAAAAATATGTTTGGACAACCTGTCCTCGTACAAGAAATGCAATCAGAAGCTGGCGCAGCTGGTGCCATGCACGGCTCATTGCAATCAGGTGCGCTGACCACCACCTACACTGCATCGCAGGGTTTACTGTTGATGATTCCTAACATGTACAAGATTGCAGGCGAACAGTTGCCTTGTGTTATCAACGTTTCAGCACGTACAGTCGCTACGCACGCATTGTGTATCTTTGGAGACCATTCTGATGTCATGGCTTGTCGACAGACAGGATTTGCTATGTTCTGTTCTGGTTCTGTTCAAGAGGTTATGGATTTGTCAGCCGTACCACACTTGGCAACCTTGAAAACAAGCATTCCATTCATCAATTTCTTTGATGGTTTCCGTACCTCTCATGAATATCATAAAATTGAAATGATTGATGAAGAGGCTATCAAAAACATGGTTGACTACGACGACATTAAGCGTTTCCGTGATCGCGCATTGACACCCGAACGCCCTGTAACACGTGGTACCGCTGAAAACCCAGAGACCTTCTTTACACATCGTGAAGCATGTAACCAGCATTATGACGATGTTCCAGATGTAGTTGAAGGCTACTTGAAACAAATCTCTGATTTGACAGGTCGTGAATATCATATCTTCTCTTATTATGGTGCAAAGGATGCAGAGAACATCATCATTCTGATGGGATCGGCTTGCGAAGCTACTCGCGAGGTGATTGACCACCAAATGAAAGAAGGTAAGAAAGTGGGAATGGTTTCTGTACACCTGTATCGTCCATTCTCTGTAAAGCATTTGTTAGCTGCTGTTCCTAAGACAGTAAAGCGTATTGCTGTGCTTGACCGCACGAAAGAGCCGGGTGCAGAAGGTGAACCTCTGTACTTGGACGTAAAGAGTGCATTCTATGATGTAGAAAACAAGCCACTCATCGTTGGTGGACGCTACGGATTGGGTTCGGCAGACATCACTCCAAGCCACATCATCTCTGTATTTAACAACTTGGAGATGAACGAACCGAAGAATCATTTCACTGTAGGTATCGTAGACGACGTTACATTTACTTCACTTCCTTTATTAGAAGATAAGCCTTTAGCATCTGAAGGATTGTTTGAAGCAAAATTCTTTGGATTGGGTGCTGACGGAACAGTTGGTGCGAATAAGAACTCGGTGAAGATTATTGGTGATAATACCGACAAGTATTGTCAGGCTTACTTCTCATACGACTCCAAGAAGTCAGGAGGTTTTACCTGTTCGCATTTGCGCTTTGGCGATCATACAATTCACTCCACCTATAAAGTGATTACGCCTAACTTCGTGGCATGTCACGTACAGGCATATTTAAGAATGTATGATGTTTTGCGTGGACTTCGTAAGAATGGAACATTCCTGCTGAACACGGTCTTCGAAGGAAAAGAATTAGCTAACTTCATTCCTAACAAGTTGAAACGCTACTTCGCTAAGAACAACATCACCGTTTACTACATCAACGCTACCAAGATTGCACAAGAAATTGGTTTGGGTAATCGTACGAACACCATTCTTCAGAGTGCTTTCTTCCGCATTACAGAAGTTATTCCTGTTGACCTTGCTGTAGAACAGATGAAGAAGTTCATTGTAAAATCTTACGGTAACAAGGGTCAGGATATTGTTGATAAGAACTACGCTGCCGTAGAACGTGGTAACGAGTACAAGCAATTGGAAGTAGACCCAGCATGGGCTCAACTCGAAGATGACCCAGAGGTGAAAGAAGAAGATGTACCCGCATACATCAAAGAAATTGTTCGACCTATCAACTCACAAGCAGGTGACTTGCTCAAGGTTTCAGATTTCATCAAGCATGATATGGTAGATGGCACCATGAAAAATGGTTCAGCCGCTTACGAGAAACGAGGCGTTGAAGCTTTCAACCCCGAGTGGACCTCAGAAAACTGTATCCAGTGTAACAAGTGTGCATACGTTTGCCCTCACGCAGCTATCCGTCCTTTCGTTTTAGATGAAGAGGAAGTGAAAGGCTTTGATGATACTACCTTGGCAATGAAGGTTCCTAAACCAATGGCTGGCATGAACTTCCGTATCCAAGTAAGTGTGCTCGACTGTGTTGGTTGCGGCAACTGTGCCGATGTATGTCCTGGCAACAAGCAAGGAAAGGCATTGAAGATGGTTCCATTTACACGTGACGAAAAGATGATAGAAAATTGGAACTACCTCACAAAGAACGTAAAGAGCAAACAACATCTTGTAGATATCAAGAGCAATGTGAAGAATACACAGTTTGCACAGCCGCTCTTCGAATTCTCAGGAGCATGTGCTGGTTGTGGTGAAACACCTTACGTTAAACTGGTTTCTCAACTCTTTGGAGATCGAGAAATGATATCAAATGCAACAGGATGTTCTTCTATTTATTCTGCATCATTACCTTCTGCTCCTTACACCACCAATGCGGAAGGAAAGGGACCAGCTTTTGCAAACTCATTGTTCGAAGATTTCTGTGAGTTTGGAATGGGTATGGTATTGGGTAATAAGAAGATGCGTGATAGAGTTGCATTGCTCTTAAACCAACTTATTGAAAAGGAAGATACCTCAAACGAACTAAAAGAAGCTGCACAAAAATGGATGGAAGCGAAGGATAATGCTGATGCTTCGAAAGAAGCAGCTGCTCAACTCAGACCTCTTATCCAAGCTTGCGCTGACAAAGGCAGCACTATTGGCAAAGAATTGATGACACTTGAACATTATCTCATCAAACGTTCGCAATGGATTATTGGAGGTGACGGAGCATCTTACGATATTGGCTTTGGTGGATTAGATCATGTTATCGCTTCTGGTGAAGATGTTAATTTGCTGGTTCTCGACACTGAGGTTTACTCAAATACTGGTGGACAGAGTTCAAAAGCAACACCTTTAGGTGCCATTGCGCAATTTGCAGCACAAGGAAAGCGTATCCGCAAAAAAGATTTAGGTTTGATGGCAACCACCTATGGCTACGTTTACGTGGCACAAATAGCAATGGGAGCTGATCAAGCACAAACGTTAAAGGCGATTCGTGAAGCAGAAGCTTATCCTGGACCATCACTCATCATCGCTTATTCACCATGTATCAATCACGGTTTGAAAGCTAAGGGAGGCATGGGAAAGAGTCAAGCCGAAGAAGCTCGTGCCGTTGCTTGCGGTTACTGGCATCTGTGGAGATACAATCCATTACTTGCTGACGAAGGAAAGAATCCATTCCAACTCGACTCCAAAGAGCCAGACTGGAGTAATTTCCATGACTTCTTATTAGGTGAAGTTCGTTATCTGTCTGTTAAGAAAGCCTATCCCGATGAAGCAGAAGAACTATTCCAAGCTGCAGAAGACATGGCAAAGTTGCGCTACAACAGCTATGTAAGAAAAGCACAAGAGGACTGGAGTTTTTCTAATGAAGAGGTAGATGAAACAGAGAACAACAATCCTAATACAGCTGAAACAAAAGAAGAAGTAGTTGCAAGCAAGCCGAAAGAAGATTCTAAGGCTGAGCATGTAGATGCAAAATCTTAAACATCTGTATTGATTTTGTGTATGAGTACGAAATCTTAACTCAATCTCGTTACACAAACACACTTTATATTTATCACAGCAAGGTTGTCCTTGCTGTGATTTTTTTTATAAATAGTTCGGTTCTATTTCATGATTGTACTGCTGTATAGAGTGTTTTATTCTTAAAATCTTTCATTTGAACATATTGTTATATTCATCAATTTTCGTATCTTTGTCCATGAGAATCAGTAAGACCATTTACAGATTCTAATAACCATACAATAAATTACAGCACTCACTATTAAAAGAAGGAATGATCACTTTCTCAACAGAAAATATTTTTCTCTTAGGCTCTTTCTTAGTATTAGTCAGCATACTTATCAGTAAAACAGGCTATCGCTTCGGCATCCCAACATTGCTGTTATTCTTGTTTACAGGAATGTTTTTTGGCAGTGAGGGATTGGGTATGGAATTTAATAGCCCACACGACACACAATTCATTGGTATGGTGGCATTGAGTATCATCCTGTTTTCTGGCGGTATGGATACCAAGTTTAAGGAAATAAAGCCTATCATTGGAATGGGTGTCATCTTATCTACTTTGGGTGTAGTGATGACAACTGTCTTGACAGGAGGGTTTATATTTGCATTATCGCAGTGGGCAGGTATGAATATTCAATTGTCCTTGATTGTATCGATGCTGTTGGCTGCAACCATGTCTTCGACAGACTCGGCTTCTGTGTTTAATCTTTTGCGAACACAAGGAATTGGCTTGAAACACAAATTGCGACCAACGTTGGAATTAGAGAGTGGTAGCAACGACCCCATGGCTTATATGCTGACGATAGCGCTCATCAACGTAGCCCTCTCGGGTGATGGTTTTTCTTTTTTAGACTTATCACTTAACATTGGTGAACAGTTTTTATTAGGAGGAGCATTAGGCTACGGTCTTGGTCGCTTGACGGTTTGGTTGATTAATCGTATTAATCTCCCAAACGCAGCACTCTATCCTGTACTTCTTCTAAGTATGGTGTTTATCACCTTTACACTGACCGACTTATTAAACGGCAATGGATATTTAGCAGTTTATATTGCAGGACTTGTTGTGGGCAACTGCCGTCTGTCGTATCGACGAGAGATGTCTACGTTCTTAGATGGACTTACTTGGTTGCTTCAAATCATCCTATTCCTCACCCTTGGACTGCTGGTTAATCCTTCAGAGTTGGTTGACGTAAGCCTCTTCTCCCTCGCTATCGCAGTATTTATGATGCTTGTTGCGCGCCCTCTAAGTGTATTTTTGTGCTTACTACCCTATCGCAAAATTCCATTGAAAGCCAAGACTTTCCTTTCATGGGTTGGTCTTCGAGGAGCTGTCCCCATTATCTTTGCTACATATCCCATCATTAACGGTGTCGAAGGAGCAGACCTCTTGTTTAATATTGTCTTCTTTATCACCCTGCTATCACTTACGGTACAAGGTACTACTATCTCATTAGTGGCAAAAAAACTCCAGCTCGACATGCCAGAAGAAAAGAGCGGTAATGAGTTTGGAGTTGAGATTCCAGAGGAATTAGGCTCAAAACTAAAAGAGGTAACTTTAGAAGAGAGCATGCTTGAAAATGGAAACTTATTATCCGAAATGAACATTCCTAAAGGAACGCTTGTAATGATGGTGAAACGTGGAAAAACTATCTTGGTTCCCAATGGTCAATTACCTTTAGAGAAAGGTGACATCTTGTTATGCCTTTCCAGTGCCAACAAGAATCCAGAGTAGACGATTCAAAACAAAGATTAGCACAACATTCAATAATACTAAAAGAGTTGTAACTCATCTGGGAGTTACAACTCTTTTAATATTTGTGACTAAGTTTGTCTTCCTTTACTTTACTTTGTCAACGATAGCCTTGAATGCTTCAGGGTTGTTAACAGCGAGATCTGCAAGCACCTTACGGTTAATTTCAATGCCTGCCTTGTTCAAAGCACCCATTAAAACTGAGTAACTCATTCCTTCAAGGCGAGCTGCAGCATTAATACGCTGTATCCATAAAGAGCGGAAGTTGCGCTTCTTATTACGACGATCACGATATGCGTAGGTAAGACCCTTTTCCCAAGTGTTCTTAGCTACTGTCCACACATTCTTTCTTGCACCGAAATAACCTTTAGTCTGCTTAAGGATTCGGGTTCTCTTTGCTTTTGATGCAACATGATTTACTGATCTTGGCATAGTTTTTCTTTCCTTTAAATAATTTGACTAAAAGTGAATTAACGCAAGTTGAGCAAGTCACGTACTTGCTTCAAGTTTGACTTGTCTACAAGAGTGTAGCCTACTAAATTTCTCTTTTGCTTCTTAGTCTTCTTTGTCAAGATATGACTATGATAAGCATGATTACGCTTAATCTTTCCTGTTCCAGTGAAACTAAAGCGCTTCTTTGCACCGGAATTTGTTTTTTGTTTTGGCATTTTTTTACTTTTTAAATTGTTATTTATTTACTACTGTGGCAACGTATATACCAAGACGTTACGCACAATCCAGTTTTATTCTTCTTCTTTAAGTTTCTTGAGTGCCTCAGAACCATTTTTAGCGTTATCAAAAAGTCCGCCATTAGACTTTTCCTCCTTTGATGATCCGTCTGTTGGAACTTTCTTCTTCGCCTCTTTTGCTTCTTTCAGAGCTTGCTCACGATCACGCTTTTGTTGACTTTTCTTCTCCACGCCTACTTGCTTTGGTGAGAGATAAATAAACATTCGTTTACCTTCTAACTTTGGCATTTGTTCTACTTTACCAAAGTCTTCCAAGTCGTTAGCAAACCGTAACAACAACACTTCGCCTTGTTCCTTAAACAAGATAGACCTTCCACGGAAGAAAACGTATGCCCTCACTCTGTTACCTTCATTCAAGAACTCGCGTGCATGCTTGAGTTTGAACTGGTAGTCGTGCTCATCTGTTTGAGGTCCAAAACGTATTTCCTTGATATCTACCTTTACCTGCTTCTGCTTCATTTCTTTAGCACGCTTCTTCTGTTGGTAAAGGAACTTACTATAGTCGATGAGACGACAAACTGGTGGCTGCGCATTTGGAGAGATTTCTACAAGATCAACATCCTGCTGACGAGCTAAATCCAAGGCTTGACGGGTTGGCATTACCTGCGATCCGTCATCACCAACAACACGCACTTCCCTAACGCGAATCTGTTCATTCACGCGGTACTGTTTACTTAATTTGTCATTTTTCATTCAACTATATTAATGGTTCTAAGTGTGAAACGGCTGCAAAGTTACTGATTTTATTACAATGAGCCAAATCTTTATTCATATTTTTTAGCACAATAAGCATCATCGCACGAAAGTGTAGAGACGATTAACAGATACAAAATCACGACTTTTGAATACAGACAACCTTTCAGTTTCTTATGAAGTACGATTTTAGTAATTCGCAAACAAATTTCTCTGTTCTGTTATTTGCATTAATGTAAGTTCTATCTGTGTTTCTCGAAGCTTGAATAATCTTGCTGTTTGAGCAATTCTTCCAACGAAAAAGTCCTGTGTTGTCGCACAAATTGATCAATCATATTCACTTGAGAAGTTTGATAAATTCGTCTTCCAAGCACTTTATTAGTTGCCCACATCATTTTTGCCATGTGCAGTTCTTTCACAAAATCTGAATGCTGAAACTCTTTATTTAACGGATATTTACTTAACAGATAGAACACCAAACAATCTGGAACGATAAATTCACGCTTCATAGATTCACGCTGTCGCTCCGTATAGAATTGTCGATAAATAGGATAATCTGCCCCTAAATACTTATCCAAAGAAATACCTATCGCATCATTTCCAATCACTATACTTTGATCTAACGCCCCAATTTGTGAATAAATAACAGGAACTTTGAGATCGGGCAATAATCGCTGGAGTCTTCTAAAGGCTTTGCTTAAATCTTTATTGATATCGTCCATGCTTACAAACTCCGATTCAGCATCGGCAATGATTACCTGCAATAGCGAATCTTGATAGAAGTTTAGAAACTTGGCATTGATTCCCGTCTCGTTTACTTCTCCAATATTCAGTACATCTTCTATGAGTGTACGAGTTTCCATAGGATAGGTAGTATTCATTTGTTGCAATGCCGAATAATCTCCTGTGGTGAGATAACGGCTTTCAAGTCGATCGTAGCGCTGAACTTCTACCAGCAACTTGCGATCGTCTTCATTGTTTGGCTTGAGTTTTAATTGACAGGCACTCAGCAAAAGAACAAATAATATGAGTATGTGATGTACTTTTATCAAATCTCCAACCTATTCTTGATTATACTTAGCAAAAGTACATAAAAATAATAAAAGTTGCAAATTTTAAGATAAAAAGTATAAATTTTAAGCAAATTTATTTTAAGATAGCACCTAAATCCGTCTATATTTTGTTGTTAACTCACTCTAATGATGTTTCCAATTAAAATCATCAAGACATGATTCCGCTTAATCAAGTAGACCTTATTTAGTGAGTTCAGAAAAGTGGTGGCGACCTTTTCCGTAATATTGCCACAAGACAGAATATGGCGACAAGAGTTGATGATTGGAAACATTTCTATGTTGCTGTAAGTATTGTCGGTCACCCTCAAAATCTTTTTTCCACTTACGAAAGGCTTTACGAGCTTTGAATACGGCTTTGAAATCACCCCAATGCCCATCAAGAATCAGCATTTTGAAAGCAGCAACATAGTCAAGCCACCACCTGACACGCATCACATGCTGCAATTCGTCTGTCTCCAAATTCTTATAAAGCATGGTGAGATTGTTCCTAAAGTTCAAATAAGTTTTCATTGGATTGTTCTTTGGCAAGGTTCCTCCTCCTACATGATACACCTTACTCTCAGGAACACAATATATTTCTCGTCCCATGGCGCGCAATCTCCAGCAGAGATCAATCTCTTCGTTGTGCGCAAAGAAGCGACCATCCAAGCCGCCTACCTTCCAATAATCAGTGGCTCTTATCATCAAACAAGCACCAGTAGCCCACAGAATAGGGCAAACTTCATCATATTGTCCCTCGTCTTTCTCGACCACTTCAAACACCCTACCCCTGCAAAACGGATATCCATACTTATCGATAAATCCTCCACAAGCTCCTGCATACTCAAAATAGTTGCGCTGTCTTATCGACAACAGCTTGGGTTGGCACGCAGCCGCCTCAGGATGTGCGTCCATCCATGTGATTAATGGAGAAAGCCAACCAGAAGAAACCTCGATGTCTGAGTTTAATAATATATAATAGGTGGCATTGATTTGTCGTAGAGCTTGATTATATCCCTCGGCAAATCCCCAGTTTTTATCCAATAGTATGCGTTTCACTGAAGGAAACTTTTCCTTTAACAATGCAACAGAATTATCAGTAGACGCATTATCTGCCACAAATACCTCAACTGACTCCTGCAGATGTTGCAAGAGAGTGGGAAGATATTTGTCCAACATTTTCTCGCCATTCCAATTTAAGATAACGACAGCTACTTTCATAAAACTACTTTTAATGCTGATTGTTGATGATTGAAATCGCCCAACTTAACGGTAATCAACTGGTTATCGTATTTGTCTTTAGCTAAAGACGCAGGGAGTTCTACACGAATATAGTTCTTCGTAAAACCATGCATGGTTCTTCCTCTTACGGCTTTTTCAAACAAGACTTCTGCCTCTTGACCAATATACTTTTGATAAAAAGCTTTTGTTTTTTCATCAGAAAGTTGAAGTAGACGCTTAGAGCGTACTTTCTTTTCTTTGTCCGTAACGACATAAGGTATCGATAGCGCTCTTGTCCCTGGGCGCTCTGAGTAAGGAAAGACGTGCAACTGGGTTACATCCAACTGTTTCAAAAATTGATAACAAGCCTCAAAATATTCAGGTTTTTCTCCACGTGAACCCACCATCACATCTACTCCAATGAAAGCATCGGGTATTTTTTCCTTGATATACTGTATTTTATGGGCAAACAGTGCGGTATCATAATGGCGGTGCATGAGTTGAAGAACCTCATCAGAACCACTTTGCAAAGGGATGTGAAAATGTGGCATAAACGCTCTGGAATGTGCACAATAATCTATCAACTCATCGTCAATGAGGTCTGGTTCAAGACTAGAAATGCGAAAACGCTTGATGCCTTGCACCTGATCCAATGCTTTAACCAAGTCCAAAAATGTCTCGTTGGTGCTCTCGCCAAATTCACCTATATTTACACCAGTCAACACTATTTCCTTCCCTCCTTCGGCTGCAGCTTGTTCTGCCTGTTTCACTAAAAAGTCAATAGAGGGATTGCGCGAGAAACCACGCGCAAAAGGAATGGTGCAATAGGTACAGAAATAGTTGCATCCATCTTGTACTTTCAGAAAATAGCGAGTTCTATTTCCTCTCGAACACGAAGGTTGAAAGGTCTTGATATCCTTTGTCTTAACAGATTGATACGTATGAAGAGATGGACGATGATTCGGACTCGTTGCAGCCAACTCACTCTTTTGAAGCCAAGCATCATTGAGATACTGCACCAAATTCGCTTTTTCGTTGGAGCCCAACACCAAATCAACCCCTTCAATTTGGCTCACCGTTTGTGATTCTAATTGTGCATAACAGCCTGTCACAATCACAAATGCACCGGGATTCTCACGCACCATGCGCCGAATAGCTTGTCTACACTTATGGTCTGCCACCTCAGTGACAGAGCAAGTATTGATAAGACAAATATCAGCTGGTTCACCTCGCTGCACCGTTCGTACCCCCATCCCTTGCAAGAGTTCTGCAAAAGTAGAGGTTTCTGAAAAGTTGAGCTTGCAACCCAATGTATAGTAGGACGCCGTTTTACCTTGAAAAGCACTTGTATCTATCATACCCATAAAATCAGACTGCAAATTTAAGAAAAAAAACTCATATAATATAGGTGTGAGTACCACTAATCCTAAAGTGGACAAAAAGGAAGCATGGATGAAGGCTCTGATTGACACGCTTTAACTGAAAACAGCCAACGTTTTTTCATTCCACATATCTTGTGAAGGATAGTCCATAGCATTCAACTGACTATCGACTTGAGCCGAATGTACTGAAGCATCTGTCCCACATCGCTTTAAGTTTCTTCAACAGAAAACGAAACAGCCAACCACTCCTGCCTAAGAAGAGCTTTGCGGTCGGCTGCATATAGCGTGAATGGGGATATGACCAATGTACTGAATGATAAATATGAGTTCACGAACAATTCGTGCTGAACCAATAATTCTGATGTTCAGTCTTGTCACATCAACAAACCTTTTCTCCTAATCTTGCTGTTTCTTTGAATTGACATCACCATAGCGTGGCAAATGGAACTCGTATGACTTATCGAATACCTGACTCACCCTATTTATTTCGAGCAAAGTAGTACCTCCATTCTTTCCAAAGCTACCACTCAAATAAGCTATCTTATCTTCAGACTGGATGTAACCTTTTTGTCGAAGCATGCGGATAGCTGCTGTGAAGATATATTCTGAGTTGGTGTGTTCCTTTTGATAAATGGGCAGAATACCATAACTGAGGTTGAGCAAGCGCTGTGTCCTCTCTCTATAACAGATAGCCAAGATAGGTGTAGGACCGCGAAAGGCAGCCAAATTTCGAGCTGTTAAACCAGTTTCACTGTCGGTGATGATGCCTTTCACGCCCAATTGTCGTGTTGATTCAATGGCTGAATGTGCCAAAAATTCACGTTGGGTAATATTGTCTTTCTGAATAGGATTTACATCATTGTCCCATGTTCTATCTGCTTCTGCTTGTTCTGCAATACGAGCCATGGTTTGCACCGCTTCCAAAGGATATTTCCCTGACGCCGTCTCACCACTCAGCATAAGAGCATCGGTTCTCGAAAAGATAGCATTTGCTATATCAGTGACTTCTGCTCGTGTGGGTCGTGGATTTTGAATCATTGTATGTAACATCTGTGTTGCTACGATAACGGGCTTTTTTTTCATCACACACTTACGTATGATTTGTCGCTGAATACCAGGAATTTCCTCAATAGGAACTTCAATTCCCAAGTCTCCTCGAGCAATCATCACACCATAGGAGGCTTCTATAATCTCATCGATATTATCGACTCCTTCTTGATTCTCGATTTTTGAGATAATCTTGATGTCGCTGTGGTGCTCATCTAAAATAGCTTGTACCGCTTTGACATCCTCTGCATTGCGCACAAAAGAGTGAGCAATGAAATCGATATCTTGCTCAATAGCAAACAAAATATTATGCTTATCCTTTTCTGTAAGTGCGGGTAAATCAATGTGTTCGCCAGGAATATTCACGCTTTTGTGAGCTCCTAACACTCCATCATTCTGCACTTGGGCTATCAACATAGGACCAGCATTCTCGATTACCTTCATGCAGAGCACGCCGTCATCAAACAAGATGTCATCACCCACCTTGACATCTTTCGTAATATCCGCATAACTCAAATTGATGGCGTCATGAGTTGTGTCAATGTCTGGGCGTCCAAAGATTTTCACTATTTCGCCCGTTTTGTATGTCAGGGGTTGTTCTACATTGGTCGTTCTCACCTCTGGTCCCTTGGTGTCTATTAAGATACCGATGTGAGAGGATACTGCTCGTACATTTTTAATAATGCGAGTCATACCTTCAGGTGTAGCGTGTGCGGTATTCATTCGCACAACGTTCATCCCTGCAAAAAACAGTTTGCGCAAGAAGTCTTCATCACAGCGCAAATCACTGATAGAGCAGACTATTTTTGTTTGTTTCATTATTCTATTGAGTTAAATAGTGGTCGTTTACAAAGATTATAACGGATGTCGCAACATCACTGGCTATTATCCATATTTTTTTGAATTAAAATTAAACAAAACCAGCTACGGAAAAGTAAACTGGATTTATTAACTGGTTGCTTATGTATGCAAAATTACGAAAGAAATCTGATATATCCAAATGATTTTCTGGCTTATCTGCGATACAAAATCGTTTTTAGAATACATCTCTCCCATGCACTACCATGACTAACGCTCACAGATTTTCAAACCCCTCTATCCATTCCTCCTTCCACTTTCGTTCGGTTGGGATATCTTCCTCTATCCAAGGATTGGAAACAGCCAATCCTAACAGTCGAATAGGTCGTATGGAATAGTCAACACTTTTCAACAGTTGTTTAGCCAACGGCAGTATCTGACTCTTTGTTGTCAGTGCTTCCGAAGCTGTAACACTTCGAGTAACCTGTTCAAAGTCGTAAAACTTGATTTTCAAGGTCAAGGTCTTTCCTTCAAACTTGGCTTCCTCTATCCTTTCCACAAGCTCTAACACTGTGTGATAAAGTTCAATTAAAACTGCAGATTGGTTTGAAATATCTTTCAAAAAGGTGCGTTCGCAACCAACCGACTTGCGCAACCATTCCGAGACCACTGGTCGATCGTCGCAACCTCTGGCATGCTGATAATAAACATGACCTAACTTACCAAACACCTCTACCAGATGTTTTTCTGATACTTGTCTAAGTTGTGAACCAACAAAAATGCCCATCTTGTGCATTTGTGCTGCCGTTTTAGGTCCTACACCCCAAAAATCTTCAATACGTAACTGCCCTATAAAGTCGTATGCTTCATCCGCCGAAATCTCAAAAAGCCCATCTGGCTTTTGATATTCCGAGGCAATCTTTGCCAAAAACTTATTAAATGAAACGCCAGCAGAGGCTGTTAAATGCGTGCGTTCGAGTATCTTTGCTTTTATCTGTATGGCAATTTCTTTGGCATCTTCTATTTGAAATTTATTCTCTGTCACATCAAGAAAAGCCTCATCAATGGATATAGGTTCTACCACATCGGTATATTCATGAAAAATTTGTCGCACCTCTGTTGAAACTTCATGATAACGCTCACCGTGATGAGGAACTATTAACAATGTAGGACATAAGCGTTTTGCTTTGGCAATTGACATCGCCGAATGGACGCCATATTGGCGCGCTTCATAGCTGGCAGTGCTGACAACGCCACGGGGTCCATCGTGCCCAATCGCAATAGGCTTACCTTGCAGTTCAGGATGATCGCGTTGTTCAACGGCTGCATAGAAGGCGTCCATGTCTACATGAATAATTTTCCTCATGATGCAAAGCTACTCATTTTTGCCAAATAACGCAAACCAAAGTGGTTCTTATCCACAGCCTTTTCATTTAAGAAAGGTGGGTGACGGTGAAAAACCATCTTTGTGCTTTCGTTTCGACAACAAACCTACTGAATGGAACGAATCGCATTGTAAACCTCAAGCGCTTCATTAGCATCATTTTTTGTAACAACAATGGCATTTCAAATTGGAGCATTTTTGATAAAAGCATTTCTTATTTTTGTCCTGTTATTTTACCAAAAAACGACCATCTAAAATCTTCAAAATAGAAAAATTTAATAGGCAAACGACAGACAAAAATGGATTGATTTTAACAAAATAGTCGTCTCTAAAAGTTAGAACATTGACTTTACGGGCTTGGAAACATGTATTTGGGTCGTTATTCACATGCTTCAGCAGCATTAAAGCATGCAAATAGCAGGCTTATCTCAATGCTTCAGTCGCTCAGAAAGGGTAAAAATGGGAATAAAAAGAGATAGTTTGCTCATAACATATTTAATAACAGCCAGTTATGAACATCGCACATAAATCGCGTATTTGCGACCCACTTTGGTGTTGGTTGTTTACACGCGAGTTATGAGAGGCACTTTGTAAAGAAAATTCAGCATTTATTTGTCGATGCCAATAGCTCTTTGAAATCAATTGAAGATTGAGCAGCATTGAAATCTCTCCCCTCTCTTATAAGCATCTGAACACAAGAGCGCTTATGTGCTGATTATAGGCACTTTTGGCAAAAATAACTTAATATATTTTCGTATAAGGCAAAAAACCACTATATTTGCAATTCGAAAAGAAAACTAAAGTAATAACAAGCAACAAAATAACACGTTGGTAAAATGACAAAAGCAGATATTATTAATGAAATTGCCGCTTCTACAGGATTGCAAAAGAAAGAGGTTGCAGTGGTTGTAGAAAGCTTTATGAGCAAAGTGAAGGAAAGCCTTCTTGAAAAAAAGGAAAATGTTTATTTAAGAGGTTTTGGTAGTTTTATTATTAAACACAGAGCAGCCAAAACAGCAAGGAATATACAAAAGAACACAACGATAACGATTGACGCTCACAACTTGCCAAGCTTTAAGCCTTCAAAGAGTTTTGTGAATGCGATGAAAGAGTCTAACTAAGACTTTAGATAGGCTAAATCATTGGTCTCATCTCCAGCATTTTACGTTATCGCCCATATTCATTCAATGGACAAATATTATAGTAATATAAAAAGAACAATTTAAACATTTAACATTATGCCAAACGGTAAGAAAAAGAAGGGCCACAAAATGGCAACGCATAAGCGTAAAAAAAGACTAAGAAAGAATAGACATAAGAGCAAATAATCCTGCTAAAACGTCTAAACTGACAGTGGGGCGTGTCAAAGAGTCCTATCGTGGATTTTGATTGACCCGCCCTTTTTAATGTAACTAAGTAAAGTAAAGAAGAGAAATGACCAGCGAAGTTGTTATAGATGTCCAAGAGAAAGACATATCGACTGCCTTGTTAGAGGACAAACGACTGGTAGAATATCAGAACGAACCTCGATCAGCTTCTTTCTCTGTGGGTAATGTTTACATCGCAAAGGTAAAGAAATTAATGCCAGGCTTGAATGCCTGCTTTGTAGATGTAGGCTACGAACGTGACGCTTTTCTTCACTATCTTGACTTAGGAAGCCAATTTAATTCTTACACCAAGTACTTAAAACAAGTACAGAGTGACCGAAAAAAACTCTATCCATTCGCTAAAGCCTCGCACCTTCCTGACTTAAAGAAGGAGGGCAGTGTACAGTCTACACTCACTGTAGGTCAAGAAGTTTTAGTACAAATAGTGAAAGAGCCTATTTCTACTAAAGGACCTCGACTTACGGGAGAGCTATCGTTTGCTGGACGTTTCTTGGTGCTTATCCCCTTTGGAGACAAGGTATCAGTATCGTCGAAAATAAAAAAAGGAGAAGAACGTGCCAGACTGAAACAACTCGTTCAAACAATACGCCCCAAAAACTGCGGTGTCATTGTTAGAACCGTTGCAGAAGGTCAAAGGATTGCTGCATTAGAGGGTGAAATGAAAGTTTTGACAAAGCGTTGGCAAAACGCCATTGTCAAAGTTCAAAAAACACAGAACAGACCTCAATTAGTGTATGAAGAGGCTGTTCGAGCTATCGCTCTTTTAAGAGATATTTTTAGTCCTGATTTCGAGAACATCTATGTAAATAATGACGAAGCTTACCGACAAGTCAGTGATTATGTCTCACTCATAGCACCCAATAAGGCTGGAATTGTCAAGAAATATACTGGAAGTGTTCCTATTTTTGATAATTTCAACATCACAAAACAAATTAAGTCAAGCTTTGGAAAGACTATCAACTACAAGCATGGTGCTTACCTCATCATTGAACATACAGAAGCTTTGCACGTTGTAGATGTAAATAGTGGAAACCGAACACGCAACGAAAATGGACAAGAAGCCAACGCTTTGGAAGTGAACTTAGGTGCTGCCGATGAACTGGCACGACAGTTACGTCTGCGCGATATGGGTGGTATCATCGTGGTTGACTTTATTGATATGCACCTTGCAGAGGACAGACAATTGCTCTATGAGCGGATGTGTAAGAACATGCAGAATGACCGTGCACGACATAACATACTCCCTTTAAGCAAATTTGGGTTGATGCAAATCACTCGACAGCGTGTGCGACCGGTCATGGATGTGAGTGTTGACGAGACGTGTCCAACCTGCAATGGCACTGGTAAAATTCGTTCAAGCATTCTCTTCACCGATCGGCTTGAGGATAAAATTGACAAACTGGTTAACAAGATAGGAATTAAGCGATTCTATCTGCACGTCCATCCATACGTGGCTGCTTACATCAATCAAGGAATTATCTCCTTGAAACGAAAATGGCAGATAAAATATGGACTGGGTGTGAACATTGTTCCTTCACAGAAACTCGCTTTTTTGCAATATGAATTTTATGACGCAAAAAAGGAGTTCATAGATATGAAGGAAGAAATTGAAACAAAATAAAATGATTATCTGTAGAATTTAGAACATTTCAGAATGTCTAAATTCTACTTTTTTTTATACGGTCTTTTTTTCAACTTAAAAGAGCCTTCCGTCCTCTTCTGTGCACTTCAGCAGATATCACCGAATGACTTTCCTACCCTGCTTGTTGGTCATCGATCTTCTTCGGTGGTACTAACATTGCCAAGAAGTACCCAACAAATTATATTTTCCGTCTTTTGTATGCTACAAAGAACGGGTGCCAAATTTATTAGGGAGCAGATTTTCAAAGTTTGCAACTTGTTTCTTTGAACAGCTCCTCAAGCAAATTAAAAAACAAGAAATAAGTAAAAGGGATAATGACTACTTCTTCATCATTAGGTATTTTACTGTTTTATTTCATTTTCTTTTTCAACTTAAGAGCTGGAATCTTCACCTTATCGCCAGCTTTCAATTCCGCTTTATCGTTTACGGCTTCCATATAGCACTCCATTCCAGGGCCAAGATAAGCTCTACTGATGGAGCTTAAAGTCTGTCCGGGGCGAACCGTCACTGTTTGAGCAATGCCTGTGATGGCGTAAGCACCCGTTCTAATGCGAGGATCTGCATCATACTTTGAAGCATATTGACGATTTTTAGTTTGTGTCTCTTGTGTTTTTTCAGCAGAAGTGGCTCGGTTTGCTGAACGAGTTGTAGCTTGTTGATGTCCTAAAGATGAAGTTTCCTTGCTCACAGGAGCAGCATCCTCGTGCTGCTGTGTTACAGTTACTTCGTCACCTCCGTCTGTTTGGTTCGTTTGTTCTATTGTATTATTATCCTGCTGGTCGGCATTTTCATCCATTTGCGGTGTTTCTTTTACCGCACTCTCATTTGTTTTCTTTGCAGAAATTAGTTCTGCCATGAGATGTTCGATACGATGATCACGAAGTGAGAATTGTTGAGCGACATACAAACCACTTCCAATCATCAGCAACAACAAGCAGCAAACCGCTCCAATCAATAATTTTTGATTGCGCTGAGTACGATGCAAAGTTTTGCGTAGATATTGCGTATCTTCACTAATCTCATCAATTTCATCGGATTCAGCCTCTGTCGTTTCAACCTTTTCCGTATCGGTTTTGGCAAATGTAGGTATCTCCTCACTCTGCTTATCAGAAGTGTTTTGACAGTTCTCACTTGCTTCTTCCTTCTTTTCTTCGGTCATAGGAGCTACGATAACCGAACTTTCAGGCTGTTGCGAACGCTCAACCAATGGCTCTACCTGCTTTTCTTCGGGTTCGTTAGCCATCTCTTTTGAAGGTGCATCAACGCTATCTGTTACTACTTCTTGCTGTGGAAGCTGTTCCTCTACCTGCTTTTCTTCTTTTGTAGGCTGTGTAGGCAAAGTATCTTCTTGTTCTTCCGTATTTTCTTCAGCTTGATATCGTTCGTCTATTTCGGAGAAATCGGCATCATCGCTAATGGTCACCGTCTCAAATTGTTCAAATGGAGCGTTCACTCTATCTCTCAACGCAACTTCAGGTGTAAAAGATATTTTATCTCTTCCCTCAATTATAATTCGCTCTCCAGTATTCACATCCACACTTTCACGCGGACTCACTGCGGTTACCTTGAACGTTCCAAGACCTTTAATCTTCACTTGTTTGTCAGATTTCAGTCCTGTTGTCAGTACATCTATAAATAAAGGTATGAAAAAATCTGCCTCTCGCTTTGTCAGTTCTGCTTTCTCAACCAAAACAGCTGCTAAATCTGTTAATTTAATCATGAGTTGACTCCTTTCTTCAGTTGTTCTTTCACTAAAGGTGTGGGGCGGAAGTTGAGAACCAATTTGGGAGGTACCATCATTCGTTTACCCGTCGATGGGTTGACAAGGATACGCTCCAATCGCTTTTTTATCTCAAATGTACCGAAAGAAGGGATAGATACGGCTTCTCCTTCATCAAAGTTCGAAGCCATCGCTTCTACCAAGATATTGACTAAATTTTGCGTTTTTTCTTGTGTATATCCACAACGCTGCGCAAGTTCTGCGATAAACTCTTTGTTATTCATGGATTGTATGATATTTCATTCTACAACTTCTCCGTACAAATCAAACTCCTCTGCATCCGTGATATCTACTTGGTAAAATGCTCCAATTTCCAAGTTTTTCCCCGTCGAATGTATTAAGACTTCAGGATCAACATCAGGAGAGCAATATTCTGTACGTCCAATATAGTAATCGTTTTCTTTTCTGTCAATGATTACTTTCATTGTCTTTCCTATCTTTTCTGCCTCAATTTCTGCACTAATTTCTTGTTGCACAGCCATGAGTTGATCCAGTCTTTGCTGTTTCACTGTCTGCGACACGTCATCTTGATAATGTAAAGCACCATAGGTACCCTCTTCTTCTGAATACATAAAGGCACCCATTCTTTCAAATCGTGCCCACCGAACAAAGTCGAGCAGTTCTTGGAATTCTTCTTCCGTCTCACCAGGGAATCCTACCATGAGCGTTGTTCGTAAATGAATACCTGGAACCTTTGCTCGAATGGTCTTGATGAGATTGAGCGTTTCCTGCTTAGTCACATGGCGATGCATACGAGATAACACGCCATCTGAAATGTGCTGTAAAGCAATGTCAAGATAGTTGCAAACTTTTTTGTTTTCTCTGATTACATCTAAAAGCTCTAACGGGAATTGGTTTGGATAAGCGTAATGAAGCCTAATCCATTGCACTCCTTCTATCTCTGAAATCGCAGAAATCAAATCCGCAATATGTTGTTTGCCATCGATGTCTCTACCATAATAAGTCAATTCTTGGGCAATGACTTGAAATTCTTTCACCCCTTGTGCCACCATGTCCTTGACTTCTGCTAAAATATCCGACTTCAATCTGCTTGTATGTTTACCTGTCATGAGTGGTATGACACAATAAGCGCACTGACGATCGCAACCTTCTGAAATCTTTAAATACGCATAATGACGGGGTGTTGTCAGATGTCTCAATCCATGACAGGAGGATATTTCCGCTTTTCCCAAATCGGACAAGAGTTGCTTATAATTGAATTTTCCATAAAATTTATCTACCTCAGGGATTTCATTCTCCAACTCATCTTTGTATCGCTGGCTCAAACAACCCATCACAAAGAGTTTCTTTAATCTACCCTCTTTTTTAGCTTCGACAAAACTTAAAATGGTATTGATGCTCTCTTCTTTTGCCGATTCTATGAAACCGCAAGTATTAATGACCGCAATTTCACCATCAGGAGACTCACTGTCATGGGTGCAACGATAGCCGTTGTCTTCAAACAATCTCATCAACTTCTCACTGTCAACAAGATTCTTTGAGCAGCCCATGGTAATAATATCAATTTGATTTTTCTTCAAAACAATCTATTACTTTTTTATATTTATCCAAAAAGGCTATCTACAAATTCCTTTCGCTGAAAGAGTTGCAAATCCTCCATTTGCTCTCCTAATCCAATGTACTTCACAGGCACTTTCAATTGATCGCTGATGCCAATCACTACACCGCCCTTAGCCGTACCATCAAGTTTGGTAATCGCCAAAGACGTAATTTGAGTTACCGCAGAAAACTGTTTTGCTTGTTCAAATGCATTCTGTCCAGTACTACCATCAAGAACCAACAACACTTCATCTGGAGCTTGAGGCAGTACTTTTTTCATCACCTCTTTAATTTTCTTCAGCTCGTTCATCAGTCCCACTTTATTGTGTAAGCGTCCTGCTGTATCAATCAAAACTACGTCTGCATGATTAGCTTTGGCACTCTGCAACGTGTCAAAAGCTACCGAAGCAGGGTCAGAACCCATTTGTTGTTTAATGACAGGTACTCCTACTCGCTCACCCCATATCACGATTTGGTCTACCGCAGCGGCACGATAAGTGTCGGCAGCTCCTAAATATACTTTCTTTCCTGCCTGCTTAAATTGATAAGCAAGCTTTCCTATTGTTGTAGTTTTTCCTACACCATTGACGCCAACAACAAGGATGACATAAGGTTGATGATCGGTTGGCAGACTCCAACTCTCATTATCTTCAGAATGATTCTCTGCTAACAAAGTGGCAATTTCCTCACGTAGAATGGCATTTAGTTCAGAGGTAGAGACGTATTTATCTCGTTCTACCCGTTCTTCTATACGTTGGATAATTTTTAGAGTCGTATCAACACCGACATCAGAGGTAATAAGCACCTCCTCAAGGTTATCCAACACTTCATCGTCTACCTTAGATTTCCCTATAACGGCTCGCGAAAGTTTGCTTATCACACTTTGCTTTGTCTTCTCTAAACCTTGGTCTAAGGTTTCTTTCTTTTTCTTGTTGAAGAGACCAAAAATTCCCATAATACTATCTTTTCCTAATAATTGAACATCCCGAATGAGAGATAACTGTCAATAATTTAATAACTTAATTGGCATGATTGAAGTTCTTCTATAAGTAGAAACTCTCACGCATGAAATACTTTATCCTTGTTAAATCAACTGTATATATACGTTACAAAGATAGCACATTTTTTCGATACTTTCTCAATCTACAAGCAATTTTCAACAGCCTTCAGCATAATTATTAAAATCATCCACATCCATAGTCTTCTATCTCTATGGGTTTAACACACAATCTCTAAGAGTTGACTACTGCTCCAAAATTACTCAACATTTTTGGTTGGTATGTTCAAAATCACATGTCAATGTTTTTCAAAAAACAAAAAGAGAAAAACACTACACTTAGGCAAGACAGATAATGCACAAGGGATTATTGAAAAGATAATTGTTGCAATCGCTGACGCAATTCAGCAGCTTGAGATTTTCGTATTGCTAAGGAAATGTGGCAAGTATTATCGAATGTTTGAGAAACAATTCGAGGCTCCAACTCTTTCACTACTCGCATGACTTCATTTAACAGCGGATAGGTAAAGGAGTAATCGATAATATCTTCTACATATCTCGTCTCTATTTGTGCATTTTCTATGGCTGCCGCAGCAGCTGTTCGATAAGCGACAATAAGTCCACTGGTACCCAATTTAATACCACCAAAATATCTCACGACAACAATTAAGATATCAGTCAATTCATGAGCGTTAATTTGTCCTAAGATAGGTTTTCCTGCGGTGCTGGAAGGTTCACCATCATCATTTGCTCGGAAAACACTTCTGTCCGCTCCCAGCATGTACGCATAACAGCAGTGGCGAGCGTCATAATATTTCTTCTTATAAGCCTGTAACAACTCCTTCACTTCATTTTCGTTAGTGACATGATGCGCAAAGGCGAGGAATAAGCCACCAACGAAATCAATACGCTTGTCTGAGCGTAAATCCTTGATTCCGAGTAATTCATCAAGTATCAATCGAGAAGAAATGTCCACATCCAACACACCAATTGGATCGTTGTCATCGTATGTTCCTGGTTTTGCTTTCAAGCTATACCATTTTCCGTCCAGATACAAAGAGAATTCATGCAATTGCTGTGGCTTGTAACTCTTCGTACCTTTCTCTGTTACGTCAAAGTTTATCTCCAAAGCTTTTAAGAACTCTTCTGATGTCATTCCGTTCAAATCCTTCACCACTCTATTATAATCTAAAATGGTTAATTGAGATGCTGGGAAGCAAACAGCCATGAAATAATTATATTCTTCATGACCTGTATGATTAGGATTGGCTTTCGATTTTTCGACACCAACCAATGCAGCAGCTGCAGAACGATGATGACCGTCAGCAATATACAAAGCTGGCATCTTCTTAAATTCGGCTGTAATCGTTTCAACATCCTTCGCATCGGAGATTACCCAGAACTGATGTCTGAAACCGTCAATAGGAGCAATGAAATCGTATTCAGGCTTTTCAGAAGCATAACGCTCAATCAAAGCTGTAAGCGTTTGATTGTCGGGATAAGCAAAGAAAACTGGTTCTATGTTGGCATCGCATACCCGTACGTGCTTCATTCTGTCTTCTTCTTTATCTCTTCGGGTCAGTTCATGCTTCTTAATAACTCCATTGAGATAGTCTTGACAATAAGCACCTACTACCAATCCATACTGTGTCTTACCATTCATGGTTTGGGCATAGATATAGTAGTTTTCGTGTTCGTCTTGCTTGAGCCAGCCTTTATCTTGGAACTTCTTAAAGTTCTTAGCTGCTTGCTCATAGACACGTGGGTCATATTCAGAAGTTCCTGGTTCGAAATCGATTTCTGGTTTAATAATGTGATACAAACTCTTTTCATTATTCCCAGCTTCTTCTCTCGCCTCTTCAGAATCCAAGACATCGTATGGACGTGACTCAACCTCTTCAACTAAATCTTTTGGAGGTCGAACGCCTTTGAATGGTTTAATTGTTGCCATAGTGTTTACTTGTTAACTTGAAATTTTGTGCAACCGTCTTTGAAATAAGCATTAATTTGCTGTGCGGCAGCAATTCCTGCATTAGCGTTAGCTTCTGCTGTTTGTGCGCCCATCTTCTTAGGAGTAGTAAAGTAACGACCCTCGAACTTTGCGAATTCTGCATCAGCTTCTGGCTTGATGTCTGTCACAAATTTAAGATCTTCACGTTCACCCATTAAACGCAACAATTCTGGCTCGTTAATAACTTCCTTGCGAGCAGTATTTACCAAAATGCCACCCTTCTTCATCAAATTAACAAGATCGTAACCAACACTTTGCTTTGTATGTTCATTGGCAGGAAGATGTACACTAACAATATCACACTGCTTGAAAAGCTCTTCTTTAGTAGCCACAAACTGAACACCATCTTCTTTTTTAGGATTCTCTGCATGCGAACGGCTGAAGCCATATACCTCCATACCAAAACCATTAGCGATGCGAGCTACATGACGTCCAATGTTACCGAAAGCCAAGATACCTAATTTCTTACCTTTCAGCTCACAACCTGATTTTCCTGAGAAGCAGCTACGGCACATATAAATCAACAAGCCAAATACCAATTCAGCAACTGCATTAGAGTTCTGACCAGGAGTATTTTCTACCACAATACCTTTTTCTTTGGCATAAGCGGTGTCAATAGAATCGTAACCAGCACCTGCACGAACAACAACTTTAAGTTTTGGAGCAGCATCAAGGATTTCTTTCGTAATTTTATCAGAACGAACAATCATCGCCTCTGCATCTTTAACAGCATCTTTGAGTTCATCGGTAGAAGTGTATTTTTCTAACAGTTTAACGCAATGATTCTGACTCTCCAACTCTTTTTTAATAGCCTCGACTGCCTTTGCATTAAAAGGTTTTTCTGTAGCAATAAGTACTTTCATTTGTTTAGAATATTGAATGGGTTAATTAAGTACGTAACCACAATAGGAAGTGATTACGCATGAATTGATGAACAAACAGGCTAAAATAAGGTAGAATCAAGCAAGCTGGATCATTATGCTCACCTAATTTTCTTATTTTAGCCTATTTGTAAATCATGATTAGTTTGTAGTTTGTAATGGATTAATGTTTGTCTTCGAATTCTTTCATGCAAGCAATCAGTGCTTTCACACCATCAACACTCATAGCGTTGTAGCAACTTGCACGGAAACCTCCAACAGAACGGTGTCCCTTGATACCAACCATACCACGTTCGGTAGCGAACTCGAAGAATGGTTTTTCAAGATCTTGGTATTCTTCGTTCATGACAAAGCAGATATTCATCAATGAGCGATCTTCTTTAGCAACAGTTCCCTTGAACAGTTTGTTTCTGTCAATCTCAGCATATAACAAGTCTGCTCTTTGGTGAGCCAATTTATCCATAGCTTCTACACCACCGTTCTTCTTAATCCAACGCAATGTTTCAAGAGCTGAATAGATAGGAACAACAGGAGGAGTGTTGAACATAGAACCCTTCTCGATGTGTGTGCGATAATCCAACATCGTAGGTATTTCACGTCCAGTCTTGCCTAACATGTCTTCCTTAACGATAACGAATGTAACACCAGCCATAGCCAAGTTCTTCTGTGCTCCACCGTAGATACATGCATATTTAGAAACATCAATTGGACGACTAAATATATCTGATGACATATCTGCAATAAGTGGCACCTTTACATCCAAGTCTTTACGTATCTCTGTACCGTAGATGGTGTTGTTGGAAGTAATGTGAAAATAATCACAATCTTCAGGTACGCTCCATCCTTTAGGAAGATAAGAATAGTTCTTATCTGCAGAAGAAGCTACTTCTACTACTTCTCCGAAGAATTTTGCTTCTTTCAAAGCTTTCTTAGCCCATGTACCTGTGTTCAGATAAGCAGCTTTCTTTACAAAGAAGTTGTTAGGAATCATGTGGAACTGCAATGATGCACCACCACCTAAGAAGATAACTGCATAACCTTCTGGTATCTGCAACAACTCTTTAATCAAAGCTACAGCCTCGTCAACAACTGGCTGAAAGTCTTTTGAACGGTGACTAATCTCCATCAGAGAAAGTCCGATACCATTAAAGTCAAGAATTTGTTTCGCTGTGTTTTCAATTACTTCGCGAGGAAGGATTGATGGACCTGCATTAAAATTGTATTTTTCCATTGTTTTAAAGTTAAAATTAAACAAGTATTAGTAATTGGTTGCTAATTTACAACAATAGTTTGAAAGACAAAAATAAAAACTGTATTATTTTGCACTTTCCGCGTTTTTTCTATTCTGCAGCCTCAAAAATCGTTTTTAAACCCTTAATTTTTTGTCCTTTTGCCCTTTTTAGAACTTCTTGCAACTTATTTCTTTGGACTGCCACATATACGTAATAATTATTCACATCAATACGTCCTATCTCATCTGGAGTAAGTTGACATTTCTTACACAAGAACCCAACAACGTCCATTTTGCTTATCTTATCTTTCTTCCCTTTACCTATATATATAGTTGCCATTTTGGGTAACGCGGGCTGACTGTCCGTAACAGGGATGCTATATTCGTGAGTATGACTGATAGCGTATGCAGGTATCTCTTCTGTGGGACCAATGAGCAGGAACGCCCTACCCTCTTTTTCCCAACGAGCTGTCCTCCCCGTTCTGTGCACATAGTTTTCTTCTTGGTCTGGCAATTGATAGTGAACAATGTTATCTACATCTGGGATATCCAATCCACGCGATGCCAAATCCGTACTCACCAAGATATTCACCGACCCATTAGAAAATTTATAGATCGAACTTTCACGTTCTTGCTGATCTAAACCACCATGAAAAACAGTAGAATAAAAATGTTGAAATGTCAAATAATCATGGATGCGTTCGGCACTTTCTCGATAATTCGTGAACACAATCGTACTCTGATTTCCAAATGACAACAACAGTTGTTTGAGTGTTTGCAGCTTATCCTTGTCAGGACTATGAACCGAAAAGACTCGAACCTGATGAGAGACAGTTGCTGATGTGAGATAATCCAGACGGTCGACATTATTCATGTTGACGAAATGAGGAATTTCTACGGCATCTGTTGCCGAAAGAAGGATGCGCTGTTTAACAGCAGTAAGTTTCTCAAGTATCTTACTCATCTCCTCTTGGAATCCCATCTCTAAACACTTATCAAATTCATCAATAACGACATATTGAATCGTTTCAATACTGATGTTTCGCTTGTCTAAGTGGTCATTCAACCTTCCAGGCGTAGCAAAAACGATTTGTGGCTGTACTTGTCGCAACTGTCGGTGTTCATCCATGGCGGGACGTCCTCCATAACACGCAAATCCTTTCATTGCCTTGGTGAGCAGTTGCAAGACTTCTGCTGATTGAATGGCAAGCTCTCTATTGGGAACTATCACTACGGCTTGCACCTCTTTTGAACTTACATCCAGCTTTTGAAGTATCGGCAGCAAATAAGCCAAAGTCTTTCCCGACCCAGTTGGAGAAAGAAGGATAACATCACGTTCACCTTGTGCAATGCTGTCAGAAGCTTTCAACTGCATGGCACTCAGCTGTTCAATCCCTAATTTGGCTAAATCAACGGTGACATTCATGACTTATTTTTGTTTTTGATTGATAATACGATCGACTTCTTCAAACTCCTTACCCATGTTCAAATTCAAATAGATGGTATACAGAGGTGTACCCCATTTATCTTTCATCTCTGGAGCCAAAGCCCTATAACGCGCTAAGTAGGGCAAAGCCTTATGATAATAGCCAAGAATTTGCTTTCTATTTTTCTTTGATAGTTTCGTATCATGGTCTAAGAGAACAGCTTGATTGAAATAAGCAAGACCTGCATTGAGATAGGGTTCTGGCATGCTGTCATTCTTAGCGATGAGATCATCACAGATTTGAATACACGCATCGTATCTACCGGTATTCAAAAGTACGGTACTTTTGGCAAATTGGTATAACTGATTGGTACTGTCCACCGCTAACGCTCGGTCAATAACACCCAAAGCATTATCAAATTGTTTCGTCATTACATAATAATCAACCAATCGAGGGAAGAAAAATGGAAAGCTGGGATGAGTGGTAAATCCCTCGTCCAAAACCTTTAGATACATGGTTGTATCTTTTTTCTCTTCATAGATATTGGCAAGATATTGCAGCATATAGGGATAATGCACCGAATCCTTCAATGCGAGATGTGAATGTTGCAAAGTTGCATCATAGTTCTTTAATTGGTAAGCACTAAATGCGGCCCAATACGAAGCTTCAGGCATTCGCCTATCTTTCTCTACATACTGGTATTTTTCAAACAATGGCTCATAAGCACTCTGAATGTAAGTATTGTACATTTGATAGGCTTCAGCATATTTCTTTTTATTAAGGAAGAAAGCCCCACCGTTAAAGAGATTCGGTCTGATTTGATGCAGATATTGTGCATGTTCGCTACGATAGGCTGGAGCTACTTTACCTCTTTTATTAGGTAGTGCATCAATAGAATCAAATGCCTGTAAATCTTCAAACATATTTCTTGCCAAAGAAAACAAACGTGTGGTATCGTATTTTTGCTTCAAATACAACTTCTCATTTCCTTGCTCATATTGTTTTCTAACCGCTTCAAAAAGGGTTAACCATATTTTTTTATTGCATCTGTTGGTTGAGTCATTGAGTAAGCTGCGCATGGATTTTTCGGCTTTATCCAAATTGTTTCCACGTTTCACCCATTGTCTTGCCTGTGAAATCTCTCTTCTCTGTCCTTGGGCAGTCACAGCAAAGCTTACTATAAAGAAAATATATAAAAGTCTTTTCATCATCTATTACGTAAAACTATATTCAATTACTGGAACAATGTCCAAAAATAATGATAGGTATAAAATATGTCTTAAAAACTAATCCCTCATTTGTTATGCAAATATACGGAATTTTCCATATATCAAAGAGATTATTCCGACAAAACTTGCATTATTATCTTCACCTTATTTATATATAGGGACAAACCGGCACCTCTTTATTTAACAATAAGTATGGCTTAAAACTAAAAAAACTATGAACTACAGCTCTTTCATTGATGAATGATATTTTCACCACAATGCACACCCCCGAAGCAGTGTTTGTAATCTCGATGATACGACGTATTAAATAAAAATAAATGCTGAATTTTCTTTACAAAGTGCCTCTCATAACTCGCGTGTAAACAACCAACAGCAAAGTTGGTCGCAAATACGCGAGTTATGAGCGAGGTTCATAATCGCTTGTTATTGAATATGTTACGAGCAAAGCCTCTCCTTTTACTCCCCTTTCCCCCATTTTTCTTCGACTAACCCATTGAGATAAGTTAACAATTTGCATGCTTTAATGGGGTTGATACATGTGAATAACGCCGCTAATGTATGTTTCCAAGCCCGTTAAATCAATATTCCAACTTGAAAAGACAGCTATTTTGTGAAAATCAGCGTAATTATGTCTATTGTCTGCCTATTAATTTTTTCTATTTTGAAGATTTTAGATGGCCGTTTTTTGGTAAAATAACAGGACAAAAACAACAAATTCCTTTACCAAAAATAAATTTGTTGTTGAAAAAAGAAAAAAGATAGTTTTTCATCGTCAACCAACCTTCATGTATGAAAAATCTATGAGATTTCAGTAAAAAAAGCCCTCCAAATGATACAACCTGTCATTATATTCATTATATTTGCAAACAATCTTAATAAAAACTTTAAACATAACACTATGAACATTCCATTTATTTTTTGGCTTGTGCCAGTGGCCTCTGTGGTTGCACTATCCATGGCATGGTACTTCTTTCAAAGCATGATGAAGTATGATGAAGGCACACCTCGTATGCGAGAAATTGCGCAACACGTGCGCCATGGCGCCATGGCGTACCTCAAACAACAGTACACCGTGGTGCTGTATGTATTTATCGCATTAGCTATCCTGTTTGCTTTTATGGCTTACGTGCTCAAAGTTCAAAATCCATGGGTACCGTTTGCGTTCCTCACTGGAGGTTTCTTTAGCGGACTCTGTGGTTTCTTTGGCATGAAAACCGCCACTTATGCATCGGGTAGAACAGCCAATGCAGCTCGCAAGAGCTTAAATCAAGGTCTGCAGATAGCCTTCCGGTCGGGCGCAGTCATGGGACTCGTTGTAGTTGGTTTAGGTCTGTTGGACATTGCCATGTGGTTTATACTCCTCACCTATCTTTATCATGGCAGCAACATGGCACTGGTTACCGTCACAACAACAATGTTGACCTTCGGCATGGGTGCCTCTACACAAGCGCTGTTTGCACGTGTTGGAGGAGGTATCTACACCAAAGCAGCCGATGTAGGGGCTGACTTGGTGGGCAAGGTGGAACAAGATATTCCTGAAGATGACCCTCGAAATCCCGCTACTATTGCCGACAATGTAGGCGATAACGTGGGCGACGTTGCTGGTATGGGTGCTGACCTTTATGAAAGTTATTGCGGAAGTATCTTGTCTACAGCAGCATTAGGTGCCACAGCCTTTGTGGCAAGCGGTGACATGCAACTCAAAGCCGTGGTAGCACCTATGATTATAGCTGCAGTAGGTATTTTCTTGAGCCTGATTGGTATTTTCTTGGTACGTACCAAAGAAGAAGCGACGATGAAAGACTTGCTGAAGTCTTTGAGCCTTGGTACTAATGTTGCTGCGGTGCTTATTGCCATCGCATCCTTCCTCATCTTGTATTTCTTGGGCATCACCAACTGGTTGGGTGTTAGCTTCTCGGTAGTAACAGGTCTGGCAGCAGGTGTCATCATCGGTCAAGCCACCGAATATTACACCTCACATAGTTACAAACCAACCAAAGAGATTGCAGCTTCTTCACAAACGGGTGCAGCAACTGTCATCATCAAAGGCATTGGCACGGGAATGATTAGTACTTGCATTCCTGTAGTAACCATATCAGTTGCCATTATGTTAAGCTACCTCTGTGCCAACGGTTTTGATTTGAGTATGAATGCCGATTCGATTAGTCATGGACTTTATGGCATTGGTATTGCTGCCGTGGGTATGCTTTCTACACTGGGTATCACCCTCGCTACCGATGCTTACGGACCTATTGCCGATAACGCTGGTGGTAACGCAGAAATGAGTAACCTCGGCGAAGAAGTGAGAGAACGCACCGATGCGCTCGATGCCTTGGGCAATACCACCGCTGCTACTGGTAAGGGCTTTGCCATTGGTTCGGCTGCATTAACCGCCTTAGCACTTTTGGCATCCTATATAGAAGAGGTAAAAATAGCCATGGTTAGAATGGTAGAAGATGGTCATCAGTTTGTCAATGCGGCAGGAAACGTATTCAATCCTATGAATGCCACCATGTCTGACTTCATGGATTTCTTCCAAGTGAACGTAATGAATCCACGCGTTTTGGTAGGTGCCTTTATCGGTGCCATGGCTGCTTACTTGTTCTGTGGTCTCACCATGGGTGCTGTAGGTAGAGCAGCTGGCGCAATGGTGGATGAAGTAAGACGCCAATTCAGAGAAATCAAAGGCATATTGGAAGGCAAAGCCACACCCGATTATGAACGATGTGTAGAGATTAGCACCAAATCGGCACAACACGAGATGATTCTACCTTCACTCTTAGCCATTGCCATTCCTATTGTTGTGGGAATCATTTTGGGTGTTGCAGGTGTTCTTGGATTACTCGTAGGTGGCTTGGCAGCTGGATTTACCCTCGCCATCTTTATGGCAAATGCTGGTGGTGCATGGGACAACGCCAAGAAGATGGTGGAAGAAGGCAACTTCGGTGGCAAAGGTTCGGCATGCCATAAGGCTACTGTCGTTGGCGACACTGTAGGCGATCCTTTTAAAGACACCAGCGGACCAAGTCTTAACATCCTTATTAAGCTCATGTCCATGGTGAGCATTGTCATGGCAGGACTGACTGCTGCGCTCATCTAACACGAACTTAGAACACTGATAGAGGCAATTACCTCAACCTCCAAATCTGCATACGCAATGAATGAAAAATGCTGTTGGAGGTTGAGGTAATTTTCATTTCATCCAAAAAGGGAGCTGCGCAAGTTCCAAAGAAAAAGCACTTTCTTCACTCTATTGGCTTATAAATCATAGTTTTTATGTAATTTTGCACCCATAATAATGACAACGACAATGACAGAACAGCAACCCTCTCATCACCAACATGCGACGGAACATCACTACCACAGCACAGAGCATCATCACCACCATAGGAAACATCCTCAGTTCCAAAACAACCATGCGATGCGGAAGAAACGTAGGAAGATGGCGAGCAACGTATTGTTCTTTTCGCTTTGCATCGTTGCTGCACTCATCATGATGGCGGTCATTTGGATGTACACCGCTGAGTAGCAGAGCAAACACAAAACATAAAAGGCGTTTCGAGTATCGTACTCGAAACGCCTTTTATGTTAAGGGATGTCCCAAAAGTGGGACACCCGTTGTAGGATTTAGCAAACTTTCTCTAAACGCTTCATTACAGAGAACATGAACAAAGCAGAGAGTAAGCAGACTCCAATGAATACAGACCATACAGCCCATACTGGTAAATCACCCCAAAGGTATCCACCTACGCTCACCAACAAGTTGCCAATGGCGGTAGCTGCAAACCATCCACCCATCATGGCTCCCTTGAGTTTAGGAGGTGCAACCTTGCTCACAAAGCTGATACCCATAGGACTCAACAGCAATTCACCAAACGTCAGCACCAAATAAGTACTAATCAACCAGTTGGCAGATGCGTAGCTGGCGGTTCCAGCCTCGGCAGCCAATGCCTGTTCATTAGGTGTAAGCAAGCCTTGTGAACCAACAATCATGATGGTGTAGGCCGATGCCGCAATCACCATACCGTAGGCTATCTTGCGTGGAGCCGAAGGTTCTTTGCCCTTGGCAGCCAACGAACCGAAGATCGCCATGCTGATTGGTGTCAACGCTACCACATAGAATGGGTTGAACTGTTGGAAGATAGGCGCACTCACATCTATAGCTCCTTCTACTTGAGTGTACTTATAAATCAATACACCAATTGATGCTAAGATGACAGCTAACGAAATTCCCTTAGCTTTCTGTGTTTTTGACTGGAAGAATGAGAATCCTGCATAAACGATAAAGACAATCATCACAAGGTTCACTACATCGAAAGCCATGCTCTGAACACCAGAAGAAGTCTTTTGAGTAAACTCATTGGCAAAGTAAGTCAGGGTAAGTCCGTTCTGGTGGAATGACATCCAGAAGAAAATAACCACTGCAAACACCAACAATAGTGCCACTACTCTATCCTTTACATCCTTTTTGCTCAACTCTTCGGTCTCGATGGCTTGACCATCGTCTGTCTTGGCTGCCGTGCCATTTCCTTCCACATGACGGAACGAAGAACGGAAACCGTAATAAATAGCCATAGAAATAATTAAGGATACACATGCTACGGCAAAGGAGAAATGGTAAGCGTCGTTTTCGGCATAACCAACAGATTCTGCCCACTCCTTAATGCGTACGGCTGCCGTTGGTGCAAACAAAGCACCAATATTGATAGCCATATAGAAGATGGAGAAAGCTGAATCGCGCTTGTCGGCATACTTCGGATCATCGTAAAGGTTACCTACCATTACTTGCAAGTTGCCCTTGAACAAACCTGTACCAAAGCTGATGAACAGCAAAGCCAGCAACATTACCAAGAGCGCAAACGTCTCACCGCCCAATGGTATGGATAAGAACAGGTAGCCCAGGAACATCACCACGATACCAATGGTGACCATCTTGCCAAAACCAAACTTGTCGGCAAGTACACCACCCACTAATGGAAGGAAGTAAACTAATCCAAGGAACACACTGTAAATCATACCAGCCGTACCTGGATCTAATCCAAAGTTAGCTCTTAAAAACAATACAAACACGGCAATCATGGTGTAATAACCGAATCTCTCGCCAGTGTTGGCCAATGCCAAAGCAAAAAGGCCTTTAGGTTGATTTTCAAACATAGTTTATTAATTATTTAGTTGTTGTAGTAATATCAAACAAATAGGACAATCTTAACTGAATATTCGACAGATTAGATCTGGCAAAATAATCGCGCTTCGTGTCCCCATATAGGTTCCCTAATCCATAGTAATACCGAGCGTCTAAGAGCAGATGCCCCACCTTGGGCAACGAATATTCCACTCCGATACCTGCCACAATGCCATAATCAAACTTGTGTTCCACGGGCATCTTGTATTGGGTCGTCTCAGTATTGGCTCTGTCTTGCACGTTTGCCTGATTGAGTTCAAAGTTCATTTGGGTGCTTTCATTCAGCATATAGCCAAATTGCGGTCCTGCTTGAAAGAAGAACTGAAAGCCTCGTTGTTCCTTTCCCCAAGCCAAATGTGCGAAGACAGGTACTTGTATATAGTTAATGGTGCGGCTGTATTCTTCCGCTAAACCAGTGTTCTTGTTAAGTACTGGCTCGTTTTGCAGATTCACAATGTCTTCTTTCCAACCAGCTTGCACATAATTGATTTCCGCATGGATAGAACAAAGGGTTTGAAAATATTTCTCAGAGATGTACCGAAAAGACACGCCTCCCGTCATCCCTCCATGGAACGCTTGTGTCACCTTAGGCACAAACCCGACATTGCTCAGCACATAACCTCCATTCACACCTACGGAAAACTCGTTGCGATGACTCCCTACCTGCGCCGTAAGGAGCAGCGGGTAAAACAGCAAAAAGAGGGAAAGAAGTGGATGTTTCATTTTTTACGCTAACACATGGTTTGTAGTAGAAAGGCTTAATACGAGATGCTCTCTATCCCTCCGTTACTCTTAAAGTGAATCAACATGAACGTGGAGTTCTGCCATCCAGCCTTTTTTATGCGTCGAAAATCCAAAGGAGTCTGTAAGGCGGTATAGGAGTTTTGTTTTTTCAGTCCTGAAAAGGATTTCCCATATTGGTGCAATCCACGACAAAAGAATTGTGCATGGTCGTAACCTGTCAAGGCAAATCGTGGAATGGCGTATTGCATTTCTTCTTTGAACCACAGACGATACTTCTGTTCAAACTGCTTGGTCTGTGGAGAGAGCGCATTATAATACGCCACGGTGGGTATATAGGTGGGGTATTTACAGAAGTATTCGAAATATACTTTGGTGTACATCAACCACTCTGTATAGCCAAACAACGACACCGACAGTGTAGGATTGGCTGCCTTCAGTCCGTCTATCTTTGCCAACGCCACGTTTAACTCGGGCGATTTACCTGTGTTCAGTACCACCACATTGGGCTTTGACAAGGTAAACGATTTGGCGAACTGTTCCTCGCTGGATTTCAAGTTCGTGATGTTATAAGCGATTTTCTTATCCTCTAATTGTTTCCGTAACGTGAAAGTAAAGATACCTTTCTGACTATCTCGGTCGTTGCAATCAATGAACACAGGATGATAGTTAGGGAAACGGTTGAGGAAAGCATGAATGGCATCTTCATTCAATTGGTCGGCAGACTGATAAACTTGGTAGACCTGTGGATTGGTTGCCACTTCCCCACTCTCAATAGAAAAAGGAATCACGAGCTTGATGCCGAAGCGTTTGCAGAAGTCACCCAAGTGGGCAACCTGTTTGGTGTACAAGGGACCAAAAATAATGTCGCACCGTTGCGCATTCACATCTAAGAGTGTTTGTCGAATGTCGGCATCAATGGGTACGTTCCAGGCATAAACATCGGTGGAGATGCCTTGACGCTTCAAGTCGTCACACGCCAACAGCACACCGCGATAGTATTCTACCATTCTGCGACCATCACCGTCTACGTTGTGCAAAGGCAGCATCACTCCTATGCGAATGGCACGCTTGGTAATGTCTAACTCTTTTCCCTTGACCAGTTGTGTGGTGACAGGTTGGTTCTTGTCTGTCTTGGGTACAACGGGGACTACATTGGGTTTCTTCCCCTTCTCGAACGGAATAAATACGGTGTCACCTTTCTTTAACTCGTATCCCTCTACTTTCATTTCTGGGTTAGCATCCATTAAATCGGGAACGGAAATGCCATATTTTCGAGCAATCCCAAAGACAGTATCTTTCTTTTTTGCCTCATAGATGTCTCGCCACAGATTTACTTGCGCTGTGGCATCAAGACAAAACAAGAGTGTTAATAATAAGACTATATAGTTAAAGATTGGTTTCATGTCACAAATTGTCTTTTTCTGTTTCATTTGCAAATTTACAAAAAAATCTCTAATCGCTCCTCTTTAATCATGAATCTTTTAGTATCTTTGCAAAGATAGAAAGCTCCAAGCTTTCAATTTTCGTATAGTAAGGTGCAGTATAGCACCACATTGGACAAACAAAACAACGGAATGAAAATAAAATTCATTATTTCTACACTAACGCTTTTATTCCCACTCCTCCTTTCTGCTCAAGAGCAACCCACCATTAACCCGCATGCTGTTTATTTTTCAGAGAAGGGTGAGCCCAGTGACCCAACAACTTCTATCAGCGGTTCGGCTCCGTTACGTGTACTACTGACTGCGAACGAGAACCATACAACAGGCTGGACAGCTTACTATGAATGGAGAATTACCTTAGAAGGAGAAAAAGCTCCTTACCTTGTTCGTTATGAGAAAGATACAGAGGTGCGCTTTACCAAAGCTGGTGCGCATCGCATCGTACTGTATGCCATCTTCACCCAAGGTCAGGACTCGGTGAAATATACCCAAGAGTATTGGGCAGATGCACAGCCTATCACCGTGTCTATCTCGGAAAGCAAGCTGGAGATGCCCAACGCCTTTTCGCCCAATGGCGATGGCATCAACGATGTTTACAAAGCCAAAGAGGGCTGGCAAAGCATCATAGAATTTAAGGGTTACATTTTTAATAGGTGGGGACAGAAGCTCTTTGAATGGCACAATCCTGCCGAAGGATGGGACGGAAAGTACCAAGGCAAAGACGTGAAACAAGGCGTTTACTTTTGCTTGGTAAAGGCAAAAGGTGCCGACGGACAGGTATTCAACATCAAGACGGATGTCAACCTACTGCGCACCTACCAACCATGAAATTAGAAAGAAAGAAGAACCATCAACCTCTCAATAGAAAGCAAACTACTCATGCCTCGCGAAGACGATAAAATCAATATATTTGGTGCGCGCGTGCACAATCTTAAAAACATAGATGTAGAAATTCCGCGAAATGCCCTTACCGTTATTACGGGCTTGTCGGGCTCGGGCAAATCATCCTTGGCGTTCGACACTATCTTTGCAGAAGGTCAACGAAGATACATCGAAACCTTCTCTGCCTACGCACGCAACTTCCTCGGAAACATGGAACGACCTGATGTAGATAAAATCACGGGGCTGTCTCCTGTCATCAGTATCGAGCAGAAAACCACCAACAAAAACCCACGCTCTACGGTAGGTACGACTACCGAGATATACGACTACCTGCGCTTACTTTTTGCACGTGCTGGCACAGCCTATAGCTACATGACGGGCGAAAAAATGGTGAAATACACTGAGGAGAAAGTCATCGACATGATTTTGCACGATTATGCCGACAAAAAAATATTCATCTTATCGCCCTTGGTTAAACAACGAAAGGGGCATTATCGCGAACTTTTCGAGAGTATGAGGCGCAAAGGCTACCTCTACATGCGAGTGGACGGAGAGATAAAAGAGGTGGTGCGCGGCATGAAGGTAGACCGATACAAGAACCACAACATTGAGGTAGTGATTGATAAGCTACAGGTGCGAGGAAATGACGACGAACGATTGAAGAAGACCATACAGATAGCCATGAAGCAAGGCGATGGGGTTATCATGATTATGGAGAAGGACTCGGGAATTATTCGCAATTTTTCCAAACGGCTCATGGACCCCGTTAGTGGCATTTCGTACGGAGAACCCGCACCCAACATCTTCTCTTTTAACTCACCAGAAGGAGCTTGTCCACACTGTAAAGGCTTGGGGACGGTCAACGAAATCGACTTGAAAAAAGTCATACCCAATGACAACCTCAGCATTTACGAGGGTGCTATCGTGCCCTTGGGTAAATACAAAAAACAAATGATATTTTGGCAAATCGATGCCATTTTGCATCGATATGACCTGAATATCAAAACGCCATTCCGAGAAATTCCGCAGGAGGCAGTAGACGAAATATTGTATGGCAGTTTAGAGAACATTAAAATAGCCAAGGAATTGGTACACACCAGCAGCGATTATTTTGTGACTTTCGATGGCATCATCAAATATTTACGCACCGTCATGGAGAACGATGACTCGAGTGCAGGGCAAAAATGGGCTGACCAGTTTTTGGCTACAACCACCTGTCCCGAATGCAACGGCATGCGACTGAAACGTGAGTCGCTCTCCTATCGCATTGGTAACGAGAATATAGCACAAGTAGCCAATTTGGATATGAGTGAACTAAAGGACTGGCTCGAACATGCGGAAACTCATTTGGATGAACAACAAAAAGTGATTGCTGCCGAGATTATCAAGGAATTACAAACTCGTGTGAGCTTCTTACTTGAAGTGGGTCTCAACTATTTATCGCTCAATCGACAGTCGGCTTCACTGTCGGGAGGCGAGAGCCAGCGCATTCGGTTGGCTACGCAGATAGGTTCGCAACTGGTCAATGTGCTGTACATCCTTGACGAACCCAGCATTGGATTGCATCAAAGAGATAACGAGCGACTCATTCGTTCGTTAAAGGAGTTGCGAGACCTCGGCAACTCGGTCATCGTGGTAGAGCACGACAAGGATATGATGTTGGCAGCCGACTACATCGTAGACATTGGTCCAAAGGCAGGACGCAAAGGGGGTGAGGTGGTATTTCAAGGCACTCCACAACGAATGCTTCAACAATCTACCATTACAGCCGATTACCTCAACGGCAAACGCAGCATTGAAATTCCCTCTAAGCGGCGCAAAGGAAACGGCAAGAGCATTTGGCTGAAAGGGGCAAGAGGCAACAACTTGAAAGATGTAGAGGTGGAGTTTCCGCTCGGAAAACTCATTGTCGTGACGGGAGTGTCTGGCTCTGGCAAGTCTACCCTCATCAACGAAACGCTGCAGCCCATCTTGTCGAAACATTTTTATCGTTCATTGAAGAAACCGATGCCGTACGATTCAATAGAGGGTATCGATAATATTGACAAGGTAGTCAATGTCGATCAAAGTCCATTGGGGCGTACACCGCGCAGCAATCCAGCCACTTATACTGGCGTGTTCAGCGACATTCGATCCCTGTTCGTCAACCTTCCAGAGGCAAAGATACGGGGTTACAAACCTGGACGCTTCTCGTTTAATGTAAAAGGTGGGCGATGTGAGGCTTGTAATGGCAATGGCTACAAGACGATTGAAATGAATTTCCTGCCCGATGTCATGGTGCCATGCGAGGTATGCCATGGCAAACGCTACAACCGAGAGACACTCGAAGTGAGATATAAGGGCAAAAGTATTGCCGACGTGCTGGATATGACTATCAATCAAGCTGTGGAGTTCTTCGACACCGTACCTAATATTCTTCACAAAATAAAAACAATTCAAGATGTTGGCTTAGGCTACATCAAATTAGGACAGCCCTCCACAACCCTTTCGGGCGGTGAGAGTCAGCGGGTGAAGTTAGCTACCGAACTCTCGAAGCGTGACACAGGAAAGACATTATACATCCTTGATGAACCAACCACTGGACTGCACTTCGAGGACATCCGCATCTTGATGAATGTGCTGCAACAATTAGTGGATCGTGGCAACACAGTGGTGATAATTGAACACAACTTAGACGTCATCAAACTGGCTGATTACATTATTGACATGGGACCAGAGGGGGGACGTGGCGGCGGAAAAGTTTTAAGCGCAGGAACTCCCGAAGAAGTAGCACTAAGCAAGGAAGGCTATACCCCTCGTTTTTTGAAAGAAGAACTAAAACAAACAAGAAAAAAGAAGTAAAACTCTATCTCCATCTTTTCTTGAAGTAATGAGTGAAGGCAGTTATCTACAGTGGATGACCGCCTTTACTCTTTGTTATAACTGTCTTAATTCATTACTACAACAAAGCTGGGACTGTTCGCAGCGTTTTTAATATCGCTACACCTCAACAAAAACATCCTCCGCCTGACGTGCAAAGAACACATTACAGACGGAGGATGTTTAATATCATTTTATATCTTAGAGTGCTATCGAAGCCGCATGTATCCAATCGAACACCATGTAGCACACACCAAACAACACTACACCGGCTGTGCATACAGCCAATGCCAATTTGGTATTGGTGTGGCTCTTGAACGTGGGCAACGGATTTTCACTTTTCTTGATGTACATCGCCTTCACAATCAAGAGGTAGTAATACAAGGAGATGACCGTATTGATTAACGCAATGAACAGCACGATGTATGCCCATGCCCCTACTGAAGTACTTAAATCAGCATCCTGCACGGCTGCCATAAAGATAAAGAACTTAGAGAACATTCCCGCAAACGGTGGAATACCGCCCAACGAGAACAATGCCAAAGTCATGAGGAAAGCCAGCTTGGGATTGGTTTGATAAAAGCCATTGTAACTGTCCATCATCACCGTACCATTGTTATGTTCTTCTACCGCACTGATAATGGTAAACACTGCCATGTTAGCTACCACGTAAATCAGCACATAGAAGCTCAATGCAGTGACACTCAACGCCGAGTTACCAACAATCGCCAAGACAATATAACCTGCCTGAGAGATAGAACTGAACGCCATGAAGCGTTTCAGGTTGGTTTGACGAATGGCGAACAAGTTGGCTACCGTGATTGACAACACAATAACGATGTACAACAAATATTGCCAATAGATGACCATGGGGGCAAAAACTTTCATCAAGATAGTGCAAAGAGCAAAAGCTGCTGCACCTTTACTCACTACCGAGAGATAGCCCGTAACGGTGGTTGGCGCACCTTGGTACGAGTCGGCTGTCCAGAAATGGAAAGGCACCAAGCTAATCTTAAAGCCCAATCCGCTGAAAAAGAATACCATGCCAAGAATGGTAAACGGTGTGGCAGTGAGCTGAGTGGCAATGTCTTCAAAGTAAAGCGTGCCTACCGCACCATAGATAAAGCTAATACCGTAGAGCATCACTCCACTTGAGAAGGTGGCTGTCAATATGAACTTGGCTCCTGCTTCGGCCGAGTCGTGACGATATTTGTCAAACGCAACCAAGCAAGCCATAGGTACACTCGCCATTTCCAAGCCCAAGAAAAAGAGCAAGAAGTGGTTGGCACTCACCATCATATTCATTCCCAACAGCGTTGCTATCACTAATAAGTAGAATTCTCCCTCCTTAAAAGCGGTATCGGGACGTGACAACCATTCTTTTGACTGAATGAGAACGATGAGCGTTCCAAAAGCCAAAATCGTCTTGATCACCCCAATGGCAGGTGTAGCGATGTACATTCCCCCAAAAACAGTGTGCGTCTCAATGGGGAACAGGTTGATGAGGATGTGCGCAAACATGAGCAGACAAATCATGGGATTGAACCATGAGCGACGCTTGTCGGTGGGCGAAAGCGTCCTAACCTTCTGCGATGTGGCAAAGTCGGCAACAAACGTAACCAGCAAAAGCACCACTAAGGTGACCTCTGGCATCATATATAGGAATTGACTGTAATTCATCTTCTTCTAAACTTTAGTGTATTATATTGAGTAGGATAGGTCCTACGGCATCATTGATGACATTGCTTGCCCACAAAGGTGCGATACCTAAGCCAGCTACACAGAATATCAAACACATCACAGCCACACGCTCGTCCCATGTAGCATCTGTGAGTTGCTCAAAATGAGGATTGGCTACCTTCTGATAAAGTATCTTTCCAACAACACGCAGGATATAAACTGCGGTGACAACAATGGAAGTACAAGCGATAATAGTAGCGGTGCGGTGGAAGGTGTCGTTGTTGGCAAACGAGCCTACAAAGATAGTCATCTCCGCAACAAAGCCCGAGAAACCGGGTAATCCCAGGTTCGCCAAACCTGCCACAACATATCCCACGCCCAAGAAAGGCATGATTTTCATCAATCCACCCAACTGACGGACATCACGAGTATGTGTACGTCCGTAAATCATACCGATGAGCGCAAAGAACAAAGCGGTCATCAAACCGTGCGAGAGCATTTGGAGAATGGCACCCGTACAAGCGGTTTTGGTCATCATCAACAGAGCGAACAACACCAAACCACAGTGACTTACCGAAGAATAGGCGTTGATATATTTCAAGTCGGTTTGCACACAAGCCGAAAGAGCACCATAGACTACAGAGATGGTGGTAAGGATAAGGAAGATCCAAGCCAACTCTTGCGCTGCCTCGGGCAACAAGAACATGGCGATGCGGAAACAGCCGTAGCCTCCCAACTTCATCAACACGCCAGCATGGAGCATAGAGACAGCGGTGGGCGCAGAAGCATGTCCATCGGGTGACCATGTGTGGAAGGGGAACAAGGCACCTAACACACCGAAGCCAATGAATATCAATGGGAAAAATATCTTCTGAACATCAACAGGGATGTTGTGCAGGGCAGCAATCTCAAGCACGTTCATCGTGGTGGCTCCACTATAGAAGTAAATGCCCAAGATACCGATAATCAGCAAGGCACTTCCGCCCATGAGCATCAACGTCAACTTCATAGCAGCATATTCTTTAGGACCACTACCCCACACACCTATGAGCAGATACATCGGGATAAGTGCCACCTCGTAGAACATGAACATGGTAAATAAATCGATAGAGATAAAGAAACCAAACACACCAATGCTCAACAAGGTAAACCAAAGGAAGTATTCTTTGGTCATGGGTTTGAGTTGCCAAGAGGCAAAGGTACCCGTAAAGACGATGATACTTGATAAGAGCAGCATGACAACTGAAATACCATCCACTCCTACCGTATAGGCAATGTTGAGCGGTTTGAACCAAGGTGTACTGTACATAAACAGCATAGCTTCGGTATGTCCAGCCTGGCGCATTTGGATAAACGCAATAGTAAGCCAAACAGAGAGTGCCAGCAAAGCGGTAGAGCCAGCCACCATGACGCCACGTACTTGACGGATGTTGCGAGCCAACCAAAGCCCGAACAACATCAAGACGGGAATAACGACGAATAATGTTAATATACTCATTTTTGTATTTTATCGTCAATGCTACACTACCTGTAAGGAACCAAATGGCGTATTGTCTCACATCGCCACTCTGCCAAGGTCGGATGCTTTCGCCTGCCTCCTGTGTACCCCATGCTAAGAAGTTAAAGAAGCCATCAATAACATGACGGTCGAACCAAGCAATGGGGCGACTGACACAACGGAAGATAATTTTGTGTGTCACAAACTGCCAAACTTCGTCCATATAGAAACGTTTGTAAGCAGCGCGGTGCAAGGTTGGGAAAGTACTTGCCAACTTATCTGCCACTGGCGTTTTCTCTCCTTTATACATAAAGGTAGCAAGACCGATGGCAAGCAATGCCAATACAGTACTGGTAATCGCTACCGACCAGTTGGTATGCGTATTAAACCCAATGCCGTTAGCAGACACCAGCTGTCCTGCACGTGTCCCCCAAAGGAAGACGGTACAAGTGATAAGCGACAAGAATATCAACGGAAAGGTCATCACTGCAGGAGCTTCGTGAGGAGCATGCACGTTGGGTTCGCCCTGATGCGACTCGTAATAGCTCTTACCCCAGAAGATAACGTAATACAAACGGAACATATAGAAAGCGGTCATCATGGCAATACCGCTCATCACCATTCCCATCACGGGGTGAAAATTGTAACAAGCCACCAATATTTCATCCTTTGAGTAGAATCCAGAGAAAGGTGGAATGCCCGAAATAGCAAGACATGAAATCAAGAACGTAATGTGCGTGATGGGCATGTACTTGCGAAGTCCTCCCATATAATATTTCTCGTTGGAGTGTACAGCATGAATCACACAACCTGCACCCAAGAACAAACAAGCCTTGAACATAGCATGCGTAAACAGATGGAACATGCTTGCCATATATCCTAAGCCTTGTACGTCGGCATATTCTTCAGTCATTGCTACCGCACCTGTGGTAGGATCGGGCAAGCAAACGCCCAAGGCAACGAGCATAAAACCTATCTGCGAAATGGTTGAGAATGCTAAGACACGTTTGATGTCACTCTGTGCACATGCCACGGCAGCCGCATAAAAGGCGGTAAAGGCGGCAATATAAGCAATCCAGTGCAACTGTTCGGGCGCAAATTCCACGAACAAGGGGAACATACTTGCCACCAAATACACACCTGCCACCACCATCGTAGCAGCGTGAATCAATGCCGAAACGGGCGTCGGACCCTCCATTGCATCGGGCAACCAAATATGTAAAGGGAACATGGCTGATTTACCTGCACCACCAATAAACATCAGGAACAGAGCTAACGGCATTACCCAAGCGGCATGAGCAGCATGAGTTGCCAATTCTGGTGTAGCAGTTAAATCGTAATTGAATGTACCTACATAGAAGCTATAAAACAAGATACCGATTAAAAAGAACAAATCGGCAAAGCGTGTCACAATGAAGGCTTTCTTAGAAGCTGCCACGGCTGTGTGCATAGGATAATAGAAACCAATGAGCAGGTAAGAGCTAACGCCCACCAATTCCCAAAACAAATACATCTGAAAAATATTGGTTGCCACTACCAAGCCCAACATTGACATGGTGAAGAGCGAAAGGAAAGCGTAATAACGCTGAAAACCTTTCTCTCCGTGCATATAGCCAAAGGAGTAGATGTGCACCATGAAACTGACCGTAGAGATAACCACTAACATCATTACAGAAATAGGTGTCAACCTAAAACCGATGTTAAAGGTAAGCAGTTCGGTAAACTTCAACCACGTAATATTAAAAGGTGTAATGGTGGGATATAATCCGTCAACGCCACGCCCAACGCCTATAAAATACTCATAAGCGGTGTAGCAAGAGAGACAGAACACCGTACCAAGCACCACGGTGCCAATGAGTCCAGCCACCTTATGACTCATCTTCATACCCAACAGTCCAAGTATCAGGAAACTGAGTGCAGGTAGAAGAAGTATTAAATATACATAACTGTAATCCATCATCTTATAATTTCATATTTTCAATACTGTTCACCTGATCACTACCAAAGTTTCGGTAAACGTTTATAATAATGGCAATCGCCACCGCTGTCTCGGCAGCACTGATGCCAATGGAGAACAACGTGAAGAAAAAACCCTCCAACTGTTCGGGGAACAGGATGCGATTAAACACGGCAAAGTTGATATCTGCGGAGTTAAGAACCAACTCTACAGAGATTAACATTGCCAATAAATTACGACGGGTAACGAAACCAAATACGCCAATAAAAAACAATAGCGCACTCAGACCTATCAAACATTCAACGGGTATCATTTATCATCCTCCTTTCTGGCAATCAACAAACCGCCAATGATACATGCCAACAAGAACACGGAAATGAGTTCAAAGGGCAAAACATACTGATATTTTTCAGAGCCTACCAATGCTTGTCCGATGACATTCATCGGGACTTCTGCATCAGCAACCTGCGTTGCTTGATGTATAAACTGGTTCTTCACCAAGACACCTATCACGGTAGCCAGTCCTATCAATGAGAGCAAAGCCCCCTGAATTACACGTGAACCTTTGAGATGTTCTACTAATCCTTGGAGCGTACGCTTGGATACCAACTGTATTGCAAAGATATAGAGTATCGTGATGCCCCCAGCATAAATAGCAATCTGTGCTGCTCCCAAATATGTATATCCTAAAAGGAAATAGATACCTGCAACACCAAATAAAACAAATATCAGAAAGGTAGCCGCCCGCATAATCCTTTTTGTTAGTACACACATAATGGCAGAGCCCAAAATGACGACTGCCAAAATGCAAAACATGATTAAATTAGCCATATACGTTACTACTTTTATTTGGTTTTGGTATTAAATTGTCCAATGGTCAGCGGTGCCCCTCCGTCTATCAAGCTTGGCAAACTTCCGCCTTGATACACTTCCTTGTCAAGGTGCATGGTCAAGGAATCTCGCTCAAACACACTGTTTTCAAAGTCGTTGGTAAACTCAATGGCGTTGAAGTTACAAGAATTGACACAGAGTTGGCAGAACATACAGTCGCCTAATTTGTACTGATAGTCTACCAATTGTTTCTTTTTCTTGCCCGTCTCTTCGTTGACAACCATTTCACTCTTAATGAGTATGGTCTCATTGGGACATGCTTTCTCGCACATAGTGCACGCTACACAGTTGTGAGTGCCATCTTCGTTACGCTTAAACACTAAGCGTCCGCGGTGACGTTGAGCCACATGCAGTGTCGTCTTGCGATTCTCTGGATATTGTTCGGTGCTCTTGGGGGTGAAGTATTCCTTCAAGGTAACCCTCAAACCCGTTAGAAGCGACTTGATAGCATACCAGATTTCGCTAAAATATGATTGTTTATTTTCCATCTTACTGAATCTTCAAGAAATGAAACGATTTAACCGTGGATACCAAAAGCCACACAAATGGTCATCAGTATGAGATTAACCAATGCCAATGGCATGAAATACTTCCACTCTAATGTTAAGATTTGGTCAATTCTCAAACGTGGGAACGTCCAGCGAATCCACATCAGAAGCCAAACTACAACAAAGGTCTTGCCTAAGAACCACACAATGCCAGGAATATAATTCATCACAGCATCGAAGCCTTCGACACCAATGTTGAAAGGTGCCCAACCACCTAAGAACACGGCAGTGGCTAATCCTGCGATGACAAATAGGTTGAGGTATTCTGCCAAATAGTAGAAACCAAAACCCATACCCGAATACTCTGTATGGTATCCAGCGGTCAACTCGCTCTCTGCCTCTGCCAAGTCGAACGGTCCACGGTTCGCTTCAGCATTGCCAGCTACCAAGAACAACAAGAATGCAATGATCGCAGGAAGGTGTCCTTTGATAATTAACCAGTTCCATGGTCCTGTCTGTGCTTCCACAATTCCACTCATCTGCATCGTTCCCGTCAAGGCAACAGCCGCAATGAGGGTCAGTCCCAAGGTCATTTCATACGAAATCATCTGCACCGCTCCACGCATGGCAGACAGAACAGAATATTTGTTATTTGATCCCCATCCTGCCAAAAAGACGCCTAACACACCGATGCTTGATATAGCAGACACCAAGAAGATGCCCACGTTAAAATCGAGAATGTGCGCTCCCTTATTCCAAGGAAGGAACGAGAAAGTACCCACTGAGGCAATCACCACAAAGAATGGCGCAATATAATACAAGAACTTGTCGGCTTTATCAACGGCAAAGATTTCCTTAATGAGCATCTTAAACACGTCGGCAAACACCTGAAGCGTTCCCCAAAAGCCCACACGCATAGGCCCGAGACGGCATTGGAAGTAGGCACACACCTTACGTTCCATGAATATCAACACTATCGCCAACAAGGCGTAGGCAGTGAGAATGGCGACACCAACGACAACACATTCAATCAATATCGTCCAAAAATCGTTCAAACCTAAGGTTTGTCGAAGAAGCGTGTCGAACCATGTAGTTACTATACTAAAATCAAACATGATCTATTTAAGTTATTTATGTTGAACAAGTTGCGAACATTGAGCAAAGCATTGCTACAAGTTGTCAACTTATATACCTGCTATCTGTCAATATCTGGAATGACAAAATCGAGCGCCGCACCTGCAGTAACAAGGTCAGCTATCTTCTGTCCTCTCAACATCTCATCCATGGCGGCGACATGACTCAATCCCATAGGACGGAATTTCAAGCGGTAAGGCATCTTGTCTCCCTTGGAATCCAAGTAAACTCCTATTTCACCGCGTGAGCCTTCGCATGAGAAATACCATTGTCCTTCAGGCACTTTGATGATTGGCTTCTGTTTTACATAGAAGTCGCCTGCTGGAATATTATCAATGAGTTGTTCGATGATGCGAATGCTTTGCTTGATTTCCTCAATACGATTGAGGTATCTACCAAACGAATCGCAATGCTCGTTGAGAACTTCCTCAAACTCCACCTTGTCGTACATGGCATAAGGATGATACTTGCGCACATCGTTTTTCCAGCCAGAAGCACGTCCAGAAGCACCCGTCACACCATAACTAATGATGTTTTCAAGATTCATGGGCGCAATTCCCTTGAAGCGTTGTTGCATGATGACGTTATCTCCAAACACATCTATGTACTCTTGTAGCATGGGTTTGAGGTAAGCACACAGTTTCTTGGTGTTCTCTACAAAGTTGGGATCGATATCATCTTGGCAACCGCCAATGCGGTAATAGTTTTGGATGAGTCGTCCACCTGTAGTCTCCTCCATAACGTTCAGCACATGTTCACGGTCGCGCATACTGTACAAGAAGGCTGTCAAAGCACCCAAATCCTGTGCGCAACAACCCAAATATAGCAAGTGCGAGTCGATACGCTGCAACTCGTCCATGATGGTACGGATGTACTGTATGCGCTCAGTCAGTTCTATCTCCATCGCCTCTTCAATGACGCCCACCAACGCATGGCGGTTCATCATGGCACTGAGGTAGTCCATTCGGTCGGTCAACGCCAAGGTTTGAGGATAGGTGTACGCCTCACACATCTTCTCCATTCCACGGTGGATATATCCCAAATGCGGATAGATGTGCTTCACGGTTTCACCGTCCAACACACTTTGCAAGCGAAGTACACCGTGCGTACTGGGGTGTTGAGGACCAATGTTGATAACGAAATCGTTGTCTGTAAACAACGGAACGCGAGTCTCTACCAAGTTACCGTTCTTGTCGAGCGAATATTGGAACGTGTAATCCAACTCCACATCCTCTTCCAAAGTGTACTGGTTGTTCTCGGGCGAGACATCGAAGTTCTTACGAAGTGGATAGCCCTTGAAATCATTGCGCAAATAAAGACGGCGCATATCCTTATGCCCCAAGAACTTAATACCTAAGAAGTCGTAAACTTCACGCTCTAAGATATCGGCAGCCTTCCATAGGTTGGAAACGGTATCGAGAACATACTCCTCCCCTATTTGCTGCGCTATCGCCTTGACCGATGTACGTTCGTGAGTTTGTGTGTTTTCTAAAATATAAATACATCCTAACCCTTCTTCGCCAAAGTCTTCGCCAACAATGGTAACAAGGTAATCGAAATGCTTGTCGTTCTTCAGTTTTGACATCTCTTGTGCCAAGTTACTGAATGCAATTTCTATATTTTCTAATTTCATATCCGATATACCTTATTTAATGTTGATGTTCTAACTCTTCTTGAGGATGAAAGTCTTCGGGAACGTGAGTCACTACGATAGGCTTGTTTTCCTTCAGTTTTTGTTGGTACACCTCTGCGTTACTCAATCCGTGGTGGTGAGCCTCTTGCTTATGGTTGACACCTCCGAAGAATTTTTCTACTTTGATTTTGCGCTGCAGCTGCATCATGCCATACATGATAGCCTCTGGGCGTGGCGGACATCCCGGTATGAAGACATCAACAGGGACAATCTCATCAATTCCTCTTACCACATGATAACTGCTCTTGAACGGACCACCAGAAATGGCACATCCTCCTACCGCAATAACGTATTTGGGTTCTGCCATTTCATCGTATAAACGCCTAAAAGCAGGTGCCATTTTGTTGGTAATGGTTCCAGCACACATAATCAGGTCGGCTTGTCGTGGAGAGTTACGCGTTACCTCGAATCCGAAACGAGCGAAATCGTAACGGGCGCATCCCACTGCCATAAACTCAATACCGCAACAGCTGGTGGCGAAGGTCAAGCTCCAGAGCGAGTTGGCACGCCCCCAGTTAATCAATTGGTCCAGCGACCCTGTGACAACATTCACGCCTCCTTCATGGAGTTCGTCAACAATGCGTTCCAACGATTCGTTGTCCTTAAACTCCTCGTATGGAATACTCTTGATATACGGTTTCTTTATTTCCATTCCAAAGCTCCTTTCCGCCAAGCATACGCCAAGCCTAAGACAAGTACCACGAGGAAGAAACCGATGCTAACCAAAGCCATAGCTCCAAAATCTCGCACAACTACCGCCCACGGATAGAGCAGCACAGTCTCGATATCGAACATGAGGAAAAGGATAGCGAAGAGGTAATAACCAACGTGCATGGGAAGCCACGAAGAACCTCTCGTTGGGATACCACTCTCATAGGGTTCGCCTTTTACCGCATTATACGAGCGCGGACCAATTAACTTTGCGATGACATAAGCTGCCACTACCAAGGTTACGGCCGTCAACAAAACGGTAACGAATAAAGTAAAATTCATAAAAATTATTATAATTATAATTGTTCTCGCTTTCTGTCGAAACACATACATTTTTACAAATGCGATGCAAAGTTAATCATTATTTTGAGATTTTTACAAGATATGAACAAAAAAAATAGGTTAAATTGCTAACTTCAGATTGCAAAACATGAATTCCAAGTGAATATTCTATCATCGGGACAACACAACCCTCATGCCACTACCAAAAGTTCACTCAAACAAAAGCAAAAGAAAGATGGTATTCGGTGGCATACAAAAATCGGAAAAATCTTTACAATAAGCATTAGAAAACTCACGGATTTAAGGGCAAAATCCTGACGATATTTTCAACCGACCTTATTGTTGACTGCAAATACGCGAATTTTGCAAACTATTGATATAAAGACGCTTACGAAATTTCAAGTAAAAAGCGCAGAGGTTATCTCCATGCTTTAGGCATCAAAAAGGGTTAGATTGGCGTCTTGAAATCATGCAATAAGGTCGCTATTGTAATCATTTAGCACGACTAAAGCATGGAGACAAGCAGGTTGAAACAATAAGATAAGGTAAAAACTCACTATTTTGACGCCTTCAAAATTCTAGAACAAAGAAAACTCGAGTTATTTTTTTAGGCTTATCTCAATGTGTTAACGAGGGAAAAAGGCACTTGAAAACAAGCAAAAAATTTTACATATATAAGGGTAATCGCAACCTTATTAAAATGCGATTGAAAATAAATGCCATCCGTAGGCAATTAGAAGAACGTTTTAAGGACGGACTGCAAATGACATGACTCCTCCTCAAATTGCATCGATGAACTGCAGAAAGTGCAACGACACAATTTGAGGAGGAATGAAGAACTATTGCACCAATAGCTTTTTACCGTTTACAATGTAAATGCCACGTGGCAGGTCAGAAAGTTTTTCTACAAATACACGTTGTCCTGACAGCGTGTAGATTTTATTCTCGCTGGTGCGCTTTGCAGCGGTATCTATCTGCTGTATACCATTTGTTACTTTCACAGGTTCGATAAGTATTACAGACGAAAAGTTTTCGTTATAGTAAGGATCGCTTGCTCCGTCAAAGGTATTATCCGATGTTTTTAACACCCAATAGCCCAGTACCTCTGCATAAGAGTCGGCATGTGTTCCTCTTTTGGATTTTATAAAGAATTTACCAAAAAGATTAAGTACATTTGTGGTTTGAGCATTTGCACCAGTGCGTGCCCTTTGCAACTCAAGTCCGTTGACATACTCATCCAATTCGTCCGTTACACCGTTCACAGAGAAATTGGTAAGCCAAGTTGGAGCGGGTGTCTTGACAGGATAACTCAACCACTTATTATCAATAGTTTTGAAAGCAACTTTTCCATTCTTCAAGACATGAGCCGTGAAACAGGCCGACTCATCAGGCAACTGCCTTGCTGTTACCTCATGGGTAGCCAACTTACCATTCAAATAGTCAAGCAAAAAAGTCTTTTGGGGGTTATGGTCAAAAAACTAAATGGTGTAGCGTTTGCCATGCTCTGGCTTTTCTACATCATCATCGTCAAGATATGCCTGTCTGGCTGTTTCCAAATCTCCCTTGGTATAATTTTTCGGTGCATCACAAATTTTTCTAAGGGCGATACGACTTTGAGCATTTGCCTTTGGGTATCCTACTCCCTCAAAAGTCAGCAACAACTTTGGCAATATCAAATCGTTTGGTTGTATCACGTTACCACTTTCTGTCGAACGGGTAGTCACTGCATCGTAAACGACATTTACAGGATCAGACTTTATCTCTTTGGTTGTTGCTTCTTGCATGCCGATGTCATGACCAGCTGCAAATACAGCATTCCCTTTGATTGTAAAACATAGAATGATTGCGCAAAATAATTGTAATTTTGTGTTCATAAATAAAAAAAATGTTGTTGTTAATTGATATAATTATTCAAATCGGCTGCAAAAGTAATTATTTTTTCCAAAAAACTGTGCAACAAAAATAAAATATTGATATAAATCAAGAACAAAATTACGTGGCTATTTTTCAAAAATGAGCTAAAAATCTAATGACATAGTACCTATCCCAAGGCTATCTAAAAGAAACACACACAACAAATATGGGCTGAAAGCAAAAAGACTGACAGCCCAAAGCAACGCCATGAGTACAGCAAACCTTCTATCTTGCGCTCTTAAAGTTCAAAAGGAGGGGCATCAATAGACAGCGATTTATGCGAAAAACGCATAATATAACCATACAGCCAAAGCCACAAACACGAGAAAGAGCACTATCTTTAATAAACAACTCGTTATTTTCTTCAACAGAAAAGCACCCACAATAATGGCTATCAGCAGGTAGATATAAAAACTAATATTTGAAAACATGATTTTAACTATTTCATTCTACTTCATTGAACTCATGCGCTGTCCGCCCAGAGTAAGGCTGATTTCTATAACTACCCTTGAACAAATGTGCGAATGCTGACGGTATGGGGGTTTCAAACTCCATGGGACGGTGCGTAACGGGGTGATAAAAACACAGCACGTAAGCATGCAGACAAAGACGCCCGAGGGGATTGTCTCCATTGCCATATTTATGGTCGCCACATACAGGATGCCCCATATCTGCCGAATGTACACGTATCTGATTCTTACGTCCTGTCTCTAAACGATACTCCACCAACGAATGTTCCGTCGTTCGATTCAAGGTGTGAAAATGCGTCACAGCAAACTTTCCCCCATTATCCTCTGAACTCGAATAGGTGATGTACGCTCTGTTGTCTTTGAGCCAGTTGGCAATGGTGCCCTCATCTTGTTCCATTTCGCCCGACACCACTGCCACATATCGCCTATCGTACACGTTGTGATGCCAGTCATGTTCCAGCAGTTGGGCGGTTTGGATGTCCTTAGCATATATCATGAGTCCACTGGTATCCCTGTCAAGTCGATGCACCACATGTGCAGTACATTTCTGTTTGCTCTGTTTGAAATAACTGTCAAGCACTTTTTTAACATTCAGCGAGGCATGTCCTGCCGCCATGGAAAGGATGCCTGCTTGCTTTTCTATCACCACCAAGTAGCGGTCTTCGTAAACTATCTTGACATACTTACTTTTAAAGAGTGTGTTCTTTTTCGACTTACTGATAGCGATTTTGGTGCCTGGCGTCACGGGATAATCGAACTGGGTGATTTGCTTACCATTGACAATAATGCCACGTCCAGCCAATGTTGCTTTGAGCTTTGACTTACTGAGATGCGTCACATGATTGAGCAACCAATTCAGGAGCGTGTCTGTCTCTTCAACGACATAGCATTGGTAATCCTTGTTGGAGAAGTTTGAGTTCATTCATCATCCATTTTGAAAGTTGATACAAAGATACCATTTTTCGTGAATTTATAAACGCTTGTTTAACAATTATCAATAAAAATGTTTACCTTTGCGCTCAAATTATATAAAATAAGGTAAAAGAACATGATAACAGTTTCAAATCTTGCAATTCAGTTTGGCAAGAGAGTCCTTTATAAAGATGTAAATATCAAATTCACTCACGGCAACATCTATGGCATTATCGGTGCCAATGGTGCAGGCAAATCCACCCTACTCAAAGCCATCAGTGGCGAATTAGAGCCCACAAAAGGCAGCGTAGAGTTAGGACCGGGCGAACGACTGTCGGTACTTGAACAAGACCACTTTAAGTATGACGAATATTTAGTCATGGACACGGTTTTGATGGGGCACGAACCCTTGTGGAAGAACATGAAAGAGCGTGAAGCCTTGTACAGCAAACCAGAGATGTCGGAAGAAGACGGTACACGTGCTGCTGACTTGGAATTGAAGTTTGCAGAGATGAATGGTTGGGAGGCAGAAAGCGATGCTGCCCAACTGTTACAACACTTAGGCATTGGCGAGGCATTACACACCAAAACTATGAGCGAGTTGTCAAACAACGAAAAGGTGCGTGTGATGTTGGCAAAGGCACTGTTTGGTAATCCCGAAAATCTGCTACTCGATGAGCCTACCAACGACCTTGACTTAGATTCGGTGCAATGGTTGGAAGAATACCTGAGCAATATAGAGCAGACGGTGTTAGTGGTTAGTCACGACCGTCACTTCTTAGATGCCGTGAGTACACAGACCGTAGACATCGACTTTGGCAAGGTGACCGTGTTCTCGGGCAACTATTCGTTCTGGTACGAGAGTTCACAATTGGCATTACGTCAAGCACAGAACCAAAAGATGAAAGCCGAAGAGAAGCGCAAGCAGTTGGAAGAATTTATCCGCAGATTCTCTGCCAATGTGGCAAAGAGTAAGCAAACAACCTCGCGCAAAAAGATGTTGGAGCGGTTGAACGTAGAAGAAATTCGCCCCTCCAGTCGTAAATACCCTGGCATTATCTTCCAAATGGAACGTGAACCCGGCAACCAAATCCTGCAAGTTGAGGGATTGAAAGCCCTCGACACCGATGGGAGCGTATTGTTCGACAACGTGAGTTTTACAGTTGAAAAGGATGAGAAGGTGGTCTTCTTGAGTCACAATCCCAAAGCCATGACCGCTCTATTCGAAATTATCAATGGTCATCGTGAGCCCGATGCTGGGACCTATAACTGGGGAGTAACTATTACTACCGCCTATCTCCCACTCGACAATGCCGAATTCTTTGAATCAGACATGAACTTAGTTGATTGGCTGAGCCAATTTGGTACAGGCAATGAAGTGGTGATGAAAGGATATTTAGGACGCATGTTGTTCTCGGGTGAAGAGGTATTAAAAAAGGTGAACGTGCTCTCGGGTGGCGAGAAAATGCGCTGTATGATTGCTCGTATGCAACTGAAAAATGCCAACTGCCTCATCTTAGACACCCCCACGAACCATTTGGACTTGGAGAGTATTCAGGCATTTAACAACAATTTGGTGACGTTCAAAGGCAACATCCTCTTTTCGAGTCATGACCACGAGTTTATCCAAACCGTGGCAAACCGCATCATCGAACTGACACCAAAGGGCACCATTGACAAGTTGATGAATTACGATGAATACATCTATGATGATCAAATCAAAGAACTCAAGGAGAAGATGTACCAGTAAGCAGTACAACATTTTAATGGTTTGAACAATAAAAGCAAGGCTTGACAAGTAAAGAAAAACTTGGCAAGCTTTTTGCTGATATTTAAGACAGGTAATAATAAATATTGATTATGAGCAAAAGAAATAAACACAAAGAGCAAGAAAGAGAAAAGAAACTTGATACACAGCACGAAGAGATGGACGCTGGCACAGTAATGGACGAAAAGAAGGTGGAAGAGCAAGCTGCTGCTACGGATAACCAACCCGAGACGCAAGGCGAAGCACCCACGACAGACCCATTAGCTGAGGCACAAGCACAAATCGAAGAACTCAAAGATCGGTATCTCCGTACAGTGGCAGAGTTTGAAAACTTTAAGCGTAGAACACAGAAAGAAAAGGCTGAACTCATCTTCAACGGCAGTGAGAAAACTGTCTCTGCCATTCTTCCTATCTTGGACGACATGGAAAGAGCGGCTGCTAATGCGAATAAGACAGATGACATTCACGCACTTGAAGAGGGTTGGGAACTCATCTTTAAGAAGCTATTGAAAACATTGGAGGGATTGGGTGTGAAAAAAATTGAAACGCAAGACAAAGCCTTTGACGTAGATTTTCATGAGGCAGTAGCGATGGTTCCCAATGTTGAAGACAACAAGAAGGGCAAAGTGATTGACTGTGTACAAACGGGATATACGCTCAACGAAAAAGTTATCAGACACGCGAAAGTTGCTGTAGGACAGTAATATAAGATAACGATATAGAATCTAAAAAACAAAACATTGAAGGAATGGCAAAACGCGATTATTATGAAGTGCTTGGTGTGAACAAGGATGCTTCAGAAGATGAAATAAAAAAGGCCTACCGAAAGTTAGCTATAAAATATCATCCCGATAAAAATCCGGGAAGTAAAGAGGCGGAAGAGAAGTTTAAGGAAGCTGCGGAAGCTTACGATGTACTTCATGATCCGAAAAAAAGACAACAATACGACCAGTTTGGCTTTAATGCGCCAGGCGGAGGAGGATTTGAAGGTTTCAGTGGTGGAGGCTTCTCCATGGATGACATCTTCTCGATGTTTGGTGACGTATTCGGCGGACACAGCGGCTTTAGTGGCTTTGGCGGCTTCGGCGGTGGCACTGCTGGTGAGCGGCAACAACCACAATATCGAGGTGCGGACCTGCGCTTGAAGGTAAAGCTTACCTTACAAGAAATTAGCACAGGCGTTACCAAAAAGTTCAAAGTAAAGAAAGATATTGCCTGCAACCACTGTAATGGAAGCGGTGCAGAGAAAGGAAGTGGCACACAAACTTGTCCTACTTGTCACGGACAAGGGGTTGTGGTAAAGACCGTGAGAACCATGTTGGGCATGATGCAGACACAGTCAGAATGTCCTACATGTCATGGTGCGGGCACTGTTATCAAAAACAAATGCCAACATTGTCATGGCACAGGTGTGGTGAAAGGCGAGGAAATCGTTGAGATTAAGATACCAGCTGGTGTGGCAGAAGGCATGGTAGTGAATGTTCCAGGCAAGGGCAATGCTGGTCCAAGAAACGGAATCACTGGAAATATTCAGGTGTTAATAGAGGAACAACCCAACGATACTTTTATCCGAGACGGTCAAGACATCATTTATAACTTGTTGCTTGACTTCCCGACTGCTGCCTTGGGAGGCGAAGTAGAGATACCTACGTTGGAGAATACACGTGTAAGAATAAAAATAGAAGCAGGCACTCAACCCGGAAAAACGCTCCGTTTGAGAGGAAAAGGACTTCCTGCAGTGCAGGGATATGGCTCTGGAAGAGGTGACTTGGTAGTGAACATTAGCATTTATGTGCCCAAGACCTTGAGCCGAGACGAAAAGGAAACGATAGAACACCTGCGTACCAGTGACAATTTTAAGGGTGACTACGCCACAAAGCAGTCTATCTTTAAGAAGTTTAGAAACTATTTTAATGAATAAGGTACATGAAACTCTTCATGCACAAGAATGACTTAATTCATTGATTGCCTTATGAATTACCAAGAAACTATTGATTATCTGTTTCACGCAGCCCCAGTCTTTGAAAAGGTTGGGGCGTCTGCCTATAAAGAAGGGTTATCTAACACGATTGCTTTAGATGAACACTTTGGGCATCCGCATCGCCAGTATCGCACCATTCATGTAGCAGGAACCAACGGAAAAGGCTCTTGTTCGCACACCTTAGCTGCTATCTTGCAAGCCGAAGGTTATCGAGTGGGCTTGTACACCTCACCACATTTGGTTGATTTTAGAGAGCGCATTCGCATTAATGGCGTGTGCATAGACGAGGAGACTGTTATCAAATTTGTAGAAGAAGAAAAGGATTTCTTCGAACCCCTCCACCCTTCTTTCTTTGAACTGACCACCGCATTGGCGTTTAAGTACTTTGCCGACCAGCAAGTAGATATTGCCGTCATTGAAGTGGGACTTGGCGGACGGTTGGATTGCACCAACATCATCACGCCAGAACTCTCCATAATTACAAATATAAGCTTTGACCACACGCAATTCTTGGGCAACACTTTGGCAAAGATTGCAGGTGAGAAAGCAGGTATCATCAAACCCCACGTTCCTGTTGTTGTAGGAGAAGCCCTCCCCGAGACAAGACCTGTATTCGAGAAAAAAGCGCAACAAGAGCATGCACCCATTGTCTTTGCAGAGGATACACCAGAGGTCTTGCACTCAACCTATGATGTTTCTTCGCAACAACGCATTTACAAGACTCTGTCTTTCGGAGAACTGCGAGGAGATTTAACAGGCTGCTATCAAGACAAGAATACCAACACCGTACTCGCTGCCGTTAAAGTTTTGCGACAAATGCACATTCTTAAACATCCCGAAAGTTTAGCACAAGGCTTGAAAAACGTGATGCAGACCACAGGACTTATGGGAAGATGGCAGTGTCTGCAAAAGCAAACTTCAACCCAACCAGCCATCTATTGTGACACTGGACACAACGTGGCAGGTTGGAACTATCTGAGCCAACAGCTCCAACAACAGAAATACGAGACGCTCAGAATCGTCTTTGGTATGGTTGATGACAAAGATCTCCAGACCATTATGAAGATGTTGCCAGCAGATGCGGTGTACTATTGGACACAACCCTCGACAGAAAGAGCTTTTCCTGTGGAGGAAATTGCCAAAGCAGGGGCTGCCAATCATCTTCGAGGACAGCAGTATCGAACTGTTCGAGAAGCGTATTCCACCTGCTTAAAGCAAGCCAATCCAAATGATTTTGTGTTTGTCGGAGGTAGCAGTTATATTGTTGCCGATTTGCTAACCTTTTTAGAAAGGAAGTGATTTAAGGGTATTTAACATCTGATTGTCCAGCTTTTTTAAGACTTTCGTTTGTCATATTCATTTTTTTTCAGTTACTTTGCAAGTACAATAAAATGACTAAAAGCTTATAAATATGACTAACACAAGTGACGCAAATAATTGCTGTGGGCTGAAACGTGAAGATTTTCAGACAACAATTGATGGCAAAAAGACAGATTTGTACGTTCTGAAAAATCAAAATGGAAATGAAGTTGCCATTACGAATTATGGTGGCGCTGTTGTTGCTATCATGGTTCCAGACCAACAAGGAAAACTGGCAAATATCATCCAAGGACACGACAACATTCAAGCGGTTATTGATTCGCCTGAGCCTTATCTCTCTACGTTAATAGGACGGTATGGCAATCGAATTGCCAAAGGACGTTTTCAGCTCAACGGTAAAGAATATAATCTACCTATCAACAACGGTCCCAATAGTCTGCATGGCGGCAAAAAGGGATTCAATGCCAAGGTTTGGGAGGCACAACAAATGAACGAGCAAACGCTTGTCTTAAAATATGTAAGTCCCTATGGTGAAGAAGGATTCACGGGAGAAGTGAGAACCATTGTTGAATATACTTTCACTGACGATAACGAACTCGTTATTGAATATTTAGCTTTTACCAACAAGAAGACCATTATCAACTTAACGCATCACGGTTTCTTCTCATTGTCAGGCATCGCAAATCCAACTCCAACGGTTGAAGAGCAGATTTGTGAAATCAACGCCGATTATTACATCCCCATCGATGAGACCTCTATTCCTACAGGCGAGATTCGCTTCGTAAAGGGTACACCATTCGATTTCCGTCAACCTAAAGCCATTGGAAAAGACATAGAAGCCGATAACGAGCAGATAAAGAATGGTGCTGGCTACGATCACTGCTTTGTGTTGAATAAGAAAGAAGAAGGCGAATTGAGTTTTGCTGCCAGACTTACCGACCCTAAGAGCGGTCGTGTCATGGAAGTTTATACCACAGAACCGGGCGTTCAGCTCTATACTGACAATTGGGCAGACGGTTATCAAGGGCAACATGGTGCTACATTCCCAAGACGAAGTGCAGTTTGTTTCGAAGCTCAACACTTCCCCGACTCACCCAATCACCCATACTTCCCTTCGGTTGTCTTAGAACCAGGGCAAGAGTATAAGCAAAAAACAGTTTATAAGTTTTCTGTCAAATCATAATCATCAATTACCCTATTCGTCTTTTAGCCCTATCGTGAATTGCTTGAGACCGTGCCAAGAAATTGGACTTTCTACCAAATAAAGGAAGAAACACAACGGCTTATCGAATGGACTAAACAATAGTTGACATTGTTGTACCGAGAGAACTAACCTAAAATATCCGCTTTAGAAGGGTTTGTATTGATAGTTCCCTCCCCTATCTGAAATAACTAAAAATAAATAATTAAAATCTCTTAACAGTAAAAATGGAAAAACAGACAAACAAAAATGGCGTCATTGTTGCGATTATTTCAATGATGTTCCTCTTTGCGATGATCTCATTTGTAACAAATCTTGCCGCCCCGTTTGGTAATATTTGGGGTAAGACCTACTCTTGGGCAGGTATGGTGGGAAACCTTATGAACTTCTTAGCTTATCTCTTCATGGGTATTCCGGCAGGTAAGATGTTGGTGAAGTATGGTTATAAAAAGACAGCACTTATAGCTATGGCTGTGGGTTTCATCGGACTTTTTATCCAATATCTATCAAGCATCTTTGGTGGAAGCAGTGAAATGTTCACTATCCAAGAAAATCCTGTGATGCTCAACTTCATCATCTATTTGATAGGAGCTTTCATTTGTGGTTTCTGTGTTTGTATGTTAAACACTGTTGTGAACCCTATGTTAAACCTCTTGGGCGGTGGTGGAAATCGCGGAAACCAGCTCATCCAGACGGGTGGTACACTTAACTCACTCACCGCTACATTGACTCCGTTTTTCGTTGGCGTGCTGATTGGAGAAGTTACTGACAAAACCAGCATGAACGATGTCACTCCACTACTGTGGGTTGCCATGGCTGTGTTTGCTGTTACATTCCTTATCATCGCCTTTGTCACCATACCTGAACCACAGTCAACTGCTTCGGGTGTAACGTTCGAGCATAGTCCTTGGAACTTCCGACACTTCGTTTTGGGCGTAATCGCAATATTTTTCTATGTAGGTATTGAAGTGGGTGTACCAGCCGAACTCAATTTCTACATCACGAAATTAGGATTCCCTGGAGCTGCTGCCATCGCCGGTGGTATCGTTGCCATCTACTGGCTTCTGATGTTGGTGGGTCGATTTATCAGTAGTTTCGTGAGTGGTAAAATCTCTTCTCGAGCACAACTCATCTCCACTTCTGCCTTAGGCATCATCCTATTAGTCATTGCCATATTACTTCCTGAAAGCTCGTCCGTTTCATTCCATGGTGTGGATGTTCCTGTTAAATGCTTCTTTATCATCGCTTGTGGTATTTGTACCTCTATCATGTGGGGCTGCATCTTCAACTTAGCTACAGAAGGCTTAGGCAAATACACTGCTCCTGCATCAGGAATTTTCATGACAATGGTCGTTGGTGGTGGTGTAATGCCATTCATCCAAGACCAGATAGCAACCTCTTTGAATGATTACATTTCAAGTTATTGGCTGATTGTAGCCATGTTAGGCTACCTGCTCTACTATGGACTCGTAGGAAGCAAGAATGTGAATAAAGACATTCCTGTAGATTAAATTAGAATAAGCGATAAGCTGAGTGCATGCAAACGCATGCGTTCAGCTTTTTTTGATGATTGACATACTGAAATTTATTAACCCCTTAAACATATATAATATGGATATAGATCACGTTAGAAGTCGTTTTATCAAACACTTTGATGGCAAAACTGGAAATATTTATTTCTCTCCTGGACGTATTAACCTTATTGGCGAGCACACCGACTACAATGGTGGGTTTGTCTTTCCCGGTGCTGTAGACAAGGGCATCATGGCAGAGATTAGACCCAATGGCAGCAACACAATTATGTGTTATGCTATCGATTTGAAAGATCGCGTTGAGTTTAAGGTGGACGATCCACAAGGACCACGTACCAGTTGGGCACGCTACATCTATGGCATCGTACAGGAAATGAAGAAATTAGGCGTAGAGGTGAAAGGCTTTAACACTGCCTTCTCTGGAGATGTTCCATTGGGCGCAGGCATGTCTTCATCTGCTGCACTCGAGAGTTGTTACGCTTTTGCACTTAACGACTTGTTTGCCGACAACAAGATATCCAAATGGGATATGGTCTTGGCAGGTCAAGCTACCGAGCATAACTACGTAGGTGTGAACTGTGGCATCATGGATCAGTTTGCCAGTGTCTTTGGACAAGAAGGAAAACTGATGCGCTTAGACTGCCGTAGTCGCGAGTTTGAGTACTTCCCCTTTAATCCTAAAGGGTACAGGTTAATGTTGGTCAACTCTTGTGTTAAGCACGAGTTGGTTGGTTCGCCATATAACGACCGTCGCAAATCTTGTGAAAATGTAGTAAAGCACATTGCTGCTAAGCATCCTGAAGGCAAGTTTGAAACGCTACGCGATTGCACTTGGGAGCAGTTAGAAGAAGTAAAAGATGAAGTAGGAGCAGAAGACTACAGCCGTGCTCGCTTTGTTTTGGGAGAAAAAGACCGCGTCTTGGCTGTTTGCGATGCACTGCAAGCTGGTGACTATGAGACTGTTGGCAAGAAGATGTACGAAACACACGAGGGCTTAAGCAAAGACTACGAAGTATCGTGTGAAGAGCTTGACTTCCTCAACGAAGTAGCAAAAGAAAACAAAGTCACAGGTAGTCGCATTATGGGTGGCGGCTTCGGAGGATGCACCATCAACCTTGTAAAAGACGAGATTCATGACAAATTTGTAGCAGATGTAACAGAGAAATATGCTGCCAAATTTGGAAAGAAGCCTGAAATTTATGATGTTGTAATTAGCCAAGGCTCACACAAAGTTTGCTAATTTACTTTTATGGAAAAAATATCTGTTGGCTCATTTGTCGCCAACAGATATTTTTTTTGTTTATCTACAAAAATAAAATGATTCAAAACTATCAACCATGAAGCTAAAAAGTAAGATATTTTTAACCATCGCTTTTGTTGCCACATTGTTTGCAGCATGTTCAAGTGGCAATGATAAGAACCTCACCGTTTCGGGACTCAATCCTGCCAAATTCGATACCATCATTCATGAAAAACCCGTGAAACTATTTGTGATAAAAAATAGCCATGACATGGAGGTGTGTGTAACTAACCTCGGCGCACGCATTGTCTCTATTTGTGTGCCCAATAAAGCCGACATTGCTACCGATGTGGTGCTGGGTTTTGACAACATCGCACAATATGCCGACACCGTTCATAACGCCAGCGACTTTGGAGCCGTCATTGGTCGATATGCTAACCGTATCAACAAAGGACAAATCACCGTTGCAGGTAAAAAGATACAATTGCCACAAAACAGTTTCAGGCACTGTCTGCATGGAGGGCCCTCGGGATGGCAATACGCAATTTATGAAGGTCAACAATTAAACGATTCCACCTTACAACTGAACCTCCACTCCCCCAATGGTGACAATGACTTCCCTGGCAATGTAACTGCTACAGTTACTTACGCTGTGAAGAATGACAACACGCTGGACATACAGTTTGAGGCAACAACCGATGCAGAGACGGTAATCAATATGACCAACAACTCGTACTTCAATCTCTCGGGTGACCCGTCAAAGGCTGGCACCAACATGATTGTGTATATCAATGCTGACAACTACACTCCTTGCGACAGCACATTGATGACAACGGGAGAGATAAAGTCCGTTTATGGCACGCCTATGGATTTCCGCAAACGCCATCCGCTCTTTGAAACTATTGGTGACACAACCTTTACACAAATCAAATATGCCAATGGCTATGACCACAACTATGTACTCAACACCTATACCAATGGCAAGGGTGACGACACAAAGGTGGCAGCCAGTCTGTACTCACCCGAATCGGGCATCTATATGGAGTTGTTTACCAACCAGCCTGGTTTACAGTTTTACTCTGGAAATCTCCTCTCAGGGAGTGTAGTGGGCAAAAAAGGCATCGCCTATCCACAGCGTGCAGCCGTATGCTTAGCACCACAGAAATATCCCAATTCGCCTAATAAGAAGAATTGGCCTTCACCATATCTCAAACCCGGTGAGAAATATTTCAGTCATGTGGCTTATCGATTTAGCATTCGCTAAATAAAGTCTAAGCGATAGGCATGGGTGGAACTAACTACTTGCGCTATCCAAAATATAATAGTTCTTACAAATCAGTCGAAGAGGATGTGTCAAAAAAGACACTCCTCTTTTTTGCGGTATCTGCAATATTAGCGAGACCTCACCGCCTACGAGAGTTCCGATGAAAATACACTTGCAGAGGAAACAGAGGAAACAGAGGACAGGTCAATGCAGATAATCATGCCTCATTTCTTAACTTCGTTTGTCTTTCAAGAAGACCTGATAAACAAAAAAATAACTGTCAATTTATTTAACAAACATGCTTGTATAATTCGCATATTTTGAAGCAAACCGTCGGCTGGTCGCAAATACGCGAATTATGAGCAAGTTTTATAATGTTATGGCTATCAATATGTTATCATAAAAAGAATGAAATAGAGGTCTCTTTTTATCTCTATTTGGCTCCAAAAAGCAATAAAAAACCGTGTTGTAACAATGAATTTGTGTCTCAAAATAGGCTCAATAGTGCGACTATTCACATGTAATAGTCGTATTAACTCAATGCTCTAACTGAAAATTAGCACTTTCTTTGTCGAAAAATGTCAAATATACCTGCTTTTTTCTACTTTTCTTTTTCTATTTCACAACTTTTCAAGTGCCGTTTTATTGTCATCTTTTTTTACAAAAACAATTTTAATAGACGTGCGCATGTATGGGATGTTTCATCGAAAAAACTAAAATATTACAATTCTACAACTACAGTCTGCAGAAAAATAACTATATTTGCAAAATAATTAAAATTGGGATTATCTAACATGGAATTTACTGCTCAGCAAATAGCACAATATATTAATGGCAGAATAGAAGGAGATGAAAACGTTAGCGTTCATAACTTTTCTAAAATTGAAGAGGGCAAGACAGGTACTATTTCATTTCTCTCAAATCCAAAATATACACAATATCTTTACAACACCCAGTCGTCTATCGTCTTGATAGATGACAAAATTACAATAGACCATCCCGTCTCAACCACCCTGATTTGGATTCAGAATGCCTACGATGCAATAGCCAAGCTGCTGCAACTGTATGAATCTATGCGGACGCATAAGACGGGTATCGACCCTTTGGCATCCATAGCACCAACAGCCAAGATTGGTAAGAATGTCTATATTGGTGCCTTTGCCTCTATTGGCGAGGGCGTTGTCGTGGGGGATAACACACAGATTTATCCGCATGTGGTGCTATGTGACAACGTTAGCGTGGGAGACGACTGTCTCTTCTATCCTCAAGTAACGGTCTATCACGATTGCAAAATAGGCAACCATGTCATTTTGCATGCAGGGTGTGTCATCGGAGCCGACGGATTTGGGTTTGCTCCAACAAGCGATGGATATGATAAAATCCCTCAGATAGGAATTGTCACCATTGAAGATCATGTAGAGATTGGTGCCAATACCTGTGTAGACCGATCGACCATGGGCAGCACGTATATTAGAAAAGGCGTTAAATTAGACAACCTTGTACAGATTGCCCACAACACCGAGATTGGTGAGCATACAGTGATGAGTGCGCAAGTGGGTGTAGCTGGCTCTACAAAAATAGGACAATGGTGCATGTTTGGCGGACAGGTAGGTATAGCAGGTCACATTACCATTGGCAACAAAGTGTACCTCGGTGCACAGTCGGGTGTACCAGGAAGTTTGAAGGACAACCAACAACTTATGGGTACTCCTCCCATGGAACAAATACGTTTCTTTCGCTCCCATGCCGTAGCCCGCAAACTACCCGAAATGTACAAACAACTCAACGAGTTGCAAAGGGAAATAGAATTACTAAAGAAAACCACGGACAAATTGGTTTCCAACAATCAAGAATAAAATGGATACAATCAAACAGAGAACTCTTAACGGTAGCTTTTCATTGTGTGGCAAAGGCTTACACACTGGTCTTAGTTTAACAGTTACCTTTAATCCTGCTACAGAGAATACTGGATACAAGATACAACGCATAGACTTAGAAAACCAACCCATCATAGACGCAGTTGCTGAAAAAGTGGTAGACACACAACGCGGTACGGTATTGGCTAATGGAGAGGTGCGGGTATCTACGGTAGAACATGGTTTGTCTGCTTTGTATGCCATGGGTATTGACAACTGTCTCATTCAGGTAAACGGACCAGAATTTCCTATTCTTGACGGTTCGGCTGCCATGTATGTTGACAAAATCAGACAGGTAGGAATCGTAGAACAGAATGCACCCAAAGACTTTTACATCATTCGTAAGAAGATAGAGGTAAAAGACGAGGAGACGGGATCGTGCATTACTATTTTACCTGACGAGCAGTTTAGCATCACAGCCATGTGTTCGTTTGAGTCAAAGTTCATCAACAGCCAGTTTGCTACCTTAGACAACATCGAAAACTATGGAGACGAAATAGCTCCTGCCCGTACTTTTGTCTTCGTTCGCGACATTGTTCCTTTGCTGGAAGCCAATCTCATTAAAGGCGGAGACATGGACAACGCTATCATTATCTACGAGCGTGAAGTGTCGCAGGACAAGCTGGACCAACTTGCTGACATATTGAAAGTTCCCCACATGGATGCCACCAAGATTGGCTACATTCAGCACAAACCGTTGATGTGGGAGAACGAGTGTACCCGTCACAAACTTCTGGACATCATCGGAGACATGGCACTCATTGGCAAGCCCATCAAGGGACGCATCGTTGCCACTCGTCCAGGACATACCATAAACAACAAGTTTGCCCGACTCATGCGCAAGGAGATTCGTAAACACGAGATACAAGCTCCGATTTACGACCCCAATGAAGAGCCATTGTTGGACAACATTCGCATTCGCCAACTGTTGCCTCATCGCTACCCCATGCAACTTGTCGACAAAATTATTGCCATAGGATCGTACAGTATCGTAGGTGTGAAAAACATTACAAGCAACGAACCGTTCTTCGTGGGACATTTTCCCAAAGAACCAGTAATGCCAGGTGTTCTGCAAATTGAAGCCATGGCGCAGTGTGGTGGTATTCTGGTATTAAATCAAGTGGAAGAACCAGAACGCTGGTCTACCTACTTTCTTAAAATAGATAATGTGAAATTCCGTCAAAAGGTAGTTCCCGGTGACACATTGATATTCCGTGTAGAAATGCTTCAACCCGTCAGGCATGGCATCAGTTCCATGCGAGGCTACGCCTTTGTGGGCGATACGGTAGTTTCCGAAGCCACTTTCACCGCACAGATTGTCAAAACCAAATAGTATGGAGCAAGGTCTTCAAACCCACGACTCCTCTCTATCTATAAAGATTTCCAAATAGAATATGAATCAAATCAGTCCATTAGCTTATGTTCATCCTGAAGCAAAATTAGGCGACAACAACATCATTGGTCCATTTTGCTACATCGACAAAAACACTGTTTTGGGTGATGGCAACGTATTACAGAACAGTGTTACGATTCACGTTGGTGCAAGGATTGGAAACAACAACGAACTTTTCCCTGGTGCGAGCATTAGCACGAAACCGCAAGATTTGAAATTTAAGGGCGAAGAGACCACCTGCCAAATAGGAAATCATAACAGCATCCGAGAAAACGTGACCATCTCACGAGGCACAGCTTCTAAGGGTACCACCATTGTAGGCGACAACAACCTATTGATGGAGAACATGCACATCGCCCACGATTGCATCATCGGTAATGAGATTATCATAGGAAACTCCACCAAATTGGCAGGCGAGGTGACAGTTGACGACCGTGCCATTATCAGTGCCACATTCCTGTGCCACCAGTTCTGTCACATAGGAGGATATGTGATGGTACAAGGAGGGAGCCGCTCTCCGAAAGACATCCCACCGTACATCATCGCAGGACGAGAGCCGATTCGTTATGCTGGAATTAACATTGTTGGACTTCGACGCAGAGGCTTCAGCAACGAACTGATTGACTTGATACACGAAGCCTACAGGTTGCTGTACAGTAAAGGAGTTTTGAGTGAAGGCATTGAAGAGATAAAGAAAAACATCAACATCACTCCCGAAATACAATATATTATCGATTTCGTAGAATCTTCGCAGCGAGGCATCATTCGATAAATGAATACACTGATTGTTCTTCTTGGTCCTACGGGTGTAGGCAAAACAGAACTCTCTCTGAAAATTGCCGAACACCTCAACACTCCTATCATTAACGCCGACTCGCGACAGCTGTTCGCAGAGATTCCTATTGGAACCGCTGCACCTACTTCTTCACAATTACAACGAGTAAAACATTACTTCGTTGGCTCGCTGCATTTGCAAGATTATTACAGTGCGGCTAAATACGAAGAAGAAGTGTTACAACTTCTAACCGATCTCTTTTCGACTTCTCCACACCATACGGCTTTGCTTTCTGGTGGAAGCATGATGTATATCAGTGCCGTATGTCAAGGCATTGATGACATTCCCACTGTTGACGACACCACCCGCCAATGGATGAAAGAGCGATTGGAGCGGGAGGGGTTAGCTCCACTTGTGGAAGAGCTCAGCTTATTAGATCCCGTACATTATAATATAGTAGATAAAAACAATCCCAGACGAGTGGTTCATGCACTCGAAATCTGTCACATGACGGGTAGGCCCTACTCCTCTTTCAGAACTAACACCAAGAAGAAAAGACCTTTCAACATTGTGAAGGTTGGAGTAAACAGGACTCGTGAGGAGATGTACAACCGCATCAACCTTCGCGTTCACGAAATGATGCGGCAAGGATTGCTCGAGGAGGCGAAGGCGGTTTATCCTCTTAAAGGATTGAACGCCCTTAACACAGTGGGTTACAAAGAGCTGTTCGCCTATTTCGATGGACACATACCGCTCGAAGAAGCCGTCCGGAGGATTCAATCTAATTCGCGCGAATACATGCGAAAACAACACACATGGTTCAAAAAAGACCAAGATATTCAATGGTTCAATCCCGACAACATTGAAGAAATACTAAATTATATCGACAATCAGCTATAGATACCAACTTATTTGCTACTTTTGCAAACAAATTAATCATCATGAAATCGAACCGAATCAAAACATTCCTCAACTGGTGTTGGAATAAAATACGTGGATTTTGGCCATGGTATAAACAGCTATACATTGGACGTCCATGGTACGCAAAAACAGGAATAGCACTACTCTCTGGAGTGATAGCACTCTTTATTTATTTGGGTGCAGTAGACATCAATTTCCTTTGGTTGTTTGGCAAGTCACCAGGCTTTGCCCAAATCAAGAACCCCACCACAGCCTCGGCATCTGAGATTTACAGCAGTGATGGCAAACTCATCGGTAAGTTTTTTAACGAAAACCGAACCCCTGTTACCTTCAACGAGGTGAACCCACTCTTCTGGAAAGCCTTGATTGATACAGAAGATGAACGGTTCTATCACCACATTGGCATCGATTTTCAAGGTATCTTCGCAGCTGCAAAAGATGCAGTTGTAGGGAATGACGCACGAGGAGCATCAACTATTACACAGCAGTTGGCAAAGAATATGTTCCGCGTGCGTACGCAATATTCCACGGGAATATTGGGAAAGATACCTGGTATCAAGATGCTGGTCATGAAAAGCAAGGAGTGGATTATTGCTCTTAAGCTGGAGATGCTTTACGACAAGAACGAAATTCTCACCATGTATGCCAACACCGTTGATTTTGGGTCTAACTCATACGGTATAAAAACAGCAAGCAAGACTTATTTCAACACGACACCTTCGCAGTTGACGGTCGAAGAAAGTGCTGTATTAGTAGGAATGCTGAAAGCCACCACTCATTACAATCCCATTTCTAATCCCGAGAACAGTCTGCGTCGTAGGAACGTTGTCATGAAACTGATGGAGGCGAAAGGCGACTTGTCCAAAGGGCAATACGACAGTTTGAGTACAATTCCTATCAAGCTACATTATAGTGTCGAAACCAATTATGACGGACAAGCACTCTACTTCAGGGAAGCCATAGCCAACTATCTAAAGGATTGGTGCGAAGAGAATGGATACGATCTCTATACCAGTGGGTTGAAGATTTACACCACGTTGGACACACGAATGCAACGTTATGCCGAAGAAGCCGCTCGCAAACAGATGAAACAGATTCAGCGTAACTTCAACAATCACTGGGGGAAGAACGATCCATGGATTGATGAGAACGGACAGGTCATCCCTGGCTTCATTGAACAGATTGCACAGCGACAGCCTGTATATAAGTATTTGAGTGGCAAGTTCCCCCATCAGCCTGACTCCATCTCTTATTATTTGAATCAGCCCCATACGGTAAAACTCTTTGACTATGAACATGGCACGATAGAAAAACAAATGTCTACCATGGACTCCATTCGTTACATGGTACGCTTCATGCACTGCTCCATGGTAGCTATGGAACCGCAAACAGGAGCTGTAAGGGCTTGGGTGGGTGACATCGACTTCAACTCATGGAAGTATGACAAGGTGACAGCGATGCGTCAGCCTGGTTCTACGTTCAAGTTGTTTGTCTACACCGAAGCTATGAATCAAGGACTAACGCCGTGTGATAAGCGGCGTGATGAATACATCTCCATGCAAGTATATGACAAGAAGAAGCAACAAGAGGTGACTTGGACACCAGGCAATGCCAACGGACGCTTCTCTGGTGACTCTATCCCACTGAAAGGAGCTTTTGCTCGAAGCATCAACTCTATTGCTGTTCGACTTGGACAAGAAATGGGTATCAAGCGCATCATTGAGACTGCTCACAAGATGGGCATCAAAAGTTCACTCGATGATGCACCAGCCTTGGCATTGGGGTCATCGGATGTAAACCTCTTGGAAATGGCAAATGCTTATTGCACCGTAGCCAACGATGGCAAACACCATGAGCCAGTCTTGGTAACAAGAATTGAGGACAGTGAAGGACACCAAGTGTACATCGCTCCCACCAAGTCCGAACAAGTTATTCCATACAAGAGTGCTTTCTTTATGCAACAACTGCTTTTGGGCGGCTTACGTGAACCCGGTGGCACGTCCATGAGTCTTGGAGGATATGTGGGTAAATACAGAGATACCGATTGGGGAGGTAAGACAGGAACTTCCAACAATCATTCTGATGCATGGTTCATGGGAGTAAGTCCCAAACTTGTCGTTGGCGCATGGGTTGGAGGCGAATACCGAAGCATACACTTCCGGACTGGAGCACTCGGACAGGGATCGCGAACAGCCTTGCCTATTTGTGGATACTTCTTACAAGAGGTGCTCAACGACCCTGCATTCAAAGCTTACCATGCCAAATTTAGCAAACCAAAAGATGATGACATCACACGCAGCATGTACACCTGTGACAGCTATTATGAAAAGGCAAAAGTGGACACCACGGCACAAGACACCTTAAACGACGATATGGAAGAGGTGCTCTTTGACGAGTTTGGCAACCCCATTCACAAATCTGAAGAAAAGCTCAAACCTTCTGAACGACTTGCGGTGCCACAAAAGAAGAAGGAACCCACAGAAGAGGTCATCAAGCTGGATAACTTGTAATGGCACATGGCATTGATATTGAAAAGATAGACCTGAACAACCAAGAGCTGCAAAATGCGTTGCAACTGGTTCAGTTCACGCACCGTTCCTTATTCCTCACGGGAAAGGCTGGAACAGGTAAGTCTACTTTCCTGCATTACATTGCCCAAACTACAAAAAAGAAATATGTTATTCTCGCCCCTACTGGCATTGCAGCAATCAATGTCGGTGGGGTTACACTACATAGCTTCTTCAAACTTCCCTTTCATCCCCTACTTCCTAACGACCGACGCTACAGCACGCAGCAGCTTAGAAATACGCTCAAGTATAACAGCGAGAAAATCAAACTCATCCGTGAACTCGAACTTATCATCATTGATGAGATTTCTATGGTTCGTGCCGACATCATTGATTTCATCGACAAAATATTAAGGGTTTACTCGCACAACATGCGCATCCTTTTCGGTGGAAAGCAGTTACTATTGGTGGGCGATGTCTATCAGCTGGAGCCTGTCCTCAAAGAAGAAGATTGGCAGTTGCTGCAACCTTACTATCCCTCCAAGTTCTTTTTTGATGCACACGTGTTTAGATCTTTCCAATTGGTTTGTATCGAACTGCAAAAGGTGTATCGACAGCGTGACGACAAATTTATCAGCATCCTTGACCATATCCGAACCTCCACCGTCACGAATACAGACCTCTCCCTATTGAACCAACAGGTGGGGCAACACCAACCAATGGATGCGCATCAACTGTCCATTACCTTATCCACTCGACGTGATACGGTTGATTATATCAATAGCTTGCATTTATCCAAGTTGCCAGGCGATGCCACAATTCTCCATGGAAGCATTGACGGCGAATATCCTGAAAACAATTTGCCCACTCCCATAGAGCTTGAAGTAAAAACTGGTGCACAGATTCTATTCATCAAGAACGACCGTGAAAAGAGATGGGTCAATGGCACCTTAGGAACGATTATCGGCATTGGTGATGAAGAGGATGGAAAGATTTACGTTCGCACAGAGCAGGGCGAAGACGTTGATGTGGAACAGGAAATATGGAACAATGTGCGATACACCTATAATCAGAAAGAGCAAAAGGTAGAGGAAGAGATTTTAGGTTCCTTCCAGCAATTCCCATTACGTCTGGCATGGGCGATCACCATTCATAAGAGTCAGGGTCTCACGTTCAACCAAGTGAAGATAGACCTCTCTGGAGGTGTTTTCGCAGGTGGACAAACCTATGTCGCCTTATCTCGTTGTCGCTCGCTAAAGGGTATCGAACTACAAGAACCTGTCAAGAAAGAAGATATCTATGTAAACCAAGAGGTAGTGAGGTTTTCAAAAACTTACAACGACCCAAGTGCACTCAACACGGCTATACAACAGAGCAAAGCAGACAAACAGTACCATGATGCCACCAAGGCTTTTGACCGAGGGGACATGCAGACGGCACTCGATTACTTCTATAAAGCCATTCACAGCCGATACGACATTGAAAAGCCTGAAGTAAAACGACTCATTCGTAGAAAGCTAAACATCATCAACCTCCTTCGTGAACAAAACAAACAATTGCAGAAGGAAAAGCAAGACGCAGAAGCTTTTCTCAAAGAGTTGTCTACAGAATATGTCATCATGGGGAAAGATTGTGAAAAAGAAGGCATGACCGAGGCTGCTATCCGAAATTATCAAAAAGCCCTTAAACTTTATCCCACTCATCCCCAAGCCCTGAAAAGACTCAAAAAGCTTAACGGCTAAAATGATATTGATGCACTAATAAGCTTTGTCCATGACAAGGCGAAGTCTCCACAAAAATACAGCCACGACAACACTCTGTGTCTCCTATCCCATAGAGGTAACCTCTTCTTTCAACACGCATTAAGCCACTTATTCGTACACTCCAAGATGCTTGATATAAGGAGATTGAAATACAGCTAAAGTGACCTTGAAAATATCATGGAAATGATGAGCCGTTTGGCATTATAATATTCTCATACTATGGGATTAATTGAGCTTTCCTCATTTCGTCACTTTTCCGAAGCAAGCTTATAAATTAAATGTCTTTCACAATAGCGCTCCTTTTTATTAACGACTATATCTGATTGTTAATATTTCTTAATAATTCGGGGGGGGGTAATTATTTGTCTAAATTTCTGAATACTTTTGTAAAAGTTTTAACTAACAGCAGCTTGGGTAATCTATATTATCTGATTGTGTAAAAGCCTTGATGATATGTCACAGGACACACACGCTGTTAGTTACCACTCTTTTGACAAACATGTATGAAAAATAAATTAACTCATTTATACCCAATGATGACAAGAAAACATTTTTACACATTATTAATTACGTGCCTCGCACTGCTGTCCTGCGTCACAGCCAAGGCTGGCGACAAAACATGGACGCTAAATGCGGACAAAACGGAGTGGCTGTACACCTACACCACCGAAAAGCATCCTTTTGTAGATAAATATGGGTATCAGCTTTATGCTGTAGGCCAAATCACGTTTTCATTTCGAAACACCATTGATGCCAACCAAAAGATCAATGATCGCTGGACGGATTACCGCATGCGAATTGGCAACCCTGATGGCTTTAACTCTTCTGGCCGAGTGAGCGTGAAAGCCTACTACGCCTCTACTAATAGCTTAGCGTACGACAATGCCACAGACTATTACAACTTTGTATATTATAATTCAGATATTGATGACAATGGTATTTTAAAAATATCTAACGAATGGGTTATAAACAAAGGTTTCTGGTGGGACATGGATACCCAAAGCAGCATCAAGCTGTTTTTCCAGCGAGTTGGTGGTGGCAACGTAGAGATTCTCCGTATTCCTCGCCCTGATGACACGGGTGCCACATGCTACAGCACCACCGAGAACATACAGCGGCACTATCGCACCAACCTCTACAATCGATATGATGCTAACCACCGTCATCTGAGTAAAGGTGTGATGTATATGAAGGATCACGGCGACGGAACCTACCTCTTTAACCCAGTTTGGGATCAATTCATCAAAACCTCTGGCACCCAGACAATAGCCAAGAATCAATACAAGCAAAACGCCCTTGGCTGGACTGGAAAGGTGAGCAGTGACAAGGTAGTAGTGGCTCCGTTGAATACTAAGACAGGCAAATACGAGCTGAGTATAGACGTGCTGATACCATTAACTAAATTCGAGGATAAAGGCAATAAGGAATTGCACTCGCTCTTCCAAGCTATCGTTCGCGCTGATCAAGGTACGAAAATAAACATGGCTATTAGTCACTATGACTATGAAGCCAATAAATTTGAAACAACCACTTGGGACTATGGTTTTGTCTCTGGTGTGGGAATAGACGATAACAAAACGAACAACAAGGCCTATGGCACCGTGTATCCCACAGGTCGTGTAGACTTTTTGAAGCGCGTGGCGAATGGCGGTTGGCTGAAGTTGGAATTTCCTATCAAGGTCAACAACAAGACTCCTAACGTAAGCGACCTTGAGACACAAGGCAAGCTGATTCTCACTGCTGACAAGCCTTTCGAAGTTAGCGACATCTTTTTGTTGTGGAGACCCAACCAGCCGGGCTTCTATCAAACCTCAGCAACAACAGGTCCTAATGCTCTTGGTGACAGCAACATTAACAAATCCTGGGTAGACCTATCAACAGAGACCAAGTTTAGCCTCTTTGATCGTGGCGATAATCTTAACCGTGTGGTCAAAGTGGGTCCGAATTCTCCTTTGGGCATGGCAGGACGCGAGCATCCCTGTAACGTGGTGGTGAACGGAAAGATGCCACTTCTCTATCTTACCGATCGTGGTGTTTTTGTTGAAACCCCCAATAAAGAGAGGGTGAACACAGGCGTATGGAAAGACAAAGACAAGAAACAATACATGGAGAGCGGCTATACCTTTGGTGTAAAGGAAGGCTTTACGGCTGATAAGGTTTGGTTCGACCGCAACTTTGCCCGTAGGAAAGATGCTAACGGCAAATATCACAGTATGTCTACCATCTGCCTGCCCTTTGCGATGAACGCAACAGAGTTGTCTAAGTTCAACGTATCAAAAGCATACGAGTTCGTAAATGCCACAGGCAACACGGCTACATTTAAGGAGGTAACAAAAACCGAAGCTGACACACCTTATTTGATAGAACCGACAACGGCTATCACCACAGCCAACGAAAAGCCTATTGAGTTTGGCAAAAAGGACATCCCAGCCAGCAACATTGCCACAGGTGACTTCATCGGTACTTATAAATACAACAATTTGAAAGCCAAAGATGGAGAATATACGAACTATATCTTCGGTTTCAATACACAGAAATTCAATTACGTGAAGTCTTCAGGTGCTTCGTTTAAGCCTTTCCGTGCCTACCTACGCTCCAAGCAACCAGCTGGCAGCTTGGCGAAGAGTATCGAATTCAAGATTTGGGATGGATCGGTAACGGGTATTGAGCAAATCGATGCTAAGGATAACACACCATCACATGCACCCATCTACACCATTGACGGACGCATGGTTAGCCCAACGGGAAATCTACAACTCCTCCCTCAAGGCATCTACATTCAGAACGGAAAGAAAATAATTAAATAAGCAAACAAATGAAGAAAATATATCAACAGCCCCTCATCGACATAATTAAAATCAACGCCGACGATCTATTGAAAACTGTAGTAGCGTCGTTAGAAGACGATGCAGCAGGTGCAAAACAGTTTGACTTTAATGATAGTTTTGAGGATAATGATGGGCCTGTATGGTCTGCCGATGATTATAAACAAGAACCATAACGTTGTTAACAGAATAAGATGAACAAAACAACATTATCAATATAACACGACGATAAGATACACTACGATAAAATCGATGATGGGTGGAACGATATGCTCGTTTCCACCCATCTCTTTTATATGCTGTGCACAAAAAAATATGTGGACGAAATAAACATGGTCATTTGTCTATTTCGTCCACACATAGCACTGAAGCACAACTGTTAGCTACGTTGAATGTGTCTCCTTCTTTAATCCAAGAAAATAATTGAGACTATTGATGCGGTTATCTACTTGACAAGATTACCCAAAATGCTACGGGTTATTTCACGTGTCATCGTGCGCGTGGCTGCAGAAGTGGCATTCTTAACGGCACGTTCGGTAGTTGATGTTCGGGAACGTGATTTTTTACCTGTTACTTTATTAGATACAGCAGTGCCTAAGATAGAGGCGAATGTAGCAGTGAGGGCAGTAATGACAGATTTCAAAATCTTACTGAATAACGTGTTACCGCTGTGTTCAGCACTCGTGGGAGTTGTTTTATCGCTATCTTCTGCCACTTCTTGTTCGGCTTGCTGTTTCATCTGCATTAATTGTTCATAGGCACTCACGCGGTCAATTGGCTGATCGTATTTGATACCCAATTTTGATTGGGCGATGATTGCTTTACGTTGTTCGTCGGTGATGGCTCCAATCTGACTCAACGGGAATAACATTTTGGCACGTTCAACCACCTGAGGTGCTCCCTTTGCATCTAAGAACGATACCAGAGCCTCGCCTGTCTCAAGATTAGTAATCGCCTCTTCTGTCTTAAAAGCGGGATTAGCGCGAAAGGTTTCAGCTGCAGCTCTTACGGCTTTTTGATCTTTGGGCGTATAGGCACGCAGTGCATGTTGCACCCGATTGCCTAATTGACCAAGAATGTTGAGGGGAATATCTGTAGGACTTTGGGTAATCAAAAAGATGCCCACCCCCTTACTTCTGATAAGACGTATCACCTGCTCTATCTTATCGATGAGCGCTTTAGATGTTCCGTCAAAGAGCATGTGCGCTTCATCAAAAAAGAACACTAACTTAGGTAATGGCTGATCGCCCACTTCTGGCAATGCAGTGTAGAGTTCTGAAATGAGCCAAAGCAAAAAAGTAGAATAGAGTTTTGGTTGCAACATCAATTTGTCTGCTGCTAAAACATTCATAATACCCTTGCCCCCTTCGGTCTGTAACAAGTCGTTAATGTCAAAAGATGGCTCACCAAAAAACTTGTCGGCACCTTGACTTTCCAATTGAAGCAGTGAACGCTGAATGGCTCCAATGGAGGCTGAAGAGATATTCCCATATTTCGTGGTGTACTCTTTTGCATGCTGCCCAACATAGTCAAGCATGGAGCGCAAATCTTTCATGTCAATTATTAACAATCCCCTTTCGTCCGCGACACGAAACACAATATTCAGAATACCAGCTTGCGTATCGTTGAGTTCAAGAAGTCGTGTCAACAATTCTGGTCCCATCTCTGAAATAGTAGCGCGCATGGGATGACCTTGTTCACCATAAACATCAAAAAAGCGTACAGGACAAGATTGAAACGTGGGATTGTGTATACCAAATTCTGCCATACGTTTCTCAATAAAGCCTGTGAGATGACCTGCCTGACTAATACCAGACAAATCACCTTTCATATCAGCCATAAAGCAGGGCACGCCTGCCTGACAGAAAGATTCCGCCATTACCTGCAAACTAACTGTTTTGCCAGTACCTGTTGCGCCAGCCACCAAGCCATGTCGATTGACCATTGCCCCGTTCAACACAATCGGGCCATTCTGCCCATGTGCGATGTATAATCCTTGTTCTTGTGTGTACATGATATGTTATGAATAAATATTTTTGGTAAAGATACTGTATTTATTTGATAATTAGAAGGAAACAAGCAAAAAAAAATGAATGATATTTTTACAACGAAAGACACCAAACATACAACGCATGTAAACTTGGAGGTACACTACATGGAAAAATAATTAATGCTGAATTTTATTTACAAAGTACCTCTCAAAACTCGCGTGTAAACAACCAATACCAAAGTTGGTCGCAAATACGCTAATTATGAGCGATGTTCATAACTGACTGTTATTAAATATGTTATAAATAAATTACCTCTTTTCATTCTCATTTTTATCGTTGCGCGGCGGTTAAAGCATTGTTCTAAGTTTGTTATTTGCATGCTTTAATGCTGCTATTGCATGCGAATAACGCCTCTGATACATGTTTCCAAGCCCATTAAGGCAATGTTTTGACTTAAAGAGACGTCTATTTTGTTAAAATCAGCGCAATTTTGTCTATCGCTTGCCTATTAAAATTTTCTATTTTGAAGATTTTCAATGGCCATTTTTTGGTAAAATGATAAGACAAAAACAACGAATCTTCTTACCAAGAAAGGTAAAACTTTTTACTTTCATAGGCACGTGTGCTGAACTGTCGGCGTTATTCCATGCGAGACCTGCAAGGACGGGTAGTCACCTCACCTCGGAAAGTAGAGGCAGGAAGTCCGTCACCATTGACAAGATTGGCGCGAGTGTACGGTTGCCAACCGTAACGCACAAAGCGAGGTTCCCTTACCTTGTCGGATTGAAGAATCACTAACTGTCCCTTAATCTCTGCATGAGCAGGATAAAACAAACCATCGTATTGGGCGATCTCAAAACCATCAACAGGCTTACCGTCAGAGGTAGACAGTTTGTCAGCATCATTAAACAAGACAGCGACCTTGTTACCAGCCTCATGCCAAACACACTTAAACAGAGGACCACACGGCGTGAGTGGACGATGATAGGTGTCTGCCAATGCCCACCGAGCCAGTCGCTCGCCTATCTCCTGTTTATGGATTGGATGCACATTGAGCGAATCACCAAGGTCGGAAGATACCGCCATTCCCGTATTGGGTATTTGCTGCATCAACCTTCGTTGGCTGTCACGAAACCAAGTCCACGAAGGTCGGTCAAGACTTGATAGCTGCACAAAATAAAACGGCATGCTGACATTGTTCCAATACTGCCGCCAAGAATCGACCAACAGTTTGAACAGCGTTTCGTGTGTCTCTATGTTATGGGCGTTCGACTCGCCTTGATACCAAGCCACCCCCTTAACAGTATATCGCTCTAAGGGCAAGATACCGCTCTCGAACAAGTAACAAGGTTCGTACGGATGCCTCACACCTACTCCCTTTGCTTGTGCGATGTTCTTGGCAGCCCGTTGTCGCACCCACGGCTGAATGAAGTCGTTGTGCAGCCAATTGTTAAGAATAGCAGGGAAACGTGATTCCAATGTATGCCTATCTATCCAAGACTCGGTAGGCGAACCGCCCACTGCATTGCAGATAATCCCCACAGGTACTTGCAAACTGTCGCGCAACATACGACCGAAATAATAAGCCACAGCCGAAAAATCCCGCACCGCATCAGGTGACGCAACTGTCCATGACGAGGGACGATAATACTGCAAATGGTTCAACGAATCAAGTACCGACTTGTTCCACTCCACATCAACCGTTTCCCAATTGGGCTTCATGTCGTAGAGACGCAAGTCCTCATCACCAGAAAGAGGGATATCCCGCTGGGCTGTAGCGGCTTGCTGCATCATGAAAGCCATGTTCGACTGTCCCGAACAGAGCCACACTTCGCCTATCGCCACATGGCGGAAGATACGCTTTTGCTTTCCCGCACTTACTGTGAGTGTCGTGCTTCGCTCGGCTTTCTGAGGCGCAAAGGTAACTTGCCACTTGCCCAGTTGGTTGGTACGAGTTGACTGGTACATACTTCCCAATTTAACTTTAACTGTCTCTCCTGCATTGGCTGTGCCATGAATCGTTATGGGTACTCCTCGCTGCAATACCATATTGTCGGTATAGATGGCTGGCATATGCAAGCCACCATAATTGCCTGTAATGCTGCCATATACCACTTTTGCCATGATACCAGCACCTTCTACGTTAGGATGTAAGGCATCGGGCAACAAAAAAGGATAAGGATATAAAGGCGCATGAAAATCAATCAGTTCGCTACCACTGATTGCAGCCACAGTTTCAATGCTTGCCTGTATCTGCTCGTGCCATTGTTGCGTTCCTGAGATAAAACGCGGATGTCTGTGTGCAATAGGTGACAATCTTGCCAAAATGATGCGCACCTTTGGATTGGCTTGACGAAGTGAGTCGATAAGAGCCAAATAATCGGTCACGAATTCGTCACGATAGTTGGGCCAATTTCGTGGGTCGGTGTCATTAATACCTAAATGAATGACGGCAATATCGGCGTGAAATGCCATGGCGTCGCGGAACTCTTGTTGCTTGAAATAAGGGCGATGCCCATGTCGTAGCAAGGTAGCTCCGGGTTTTCCAAAATTCCCAACGAGATATTTATTGCCCAACATTGTCTGTAGCTGTGCGGGATAAGAGTCTTTATCACGATTGGCGATGCCCGTTCCGTATGTAATGCTATTGCCCACGCAAGCCACACGAACCGGTGGCACTGATGGTTTTGCATCTGTGTGAAGGACTACGAAGCACGAAAATAAAAGCAAACATGCCAAAAGTAGCTTTGATTGATGATTTTGAGGACGCATGGTGATGATTTGTTGTGTACGCATTTTGTTAGGTTGATGAAGATTGTAGGAATGCCACAAAACGACAGTAGGTGCTCAAAATGAAACGCTTAGTTTTCATCTTGAACACCTACACACTCGAATGATTGATGGCAAGCGCCTATATTATACTTGTTGAATTTCATAAATTCTGCCACCATAGCCAGGAATTTGTGCCACAAACGGCACGGAAGCTGACCACTCTGCACGCTGTTCTTGGTGCGTCAACAGGTCGACCGCCTTGCATGTAGCCTGCCGCATGTGCAGAAAGTCGAAAGCATGTTGGGGTATGTTGACATGCACCCGCTGCTGATTGGGCGAGAAGTTCACGACAATCAACAAGAGTTGCTCTGCCGATTTACGCAAGAAGACATACTGCTCATCGGGGTTGAACAATGCCGAGTGCTGAGTGTTGGCATACATTAAGTCGAAGAACTGTCCTTGCCCAATGGCTGGCTGATGACACAATTGCAGTATTTTTTGATATACTTCGGAAAGGCGTTGGCTGCGCTTGTCCATTTTTTCTCTTTGATAATATCCTTCGATGATAGACTTTACCGCCCAGTAGTCGAATATGGTTGTCCTGCCGTCAAGTCCGCTGAATCCTTCCGCATCCATGCCTCGCTCGCCAAACTCCTGTCCAGCATATACCATGACAGGATTGGTATGCAGCCATGCGCATGTCATGAAAGCCGGCAAAGCACGTTCGGCACTACCACAAAAGAAGTCACTGGCGATGCGTTGCTCGTCGTGATTTTCCAAGAAATAGAACATCTTTGGCAAGATGTCATCCACGGATTGCCATTGGCGGGTAATGTGATGGGCTGGACGTTTGCCACACACGATGTCGCGCAAACAGTCGTACATGCCCACCTTATCGTATAAGTAATCAAATCCCGAAGCGATATACGCCCGATAAAGAGTGGGATTGTACACCTCACCAATGATGATGACGTGAGGATAGGTTGCCTTGAGCTTACCAATAGCGTACTGCCAAAAAGCCGTTGGCACCATCTCTGCCATGTCACAGCGGAAGCCGTCCACTCCCTTGGAAGCCCAAAACAGCAGAATGTCTGTCATCTGTCGCCACGTGTCGGGCATGGGGTCGAAATGTTCACTGCGTCCACCGGCATCGGTGTAATCAACGCCATAATTCAGTTTTACGGTCTCGTACCAATCATCAGCTGAGGGCGAAGCATTAAAACAATCATTGCCCGTGCATTTGGCAGGATATTCACGATAAGGTTCGCTGGCATCTTTGCGCAGATCAATGGCAGATTCAAAGGGATAGCTTGGGCAATAATAAAAATTGTTGTGGATGTCAAAGTGCTTGTTTACATCATCGTTCTCCCCCAAGTCTCTCACACCCTGAGGTTTGCAAATGGAGTGGTATTGGCGAGCCACATGATTGGGGACGAAATCAACAATCACCTTCATGCCTGCCTCGTGCGTACGCTTCACCAAAGCTTCAAACTCGTTCATACGCTTCGGCACCTGCACGGCAAGGTCGGGGTCGACATCATAATAATCGGTAATAGCGTATGGCGATCCAGCCTTTCCCTTCACAATGGCTGGATGTTGGCGAGGGATGCCGTAGGTAGAATAATCGGTTGTCGTTGCATGGCGAACAATGCCCGTGAACCACACATGCGTGAACCCCATGTCGTGAATACGATTGAGTACGGTCGTAGTGATGTCGTTCATCTTCCCCACTCCATTCTCTTCCAGCGTTCCATGGGGCATGCGGGTCATGTTTTGATTGCCAAAAAGGCGAGTAAAGATTTGGTAGATTTGCATGTAATTTTCCCTTATTCCTCCCTGTGAGGAGAGTTGTTCATCGATAATGTTAACGTTGTTGAGAGGTAAGAATAGAGCTTTGTCATCCAGCCAACTGGCAAGATGACAAAGCTCAATATAGTTTAGACTCTTCTTTCGTTTATATGCCGTGGACTGCCACTTCCTTACTGATGCGTCCTATCATGCCCTGCAAAGCCTTGCCAGGTCCACATTCGGTAAAGTCGGTAGCTCCATCGGCAATCATGTTCTGCACCGTTTTCGTCCAGCGAACACTACTGGTCAGTTGGGCGATGAGGTTTGCCTTAATCTTGGCTGCATCGGTATAAGGTTTTCCATCTACATTCTGGTACACAGGACATTGAGGTGTATTCACCGTGGTAGCCTCTATCGCCTTTTGCAACTCGTCTTTGGCAGGCTGCATCAAAGGTGAATGGAATGCACCTCCCACCTTCAAAGGTAAAGCACGCTTGGCTCCCGCAGCCTTTAGTTTTTCGCAAGCCTCCTCAATACCTTCCTTATCTCCAGAAATCACCAATTGCCCAGGACAGTTATAATTAGCTGGAATGACAACTTTGCCTTCTTTGCTCACCTCTTGACATATCTCTTCTACCTTTTCATCTGGCAAACCAATGATAGCAGCCATGGTACCAGGATTAGCCTCACATGCCTTCTGCATTGCCATGGCACGAGCATAAACCAATTTGAGACCGTCTTCAAAACTCAAAGCACCAGCTGCCACCAATGCGGAGAACTCACCCAAAGAGTGTCCTGCCACCATATTGGGCTTGAACGCATCGCCCATACAGAGTGCAGAAATGACACTGTGCAAGAATACGGCAGGCTGTGTTACCTTGGTTTCCTTGAGTTGCTCATCAGTACCATCGAACATGATATCGGTGATACGATAACCCAACACCTCGTTGGCTTTATCGAACAACTCCTTTGCTGTCTCGTTATTATCATAAAGTTCTTTTCCCATTCCTACAAACTGGGACCCCTGACCGGGAAATACAAATGCTTTCATAACTTTTTTTGTTATATTTTATATAAATACAATATTATCTCCTCACACGAGAAGTTTTTGAAATAAATTACCGTTTATATTTTTTATTCAGACCATGCAATCTTAAAGCGAAACAAATTTTCTTTGGAATTTCTTTTAGAATTGTGGCGCGTATCTCTTTGCCCGATAAATTCCAAAACAAATAATAGTGCCTAAATTTTCGAAAAGCTGCTTCGATATTATATTTCATGCCCGACCTCACAGGTGTACTTGACATATACTTACCAAAGTTACCACCCCGAAGAACAATAGCTAAAATATCTTGCTCCTTTTTTTTATCACGTTCTTGAATCTTAAATGGGAATTCATTGATTGGTAATCCCATCTGGTGAATCAATACCCAACCTATAGCGCAAAATGCTCGCATAAAGCCCATCGTAACCAAATGTTTCTCTAAAGATTTTTTATCAATCAACTGATGATAGGAATGCAAGAGACACAAAACGTCACAAAACTGTCGGAGTCCAACGCCAAGCTCAACTAAATGGTGATACAAGTGGAGAAAAGTATAAAGTACATTTAAAGTTGGTTCTAAAGTAGCCACTTGACAACCTTCAATAGTCAAACTATCTTTATTGGCAGATTTTAAGATATTGTCCCAATACTCCTGAATTTGACGATGATTAAACTTTATCATGTTATAATGCATCTCTAACGGAACTTGACTATAATTAAATTCTAAGTGCTGTTCCGATTCAGAGCCAGAGAACACAATCCCCCATTCTTTTTCAAGCACTGTTTTTGCTTCTTCAAAATGTTCTTTATCACAAAAGAAATCAATATCTCCAGGTGTACGTTCTAAAGGGTGTGGATAAATTTTTGAAAAGGTTTGTCCTTTAAAGATGATATAATCAATATTATTTTTTTTGAGAATACTACTTAGCCTAACAATCACAGCATTAACTCGATGATTAGATTGCTCTATGGATTTATTCACAGAGAACACATGTAGTGCGTCTTGTCTATCTAACTGGAAATTAGATCGCATAAGTACACCAGCCACAATTCCCTCAATAGTCTGTCTGGAAGCAACATACATCAAACGTCTATATTCTTGATGTGATAATAGAGTAAATGGCAAGGGCTCATTAAAAAATGAGGATCTTATGATTAAAAATAGCATTTGTACTGGTGACATCATCTCATTATTTAGAAGAAGAAAAGTATTTGTTTATTAATCTAACTTCTCATAAACAGAATTTCTACTCTTAAACTCAGGAACAATTTGTTTCATTTTACGTACTATCTCCAAATCATCGTACGTTTTTGATATTTCCAAGAGCTGCTGAATATTTTGCTCAATCTGATCATAATCATATTCGCGAACCTTCGCTATTCGTATTTTAGGATTAAACGATGGTAACGTACTTTCTTCGTCGTTCAATACTTCTTCATAGAGTTTTTCACCAGCTCGAAGTCCCGTGTATTTAATTTCTACATTTTCAGCTCCTGATAATTTAATCATGCGCTTAGCAAGATCGGCTATCTTCACTGGGCTACCCATGTCAAACACAAATATTTCGCCACCATTTCCTTGAGTACCAGCCTCAAGTACCAGCTTACACGCCTCTGGTATTAACATGAAGAATCTAATAATATTAGGATCAGTAACTGTGACGGGTCCCCCAGCCTTGATTTGCTTTTGGAACAAAGGAATGACAGAACCATTTGATCCCAGGACATTACCGAAACGAGTTGTGACAAATTGTGTGTTCCCCTTTACCTTTCCTTCCTTTTCGGCTTTATCCAAACTTTGTACATAGATTTCGCAGATACGTTTAGAGCATCCCATGACATTGGTAGGATTCACAGCTTTATCGGTGGAAATCATGACAAACTTCTTCACACCATATTTGACGCTCAGGTCAGCAATAATCTTTGTGCCCCAAATATTATTCTGAATGCTCTCACTGGGATTATCCTCCATCATTGGCACATGCTTATAAGCAGCAGCATGGAAGACATAGTCGGGCTGATAAGTAGCAAAAATCTTTTCCATTCGTTCATAGTTTTCTATAGATGCTACAATCGTCTCGGTGCTAACGTTAGGAAATTCTTTTTTCATTAACAAGCGAACATCATGCTGTGGCGTTTCTGCTTGATCTATCAATATCATCTGCGCGGGATTAAACTTACCGATTTGTTTAACCATCTCCAAACCAATACTACCTGCCGACCCTGTAATAAGTATTGTTTTCCCACTTAACAAGCCCTCAACGCTCTTCATGTCTATTTCAATCTGGTCTCTGGGTAGCAGATCCTCAACACTGATTTCTTTTAGAGAATTCACCACATTCGTGGCATTTTGATTATCCCACTCTTGTAACCCTTTGGTCATGTAGATTGTCACACCAGCATTAATCAAAAGATCTTGTAACTGGACATCATCTCTAAACTCTTTGTTACGCAACGGCGAAACCAATACATTTTTTATTTTCTTTAATCGGATATCTTCAGATAATTTTTGATCAACACGATAAACTTTTTTTCCCATCAAATAGCCAGGAGTAGGATCGTCTTCGTTTGCAATAAAACCCATCAATCTAAAGTGCTGTGGTTTTTGGTTGTTGATATGCTTAGCCAACCCTATTCCCCCTTCTTTTACTCCATAGATTAAAGTTCGCTGTGCCTTCTCGTTCTCAAACATCGTGTCATAAACCATCTTTACTACGATTCTAAATGTCCACATCAAAATCGTAGAAACCAAATAGATAGGAATAATATGCCTTGCATGAAGTGGAACTAACCAACGATTATCCTCCCAAAATAAGATAGGATAATGAACAAGAAAGACAAAAAAGAACGCCAAACCCATGGCAAACGCCACACGTTGCAGGTCTACAAAAGACGAATAACGTATAATGCCCGCATAGGTATGGAATATTCGGAACGAAATGACATTAAAAAAGAGGTACAATAGAAGAGTGTACGTAATAGGTTTTATGTTGCCTAAAGTGGCTGCTCCTCTAAAGAATAGCCAAAATACAAACAATCCTGATAGATAGCAAATTATACAATCTATTAAAATTACACACCAATACGGTAAAGATTCTCTTTTAAAGTACCAATTTACCAGCTTATTAAACCAATTCATACGATGTTGTTGTTTTTGGATAATGACTCTACAAAGCTCATAAAGATTTGTGAATCACAAAAAATTAAAAACCACTATTTTATTTGGTCTATAATAGATTGAACGATGTAACGTGCGTCATCCTCTGACACACACGGTCCTGACGGTAAGCAGAGTCCTATCTTAAATAATTGTTCACTCACACCATTGGTATACGCGGGACAGTTTTTATACACAGGCTGCAAGTGCATGGGCTTCCACAACGGGCGACTTTCGATGCCCATTTTGTCCAACGCCACGCGCATGACTTCTACATTCGCATTGGGTTCACAAGATGTATGCACCTTCCCTGTAGCATGTACCACACCAGCAGCACCGCCTACAGCGCCTTTAACAGCCTGCTCATACGCATGCTCCTGGCCCTTAACTTGTAATTCGGGAGCCAACGTAATGGTGTTGAGCCAATAATTTGATTCAAAATCGGTAGATGGATTTGCATGGAACGTAATGCCTTCTACATCCTTGAATGCCTCTTCGTACAAGTCGGCAAGATGTCTGTGGTGCGCAATATGTTCGTCAAGCACGGTAAGTTGTCCACGCCCAATACCCGCACAAACATTGCTAAGGCGATAGTTGTATCCAATTTCCTCATGTTCGTAGTATGGAAACGCTTCACGAGCCTGTGTGGCAAAAAACATCACTCTGTTTTTAGTTTCCTCATCGGGACATATCAACGCACCCCCTCCCGAAGTGGTGATCATCTTGTTGCCATTGAAACTCAACACGCCAAACCGTCCAAAGGTTCCAACAACCTGCCCCTTATAACGCGAACCCAATCCTTCTGCTGCATCCTCTATCAAAGGAATGTCATATTTTTGAGCAATGGCCATGATCTCTTGTATCTTGGCAGGCATGCCATATAGGTAAACCACGATGATGGCTTTAGGCTTCTTACTCGTCTTTTCTATCCTGTCTTTAATCGCTTCCTCCAAAAGGTCTGGATCCATGTTCCATGAATCTTTTTCCGAATCCACAAACACAGGTGTCGCTCCCTGATAAGTAACCGGATGCGAGCTGGCACAGAAAGTAAAGCTCTGACATATCACTTCATCTCCGGCTTTAACGCCTAAAGCAACAAGAGCCAAATGAACGGCCGAAGTACCCGAAGCCAAGGCTACCACCTGCTTGTCCTTCAATCGTTCGTCACCCTCCAACCACAGCTTATCAGGGTCGTTTTCATGCGGCTCGATACTTTGCGGGTATTGCTCCATCCGTAGTTTTTCTCGGTCGCACTCTCCCCTCCCTCTTGAGCAATCGGTTGAGGCAATGAATCGCTTCAACTCCTCTTCAAACGCATTCACGTTTGGTCCCAACGGCACCACCCAATTGGTATCAAAAGCCTCTTGGATATATTTCATTTCATTGCCACTCATGTGGGCAAGACACAAATAAATTCTTTTATTCATATATCTCTTTCAATTTCTATAATGTGACACAACAATAACCGTCATACAAGTCATTAGCCGTTACAAATCTAATTATCACAATATCCCGTAGTTTCATCTAGCAGCGTTTTCTATCTTATCATTGCAAAAATACAATAATAAATTGAATAGATAAGATAATAATCATTTGATTTTTCAATAACAAGCCAGCATACGAGGTTCTTTCATCGAAGGGCGATATTGTTCAACAACCGCACCAACCGAATTCGTGTCATTCGCAGTACGCTGACGTTCATTGTCTTGTTCAGTTCATTTGTTTCATTGCGTTTTCACTCGTTGTTGAAACAAAATCAAATGGTTGTTTTCGCCAATAACACCCTTTGGTTAAAATATTTTACAACAACTGCTTTATAATTCGCGTATTTACAAACAAACCAATCCTTGCTTGCAAATACGCGAATTATGAGCATGTTTTATAAGGCATTGTCACACAAAGCAATATAAAGAAAACGCCAACGAAGGACGCTGTTTTACCACCATTTCTGCCATTAACCCATTGTTTTAATCACGCAATGTACATGCATTAATACCCTTACCCCATGTTTATTGCATCACAAAACACACCAAACAGCGGCAGTATTTCCCAAGTTTTACCTGATAAAATGATTTTTCGTGCCAAACAAACCCAGTAATACCTACTCCTTGCCTATTAAAATTTTCTATTTCTCCTCCTTGCGACACCCTGTTTTATTGTCATTTTTTAAGACAAATGGAAGAATCTAATGTAGATGATGAAACCCTAAATCATCTCTCCATTATACCACATTTTCTTACCAACGACAGTACAGAATATCATCTGTAGGTCTTTTACAAAAGAATAATGATAATAGTAATACAGATTGAGCTTTATTTTATCGGGATAAATCACTTCATTATTGTAGGCGATAGGATCGGAAACATTCGATAATAATTCTTCCTCATTGCGATATTTCAAACTGGCAGGTCCAGTTATGCCAGGTTTTAATTTCAGGATGTTTCTATCTTCACCCTTCAATTTGTCAGCATAACCAGGTACATCAGGGCGCGGTCCGACAAAGCTCATATCCCCCTTTAGCACATTCCAGAGTTCAGGCAGCTCGTCAAGTTTATATCTTCTCAGTTTTTCTCCCAAAGGCGTAATCCTACTCTCTTCTGCAGCCGCAATAGAGGTTTGTCCTTCGCCAGCAACAGTCATCGACCGGAACTTGTATACTGTGAACAGCCGACCATGCTGCCCTACCCTCTTCTGCTTGAACAATACTGACCCACCTGGCATTTTTAAGCGGATTAAACACGACACAACCAATAAGACAGGACTCAGAAAGATTAAGCCTAACAGCGACATGGATTTATCGAATATGTACTTCAAATGCATATAAAACTACGAATTGCACAAATGACACGAATGATTATGGTTGAAAATAACTACAAATTGCACAAATGACACGAATGATTGTGTTGGAGAGTTACTACGAATTGCACAAATGACACGAATGATTATGGTTGAAAATAACTACGAATTGCACAAATTGCTCTAATTAATATGCTACATCTGCGAATTGAACAGATTAATGTTCTGAACTTCTATAAAAAGGAGTGATGCTATAATAAATATCGCTCATACTTTAATGAAGACTCACCAAAATTAATCAATAGCCCCAAAGGAAGTTTTGATATTTTCAGATAGTTGATAACTTGGGAACGATTGATATCGTTCAGTTCTCGTTCAGCTTTTATTTCAAGAAGAATATGTTCGTAACATATAAAGTCGCATACAAAAGAATGTTTGAGTTCTATACCCTTATAAACAGCCATCATGCTGTATTCTCTTTCATAGGGTATTCCTTGCAATTTGAATTCCTCCTCCAACGCATCTCCATAAACCATCTCTCTCATTCCACATCCTAACTCGCGATGCACAGCCATACAGGCTCCAATTATTCTATACGATTCCTTGCCATAAATCAACTTATCAATTTCCATATAAACCCTAATAATAAATCCTTAATATTCATTCGTGAAATTTGCGAACCTATAGTACAAATTAATAATTAGTTTAATCCGAGAAATTCGTAGTTTAACAATTCTCATCAATTCGTTTAATACGTGAAATTCGTAGTTAAGCAATTCTCATCAATTCGTTTAATACGTGAAATTCGTAGTTAAGCAATTCTCATCAACCATTCTCGTCCTTCGTAGTCTTCTTGCGGTACTGTACAAAATAATCCCCGTTATCAAGCGTCTTAATAATTTTCACTTCATTCGCCGTCTCCGCGGATTTGAGCGAAGCGATGTTATCGGGTGCTATCGTCCCAAAGACCTGCATTCCAAGGAATTCGGAAATCTCCGTCGCACATTCATTCATCAATTTATTAATGCCTTGGCGTCGCCATCGGTAGTCTGTTATGTATCCACGAAACGCCTTTCCCCAAAAGAAACTACGTTGAAAGAAATAGCCGACCACTGCATCACCGTTCCTGACGATATACGCAAGAAACCCCTTGTCCCTGACCAACTTCGTTAGTGCTTTCTCTGTAAATTCATGCGGTTTGAAATATCTGAAAGTCTCTTCGGGTTGCTCACTGAACATCTTTGCCAACGCGGGAACGTCATTTTCATGCAAAACATGAATTGTAAAAGTATTCTGTTTGGAGTATTTCTCCAGCAGCAAGGGTATTTGCTTTAACTTTTTACCATATCTGATCCCAAACAGCCAAGACAACACGAGCCCCATCATATCCCACAGCCACGGGAACTTGTCTCTTAATAGGTGTGCAACTCTGTATAACATGAAAATCGTTACGAATTATAGATTCTGATACATCTGTAGAGTTGGGTGCAAGTCGAATGCTTGTTTGACGTCTTGATTGCCCATAAAGTTAGTAAAAATCCCTCACGCAGTGACCATTTGTGCAAAATAATCCCTGTATGAGGGACGATTTCGTACGGTTTCGTCCCTCATACAGGGATTTTCTTAATCACAGCTCAGCATACCTTTGTCTCAGCGCCTCCCACACATCACGCTGCTCATAGCGTTCTTGGATTAACCTCCTACTGTAGGCGGCCATCCTGTTGGTGTTGTCGGCGTTGTTGATCAAATCGCACATCGACTGGTAAAGTGCTTTGGTCATGGGCGAGGAGAAACCGTCCGCTTGCGGGTCGTCCGGGGCAAACTGTATGAGATGACCGTGGCGATCGACCGGTGCCGGGATGATGACCCCATTCTCACCATCGATGATGATCTCGTTGCAACCATTGATATTGGTGACGATACAAGGCAACTCCATCGCTCCTGCCTCCATGGGCACATTGGGGAAACCCTCCCTGTAACTCGGAAACACCAATGCGTCGGCCGCCATCAGGTAAGGGCGCACGTCTTTTTGGAGGCCTGCATAGAACACAGCAGCGGAGTCGCTCAAAAAACGTTGCGCCTCCGGAGTAATATGGCCACCGCTCTGCACCTCCTTTTCTCCCACAATCAGGAGCTTAGGTTGGCGCGGCAGGTCAGCGGCATGACCCACCAATCGACGCATTACCTCCGCCAACTCGTTAATACCCTTGTCTCTCACCATGCGGGCTATAAGGATAAAAACGAAATCATGGTCTGTATATCCCAACTTTTGGCGCATATATCGGCGCCCGTCAAAGGGCGTGGCATCCGCCATCAACCGCGTTCCCTTGTTCTCCGCTCGCAACAACTCACTCGTGGCCTCGCGTGACAGATACGAGGTGTCCTTCCCATTGATGTTGCCATGATGTACCACTTGCAGTTGTTTCCCCGTAATTTTGTCCTCCCTCAACGCTCGTTTCACACCCTCCCCTTCCGGTATGACCTGGTTGGCGCAGCAGCATGTCACGCGTTCCATCGTCTTCAATATAGTGCGCAGCATGCCGGTCGTGGCTTGGTAGCGCAGACCCGTCACGGTGTATATACGGTTCGGCACGCGCGCGGCCCATGCGGCCACCATGGCCAACAATGACCCTTTGGGTGTGTTGGCATGCACACACCACGGCTTTTCGTGCCTAAAGAGTCGCCACAAAAACCACAAGGCCTTGATATCCTTGCCTATACTGATAGGTCGTTCCAAAGGAGCATCAATCACCCGTATGCCCTCTCGCGCGGCCACCTCGTTGAGCACACCAGTGTCTTTGGCTACCCCCACCACCTCATAATATTGATTGAGATAGTTGAGTTGTCCCCTTAGCAGCGAGTTCAGGCTGATGTCGGCCGTGGTTACACGAATTAGTTTCTTCTTAACCATTTTACGTAGATTTAAACTAAAACAATTTAGTTTATTCTTTATCAACTTCATGATAAACAGCCATATATCGATTTGCCATATTGGTAATATCAAAATATTGTGCTCTTTTACTACATAGAGTTGATATCTGATTATAAAATGTATAGTCTATTGCAAGGTCTTTTATTTTTGAAGCCAGTTCTTTATAGTCGCCATCCTCAAATAAAAGGCCATATCCATCTACAACTTGTTTTAAACCATCAACATTACTTGCAATAACAGGCTTGCCAACTGCCATTCCTTCAACTGCAACTAAACCAAAGCCTTCCCAATGTGAAGACAATACAATAATATCGCTTGCAGCCATAATTCTGTCAACATCATTTCTATTTCCCAATATAGACACGCGATCCTGCAAATTTAATCTTTTTATCTGAGATGATATTTTAGTTCGCAACTCACCATCACCAACAAAACAAAACTTGAAATGTTTAGGTAAAATTTGGGCAGCTCTTAATACACACAAATGATTTTTTTGCTTTCTAAATGCTGCTACCATAGTTATAATTATGTCATCATCAGTATATTCGGGC